>Ga0080004_1102700_pt1 | contig 31393 bp, 25 predicted proteins | sample WasSprMetagenome_FD_69207 | JGI IMG/M metagenome (GOLD analysis project Ga0080004, IMG submission 69207) | Sulfidic aquatic microbial communities from Washburn Spring, Yellowstone National Park, USA - WS (SPADES assembly) (version 2) | ecosystem: Environmental > Aquatic > Thermal springs > Hot... | reverse complement strand
ATCTGCTGCACGATCTCCTCGAACTTCTGCTTGGCTTCGGGCGGGATCTTGGCGTCCATACCGTGGTACGGCGCCGGGTACACCGCCCCGTCCTTCACGCCCATCAGGTAGTGCTTCGGTTCCAGCTCACCCTTCATGGCCTTGCCGATGAGCAACTTGAACACCACCGACCAGTCACCCACGCCGCTAGTCACCACCACGTCGGGGCCAGCGGGGTTCTGGTCGCTGTTGAGGCCCAGGTAGAACTTCCCCTTCGCCTGGCACGCCTGGATCACGCCCACGCTGGCCTGATCAGCAGAAGCGGTCAAGACATCACACCCCCGCTCGATCAGCGCAAGCGCCGTTTCCTTGGCCTTGGCCACGTCGCTAAAGCTGCCGGTCCAAACGTTCACCACTTCCACCGTGGGATCCACGTACTTGACGCCCTTTTCGAAGTACTGCAGCTGCCCCTCTATCGAAGCCAGGTGTTCCCCACCGATGCTTCCTACTTTTTTGGTCTTCGTGATGAGACCAGCCATTACCCCCATGAGGAAACCCTCCTCACGGTAGTCGGCGATGGTGGAAGCGGCATTGGGCGGAGCCTGGTGCTTATCGGTGCTGGTGGTAAGGAACATGACCTTGGGGAAGTCCTTGGCTACCTTAAGGACGATATCCCCATACTCATAGCCGTGGGCGATGATCAGGTTGAAACCCTGGTTGGCGTACCCGCGTAATACTTCTTCGGCATCCGATCGGGAAACGTTCTCGGTGTACTGGAAATCAAAGCCCAACTCCTTCTGCGCCCCAGTAACGCCAAGGTAAGCGGTCGCGTTCCACCCGGCGTCGTTGACGGGGCCGGGAGTAATCAGGGCTACCCGGAACTTAGCCGGTGGCTTCTCTTCTGCCTGCTTCTTCTGTCCACCAGTACACCCAGTGCCGACCACCGCTGCCAATAAAGCTAGCACCACGATGCCCACCAGGATGCGCTTCATGATCTGCGGCCCCCTTTCTCATTCCCGCCGGATTACCTGAAACCGGTTCCCCCGCACATCCGTTCGCCACGCACATCACAGGGTAGCCAAGCACTCTACCCGCACCTCGGAACGTACCACCACCTTTCCCCGCCGTACCACCAACAGCGGACGGGGACGCGAAATGATGGCTTCCACAGGGCTCCGGCAGTCCAAAACCACCACGTCACCCCGGCATCCCGGCGAAAGTCCGTATTCTTTCAACCCCACGACGGCAGCCGCCCGGTAGGTCACCATGGCCAGCGCCTCCGTCAGCTCTCGCTCCGTGCCGAACTGCGCCACCTGAGCCCCCAGGTTAGCGATCTCCAGGGGATCACCGTTCCCGTAAGGGCAAAAGGGATCCCGGATGTTGTCCGAAGCGAAAGCCACGTTCACACCCGCCGAGGCCAAAGTCCGTACGCGCGTCATGCCCCGCCGCCGGGCACAAGCATCCCCCCTTCCCCGCAAGAACAGGTTTGCCGCAGGCAGGGCTACCGCATGGACCCCCGCCTCCGCCAACTCTTTGGCCACCTCTCGCGCCGTCTCCTCAGGGAGGGCATCGAGAGAACAAAGGTGAGAGGCCGCAACCCGGCCCTTCATCCCACGCCGCGCCGCCTCCCGGGCCACTACCCGTGCCGTAACTACCGACGGGTCATCGGTTTCGTCAACGTGCAGATCGATCGGCTTGCCGGTCGCCACAGCCAGGTCGAACAACCACCTGATATTGGCCTCCGCCTCCACCGGGCAGTGATGAGGAGACCCCCCCACCAGGTCGGCTCCCATCCGCACAGCTTCTTTCACCAGGCAACGTGTCGCCGGCTCGCCCAGGACATCCCCTGGCGGCAGAACGCAAACCTGCAAGTCGACCCACTGCCGCACTTCTTCCCGCAGTTCGCAGAGCGCGCTCACGCCCACCAGGCCACCGGACGGCTCGACATCCACGTGGGTACGGAGAACCGTGGCACCGTGCTCCAGCTCCCACCGAATTACCTCGCGCGCCCGCTCCTTCACCCACGAAACCGTCCAAGCGGAGGAAGACTTGATTTCCCGCAGGATAGCTACCGCTTCCGCCAAGGTGCCCGAACGGTTGCCGGCAATCCTACCCCAGGTAAGCACCTTATCGAGGTGAACATGGGCATCCACGAAGGCGGGAACCAGCAACCGCCCCCCCGCCTCAAACACCTGCGCCCCAGGCGGAGAGCCAAGGTCTTCTCCTACCTGCGAAATCCGACCCTCCTCGAACAGAAAGTCCATGGGCCGCAGCGCTTCACCGGCGCCGTTCCAAGCCCGACCTGCGCCAGGACCAACAGCCTCTTCGGCCGGATCAAAGAAGGGCACCGCCCTCTTGATCAGCAACCCCAACCATGCCACCCCGCTCCCCGTACCCGGGATGGCCGGGGCAGCCCGCTGCAGGTGCTGCCCCGGCCCGACCCGATCCAGGCTACCTAAGGGAGTAAATGTCCAGCTTTCCTTCCTTCATCTGCTGCACGATTTCCTCGAACTTCTGCTTGGCTTCGGGCGGGATCTTGGCGTCCATACCGTGGTACGGCGCCGGGTACACCGCCCCGTCCTTCACGCCCATCAGGTAGTGCTTGGGTTCCAACTCCCCTTTAATGGCCTTGGCGATGAGCACCTCGAAGACCACCTTCCAGTCGCCCACACCGCTGGTCACCACCACGTCCGGCCCCACGGCGTGCTGGTCGCTGTTCAGGCCCAGGTAAAACTTCCCCTTCGCCTGGCACGCCTGGATCACGCCCACTCCCGCCTGGTTGGCGGAGGCAGTCAGCACGTCACAGCCCTCCTCGATGAGGGCGATGGCGGTCTCCTTGGCCTTGGCGATGTCACTGAAGCTACCCGTCCATACGGTCTTAACCTGGACGGAGGGATCGATATACTTGACTCCCTTCTCGAAGTGCGCCAACTGCCCCTCGATGGAGGCCATGTGCTCCCCGCCAATGCTGCCCACCTTCTTGGTCTTGGTGAGGAGGGCAGCCATCACGCCCATTAGGAACCCCTCTTCGTTGTAGTCGGCGATGGCAGAAGCTGCGTTGGGCGGAGCCTGATGCTTGTTGGTGCTGGTGGTGAGGAACATGACCTTGGGGAAGTCCTTGGCCACCTTCAGCACGGCATCACCGAACTGGTAACCGTGGGCGATCACCAGGTTGAACCCCTGCTGGGCGTAGCCGCGCAGGACTTCCTCTGCGTCGGACTGGGAAACGTTCTCCGTGTACTGGAACTCGAAGTCCAGCTTCTTCTGTGCCTCACTTACCCCCTGGTAAGCGGTGGCGTTCCATCCAGCATCGTTCACCGGCCCAGGCATCACCAGGGCTACCCGAAACTTGGCCGGCGGCTTTTGTTCCTCGGCCTTCTTCCCGCCGCCGCAACCGGCCAGCGGCGCCACTACCAGGAGCAAAGCCACGAGTAGAGCCACCATGCGCTTCAACTGTAATCACCCTCCCGTATCAAGTATCATAGCCTGGATCTGGGTCCACGAAGTAGCTATCCCCGGTTCCAATCACCCCCCCGCTAGGCTTGCGAAGCTCGCTCGTACGGCTTGCCCGTGGCAGCCGGCGGCCTGCTCTTGCCCACCAGGCCCGCCAGGGCAACCATGGTAAGCACATACGGCAACATGAGCATGAACTGGTAGGGTACGTGGAACCCCGCCGCCTGGAGACGCAACTGCAACGCGTCGCCCGCTCCGAACAGCAGCGACGCCGCCAGCGCCCCCAGAGGATTCCAACGGCCGAAGGTCACCGCGGCCAGAGCGATGAAGCCGCGGCCAGCCACCATGTTCTCCGTGAATCCCCGCAACAGTCCCAGCGAGAGATAGCCTCCCGCCAGGCCCGCCATCAGCCCATCCACCAGGCAGCAGGCGTAGCGTACGGCGAGGACATTGATGCCCACCGTGTCCGCCGCGCGAGGATGCTCACCCACTGCGCGCACGCTCAACCCCCAGGTGGTGCGGAAGAGCACGAAGTATGCCACGCCGACCAGAACAAAACCCAGGTACACCACGGGGATCTGCACGAAGAAGGCCGGCCCCAGCACCGGGATCCGGCTGAGCAGGGGAACCTCCCAGGGGGAGAAGGCGGTGACCTGAGGTGGAACGGTGCTGATCTTGAATACGATGCGGAAGAAAGTGGTGGTTGCGCCTAGCCCCAGGAGATTGATCGCCATCCCCATGACGATCTGGTCCGCCTTCACGCTCACCACCAGGTAGGCGAAGAAGAGCCCCACCAGGAGGCCCACCAGCATGGCCACCAGCAGACCGGCGCCAGGGGTACCCAGGAAGTAGGCCCCTATCACCGCCGCCAGCGACCCCATGAGCATGGTCCCCTCGGCGCCGATATTGGTAATCCCGGAGCGGCCCGTGAAGACCAGCCCCACCGCAGCGATGAAGATGGGACTGGCCATGCGGACCGCTGCCTGCAGGAAATCGGAGACGGTCGTCAGCACGACACTGTCAAGCACCTGGGCACCTCCTCAGCCCCAGGGTTGGCTGCCGTGACCCCCGCTGCTGGCACCCGGGCTCTTCCCGCCCCGGGACGACCCCAGCCGCGCCTGGGCTGGAGGTACATGCTGGCTACCACCACGATGATGATGATAGCCTGCACCACGTAGATAACCGCTACCGGCACCCCCACCCCGCGCTGCATGACGTTACCGCCCGCCCGCAGGGCCCCGAAAAAGACCGCGGCCGCCAGCACACCCAGGGGCGTCGCCTGCCCCAGGAGGCCCACGGCGATGCCGTCCCAGCCGAACCCGGGGGAAAAGCCCTGCAGCAAGCGGAACTGCACCCCCAGGATCTCGCAGCTGCCGGCCAGACCGGCGAAACCGCCCGCTACGGCCAGGGCGCTGGCCATGGTGGGTCCCGGGGCGATGCCCGCCGCCTCCGCTGCCCTCGCGTTCAGGCCCACTGCCCGCACGGCAAACCCGTAAGGCGTCCCCCACAGGACAACCCAGAAGGCCGCCACCGCCAGCAGGGCGAAGACCAACCCTAGGTGCAACCGAGTCGGGGGCAAAATCTTGGGCAACATGGCCGATGGTTCGACAAGAGCCGTCTGGGGAAAATACCCGGGCTCCTTGATAGGACCGGTCACCATGTAGCCGACGAACAACTGCGCGATGTAGGTCATCATGATGGTGTTGATGATCTCGCTCACCCCCAGCCGTGCTTTGAGCACCCCGGGTATTAATCCCCACAGGGCCCCCGCCAGGAAGCCAGCGGTGAGGGCCAGGGGAACGTGGATCAGCGCGGGGATGCCCTTCACGTAGACCCCGACGATGGCCGTAGCCAAGCCCCCCATGTAAAGCTGGCCCTCGGCCCCGATGTTGATCAGGCCGCACCGGTAAGCAAAGGCGTAGCTGAGGCCGGTAAAAACCAGCGGGATGGCCTTCACCAGGGTCTCGGCCACGCTGTTCAGATCCCCGAAGGCACCCCGAAGCAGGTAACCGTAGGCCCGGAGAGGACTGACCCCCATGAGGGCGATCACACCAGCCCCCACCAACAGGGCTATGCCCGTGGCGAGAACGGGCACTGCCAGGCCACGGACCGATCGCTTGAACCATTCCGTGAGATGAACTTTCGTGTCGATGGCCCTTACCTCCCAGACGAGGAAGTTATGAAACTCCGGCTGACCTTCCGGTCAACCCCCTGGCAGGCAGGGGAAACTTATCTAAGCCGCACTTGGCTCTCTACCTGCCATCATCAGCCCGATCCGCTGGATATCCGCCTCCCGACGAGGGAGAACACCCATCATCCGTCCCTCGTACATCACACCGATGACATCGCTCAAGGCCATGATCTCGTCGAGTTCCGTGGAAACCAATAGGATGGCACAACCCCGTGCCTTTTCCTCCAGCAGACGCCGGTGCACGTACTCGGTGGCCCCCACATCCAACCCCCGGGTAGGCTGCATGGCAACCAAAAGTGCCGGCCGCCGGCTCATCGCCCGGGCCAGGACCACCTTCTGCTGGTTGCCCCCCGAAAGCAGGCGGGCGCGCACCGTCGGCGACGGGCAGCGGATGTCGTAGGTAGCGATGGCTTCCCGGGCGCGGTTTCTCACCTCCCGGGGGTAAAACCGCCACCCTCGGGAAAAAGGCGGGAGGAAGTAACAGTCCAGGACCAGGTTCTCCGCCACCGACATGTCCATGACCAGGCCCCGTACCTGCCGGTCCTGAGGGATGTGGGCCACTCCCCGCAGGTGGCACTGGCGCGGCGACCAGTTGGTGATGTCCTGCCCCTGCAGCAGGATCCGACCTCCGTGAGCCCGACGCAGGCCGGTGATGGCCTCCACGAGTTCGGCCTGACCGTTGCCGTCCACCCCCGCAACCCCGAAGATCTGCCCGGCGTATACGGTCAGGCTCAGCCCCCGCACGGCCTCCAGACCGCGGTCGTCCCGAACGCGCAGATCCTGCACCTCCAGGACCACGGGCCCCGGCTCCCCCGGCGGTTTTTCCAGCTCGAAGAGCACGTCCCGGTCGACCATCATCCGTGCCAGCTTGCGCTCGTCGGTTTCCGAAGTGGGCAACGTCCCCACCACGCGGCCCTGGCGCAGCACCGTCACCCGGTCGCTGATCGTCATCACCTCGCTCAGCTTGTGGCTGATGAACAGGATGGTCTGGCCCGCCGACCGCAGGGACCGCAAGACCTGGAACAGCTCCCTGGTCTCCTGCGGGGTAAGTACCGCTGTGGGCTCGTCCAGGATGAGGATGTCCACGCCCCGGTACAAAGCCTTGATGATCTCCACCCGCTGCTGTTCGCCTACCGAGAGCTGCTCGACCCGGGCGCAGGGGTCGACCTTCAGTCCGTACCTTTCCGAAAGCTCTCGGATGCGGCGCTTTCCCTGCTCCAGATCAAGCAGGGGCCCGCGTGAACTGGGAGTCCCCAGCAGGACGTTTTCCACTACTGTCAAGGGCGGCACGAGCATGAAGTGCTGGTGCACCATCCCGATCCCCAGGGCAATGGCCACCCGGGGGCTGGTGATGGCAACAGGCTTGCCCCTTAGGAGGATGGTCCCCTCATCGGGCTGGTACAGGCCGTAGAGAATGTTCATGAGCGTCGTCTTGCCCGCCCCGTTTTCCCCCAGGATAGCCCGGATCTCACCCTTCTCCACCTGCAGGTCGATGCCCGCGTTGGCCACCACCCCGGGGAACCTTTTCACTATGCCCCGCATTTCGATTACCGGTGCCACGTCTTCCTCACTCACCCTCTGGGCGCGGGATGCCAAATTCCCGGTGCCCGAACTCCTCCGCTTTGGTCAACCGGCCACTGGCCACCTCGAGCACCAGCCGATAGAGGCGTTCCCCTGCCTGGGCCAGAGTCTCCTCCCCGAACAGGACGCCACTGACCCCCAGGTCAATGTTCTGGGCGAAGCTACGCTCAGTGTCACGGTTGCCGGTCACCTTGATCACCGGCACCACTGCTCCCCCCAGAGGACTGCCCCGCCCGGTGGTAAACACCACCACCTGTGCTCCCCCTGCGCTAAGCCCGGTGATCGAAAATACGTCTGGCCCGATCCCCGAGTCCCGCATGATCCAGACCCCGGGACCCGGCGTGGGGTAAGCCCAGTCCACCACCCCGAAAATAGTGCCTCGGCCCACTTTCTGGATATTCCCCAACCCCTTTTCGACCATGGTGGTGATACCACCCGCCTTGTTTCCCGGGCTGGGGTTCACCTTATAGATGGGACACCCGTAGCGCCGCCGGGCTTCCCGGGCGTGGTGGGCCGAAAGGGCCAGGATCTGCGCTGCCACGTTACGATCGACGGCCCGCTGTGCGAGCAGCCTCTCCGTCCCCGGGATACCGCTGGTCTCGGTCATGGAAACCGTGCCTCCCCGTGCAGTCAGGAGGTCGGCCATGACCCCCACGGCGGGATTGGAGGCTATGGCAGTCGTCCAGTCAGAAGCCCCGCATACCACTCCCACACACAGTTGCGAGACCGGGAAAGGCTTCCGGCGAGGAGAACTCACCTGCCGCAGCAACTCCTCCACCAGGCTTACTCCCTTCTCGACCGCGTAACCGCTGCCTCCCTCTTCCTGAATGACCAGCGCCGCCGAGGGCCTGCCCCGCACCTCCCGTTGGAGTTCGCGCGCATCGATCTCTTCGCACCCCAACCCCACCACCAGGGCGGCCGCTACGTTGGGATGGTTGGCCATGGCCAGCAGGGTACGCCTGGTCTGCTCCAGCGAGCGGGGAAACTCCAGGCAACCGTAAGCGTGAGTAAGGGGAACGCCGCCCGTCCGCGCCGCTATCCTCTCGGCCACCAGGTTGGCGCATGACACGGTGGATATCACGGCGAGGTGGTTCCTCACCCCAGGGCGTCCTTCCGGGCGCTCGTAACCCAGGAAGTATTCCAAACCTACCCCTTACCCCCCTCCGGCCATTCGTCGGGATCGACCAGCACTTCTTCGGAGATATCCTCCAGGTTGTGATCGTGCACGTGACTGCCTGGGGCGATGTCCACCCGGGCCCGCCCGATCGGGGAACCGTACTTGCGCACGTACTCTCCCGCCGGCAGGAACTGCAGGGCCAGCTTGTGGCCCACAGGAATGTGATCCCGCACCTTCAGTAGACGGTCACCCACCTCCACTTCTTCCCCCGGGGCAAGGGGACGGACCGCCACCCCAACGTTGTCGTCGGGGTGAATCACCAGCACCGCGCTACCCCGGCCGTTCCCACCGGAACAGTTCATGTCCTCGGCCGCCGCCAGGACCGCCCGCACGATCTTCTGGTATCCCGTGCAGCGACACAGATTACCTGCCAAGCCCAACCTGACTTCCTCTTCACTGGGGCGGGGATTTTCGTCCAGCAAGGCCTTGGCGCTCATGAGCATGCCCGGAGTGCAGTAGCCACACTGCACTGCCCCTTCCCGCAGGAAAGCCTCCTGCAAGGGATGCAGCTTTCCCTCCCTCTCCAGGCCTTCCACCGTCTCGACGCGGTGGCCATCCACCCGCACTGCCAGCACCAGACAACTGGGGACCGCCCTGCCGTCGAGCAGAACGGTGCAGGCACCGCAGTCCCCGTGCCCGCAGCCGTACTTGGTCCCCTTCAGGCCCAGATCTCTCCGCAGGACCTCGAGCAAGGTATCACCGTGCCTCACGGTCACCGTCTGCGGCTCCCCGTTGAGGAGGAAGGTAATGGTCTTCTTCACGCTCCCACCTCCCCTCCCGTTAGTGCCTGCCAGGCTCGCCGCAAACCCCGAGCCACCAGGACTTTCACCATGGCTCGGCGGTAATCGGCCGGGGCCCTCACGTCACTGATGGGACGGCTAGCCGCCGCCGCCGCCGAGGCCGCCTGTTCCAGGAGTTCCCCGGTAAGGACACGCCCCCGCAACAACTCTTCCGCCCCGTGCGCCCGCAAGGGCCGCGGCGCTACCGCCCCCAGGGCCACGCGAGCATCTGCGATGGTCTCACCTTCACCCAGCGCCAGCAGGACGGCCACGTTCACCACGGCGATGTCCATAGCCCGCCGGGGAGAAAGCTTAAAGTACACCCCGTGCCACCTGCCCGCTGGCAACCGGAAGGAAACCTGCCGCAAGAGTTCCCCCCGCCCCAGAGCCGTGACCCCCGGCCCCAGGAAGAAACTCTCCAGAGGGATTTCCCTCTCGCCCTCCGGCCCGACCACTCGCGCCCGCGCCCCCAGCGCCAGCAGCGGAGGGGCCAGCTCCGCTGAGGGCGCAGCATTGCAGAGATTCCCACCGGCGGTGGCCAGGTTCCGCACCTGACGCGACCCCAGCAACCCCGCCGCCTCGGACAAGAAGGGAACGGCTTTCTTGAGTTCCGGGTGTTTTTCCAACGTCGCCACACGCACCATCGAGCCCAGCACGACCTCGCCATCGACCCGCACTTCGTCCCAGCCCCGCAATCCTTCCAGGCTCACCAGGTGACGGCAACGCCGCCTTCCCTGCCGGAGCTGCACCAGCAGGTCGGTTCCTCCGGCCAGAGGCCGTGCATCGTCCCCATGTTCGGCCAGCAGGGTAAACGCCTGCTCCAGGTCAGAGGGTTCCCAAACCACCACGTCAAGCACTTCCGCCCGCCTCCCCAGATGCGCGGTTGGAAACGGGATCCTCCGCCAGGACCCGCCAGATCTTGTCGGGAGTTAGGGGTAAATCGCGCACCCGCTTCCCAAGGGCATGGGCTACTGCGTTGGCCACCGCCGCGGCCACCGGCACCAGCGCCGGTTCTCCCAACCCCTTAGCCCCGAACGGGCCAAATGGATCCTTTGTCTCCACGAAAATCGTCCGCACTCGCGGCGCATCGGCGGCGGTGAGGATCTTGTAATCCAGGAAGTTAGGGTTGAGGACCTCCCCCTTCTCCCCGAACACCAGCCGCTCGTGCAGGGCGTACCCGATCCCTTGAGCCACTCCACCCTCCACTTGGCCCTCTGCCAGGAGAGGATTCACCGCCCGGCCCAGGTCGTGGGCAGCGGTAACCTCCGTTACCCGCACCTGGCCGGTTCTTACGTCCACTTCGACTTCCGCGACGTGGGCAGCGAAGGCGTAGGTGGTGGAGAGGTTACCGTAACCCCTCTCGTCGGCATACACCACCCCGGGGACCAGGCATACCCCCTGCCCAGTTACCGGCAGCCCCGCCCGGCGGTGTTCCGCTTCCCGGGCCACCTCCGCGAAACTAAGCCTACGGCCTCCCGCTGCCACGAACTCTCCTTCGCGCAAGGTCACATCCTCCACGCCTGTCCCCAGCAGGTCCGCCGCCACCGCCCGCAGCTGCCGCTCAGCATCCTGAGCTGCCAGCAGCACGGCCTTCCCGCCCAGGGTGGTCACGCGGCTGGCAAAGGTGCCCACCCCGTAGGGAGAAACGTCGGTGTCCAGGTGAATGACCCGCACCTTCTCCAGAGGGACCTGCAGCACCTCTGCGGCTATCTGAGCCCAAACAGTACGCGCTCCCTGGCCGATCTCCGTCTCACCGCAAAGCACGGTCACCGACCCGGTCCCGTCGACCCGCACGTAAGCAGCGGAGCCCTCGTAAACGGGATGCCGCCGGGCCCCGCTCTTATGCACACAACAGGCCAGCCCGACGCCCCGCCGCAGGTCACCTGTGACTTCCCTGCTCCTCCGCTTCTCCTTCCAGCCCGCCTGTTGCGTGGCCTCCCGGATGCACTCGGCGATGCCGCAACTGGATATCCGCCAGCCGTGGACGGAAGTGGTGTTGGGTCCTACCACGTTGCGGAGCCGCAGCTCGGCCGGATCCCAGCCCAGTTCCTCAGCCGCCTCGTCCACCGCGCACTCAAAAGCGTAGGTGGTCTGGGGATTGCCGAACCCCCGGAAAGCTCCGCTCGGGACCTTGTTGGTGTACACCAGCATGGCTTCCGTGCGGAGGTTCTCCAGGCGGTAAAGGTTGTCCATAGTGTCGGCAGCGACCGAGAGCACAACAGGAGCCTCATCGCAATAGGCACCGTTGTCGGCCAGGATCCGCATCTCCTTCGCCACGAAGCGCCCATCCCTGGAAACGCCCAGCTTCACCCGGGTCCGCATGGCCACCCGCGGGTAAGCGGCCTGGAAGGCCTCTTCCCGGGTATCCTGCATTTTCACCGGCCGCCCCGCCCGGAGAGCCAGCAGGGCGCAAATGGAGTACGACTTGTGGTGGATCTTACCCCCGAAACTGCCCCCGATGTGGGTTTGCCGTATCCGGATCCTCTCCACCGGTATCCCCAGCGCCCGGGCGAGGATCTGCCGCTCGTTGTAGGGCATGTGGGTGGGAAGCCATAACACCAGCCGCCCGTCCGGAGCCGGCTCGGCCAGACAGGCTACCGGCTCGAGATAGCACTGGTGTACGGCGGGTGTGCTGTACTCCCTTTCCACCACGCACACGGCTTCCCTCCAGCCCCGTTCCAGGTCGCCCCGGGTGATCTCCAGCCGGCAAGCCAAGTTCCCCCTGTCCTCGTGGATCCGGGGTGCGCTGGGCCGCAGGGCTTCTTCCAGATCGAACACCGCCGGGAGTTCCTCGTATTCCACCTCGAGGAGGCTGATGGCTTCTTCCGCTGCCTCCTCACTGGTGGCGGCCACCGCCGCCACCTCGTCCCCCACAAAACGCACCCGCCCGTCCACGGGGAGGATGTACTGGTCGGCCACGATGGGACCCCAGCGGCAACGCGGACAATCGGCGCCGGTGAGGATCACCTTCACGCCGGGCACCGCCGCCGCACGCGAGGTGTCGATACGCTTGATGCGGGCATGGGGCAGGGGACTGCGGAGTACCTTACCCCACAACATCCCGGGGCGCTCCAGGTCGATGAAATACTCCGCCCGGCCGGTAACCTTCTCCCAGCCGTCTACGTTGGGCACCCGGGCCCCCACCAGGGCAAGCTTCCCCGCAGCTGGCAGCACCTCATCACCCAGCTTAACGGTCACCCTCCGACCCCCTCTCAGCCCTCTCATGCCCTCCTCGCGAACTCCCAGGAGTCCCTTTATTGCGGTCCGGCAGCCGGCGTGAGTAAAAGTATTCGGCAGGCAATTCCGCGCTCAGCGCCTGGACGCCCGCCTTGACGATCTTGGCCATCTCCGCCACCCTTCTGCCCAGGCTGTAGGCAGTCTCCCGGGCCACCCGGTCCTCCCGCAAGTACTCGGTATTGGGAGCAAACCCCCCCACACCCAGGTAGGATTCGGGCATATCTCCTGTCACCGGCAGACAGTTCATCAGGAGGAAGTGGTCGATGATCTGCTGGATCACCACTTCCTGCCCGCCGTAACGCACCCCACCCTGCACGATGGCACCGCCCACCTTACAGAAGCGGGGGTAACGACCGCCCGAGGAGGCGAAGAAAATCTCCCCAAGCCTGTCCAGCGCCGCCTTCACCTGGGAGGGTGGGCCCATATGGTAAATGGGCGTGCCGAAGATGATACCATCCGCCCGCAACCACATGGAGGCGAACTCATCAAAGTCGTCCTCCCGGGCACATATCCCGTGCTGGCGGCAGTAGGCGGAACATCCCCCCAGGCATGGAGAGATTTTCTTCCCGGCGAAACCGAAACGCTCGACCTCGACGCCCCCCACATCGAGAGCACCGCGAATCGCTTCCTCGAGCAGGATGGAAGTGTTGTTTTTGGGCTTAGGGCTGCCGTTGATAGCCATGATGCGGACTTCAGGTCCCAAAGGAGCACCTCCTCCGGACTTCAGGAAAAGAACTCGCGCTTGATCACTTCCGCTACCCACCTGGCCACTACCTGGTAGGCTTTCTCCCCCGCCTCCACGCGGGCCAGGGATGGATCCCCTACGATACCGGGGTGAGAAGGGGGAGCAAAGCCGGGCAGATCTTCTGCTGGGTTGTACACCCCTCCCCCCAGCAGCGGCGGCCCCGAGTAGGGCAATTCTGGCTGGGCCGGCCGGGGCGATGGGGTGTAAGCCCGAGCCCTATCCAGAGAGACCAGCTCCGGGAAGCGGGCGAGCATGCGAGCTGTTTCCCCGGCGCCACCGTGCCCGTCCGGTCCCTTAAGCTCCAGCAACTCCTTCTCGTGGAGCTTCAAGTAAGGCAGCCAGTTCAGACAGGCCACGCGCATCCCCGCCTCGTGAACCAGCTCCTGGGCCGCTACGGACATGGCAGGAAGATTTTCGTCGTGGCCCATGATGAGGGCAATATCAGAAAAGCCGTGGGCCTTAAGGCTCAGGCAAACTTCCTTGATGACCGTCTTGAGGGTACCGGGGCTCAGGCTCACGCTCCCAGGGAAAGGCATAGCCCCCGGGTTGACCCCGAAGGGGATGGCCGGACCAACCGCCACGGTCAGACCCTCGGCGGCCAGCAGTTGGGCGGCGTCCTTGGCGATCTCCAGGGCCTGGAGCGTATCGGAAACCATGGGAAGGTGGGTACCATGCTGCTCAAAAGAACCCACGCACACCAGCGCTACGCGCGTGCGGCTCCTCAGTTCCTCTACCTCGTCCCAAGTCATCTCCGCCATGGTCTTGGGACCACGTACCGTGTACAGCAGTTCTTTCACCTCACTCACACCTCCCCGGTGAGCCTGCGCCGGGCACATAAGCCCCGCTATACCCAGCGAGGTTCCTTCCACACAGTCCAGCGGTGGCCTAGCCCTTTCTCCAGTGCCGTCCGGTAAACCCGTTTGGCTATGATGATGTCGTGCAGGCCGCTGCCGAGGGCGCTGAAGAGGATTATCTCATCATCCCGCTGCCGACCGGGGACTTTGCCGTTGATAATAGCACCGATGGGGGTAGTATCCTCAGGACGGAGCATCCCCAGCCTGACCATTTCCCCCAGCACCACGGGGATAGTGAACTGCTTGTGGCCGTCGACCACGATGCGGTCAGCCTTCTTCACCGCCTCGAAAGTGTAGTCGTTGTCGGAAACATTGGCCAGGAACGCTCCCCGCTTGATCCACTCCGGCCGAATGTACCGCTGCTCCAGCGTAACCGTCGTGGTCGGGGCCACTACATCGGCACCCCGCACCGCTTCTTCCGCACTATCCACGACCCGGACGGGAAGACCCGTCTCCCGGGACATTTCGGCGGCGAAGGCCTCCGCCTTTTCACGCCTGACATCGTAGATCCGCACATCCCGCAATCCCGGCAGTACCTTGGCCAGAGCCATGATCTGCGTCCGCCCCATGACGCCGGCACCGAGCAGGCCCGCCACCTCGGAGTCCTTGCGCGCAAGGTACTTGGCCCCCACGGCGGTGCTGACCCCGGTCCGCACCGCGGTTATGAGGGTGCCATCCATCAACGCGAGCGGCTTGCCGCTGTCCGGATCCAGCAGTTCGGTGATGGCAATGATAGAAGGAATTCCGAACCGCCGCGGGTTTTCTGGAAAACGGCCCACCACCTTGATGCCGGCTATGCCCACGTCACCCCCCAGGTGACCGGGGTGGAACGCTATGAAAGCGGTGCCCACCTCGGGACCCCGGAACCAGATCTGCGGGCAAATGGGCTCTTGAGCGAGGCCGTTGTCCAGCAAGGAATAAGCCTTTTCCTCGTCAGCAATGGCTTGATCAAAGTCAAGCCCACCAGCAGCGATGACATCCTCCTGGCTCAGCAACAGCACTTCCAGTTCTCTACCCATTTGCTATACCTCCTTGGCAGAATCACCAGAAGTTGTTTCCTTGGCACGCCACCCACCGTGCAGATGAGCAACTGCACCGTATGTCCGTCGTCACACCTCTAGCTTCATCTAGCGTGACGATGTGGCCGGCGGACATCACCTCCTCCTATCCTGCAGACACGAGAATGTCAAGCAGGTGCATAGGCTAGTACCGTTCCCACAGGGCACGAGCCAGCTCCCGGGAGCGAGCGAAAATACGCTCGGCATCGATACCCCGCAGCTCCCTGCCCCGCATGAGCACCTTTCCTCCCACGATGGTGGTGTCCACCATGGCCCCCGACACGGCGTAGGCCAGGTGGCTCATGAAATTGCTCTCGTCCAGCGGGGTGAAGGGCTGGTAATCCACCAGGATGAGATCCGCGTAGCCGCCCTCGGTGATCTGCCCCAGTGGACGCGGCCAGTAGTGGGCGCACAAGCGGGCGTTGTTCACCCACACCAAGCGCCTCAGTTCTTCCCCGCCCATGACCCGGGGATCGCCCTTGCCCAGACGAGCCAGGATGGGCACCAGGTTGAATTCGCGGAACAGGTCGTACCAGAAACCATCTCCGCCCAGGGCTACATTCACCCCCACCCCGAGCATATCGGGGACGGGCGAAATTCCCACCGCATTATTCATGTTAGACTGGGGATTGTGAGCCACCGTGCAGCCGGTGTCACGCAGGATCTCTATCTCCGCCGGCCCCAAGTGCACACAGTGGGCGGCAATGCTGTCTGCGCCGAGGATGCCCAGGTCGGCCAGCCTCTTCACCGGGTGCTTTCCGTAACGGCGGCCGGTTTCCTCGAGGTCGGCGCGATCCTCGGCCACGTGAACGTGAAATCCAACCCCCAGGCTGCGCCCCATCTCCGCCGCCGCCCGCAAGGTCTGGTCACTCAAAGTGAGGGAAGCGTGCAAACCGAAGATCCCCCGCAACAGGGGATTATCTTCCTTACGGCAGCGCTCGATGAAGCGCCGGTTTTCCTCCAGACCCTGCCGGGCGATCTGGGGGCCATCCCGGTCGGAAACCTCGTAAGCCAGGCAACCCCGGATCCCCAACTCGGTGAAAGCGCGGGCCACCTGGTCCAGGCTTCCCGGGCATGAATGGGGACTGGCATGGTGATCGAACAGCGTAGTGACCCCGTACCGAATGGCCTCCACGATCCCCGCAGCCGACTGCCAGTAATTATCCTCAGGGGAAAGGGCCTTGTCGATCTTCCACCAGAGCCTTTCCAGGATCTGCTTCCAGTTGGCGGGAGCCTCCCCCTTGAGCGGGGCCCCTCTCACCCATTGCCCGTAAAGGTGGCTGTGGGCGCACACCAAGCCGGGGAGGATGAGCATCCCCTTGGCGTCCAGGAACTCGACGTCGGGGTGCTTGGCCCGGAGTTCAGAGGTAGTGCCCACCGCCTCCACGGCTTCACCGCGTACCAGCACCGCTCCATCCGGAATGAAGCGGTTCTTCTCCTCCATGGTGATGAGGACGCCGTTCCCCACCAAAAAGCGCCGTTCGGGGACGCTCATCTGCCTTCCTCCCTTCCTTCCGGCGCCGCCAGGTACAAACCCCGGCCAGCCCGGCCCACGAACTCGTCGTCCCGCACGATGACCTCTCCCCGCGATACCACCAGCCGGGGCCAGCCCTTGAGCACCCAGCCCTCCCAGGGAGACCAGTCCAGCCCGCTGGGCAGCTCGGCGGGATCCACCCGGCGCTTCAGGCGTGGATCCAGCAACACCAGGTCAGCATCGGCGCCGGGCCGCAAAGTACCCTTGCGCGGATACAGGCCGAAAGCCCGGGCCGCCCCGGTGCTGCTCACCTCGGCCAGCCGGGGCAGGTCGATCCGGCCCTCTTCCACCCCGTGGGTGTACAGGAGAGGCAGGAGCAGATCCGCTCCCGGTAAACCACCGGGGACGTGCGCAAAGTCCGGTGCAGCGTCTTTCTGGGACGTGTCCAAAGCGCAGTGATCGCTGCCCAGGCAATCCACCGTCCCGTCGGCAATCCCCCGCCACAAGGCCTCCTGGTCTGACGGCGTGCGCAGCGGAGGATGCACGATGAACCGATGGCCATCAGGCCTCTCGTACAGCGATTGATCCAGAGTCAGGTAGTGAGGACCGGTCTCAACGAAAACCGGGAGGCCCCGACCGCGCGCTTCCCGCAGGACACGCAGCCCGCGGGCGCTGGAAAGGTGGCGCACGTAGACGCGCGCCCCCACCAGCTCACACATCGCCAGCACCCGGCGGATGGCCTCTTCCTCCACGAGGTCGGGCTTTGTGCGAATGTAATAGCGCCCTTCCGTACACCCGGCCCGCAGAAACTTTTCCGTCAGCATCTCCACCATGGGAGCCGACTCGGCGTGCACGGTAGCCAGGCGGTTGCTGCCGGCCACGGCTTCCAGGCAAGCGAGGAGGGCGCGATCCTCAAGCATGAGTCCGGCTTCTCGGTAAATGGTGTACAGTTTGAAGGAACGAACGCCGCGCTTGGCCAGGCGGGGTACCTCGGCCAGCGTTTCCTCATCCCCAGAGGTGAGGGTGACCGTGAAAAGGTAATCGATGACTGCCTGGCCGGCCGCCGCTGCTTCGCGCGCAGCCAGGGCCGCCGAGGGCAGCTGCCCCCGCTGCTGGTCAGCGAAGTCCACGATGGTGGTGATACCGGAGCGGGCGGCGGCTACCGTGCCCGTGTAAAAATCGTTCCGGGTAACCGTGCCTGCCAGCGGGAGTGCGATGTGCATGTGCGGGTCAATCAGCCCGGGCAGCGCCACCAACCCCCGTGCATCCACGGTTTCCGCCGCTTCCGCCCGGCCCAGCTCACCCAATGCCGCCACGCGGCCCTGCCGGATGCCCAGATCCACCTCTCCCCAGTCCTCGGGTCCGCAGACCCGCGCACCCCGCACCAGCAGATCATACCGCTCCGCCATGGCCCGGCCTTGCCTCCCCCGCCCGGTCCCCAGCAAGCTCGGCAGCCAGCCGCCGGGAAGCCTCTTCGATGGCGTCCACGATAGAGACGTACCCCGTGCACCGGCACAGGTTGCCGGAAATGGCCTCGCGGATCTGCTCCCGGCTGGGATGGGGGTTCTTGGCAAGCAGCGCTACCGCACTCAGGATCATACCGGGGGTGCAGAACCCGCACTGCACGGCATGTTTATCAATGAAGGACTGCTGCACGGGATGTAGCCGGGGCCCTTCGGGACCTGGTTGCTCCAATCCCTCGATGGTAACCACTTCCCGGCCCTCTACCTGCCCGGCCAGGACCAGGCACGAGTTCACCGCCTCCCCGTCCAGCAACACGGTGCAGGCGCCGCACTCACCGATGCCGCAACCCTCCTTGGTCCCGGTCAACCCAAGGTCGTCGCGGAGCACATCCAGGAGGCGAGCGTTAGGTCGCGTGAGTACCTCCACCCGGCGGCCGTTGAGGATGAAGCTCACCTTCAGCCGGCGACCCGATTCTTCCTGTGTACGCATCAGTTCTCACCGCCCAAAAGCTGCGCCAGCGCCCGCCGGGTCAGGCCGGCCAGCACCGGGCGCTTGTACTCCGTCGACCAGCGCAGGCCCGACCGCTCCACCATTTCCTCGGCGACCGCCTCCCCCACCCGGGCCAGAAGCTCCGGACTGGGCCTCGCCCCCCGCAGCAGGTCTTCCCCTTTCCGGGCCCGCCGCGGCATCGGGAAGGCCGCACCCGGGACCAGGCGGACGTCCTCCACCTGGCCCTCATCTCCCACCGTAACCAGCACCGCCAGGCTGAGCCGGGCAATGGCCAGTGCCCGGCGCCGCCCCACTTTCAAGAAGCAGGAACGGCTCCCGCGGGGCGGCCGCGGAAACTGGACCGCGAGGAGCAGTTCGTCCTCCGCCAGAGCGCAGCGGTAAGGTGCCACCAGGAACTCCTCAAGGGGAACCGTCCGCTCCCCCCGCAGGCTGGCCACCACCGCTTCCGCACCCAGGGCCACCAGCGGAGGCAGGCTATCGGCTGCCGGGGAGGCATTGACAACGTTTCCCCCGATGGTCCCGCGGTTCCGGATCTGTGGAGAACCTACCGTCCGGCAAGCCTGAGACAGGAACGTGACCTCCTCCTTCAGGAGGGAATGATCCGCCACCTGGGCATGAGTGACCAGGGCTCCCACGCGAATGCGGTCCCCTTCCGCCCGAACGCCCTTCAGTTCCGCCAACCCCGAGATATCCACCACCACTTTGAGCTGCGGCCAGCGCCCCTCGTCGGAGCGCAAGTCCACAAGGAGGTCTGTCCCCCCGGCCACCACGCGACAAGCTGAGCCCCACTCAGCCAGGAGGCAAAGTGCTTCTTCCAGGCTGGAGGCTCTCAGGAAGTCGAAGCTCCTCACTTCTCGGCACCCCCCCGCACCTGGCTGCCGCGGTCCCCCCGACCGGGACGCAAGCTCTTGCCCAGGAGCACCCGTTCGAGATCCGCGGGCAACTCCCGCACCCGGCGGCCGGTTGCCTGCCAGATGGCTTCCGTGATGGCCGGCCCCGTAACTTCAGCACTGCATTCTCCGATGGACTTGGCCCCAAAGGGCCCGTCGGGGTCGGGGTTCTCCAGGATGATGGGGTAGACTTCGGGCACGTCGAGAGAGGTCGGTATCAGGTACTCGTCCAAATTGCGGTTTCGAGTACGCCCTTCCTGCAACTCCACTTCTTCCATCAGGGCAAACCCCAGGGCCATCGCTGACCCACCCACGATCTGCCCTGCGACCTCGCCAGGGTTGATGGCCCGGCCGACGTCATGGGCGGCCCAAATGCCCAGCACCCTCACCTCGCCGGTGACGGTGTCGACCTCCACCTCCGCCACGTGAGCGGCGTACACGTAAGTGAAGTAGGCCTCCCCCCGGCCCTCTTCCTCGTGCCAACTTACGGGCGGAGCCTTGTAGGTCCCGACTGCGGAAAGCACCAGCCCCCGGGAGCGGCAGACCCGCACCACGTGGTCAAAGGCCAGGCGCCGGGTCGGATCGCTGCGGGCCCACAGGAACCCATCCGCGGCGAGGATGTCCTCCGGCGCAACACCCAACTCTTCAGCGGCCACCTCGCGCATGACAGCAGAAATGCGGCGGGCAGCGTCCTTCACCGCGTTGCCCCCCATGATGGTCCCCCGCGAGGCCACCGTGGGTCCGGAGTCGGGTGCCCGGGAAGTATCGGTATCCAGGTACCTCACCCGCTCCAGAGGAACCCCCAGTTCCTCGGCAGCGATCTGGCAGAAAGCGGTACGCAACCCCTGCCCATGCTCGGTAAGCCCGGTGGTGACGGTGACGGTGCCGTCTTCCTCCACGGTCACAATACCGCTGCCCCAGTCGGCACCTTCGGCACCCAAGCTCACCCCGCGGATGTCACAGGCAATACCCACTCCCCGCTTCTTTTCTCCCCGTTGGGGCTGCGCATACTCCTGGCGCTTCCGTCGATAATCCGAAGCAACAGCCACCTTCTCCAGGGCCTCGGCCACCGACACACGGTGCCGGTCCAACTTGTGCCCGGTAGCGGTGGTGTCGCCGTCCCGCAGGCAGTTCTTGAGCCGCAAATCAAGGGGATCAATTCCCAGCACCTCGGCCGCCTCGTTCATCAGGGACTCCACTCCAAAGGCCACCTGGGGCGCGCCGAAGCCACGCATAGAACCGGTATAGGTGTTATTGGTGTACACCGCCTTGATGTCGATGCGCACGTTCGGGATGCGGTAGGGACCAGCCCCTTGCACCACGGAACGCCAGGTGACAAAAGGACTCATGCATGCGTAGCAGCCCGCTTCGGCGATGATGTCGGCCTGGAGGGCAGTGATGGTGCCGTCCTTCTTGAAGCCCGCCTTGTAGCGCATCAGGTACGGGTGACGCTTGTGGCTCTCCACCAGCGACTCCTCGCGCGTGTTGACCAACCGCACCGGACGCCCCGTTACCAGGGCAGCCAGCGCTACCCGCACGCTCATGGCCTCCATGATCTCCAGCTTGCCGCCAAAAGTACCCCCGATGGCCTCCTGCACCACCCGCACCCGGGACATAGGCAGCTTAAGGCAACGCACCAGTGTGCGCCGCACGGCATAAGGGTTCTGGATGGAACCCACCACCGTAACCCCTCGCCCGGCGGGATCGGGGATGGCAACTACGGCCTCCGTTTCGATATAGGCGTGCTCAACAAACTGCGTCCGGTAGGTACGCTCGATCACTACATCGGCTTCCCGGAACCCAGCCTCCACGTCCCCCTTGCGCACCCGGTGGCGGGCACACACGTTGTCGGGATACTGCTCGTGCAGGACAGGAGCTCCCGGCCGCAGGGCCTCCTCGGGTGAGAAAACCGCCGGGAGTTCCTCGTAATCCACCTCCACCGCCTTGACTCCCGCCGCCGCCGCCTCAGGGGTCTCCGCCACCACCACCGCTACCACGTCTCCCAGGTAGCGCACCCGATCCTCGGCCAGCACGTACTGGTCCTGGATCACCTCGCCCATGGTCTTCTCGCCCGGGAGGTCGGCAGCGGTGAGCACACAGCGCACGCCCGGCACGGCCAAGGCCTTCTCTTTGCGGATGGCCAAGATACGAGCATGCGGGAAGCGACTGTACACGCAACGGGCGTGCAACATCCCCTCGAAGCGCAGGTCTGCCCCGTACTTCAGCTTCCCCGTCACTTTCTCGTAAGCATCCACCCGGGGAAGAGGCCGATTCACCACTGCAAACATGGGCTCGGAGGCCGGCAACCGTTCCACCGTGGTGCTCATGAGCTACAGCCTCCCCTTGCGACCGTTGCCACCCGCCACGGGACGCAGCTTGATGCAACCGGGAACCGGGCAAACCGCAGTGCACAACCCGCACCCGCGGCACTTCTCCTCGTCTACCAGGGGCAGGCGGTCCGGCCCGAGGGTGATGGCGCCGTACGCACCATCGCGGCACGCCACCACGCAAAGCCCGTCCTTCTGGCACATCGAGTGGTCGATGCTGGAAACCGCCTTGTAAGTCCGGGACAGTTCCTCATGGGGGACCAGCCTGCTCAAGGCCCGCCCGCGCAATTGGGCCACGGTGCTCAAGCCCTTGCGCTCGAGGTAAAAGGCCAGACCCTCGCACAGCTCTTCGATGATCCCGAAACCGTACTTCATCACGGCCGTGCAAAGCTGGAGGGTCGTCGCTCCCAGCAGGATGAACTCAGCGGCATCCGCCCAGGTAGTGATCCCACCCACCCCGGCGATGGGAAGGGGGACGTTCTGGGCCAGTTCGGCCACGCAACCCAGTGCGATGGGCTTGATGGCCGGCCCCGAGAGGCCACCCCAGGTGGACTTGCCGCCCACGCTGGGCAGAGGCTCTTCTGTCTCGAGATCTACCCCCGCCAGGGCCTTCACTGTGTCGATGGCGCAGAGCGCATCAGCTCCTCCCGCCTGGGCGGCACGGGCCACGGCCACGATGTCCGTCACATTCGGGGTAAGCTTAACGCAAACCGGAGCCCGGCGGGCGGCTTCCTTGATCCAGCGGGTAACCTTCTCCGTGAGCACCGGGTCGGCGACCGGAATACTACCGCCCTCGCCCTGGGGACACGACATGCTGCACTCTATGATATCGGCGCCAGCATCTTCCAGACGGCGCACTAGCTCCACCCAGTCCTCCCGGCTGGAAGCCATGATGCTACCGATGACCACCCGATCAGGGAACTCCTTCTTGAGGATACGGATATCTTTTTCGATTTCATCGATGTGCCGCTCGGATATTAGGTCAATATTGAAGAGACCGCCTAGGCGCTTCTCCTCCACCTCCACCCCGGCCATGATGGGAAAGACGAGATCCACCGGTTCCTTCTCCACCGAGGTGGTCTTCAAGACCGACCCCGCCCAGCCAGCCTCGAAAGAGCGGCCCACCAACTCGAGACGGTCGGAACTGGGGGAAGCGGCAACCACAAAGGGGTTGACGAACTTAACTCCCGCAAAATCGACCGACAGGTCAACCGCCATTCCCTCTCCCCCTCGCTAACCCAAGAGTTGCCAGACCGCCTGAGCGGCCCGCTTACCTTCACCCACCGCCTGCACTACGGTGGCTCCTCCCGACGCCAGGTCTCCGGCCACGAACACCCGGGGGTGGGACGTACGAACGTCCCCGTCCCAGGTGAGTCCTGCCGGCACCCGCTGACGGCGCTGCCCCACCGCCAATACCACGGCCTGTACCGGCAACACCCGCTCCGTCCCCGGAACCGCCACCGGACGGCAACGCCCCGAGGCGTCGGGTTCACCCGGCCTGGTTTCCTGCACCTCCAGGCCCACCACCCGCCCGCCTTCGCCCAGAATGCGAACGGGCGCCTGTCTCCACGCGAACTGAACCCCTTCTTCCTCCGCCTCGGCCACCTCACTGGGCCAGGCTGGCATGTCCGCCTTCTGCCGCCGGTAAACCACCACCGCTTCTTCCGCTCCCAGGCGCAGCACCGTGCAGGCAGCGTCTATGGCCACATTGCCCCCGCCGACGACCGCCACCCGCCCCGAAAAACGGGGCCGCGCTCCCTGCTGCACCTGCACCAGCAGCGGAAGGGCCTGCCATACTCCCTCCAACTCCGTACCAGGGATCTCCAGACCCTGCGGTTCCCCCATACCCGCAGCCAGGATGACAGCATCGTGCTCCGCCAGGAGGCCATCCAGGTCCTCCAGAGCCACTGCCCGACCCAGGCACAACTCGACGCTCGAGGAAGCCAGCCTTACTTCTTCTTCCCAAACCCGCCGCGGCAGCCGGTACGGGGGAATGGCCGCCAGCATACCGCCGGGCCGCTCCTTTTCCTCGTAAACCACCGCCCGCACTCCCAGCCGGGCCAACTCTACCGCCGCCGCCAAGCCCGCCGGACCGGCGCCCACGACCGCCACCCTTCCCCGCCTCGTTCCCGCCGGCGGCAAAACCCTAGCCGCCGCCTGGATGGTGGCATCACAGGCGAAGCGTTGCAGGGCGGCAATGGCAATGGGCCAGGCCATACCGCGGTCGCGGCAGCCCTTCTCGCACAGGACTTCCGCAGGGCAAACACGGGCGCAGGTTCCTCCGAACAGGTTGGCCTTCCTGATGAGGAGACCCGCCCCCAACACGTCCCCCGTCCTGATCCGTCGAATGAACCCCGGCACATCCACCCCCGCCGGGCAGCTGGCACGGCAAGGAGCATCGTAGCACCCGAGGCAACGAGAGGCCTCAGCCCAGGCTTCATGAGGGTGCAGGGTGCGACGAAATTCCTCGAAACTCCCCCTACGCTCCGACCTCGTTATTTTGAGTGACAAACCCCAGAACACCCCCGGTGTTCACTACAATCTAACACCGTTGACATCCATTCGCCCCGGCCGCCCGCAATTCCTGCCCACGTTGCGCGCCACGGCCCGGTCAAATTTTGCATTGACCCGTTGAGCTGTCGCAGAAGCGAGTTTCGGGATGGCCCTTGACCCTGTGCTACAGCACACCCCTCCAACTCAAGCCCCGCTCCCCACTATCTCCGTACCGGCGCGCCCCCCAAGGGCGTCCAGGGCCTGCACCAGAGAGGCAATGACGGCCCGCTTGCCGCCAGCCTCCACGAACCGGCAGCATGCTTCCACTTTGGGACCCATGCTCCCCGGCTTGAAGTGCCCCTCCTTCTGCAACGCCCTAGCCTCGGACAGGGTCAGACGCGAGAGGAACCGCTGGGTGGGCCTGCCATAATCCACCGCCACCGCAGGCACGTCCGTCAGAATCATGAACACATCCGCCCCCAGCCCGGTGGCCAGCCGCTCACCAGCCAGGTCCTTGTCGATAACGGCCTCCACGCCCCGCAGGGTGCCATCCGGCTCCCGCACCACCGGAATGCCACCCCCGCCGGTGCAGATCACGATGGCATGATCCCGCACCAACTGGCGGATCACATCCAGCTCCACGATCTCCTTCGGGTCCGGAGATGGCACCACCTTGCGCCATCCCCTGCCCGCGTCCTCCACCCAGGTCTCCCCTTCCGCCATCCGCTTCCGGGCGTAATCCTCGTCGTAGAACGGCCCTACCGGCTTGGTGGGCTTGCGGAAGGCAGGATCGTCGGCCGCCACCACGGTCTGGGTGACGATACTGGCCACCGGCCGCGGCCCCATCCCCCGCCGCACCATCTCGTTGTGCAGGCTTTGCTGCATCATGTAGCCGATCATCCCCTGGCTCTCCGCCCCGCAGACGTCCATGGGCATGGCCGGCACCGCATCCGTCGCCTGGTTCTGGATGATGATGTTCCCCACCTGCGGCCCGTTGCCGTGGGTGAGCACCACCCGGTACCCCTCCTCCAGCAGCGTGATGATCTGCCGGCAGGTGGCCCGCACGTTCTCAAGTTGCTCCTCCGCCGTCCCCCTCTGCCCCGGCTGCAGGATGGCATTACCCCCCAGGGCAATCACCACGAGCTCCTTGGCCACTTCTGCTTCCTCCTGCCTCCCGCTGCCCTCACGTGTAATCTGCCTCCCGGAAGGGAGGCCGGCCCAGCCCTCACTGCATGATGAGAGCCATCACCGCCTTCTGTGCGTGCAGCCGGTTCTCCGCCTGGTCAAACACCACCGAGTTGGGCCCATCTATGACCTCGTCCGTCACCTCGAAGCCCCGGTCGGCGGGCAGACAGTGCATGTACAGCACATCCGGCTTGGCCAGTTTCAGGGTTTCCTCATCGCAGATCCAGTGCTTGTTGGCATCGAACAGCTTCTGAATCGCATCCCAGTCGGCTTCCCGGGCCTGGGGCGGGATATGCTTCAGCACACCCCAGCACTTGGGGTACACCACGTCCGCATCCCGGAACGCCTTCTTCATATCGTGCACGATCTCGAACGTGCCGCCGAACTTACGCTGGTTCTCCTTGACCTTCTCGATCACCATGGGGTCGAGCTCGAACCCCTCGGGGTGGGCCAGCACGATGTCCATGCCGAAGAAGCTGGCGATGGCCATGGCGCTCTGGGGAACCGCCACCGGCTTCTCCACACTCGGCGAGTACGCCCAGCTGACCACAATCTTCTTGCCCTTCAGGTCACCCAGCTTCTCCTTCATGGTCATGATGTCGGCGAGCGCTTGGCAGGGGTGCCACATGTCGTCTTCCATGTTGATCACGGGAATGGTGGCCCAGCGGGCAAACTCCCGGATGTACTCGTTGCCCCGGCCGTAAACCCAGCCCGTGGGCTTGCCGTAAATGCGTATGGCGATACCATCGCCGTAACGCGACAGCACGCGCGCCACGTCCGCCACCCGCTCGGTGGTATAAGCTTTCTCCATGCCCTTTATGGCCGGCGTGTAGACCTTGTCGGCATCCAGGTAGTTAGCATGGCCGCCCAGCTGGCCAAAGCCGGCCTCGAAGCTGTTGCGCGTCCGCAGGGACCGGTTGTAGAAGATCAGGAACAGGGTCTTGCCTTCCAGCAGGCGGTGGGGCCTGCGCATCGCAAAGTCTTCCTTCAGCCGGAAGGCGACCTCGAGGATGGTCTCAATCTCCTCGCGAGTATACTCAAACTCGCAGATAAAATCCCTGCCCTTGAATACATCTGTTTTCATTAAAACATCCTCCCTTCGCATACGCTAGACTGCCTCATCCTGCACCTTACTCGTGCCTCGGCCCTGTTAACCCCTACCACACCCCCACGCCGATTTATTCGACGTCACTCCACAAACTCCTGCCACCGGGGAGCACTACCCAATCAGAGTCCATCCCACATCCCGGGGGTAAGGCACCAAACACACGTACCGTCCCTCGGTTTGCCACCGTAGCAGTCCGCCTGAGCCCCCGCAAGAGCAAAGGCAGGACTCTCCCCGACCTCATGTATTCAGGCTTACCACCAGCGATCACGACCCTCACCCGGGATAGCGCCGCCGCTTCTCCCACCCGCCACAACGTCGGCGAGCGGGTCGCTTCTCACCCGGCCAGCCCAAAGACCTCCGCGGTCTCGGCCAGCACCCGGGCTGCAGCCACCGTCTGCTCCTCGCTCACGTACTCGACCCGGGCGTGAGCCCCACCGCCCCCCGGCCCAAAGATGGCACAGGGAATCCCCGCCTGCCCCAGCAGCACGGCGTCCGTCCAGGGATAGGACCCGGTGTACCGGGGCTCCGCGCCCAGGGCCCGGCGGTAGCCCTCGACCAGCGCCCGTACCACCCGCTCGCCGGCGTCCACCTCGTAGGCTTGCCGGGACAAAAGCAGGCTCACCCGCCAGTCAGACGGCGAGACCTCCATCCCGCTGCGTGCCTCCTCCTCACCCACCTGGCGTACCAGTTCCTCCACCTCTGCCAGGACGTCCTCGTCGCTTTCGCCGGGCAGCGTCCGCCGCTCAAGGCGCAGGGTGCAGCGGGCCGGGTAAGTGCTGAGCTCTCCCCCTCCCTCGATCCAGGACGCGTGCACGGAGGGAGAACCCAGGTAGGGATGATGACGGGCCATCAGGTGCCCCCGCTGGTACCTGTCCAGGGCACAGAGGAAGCGTCCCGCCCGCAGGATGGCGTCGACCCCCTCCCGGTAGTTGCTGCCGTGGGCGGCCCGGCCCGCTACCTCCACCTCCACCCACACGAACCCCTTGTGGCAGACGCCCACCCCCAGGGCCGTGGGTTCCAGCACCAGGGCCCCGGCGGCGCTGTACTCCCGCACCAGCGCGGAGGTGCCCAAGCTGGCGTACTCCTCGTCACACACCGCCGCCAGGATCACGTCCCCCGGCGCACCGCCGGCCCGCCGGATGGCATCCAGGGCCCCCACCGCGGCCGCCAGTCCGGCCTTCATGTCGTAGGCGCCCCGCCCGTACACCATTCCCCCTTCCCTCCGGGGCACGAAGGGATCCACCATTCCCTCCACCCCCACCGTGTCCAGGTGGCCGTTCCAGATCATGGCGGGGGCACGGGGGTCGCGGCCCCGCAGGATCCCCACCACGTTGGGGCGTCCGGGGGCCACTTCGCGCAAGTGCACTTCCAGCCCCATCTGCCGCAGCCGGTCGCCCAGGTACCGGGCGATGGCCTCCTCCCCCGGGGCACCCGGCACCAGGTCCGGGTTACGGGAATCGATGGCCACGAGCTCGCAGAGCACCTCTATGACCAGTTCTCCATCCACCAGGTCCGCGCATCCTCCCCGCACGCCCCCACCCCCTCCTTTGCCGCCGGCAGACCCGCCTAGTCCACGACCAGCTTCCGGGCCACCACGTTGATCCCCAGGACGTTGAGCGCGGTCATGTGTTCCAGGGTCCCGGCCACCTTCTCCTGGACCGCAGGCATGACGTGGGCCAGTCGGGGGACCAGGCGGAGGGCAACGTCCAGATTGACCACCACCCCGTCCGGCTTGAGGTCCACGCGGGCGCGCAGCACCCGCGCCACCCCCTCCACCTCCCGGCAGGCCCGGGCGCAGATCGCCACCACCACCGCCTGAGAGATGAAGAACCTGCCCAGCGAGCTGTAAGTGGGACGTACCACGGACTTCTCCACCACCAGCCGGGCCGGCTCCGGCGCCTGCCGGGGACGGAAAAGGAACCGGAGGGGATCGACCAGGTACCCGGAAAAGCCCTTCTTCACCTCGAAGGTGGGGGCCGGGATCACGTGTTTACCCTCCTGCCGCCGCGCCTTCAGGGCCAGGCGGATCTCCTCGGGCGAAGCCACCTGGTCGATGGAGATGTACTCGACGGGCAGGGGCAGGCCGAGGGTGCGGCAGATGCGGTCGGCCATCCCCGCCGACGTGGCCAGCACCAGCACCCGGGAAGGCGCCAGTTCCCGGATCTTCTCGGCGGCCTCGCGTGCGTGGTCAGGGTCCACGAAAAAGGCCGTGCGCAGGGCGCCGACGCGGGGGGCCTCCCGCTTGGCCGACTTCCCCGCCACTATGCGGCCGTTGCAGATGACCAGGCCGTCGTCCACGATCACGTCGGCCCGCGTCTCGTAGGCCACCAGAGAAGCGTGGTGGCTCTTCCCCGTCCCGCTCGGTCCCACGAATGCCAGCACTTCCACACCTGGCGGGTTCGACGGCCCCCGGGTCGCCTCCTGCTCCCCTGCCGCCACCCGGGTGGTGCGCGACGCCCGCCCCGCCGGGCGGCGGACGGGGCCAAAAGAAAGAGGGTCCCGCCCCGGCGGGACCACTCCTGTCCTGTCACGGGATCGCTCGATCAGGTGGGATTGGCGGGGGGGCTGGCTCGATCGTCGCGCCGACCCTTGCGCGCCCGGTCCCGGGCCTGACGGGCCCGGTTGGGGTCTACGCCAATCTCCTCCGCCACTTCGAACTCCAGTCGCTCCTGATCCAGGTCGGGGAGACGGCCCCTGTTCCCGGACCGGTCCTGCTGGCGGCCCAAATTACCACCTCCCACCCCTATCATCTCCCGGGCCCTCACCCGCCATCCGCGCCGCCGCGCCCCCGGGTGGCATGGCGGGCCGCGCCGCCCCGCCAGCCCGACGCACCGCGCGGCCGCGGGCGGCAGGTTTGGGGCCGGCGGCGTGGAATACGTTCTTGCGCTGTCGGGAAACTGCAGGCAGGTGGAACGAGGTGGTGCGCGGTGCCGGTCTGGTTCGAGGAAAAACACTGGGAAGGTACCTACCTCAGGCTCAGGGTCCGGGAAGTCCTGTTTCACAAGCACACCGGACTGCAGGACCTCGCCATCATCGAGACCGAGGACTTCGGCCGGGCGCTGGTGCTGGACGGCGTGCTCCAGACCACGGAACGGGACGAGGCCCTCTACCACGAGATGCTGGCCCACGTCCCTCTGTGCGCCCACCCCGCGCCCCGGAGGGTACTGGTGATCGGAGGCGGGGATGGGGGCCTGGTGCGCGAAGTCCTGCGGCACCCCGGCGTCGAGCACGTCACCATGGTGGAGATAGACCGGGAGGTGGTGGAAGCGTGCCGCCGCTACCTACCCGGTCTGAGCAGCGCGCTGGCCGATCCGCGCGTCCACCTCCTGTTCGAGGACGGCGTCCGGTACGTGCGCGAGTGTCAGGGCTCCTTCGACTGCATCCTGGTGGATTCCACCGACCCCTCGGGGCCGTCGCTGGGACTGTTCACGCCCGCCTTCTACGCGGACTGTTTCCGCATCCTCTCCCCCCAGGGGTTCCTGGCCTGCCAGACGGAAGAACCATTCTTCCGGGGGGAGGCAATGCGCCAGGCGTTCAGGGCGGTGGCCGGCGTGTTCCCGGTCACCCGGCTGTACCTGAGCATGGTGCCGGTCTACTCCGTCTGGTTCTGGACGTTCACCGTGGGGAGCAAGGGTGGCCTGGATCCGGCGGAGGTGCGCTCCCCCGCCCCCCCGGGGACGCGGTACTACTCCCCGGAAATCCACCGGGCCGCCTTCGCCCTGCCCCCGCTCATCAGGGACCAGCTGTGACATCCCCGGGATCCGGCCTGCGGTCGGGTAAGGAGTGAGGCAGTTGCCCGGCGGCATCCCCATGTTCGGCGTGACAGGGGCTTCGGGTAGCGGCAAGACCACCGTGGTGGAGGTCCTCGTACGCGTCCTCAGGCAGCGGGGGTGGCGGGTAGCGACTCTCAAGCACGCACCGGCGGGGTTCGCCCTGGATCGGCCGGGCAAGGATAGCTGGCGCTTCGCCCGGGCCGGGGCGGAAGCGGTGCTGCTGCACTCTCCCGGGGCATGGGCGGCGCTCGGCCACTGCGGCCACCCCCTCGATCCGCTGCGCCTCGGGGAGGGGCTGGCCGCCTTCTATCGCGCCCTCGCCCTCCCTCCCCCCGACCTCATCCTGGTGGAGGGTCACCACGACCTGGACATCCCCAGCATCCACGTGCAGGGCGGCCGGCCGCGCGCCCCGGGCCCCCGCTGCCTGGCCCTCGTGCACGATCCTCAGGAGGCCGAACGCCTGGCGGACCTGGTGGAGCAGGCGCTGGGCCTCACCGGGCCCGGCAGCAGCCGGGGGCCGGATGGTGCCGCGGGGACCGAGAGCGGAACCGGGGAGGGGTCGGACGGGTGACCGGGCGCCCTCGGGAAACAGCCGGGGTTCCCGGAGAACCCCCGGGGGTCGCTCTTCCGGCCCGGGAGGTAACGGGGTTGCTGCTCGCCGGAGGCGACTCCTCCCGCATGGGATTCAACAAGGCCCTCCTCAGGGTGGGGGGGAGGACCCTGGTGGAGCACACCGCCGGGCTCCTGGCGAAACTGACGGGCGCCGTCCTGATCGTGAGCCGCGACCGCTCCGTGGCCGCCGACCTCCCCTACCCGGTGGTGGACAGCGAGGCCCCCGGGGTCGGGCCTCTGGCGGCTCTGGCCGCGGGCCTGGGATGCTGCACCACCCCCTGGGCCCTTGTCCTGGCCTGCGATCTCCCCCTCTTCCCCGCCGCCCTGGGTGCCTACATGCTGGCCGTGGCGACCGACCGGGGAGGGTCCGTCCCCGGCGGGGGACCTGGCCGGCCCCGCGGGGAGGCGGGAGCGGGCGGGGCGAACGGGAGCGGGGGCCCGGGGCGGGGGGGGGCGGGGGGGCGGTACCGGGAGGGGGTGTGGGGCACCCCGGCCCCAGGGGA
>Ga0080004_1125178_pt1 | contig 31423 bp, 32 predicted proteins | sample WasSprMetagenome_FD_69207 | JGI IMG/M metagenome (GOLD analysis project Ga0080004, IMG submission 69207) | Sulfidic aquatic microbial communities from Washburn Spring, Yellowstone National Park, USA - WS (SPADES assembly) (version 2) | ecosystem: Environmental > Aquatic > Thermal springs > Hot... | reverse complement strand
TGCGGCTATTGTAGTGAGGTCTGTAGCCTGGGAGTATTTGCTCCCGCCGACTACTTCAACGACCGGGGCTACAAGCCCATGGTAGCAGCAAAGACCGAAAAATGCATAGGCTGTCTGGACTGCTTCTTCATATGCCCCGACTTTGCCATTAGTATCCAAAAACTTAATGGGGGGACATATAAATGAGGCGCACTTTGGATACAGGTAATGCGGCTATTACCGAGGGGGCTATTATAGCAGGTTGCCGGGTCTTTGCCGGTTACCCTATCACCCCAGCTACGGAGATAGCAGAAAACATGTCCCGGAGGCTTCCCCAAGTAGGAGGATATTATCTCCAAGCCGAAGACGAACTAGCCGCCCTGCACATATGCATAGGGGCCTCTTTAGGTGGCCTTAAGGCCATGACCGCCACCTCCGGTCCTGGCTACATTCTTTACGCTGACCCTTACGGCTGGGCCATAGGCAGCGAAATACCAGTAGTCATAGTCAACGCCCAGCGGGTAGGCCCGGTGAGCGGCATTACCGGTGCACCGGGGCAGGGCGAATTTTACCTAAGCCGCTACCCCACCCAGGGGGGCAACTTTGAAACCATAGTCCTAGCCCCCAACAGCGTACAAGAAGCCTTCACCTTAACTGTAGAAGCCTTCTACCTAGCTGAGCGCTTCCGCACCCCCGTAACCCTTTTAGCCGACCAGCTAGTAACCGATGGCTGGGAGACCCTTATCCTGCCCGAAACAGAAGAAGAAATACAGGCCATGGGCCTTAAAGTAATACCCCGCAGGATAAACGAGGGGCCCGAATTTTACCCTGCCACCGACGAAATAGACATACCCCCAGTAGTTTTAGGACACAACACAGGGGCCGCCTGCTCCGACTGGACACCCACCGCCGAAGGATACGACACCGAAGAAGTAGAATGGCAGCATAAACATGCCTATCGTCTTATCTACAAAATAAGGAACCACAAAGACCTTATCACCCGCTATGAAGCCTACTTCCTAGAAGACGATCCTGAAGTCATCCTAGTATCCTATGGAAGCCCCTCCCGGGTAGTAAAGAGTGCGGTCAAGGCAGCCCGGGAAAAGGGCCTAAAAGTAGGGGGCTTACGCTTAATCTCCTTATGGCCTTTCCCGGATGAAATATTCACCAAGACCGCCAAATACCTCTCCGTAGAACTGAACTACGACGGCCAGTTGGTACGCGAAGTACAGCGGGCCATGCCTAAGGGTAGCGAAGTCCACTTCATGGGCAAATGCGGCGAGCTACCCACAGTAGCCGAACTAATGGAACTCATAGAAGCGCTACTAAAAGGGCAACCCCTCAAAGCCAAACCCTGGGAAATGGAGGCGTGGTAAGATGGATTATCTCGCTACCAAATACCTAAGGCCACGGAAGATACCCAGCACAGCCTGTAGCGGCTGCGGCTTAGGCCAGATCCATAAAAAAGTAGTAAAAGCCATTGACGAACTAGGGCTAGACATCGGGGACGTAATCTGGGGCACAGGTATAGGCTGCGCCGGGCGCCAGACTTTCGCCACCTGGAAAGGAGATAACTTCGCCGGAACCCACGGCCGGGTTTACGCTTTAGCCACAGGGCTAAGGCTGGCGCTACCACCCGACAAAAAGATCATCCTCACTGTAGGCGACGGTGACGCCTTCGGTATCGGCTTTAACCACCTCTTAAATTGCGCGCGCCGGAATGTAGACCTCACCATCATCGTATGCGATAACTTAGGCTACATGTCCACAGGAGGCCAATACGGCTGGACCACACCAGAAGGCTACCGCACAGACAGCAGCCCTTACGGCATGTGGGAGCCCAACTGGATGCAAGGCGGCCGGGACGTACTAAACATTTTACGGGAAGCAGGAGCCACTTTCCTCGCCCGGCATACAAGCATAGAAGGCCAGGAGGCGGTAGAAAGCATAAAGAAGGCCATCCTCAACAAAGGCTTCTCCTTGGTGCACATGCCCTACCCTTGCGTCACCAACTTTGCCGAAAGGGCCCTGGGCAGCAGAAGACCTGCCGTAATGTACAGATGGTTTAAAGAGCGCACCATTAAGCTTAATGAAAAGGTAGACGAGAAAGCCCTAGGAGATATATACTTCCGTACAGGGATCTACCATGACGCCAGCAATAGCCGGCCCGAATTTGCCGAAACTTTAAGGAGCCGGGTGGCCGAAATACAGAGGAGGTTCCGGTAAAAATGGCCAAAAGGACCGAAGTATTAGTAAGCGGATTTGGGGGACAGGGAGTAGTAAGGATAGGCCAGGCTTTAAGCCTTGCCGCAGTATATCAAGGTTTATACACCACCATGCTTATAAGCCACGGGACAGAGACCCGGGGGGGTTATGTACGCAGCCAAGTAGTCATGTCTGAGGAGCCCATCGATAGCCCGGTAGTAGAGAATCCCGATTATTTCTGCGCCCTTTCCAAAGCAGCTTATAACCGGTTTAAGCATTTAGTAAGCCACGGGGTAATAATCTACGACCCGGGTTATGTGGAACCCGACCCTCACCTTAAAGTTAAGCAGATCCCCCTTAACGCTAGAGATTTAGCGGAAGAAAAGCTCGGCCGGGAGCTTTTCGCTAATGCTATTGTCATGGGGGCCTTAAGCAAGCTTATGGCAGGTTTACTTGACAAGGATATAGTTATAAAAGCCATGCTGGAGCGCATCCCTCGCTTCCACGAAGAAAACAAAAAGGCTTTTGAATTAGGATATAGCCTGCTTTAAAAGGGGAAATGGGCGGCTATGAAACTATATGAATATGAAGGGAAAGAGCTATTCCGGCGGGTAGGAATACCTGTTCCCCAAGGTAAGGTAGCTAGCAGCCCTGAAGAAGCCTATTTAGTAGCATCCGAGATAGGGAAAGAAGTGGTTATAAAGTCCCAGATATTACAAGGTGGTCGAGGCAAAGCTGGGGGTATAAAGTTCGCCACTTCTCCTGAGGAAGCGAAAGCTTGGGCTAGCGAGCTTCTGGGTCAAAAGCTTAAGACAGAAGAAATAAAGAAGGTGCTAATAGAAGAGAAGCTAGACATCGCCGAAGAATGGTACCTTTCCTTCACCGTAGATCCCGCGGCGGGCGCCCCCCTCCTTATGATTAGCCGGTCGGGAGGAGTAGATATAGAAGAGATAGCCCTTCAGACGCCAGAGAAGATCATTACCGAAAGGATCAACATTTTCCACGGCCTTATGCCTTTCCAAGCCCGCCGCGCTGCCTTTGCTTTAGGACTAGAAGGCAACAAGGTAAATGAATTGGCCTCCCTCATGCTAAAGCTTTACCGTCTATTTCGCCAGTATGATGCTGAACTAGTGGAGATCAACCCCCTAGTGGTTACCTCACAAGGAGAGTTTATAGCTGCTGACGCTAAAGTAATCATTTACGATAACGCCCTTTACCGCCAGAAGGAATTTGTAAAAGGCCCGGAAAGGTTTGAAGACGAAAGGGAATATAGGGCTTCCCAATACGGGCTAAGCTATGTAAAGCTAGACGGCAACATAGGGGTGCTTTGCACCGGAGCTGGCCTTACCATGACTACTTTAGACCTCATTACCTACTACGGTGGACGTCCAGCTAATTTCCTAGAATTTGGTGGGGCCACCTACAGGAACTCATATTATGCCCTGGAAATAGTCTTAAGCGACCCGGATGTAAAAGTGGTGCTCATAAACACCTTTGGGTTAGTGGCACGGGCAGACGTTATAAGTGAAGGGTTGGCCCAAGCCATTGAAGAACTAAAGCCCCAAGTACCCATAGTGGCTTCCATACGGGGCACTGGAGAAGAAGAAGCGCGTAAAATTTTGGAGAGCCGCGTAGGCTTAAAACTTTTCCCCAACGTAGAAGCGGCAGTACAAGAAGCTGTACGCCTAGCAGGATCCTCTTAAAGGCGAAAATAAGGTGGAGGGATAGACTACCTTATGGCTATATTACTCACTAAAGACACGAAAGTTTTAGTCCAGGGCATTACAGGGAATGAAGGCACCTTTTGGACCAGGCACATGCTGGATGCGGGCACTAAAATAGTGGCGGGGGTTACCCCGGGCAAAGGTGGAAACCAGGTACACGGAGTACCGGTCTACAACACAGTAGCTGAGGCGGTAAAAAAGCATGGGGCAGAAGCTTCCGTAGTATTTGTTCCTCCGGCCTTCGCTAAAGATGCTGTATTTGAAGCCCTGGAGGCAGGGATAAAGCTGGTAGTACTGCTAGCCGACGGGGTTCCTTTACATGATGCTATGGAAATACGGGCTTTAAGCCGGCAGATCGGAGCGACTGTCTTAGGGCCTAATACGCCGGGCATGGCCAGCATAGGCCAAGCCATGTTGGGCTTTATCCCTGTATGGCTAGCGGATGTGTACCGTGTTGGCCCTGTTGGCGTAGTGGCCAGAAGTGGTAGCCTTACCAATGAAGTATGCTCCCACATTGTAGCTGCAGGGCTGGGGCAGAGCACTTTTGTAGGCTTAGGAGGGGACCCGGTCCCTGGGACCCGGCTAACTGAGGTTATGGCTCTTTTTGAGGAGGATCCAGCCACAGAAGCGCTAGTAGTTATAGGGGAAGTAGGGGGCACCATGGAGGAAGAGGCGGCTGAAATGATAGAGAGAAGGGAGTTTACTAAACCGGTGGTATGCTTCATTGCTGGCCGCTCTGCCCCGCCTGGTAAGAAGATGGGTCACGCGGGAGCCATCATTACCATGGGTAAAGGTTCAGTTAAAGGGAAGGAAGAAGCTTTAAAGAGAGCGGGTGCCCTAGTAGCCACCAGGCCCGCAGAGGTGGGTAGGCTTCTTAGGGAAGCTCTGAGAAGTTAAGCTGTAATTAAAGAAGGTAGTAAAGAGTTAAGAGTTAAGGCGTAAATTTACACGGGGTGCCCTTAGGCTTAGGGGTACCCCCTGCTTTTTGGTATATCTTATTGATTGCTGGCGATTCTTGTAACCTTTAACTCCACCCGATATCCGAGGGCTTGAAGGTAATTTTTAATTACCTTTTCCGCCCAGACATTTTAATTGCATAGGGGTTTATGCTTCAATTGTTCAAAAAGTGGAGAGAAAGTGGAGGGAAAGGGGAATGGGTACCTCTCTCGGACGCTGACAAGAAGGCCTGAAGAGGTTGAGAACCTCTAGAGAGCGGTAGGTTTCTCCCGGTCTTGTTCAGTAGTAACTTCCTTGCTAGAGGTTGCTTTAGAAGCCTTACGTAAGTTAAAACGGTGGAGCATGTTTAAAAAAGCCATAATTAAAGCTCCTGCTAGAGTAGAAGCGAAAATCACTACCACCAGGGAAACTTGCGAGAACTTCCAAGTTAAAAAGTAAATATCCACTGGCTTAGCATTTTGGACAGCAAAGATGGCCACGAGCAAAGTAAAAATTAAGACTAAAAGGCCATAAATTTGCACATTTAAGGCCTCCTTTTTGCTTCGGCACAAGCTCTTTCAGCCAAGCCTTAGCTTTTTGCCTACATTATAACATATAACATATTAGGGTGTAGCTAAGATAACTTTAAAACCAGCCCTTCTTCCGGAAATAACCCACCATCCCCCCGGCCACCAATACCATTAAGCCTAGAGCCCAGTAATACCCGTACCGCCATTCCAGCTCTGGCATATACCGGAAGTTCATACCGTAGATCCCGGCGATTAAACTTAAAGGCATCATGATAGTGGTAACAAGGGTAAGAACCTTCATGACTTCATTGAGCCGGTTAGAAATTAATGATAAATAGATTTCCAGGGCGGAGCCTATAAGCTCATGTAGTGTTTCTACATGGTCCACTAACCTCAAGTACTCATTGTATATATCCAGGAAAAATACCCGGTTTTCCGTCTTTACTAAGGGGAACTCGGGATGGCAAAGGAGATCTACTACATCTCGCTGGGGGCCTAAAAATTTCCGCAGCCTTATGGCTTGGCGGCGGAGAAGAAAGATTTGGTTTAAAACCGTACGTCCAGGTCGGCGGAAAACGTCTTCTTCGATCTCTTCTATTTTGTCTTCTAGACGGTCAAAGAAAGGGAAGAACTCGGAAGTTAGAGCCTCTAAGAGGCTATAGAGAAGGTAATCCGTCCCTTTGCGGAAAAGGGAGGGGTTGGTCTGATAAGAAGACCAAAGGCGCTCGAGGAAGTCAAGTTTTTCCTCGTGAATAGTTACTATGTAATGGGGGCCAAGAAATATATTTAAAAAAGTAGTAAGGGACTTAAGCTGGGGCCTTTGGCTTACACAGCGTAAGGTTATAAAGATATACTCTTCATATTGGGCCAACCCTGGCCGGGAAGGAGGGCGGTGGCAATCGGCTACGGCTAAGGGATGGAAACCGAAGGTGGAAGTAAGGATATCCAATTCCTTAGGTGAGGGACGAGAAAGATCCAGCCAGATGTAAACTTCTTCACGGCGGGGGTTGAACCCCTGGGGCAATTCTTTCTTAAGGTTTCCGCCAGCGTCCACCATCAAAACACGTTGCAAATATAAAGCACCTCCCTCTACTCCTTAGTTTACCAAATTTGTGCCTAGATGACTTCTTTATTAAGGTGGTTGAGCTAAAAACTTTAGGGGTTTTTCTGTAAAGGTCTTTGGGGTATATGGATGCTTAGGGAAGGTTATAATTTATTGCGAAGCGAGGAAGTTTGTGATAATATTGGCATTAAAGTAGGAAAAATTCTATTTAAATCATACACATAAATAATTGATAAAGGAGGACAAAACATGCGGATTCGCTGGTTAGGACATGCAAGCTTTCTTTTTACTACACCTCAAGGTGTGCGGGTCCTGACGGATCCGTATGGCCCCGAAGTCTCCCCAGAAGCTAAAGAGGTGGAGGCTGATGTAGTAACTGTAAGCCACGAGCACTTTGACCATAATTATTTAGCTGCGGTGAAGGGCCAGCCCCTGGTATGGCGCGGGCTAAAAGAGAATGGGGATTGGAACGAGGTAAACGAAACCTTCAAAGATGTTCATGCCTATACTGTCCCTGTATACCATGATGAAGTCCAGGGGGAAAAAAGGGGAAAGAATGCCGTTTTTGTTTTTGAAGTAGGAGATTTGCGTTTGGCCCATTTAGGCGATCTCGGGCATGTATTAGAAATCCAACATGCTGAGAAAATAGGTCCTTTAGATGTGCTTATGGTTCCCGTAGGTGGCTATTTTACTATAGATGCCGGCGAGGCCTGGCAGATAGTGGGGTTACTCAAGCCGAGATTAGTTCTCCCTATGCATTACTTGACTGCCGGCATGCGTGGCTTCCCTATCGCCAAGGTAGATGAATTTACCTCGGGGCGGGCGAATGTGCGGCATCTAGGAGTAAGTGAGATAGAAGTGAGCAAGGAGAACCTTCCTGTGGAAACGGAGGTCTGGGTCTTAAGCCTTAATGGCGGTATAGCGTTGTAACCCATGGACATGGAGATATTAGATTCTTATATTACAGTAGCTACTCCCGCGGAGGTAGAGGTTAAAATCGAACGGTCGGTATTTTTGGGCTGGGTACGGGAGGTTAGCACGGAGGAAGAAGCCCGGGCTGCTATAAGCGAGCGCCAAAGGTTACATAGGGAAGCTACCCATAATTGTTTTGCTTACCGCTTGGGTTTACCGCCGCGAGAGATAGTATACTATAGTGATGCAGGAGAGCCGAGCGGGACGGCCGGCCGCCCTATTTTGGGAGCTATTTTAAGTTCTGGTTTAACCAATGTAGTGATAGTGGTTACGCGGTATTTTGGGGGCAAAAAATTAGGCAAGAGGGGGCTTATCGAAGCTTATAGCGAGGTAGCCCGCAGGACGTTAGAGAAGGCTGGCCGGGTGGTCAAGGTTATCACCAGGCAGGCGGAGCTTGTTTGTAATTATAGCGGGCTGGACCGGATTCTCAAATTATTAAATTCTTGTGGCGGTCGGGTAGCAGAGGCAGAATATGGGGAAGAGGTCCGCTTAACTGTCGAGGTTCCTGTAGGAGTTTGGGAACAGTTTTGTAAAGATATAGAAGCCTGGGTACGCTCTATTCGTTATCTTTAAGGTGCCGCCAGAGCATATCTAGTGCGCTTTGCGTGGCTCTCCACTTGATCTCTTCCCTTGGCCCCTGGAAGAGTTCCCTTTTTACTTGGGTATTCCCGTGGTAGTCTATGGCTAGATAGACCAAGCCTACTGGCTTAGCTGGCGTTCCCCCGCCGGGACCGGCGATGCCGGTGATGCCTATACCAATGTCGGTCCCGGCTAAATCCCGTACCCCTCTGGCCATGGCCAGAGCCACTTCCTCACTTACCGCTCCTTTGGAAGCCAGTATTTCTGCGCTCACCCCGAGGATCTTGACCTTGACTTTGTTGTCATACGCTACTATACCCTGGTGGAAATAAGCTGAGCTTCCCGGGATGTTGGTAAGCCGGTGGGCAAGAAGCCCACCGGTACAAGACTCCGCCACGGCCAGGGTTAAACCTTTAAGGGTAAGCAAGTTCCCTACCACACCTTCCAGAGTATCCCCGTCGGTGCCAAAGATATAACTTTTAAGCCGCTCCGAGATCTTTTCTTCCAAAGGCCTAATTAGCTCCAGGGCCGTCCGAGTGTCTCGGGCCCTGGCCGTAATCCTTAAGTGTATTTCTCCGGGTTTTGCAAGGATACCTATAGTAGGATTCATCCCTTGGAGGAGGTCTCGGATTTTTTCTTCTACCGCCGATTCTCCCAGACCACTTATCTTTAATACGCGGAAGAAAATTATTTCTTTACCAGCCCCGTATTGTTGCAGAAGGGGTAAAAGTTTTTCCTTAAGCATGGTACCAAATTCAGAGGGGGGACCGGGCAAGCAGGCGTATAGTTTATTATTATGTTCTAAAAATATTCCTGGAGCAGTACCCAAGGGGTTATCCAAGAGTCTAGCTCCACGGGGGAAGAGGGCTTGCTTTAAATTCTGGGGCGGCATAGGGCGACCCCGTAGGGTAAAGAAACGAATTATATGCTCCTTTGCCGAAGGATTTTCTTCTAAGGGGAGTTCTAAAGCCTCGGCCAAGGCTTCCCGGGTAAGATCATCTTCTGTAGGGCCTAACCCCCCGCAGGTAATGATAAGATCAGCCCTTTTTCCAGCCTCTTGTATAGCTTCTTTGATCCGCTCTAAGTTATCCCCCACCACTACTTGGCGGAAAATGCTAATACCTGCTTTTGCTAGCTCCTGGGACAACAAAGCTGCATTGGTGTTTATTATCTGGCCTAAAAGAAGCTCAGTTCCTGTAAATATGGCTTCAGCCCGCAAAGAAATTCCCCCCTTTAGTTAAAAGAGTGACCCGTTACTAGTGCTGGGCCGGGCTTACCTGCCCTGCAGTAGGGGTATGGGCATTACCGGAGCCCAGGTTATTTATAACCGTCACTGTTAAACCTAAGGCTAACCATAAAAGTAAAAAGAGGACAAGATATATCTTTTTCATCATCTCTTCACCCCTCTTACAAGTGAGTATATCAAAGGCCTTTAGTCCCTGGCAACTTGTAGCGTTGACACTGGGTTTGGCTATAGGTTTATAATACTTCTTAGGATTTCTTCATACTTTCTCCTTCTTTAAGTGCTATAATTCAATGTAAAGAGAATTGTGGTGAGCCGGGGAGAACTTTAATGGCAATTTTTAAGGGGGAAGGCCAGATGTACTATCGGGAAGGAAGACGAGGATTAGGGTGGCTTTTACTCCTGGTATTCTTAGCTGGAGTAGCGGTGACGACGGGCTTTTTTGTTTTAAGCGGCCCCTTTAAAGCTTCTAATTTGCCTCCCGGACAGGAGACGGGAACACAAGCATTCACGGGGAAGGCAGTAGCCGCTACCCTTCCACCCGGGGTGGGGCCGGAAACCATCGCCGATATTGTAGAGGCTGCTAGCCCGGCCGTAGTCAGGATAGATACGGTGGTGGGAGGAGGATTACCGGCACCCTTTAACGATCCTTTCTTCCGGCAATTTTTCGGTTTACCTCTCCCGCAACAACAGGAAACCGCTTTGGGTTCTGGCTTCATTATTTCTCCTGACGGTTATATTTTAACCAATGAGCATGTAGTAGAAGGAGCCCGGGAAGTAAAAGTAACTATAGTTGGTTTCGAACAGCCCTTTAAAGCCAGGGTAGTGGGTGCTGACCGGGATTTAGATCTGGCTGTACTCAAAGTGGACGCAGGCAAGCCCTTACCTTATCTTAAGCTTGGAGATGCGGACAAGGCTCGGGTAGGGGAGTGGGTCATCGCCATCGGTAATCCTTACGGGCTGGATCACACTGTCACGGTGGGAGTGTTAAGCGCCAAAGGGAGACCCATCGATACCCAGGACCGCCATTATGAAAATCTCTTGCAGACCGATGCCTCTATTAATCCTGGTAACAGCGGAGGCCCCCTTCTAAACCTTAAGGGCGAAGTGATAGGTATCAATACGGCGGTTAAAGTAGATGCCCAAGGAGTAGGTTTCGCTATCCCCAGCACCACTGTGCAGCCAGTCCTAAATGACCTCATGACCAAAGGCAAAATTGTACGTCCTTGGCTGGGTGTAGTTTTGCAGGAAGTTACCCCTGATATAGCTGAGTTATTGGGAATGTCTAAGCCGGAAGGAGTTCTCGTCCGGGAAGTCGTTTCAGATGGGCCGGCAGCTAAAGCCGGATTAAAGAGGGGAGATGTTATCTTACAGGTGGATGGCCAAGCGGTGAATTCTGCTAGCGAGCTAGTGAAACTTGTCCAGAAGAAGCAGGTGGGCCAGACTATGCAGCTTTTAGTCTTCCGCCGGGGAAACCGCTTGTCTCTTACGGTAACCCTGGCTGAAAAGCCTAGCCAATACTAAGAACGTCGTCGGGGGAGGCGAAGTTTTAAGCTTAAGCGGGTGGGGGAGAAAAGGCGGAAAAACAGTTGGGAGAAGGCGATAACAGGCTCTCTAAGGGGCTCCGCGGGTACTTCCGGGGGCCTTTCTATTTTTAGGGGAGTCCCCTTAAAGAATGCCTGCTCTTGATTAGCTAGAAGGCTGTGGCGGTAGCCGTAGAGGATATAAATTAAGATTCCCAAGATAAGCCAAATACCAAAGCGTATCCAGGTCAACCTAGGAAGATTGAGGAATAAGTAGGCGGCAAAGGCTATGGTGAGAAGGGGAAGCCAGGGAGCAAGAGGTACGCGGAAGGGGCGGGGGAGATCAGGGCGCGTATACCGCAGTATTATAACTCCTATAGATACTATTATAAAAGCCGATAGTGTCCCTACATTGGCCAGTTGGGCGATTATTTCTATAGGTAGAAGGGAAGAAATTAAAGCGATAGCTGCTCCTACTAGCAGGGTGGCTACCCACGGTGTACGGAACTTAGGGTGTACATAGGCGAGGGCCCGGGGAAGAAGCCCGTCCCGTCCCATGGCCAGGAAGATGCGGCTTTGGGCATAGATGCCCACCAGTAATACGCTGGTCAAACCTGCCAGGGCACCTACCCCGATGAGGAGGGAGGCTCCCCGGATACCGGCATCCAGAAGGGCCGTGGTCACAGGTGAGGCTGTGTTGAGCCGGGGGTAGCTAGTGAGCCCGGTAAGGACAGCGGCTACTGCCATGTAGAGCAGGGTGGAGAAGGCCAGCGATCCTATTATACCCCGGGGCAAGTCCCGGGCTGGATCCCGTACTTCTTCAGCGGCTGTGGAGACAGCATCGAAGCCTATATAGGCGAAAAAGATGATAGCTGCTCCTTGTACCACGCCTGGGAGACCAAAGGGGAGAAAGGGCCGCCAGTGGGCAGGGTTAACCCGGGGGAAGCCTAGAACAAGGAAGGCTAGAATAACCAGAACTTTTACAGCCACTACTACTTTATTGGTAGCAGCGCTGGTTCGAGGGCCGGTGAGGGCTACTATGGTGGCGAAGGCAGTAATGAAGATGGCGGGCAGGTCTAGGATACCACCCCGCAAGGGCGAACTTGTCAGGGAGAATGGTAGATGGATGCCGGCTGAGCGCAAAATATCTGTAAAGTAAGAGCTCCAGCCCAGGGCTACGGCCCCTGCTGCCACCATATACTCTAAAATCAGGTTCCACCCGATGATCCAGGCTACGATTTCCCCCAAGGCAGCATAAGCATAGGTATAGGCACTCCCGGCTACAGGGATCATGGAAGCTAGCTCAGCATATACTAAAGCAGCCAATCCGGCAGCCGTGCCGGAGATGAGAAAGGATAAAATCACACCTGGCCCGGCATAATTGGCTGCGGCTACCCCGGTGAGGACGAAAATACCTGTCCCTATGATAGCCCCTACACCTAGGGCTACGAGGTCTGCTGCGCTCATTTCTCTTTTAAGTTTTTCTTGATCCCGAGCCTCGCTTAAAAGATCGTGGATGGGTTTAGTACGCCAAAGGTTAAATTTCACCAGGCCTCGCCTTTCCTAGCAGATGCTTTTAAGTTTAGTATGCACTTAAGGATAAAGCCTATACTTTAAGGCAGGAGAAGCTACTTTTTTGTCGAATTTTTCCTGGGGAAGATCCATGAGAAGAAAAGGATGGGTTTTTTTAGTTTTCTTAGTGTCTATGGTGTTTTCTTTTTATTGGGTGGCCTTCCGGCCTTGGTCCGTGCCTATAGCCTCACCACCGGAGGTTATCTATGATGAGGTGGTCCTTGATCCCCCGCCCATAAAATGGGGGGATGAGATATGGGTACCGGCCAGGGAGTTTGGGGTTATAGGTAAAGGCTTAAGTTACCTACCTTTATCGCAGGTTGCTCCCGCTTGGGGCAGAACTTTTCCCAGGGAGTACGGCAAAAGAATACGGCTTCCTCTATGGGGTAGCGACTCTCAAAGGGATTCTCATTACCGTTATTATCCCGTATATCAAATAAAAGCCCAGTTAGATCCAGAAAAGCGGGTTATAACAGGGCACCTTGTCCTGGCCTACCAGAACCCTTATTTTTACCCCCTTTATGATCTCCTCTTTAACCTGCCTTCCAATGGCTGGCCGGGCAGCGAAAATACCCTTACTATTGAGAGCCTTGCCCTCAATAATAAGCCTGCTCCCTTTAAGTTTAAGGGTAGCCGGTTGGAAGTATCCCTCCCCCGGCCTCTGGCTTCTGGGGAGACTTTAAAAGTAGAAATATCCTTTACTACCCACCTCCCCGGACGCCCGGATCGTTTGGGTGTTTGGGAAGATACCTTTATGGTTTCGGGGTGGTATCCTATCTTAAGCCCTCGGGAAAAAGGGGCTTGGCGCGGTATGGCAGAGGGGATAGCCTGGGGCGATCCTTATTTTTCCGATTCTGCCTATTATAATGTAGAGCTAGAATTGCCCTGTTTTTTAACGGTCATGGCTAGCGCACGAACTACGGGATCGCAACAAAAGGGAAACTGGGTCTTATGGACTTTTACGAGCGAAAACCCCATTCGCGAGTTCGCCTTTGTCCTTGCCCCAGGGTGGGAAAAAGCCAGCGCTCAAGTAGACCAGACCTTGCTAACCATGGCCTTTCGCGAACGGGTCCTCTCTTCTGCCTTGGATATAGCGGTACGGGCCTTCACTTTTTTTAAGGATTACTGGGGGCCTTATCCGTACTCTTACTTAAACCTCGTAGAAGTGCCTTTAAGGGATTTTTATGGGATGGAGTATCCGGGATTGATCCTTTTAAGCACCTACAGAGGTTATACTCCGCCGGTGATAATACATGAAGTTGCTCATCAGTGGTGGTATAATTTGGTGGGAAATGACAGCCTGCGTGCACCTTGGATAGATGAAGGATTAGCGGAGTATAGCACCCTCCTTTATTATCGTACATACGAGCCTGACTTGTATAAGCAGATTAAGGAGAGCATAATAGCGGAAGCAGGTGAACCCCTAAGTTTAGAGGAACTTCCAGGGTTATTAAACCGGGAACTAAAGAGTTTCGCTTCTGAAAAGGATTACCGGCGGGCTATTTACCGGCAGGGGGCGCTTTACTGGTTAAAAATAGAAGAGAAGATGGGGGTTAAAGCTTTGCAAAAAGCCTTGCGGTATATTCAAGAATATTATCGCTTTGAACGGCTGGAACCCCAGTGGCTAGAAGGCATACTTAACTTCTATGGCCAGCATAAGGAGGGGTAAATTGGAAAAAATCTCTTGTCGAGGAAAGGCTTGTAGAGTATAATTAAGGCGAATAATGACAATTTAAAAAGCATAAAAGGTCCCCGATAAAGGCAAACCCATCGAAAGGTGGGGGCGCAAAGCTACAGGGTCTAAGGCCATATCTTTATGGCTATGACAGCCAGCTGCCGTGGGTGGAAGGGGGCTACCCAGTTAGAAAGGAGTAGCCCTTTAAATTTATTAAATTTTAAGGAGTAGGAGGTACAGGGTATGCGGTTTCCCGGATTCCGGAGGGGGGAAGGTAAAAAAAGAAACTTTTCCCTTCCGGTGGATGTTTTTAACTTTGGTGCCCTAAAACTAGGCGCCAAACTTATGGGTGGCTTCCTTTTGGTTATAGCTGTTTTTGTGGTTGTGGTAGTGATTGTAAATATAAATCTTCAGCGTATTGAACATGCTGCCCGTAAGGTTTTACTCCTTGAGCATCAAGATCAGCTTTTTACCACCATGTCCTTATCCATATGGGAAGGTTATAGGCGTGCCACTGATTACATAATTAACGGTTCCCAAACCCATGTTTTAAGCTTTGACGAAGCGCTTAATCGTTTTAATGAAGCTAAAGCGGAGCTGGAAGGCCAACAGCTAAACGACCAGACCCAAGGCTTTTTGGCCGCGATGGCCATGGCAGCCAAAAGCTTTACTGAGACCTTTAAGGGAAATATTTTAAATACTGGCCAGCAGGAACGGCTGGCTGCCCTTCCTATTTTAAGCTTTCAAATGGGCGCAGCAATAGATAATATCAATAACATCGGAAGCCACGTTAAGAAAGAAATAACAGGTGAGCGCGATAATGCTAAATCGGAGCTGGAGAGCGCCATATCCTACACTAAGGCTACTTTGTATTCCGGCTTAAGTTTGGCTTTTATATTGGGTATGCTGGTGGCCTTTATATTTAGCCGTATGGTAGGGCGTCCTATAGCCCATCTTGTGGCCTATGCCCAGCGAATTGCAGGAGGAGATTTAACGGCAGCCGAAATTAAAGTAAGATCCCGGGATGAGTTGGGGCAATTAAGCCAGGCTTTCAGTACCATGGGGCAGAGCCTGCGCCAGCTTATCGGCCGGGTTAGGGAAATGGCCGGGGAGGTGGCGTCTCTAAGCCAGGATTTGGCCCAGATGTCACAGGAACTAGGGGAATCGGCCAGGCAGGTAGCCCTGACAGCTCAGGAAATGGCCAAGGGGGCCGAACATCAGGCCCAGCAGGTTACCCAGACGGCTACCGCTATAGAAGCCCAAGCTGCGCGGGTGGAGAGGGTACACCAGCAAGCTGAGGATATGGCTCGGGCTTCCCAGTTGGTGTGGGAGAAGACATCCGAAGGTGCCCGTACAGTGGAAGAAGCCAACCGGCAGATGGAGGCTATCTCCCAGCGCATGGAGGCCTTAGCCCAGGCGGTGGGAACGCTGGGAGAGCGGTCCCAGCAGATAGGACAAATTGTAGGGGTTATTTCCAGTATAGCTGATCAAACCAATCTATTGGCTTTAAATGCAGCCATTGAAGCGGCCAGGGCAGGAGAGCAGGGGCGTGGTTTTGCCGTGGTAGCGGATGAGGTACGAAAGCTCGCCGAGCAGTCTGCCCAGGCTAGTGGCCAGATAGTAGGGCTGATCAACGAGATACAAAGGGAGACCGGCCGGGTGGTGGCCGGGATGAAAGAAGGAGTTCAGGATGTGGAAAAAGGGACTGAAGTTATGCAGCGCTGCGGGGAAGCTTTTATGGCCATTGATCAGGCTGTAGGCGATCTTTTAGCACGGATCCGGGATGTAGCCGAAAAAGCCGAAGAGATGGCCAGGGGCGCGGGGCATATCAAAGAGGCTGCTGAGAGCCTGGCCGCGAGCACGGAAGAAACAGCAGCAGGTACGGAAGAAGTTTCGGCGGCTGCAGAAGAACAGACGGCTTCTGTAGAGAAGATAAATGAGGCAGCAGCCAGGTTGGCCCAGGCTGCCCGTGCCTTGGAGGAGGCTGTAGGTCAATTTAAGCTATAAGGCAAGAACGTTAGTCCCGTTTTTTAAAAGTTTCACATTCTGTTTGGCGATCGTTTATAGCCGAAGCATTAGTGGGTGCACCTTCTACAGCTATGGTGATCTCCCGGGCTGTGCACTTATTGGTATTCCAATAAACACAGTTAGCTACCCGGCAATATACCTCAGTGGCCATGCTCCTTTTCCCTCCCAAAGGAGTTTTAGCGTGCAGTGCTTTTCAAGTATAGTATTATACATTAATACCATCTTTAATTCTTAATCGCAATCAGGTATCATTAAAAGTAAAATTTGCCTTTAAGGAGTGTGCTGGTATGGTCCAGCTAGTAGTATTTCAATTGGCAGGGGAGACTTATGGTGTAGATATAAATTATGTCCATGAAATAATCCGCCTCCAGCCTATTACAGAAGTTCCCCGCACTCCTGATTTTATAGAAGGCGTTATAAACTTGCGGGGCCGTATTATTCCGGTAATAGACTTACATAAGCGTTTTGGCCTACCTCCGGCGGAAACAACCAATAATACCCGCATCATGGTGGTAGAAGTAGGGGGCATGACGGTAGGCATGATTGTGGATGCTGTAAGTGAAGTGCTGCGCCTACCGGAGGAGAACATTGAACCTCCTCCCCCTATAATTAAAGGGGTGGATGTGGCTTATCTTAAAGGTGTGGGCAAGTGGGAAGACAAGCTTATCATTCTCCTCGATTTAGACCGTGTGCTGCAGGAGAAAGAGCAAGAAGAGCTTAAACAGGAATTTGGGCCTGAGGTGGCTACGGCATGAATGAATTCGATATGAGCCAGTATTTAAGCCTTTTTTTGGACGAGGCAGAAGAACAGCTCCAGCAGCTCGATGAGGCCGTTGTGCTTTTAGAGCAGGAGCCTAATAACCGGGAACTTTTAAATAAAATCTTCCGTATAGCCCATACCTTAAAGGGTTCTTCTGCCTCTATGGGCTTTGAAAAGATGGCTACCCTGACACACCGGATGGAAAGCGTGCTGGACTCTTTACGGCAAGGAAAACTTGCGGTTACCCCTGCTATTGCCGATCTTCTTCTAGCCTGCCTGGATAAGCTTAAGGAGCTTAAAGATAAGCTGTCCGAGGGCCAAGAGGGGGAGGTAGACATAGAAGCCTTAGTCCGGCGCCTGGAAGAAGTTTTGAACGAAGGAATAGGTGGAGAGCAAGTACCAGTGTCTCCGGCTGTAGAACAGCCTCTGCAACTAGATGATGTAGAGGAGAATGTTATACGGGCGGCTGAAGTGCGGGGTTGGCGAGCTTACGAAATTAAAGTAGAGCTAGAACCTGACTGCCGGATGAAAGGCGCGCGAGCCTTTCTGGTTTTCAATAACTTAAAGGATCTGGGAGAAATCATTAAAAGCGAGCCCCATACCCAGGAATTAGAAGCAGAGAAATTTGAAAACACTTTCCGGTTAGCCTTTGTCACTAAGGAAGATGCGGATACTGTAGCCAATGTTATCAAATCTATTTCGGAAATAAAGGAAGTTACTGTTCGGCCTATTGTGCTGGAGGAAGAACAAGGGCCAGCGCCAGGTAGCCCTTTACAGCCCGATGCTTCTAAGTTATCGCCGGCTGGGGAGACTTACCTTAAGCGAGGAATGGAGCGCCGTGTTACCCAGACGGTGAGGGTGGATGTGCAGCGCTTGGAGGCTTTAATGAACCTGGTAGGGGAGCTGGTCATCGATCGTACACGTCTGGCGGAAGTGAGCAGCAATTTACGTAACCGTTTGGGGAATGAAGAGCTTATAGAGACTTTAGACGAAATTTCCATGCATATAGGCCGTATAACCTCAGAACTGCAGGAAGAGATCATGAAGGCCCGCATGTTTCCCATTGATCAGGTCTTTAACCGCTTCCCCCGTATGGTCCGGGACCTAGCCCATAAGGCGGGCAAAGAGATTGAGTTCATCGTGGAGGGACGGGAGACAGAACTTGACCGGACAGTTATAGAGGAAATAGGAGATCCCTTGATACACCTTTTACGTAACGCCATAGACCACGGGATAGAAAGCCCCGAAGAAAGGGTGCGTCTGGGTAAGCCACGTTACGGTACCATTATCCTTAAAGCCTTCCATCAGGAAAACCAGATCGTCATCACCGTTCAGGATGATGGCCGGGGCATGGATCCCGAAGTTTTAAAACAAAGGGCCGTAGAACGGGGGCTCATAACTCCTGAGGCTGCAGCTAAACTCACAAAGCGCGAGGCCCTGGACCTCATTTTTCTCCCTGGATTTTCTACTTCCGAAAGGGTAACCGACGTATCTGGCCGTGGAGTAGGTATGGATATTGTAAAAGCGCACTTAGAAAAAATAAACGGGACCATAGATATTAAGACAACCCCAGGTGCTGGTACCTGCTTCACCATTAAGCTGCCTTTAACTTTGGCCATTAACCGTTCCCTTTTAGTAACTTTAGGGGATCAGGTTTATGCCCTTCCCCTGGCCAACGTGGTGGAGATAATAGAAGTAGACCCCCAGCAGATAAGACGGATTCAGCAGCAGGAGGTAGTGGTTGTCAGGGGGCAGGTCTTACCTTTAATGCACCTGGCTAAGGCTTTGGGCATAAAGAGAGATTGTTATTTTAGCGGTCGTAAGGCTGCCGTGGTTATTGTAGGCCTGGCCGAAAAAAGGGTAGGGTTTATAGTGGATACTTTGATAGGAGAACAGGAGATAGTGATCAAATCCTTAGGTAATTATATAGGCAAGATACCTGGTATTGCGGGAGCCACCATCATGGGGGATGGGCGCGTAGCGCTTATTCTTGATGTGCACAGCCTCTTAAGCCTTTTAGAAACGGAGGCCCAGGGTGCCCTTGCCAGCTAGTCAGTTCCCCATGAGTCCTTCGGCCCAAGAGGGACACCCGCGGGAGCGAGTGGAAGTGGTGGCTATAGGCACTTCCACTGGCGGGCCGGCGGCCCTACAAGTTATCTTGAGCCGTCTGCCGCGTGACCTTGGAGCGGGTGTACTTATTGTACAGCATATGCCCTCTGGCTTCACGGGAATGCTGGCAAAAAGGCTAAATGAAGTTTCTCCTTTAGAGGTAAAAGAGGCTGAAGGTGGGGAAGTCATACGGCCTGGACTTGTTCTTTTGGCTCCTGCAGGACAACAGATGCTGGTAGAAAGAAGGGAGGGGCAACCTCGTATAGTCTTAACTTCCGAACCCCCCTTCCCCACACCTTTCCGACCTTCCTTCGATGTTCTGCTTTTTAGCTTAACTCCCATTTACGGCTCCCGCTGCCTGGCAGTAGTCCTAACTGGCATGGGCCAGGATGGCGTACGGGGGCTCAAGGCCCTTAAGGAGGCTGGAGGACAGGTAATAGCCCAGGATGAAGCTACTTCTGTGGTTTACGGTATGCCACGGGCTGCTGTAGAAGCTGGAGTAGTGGATAAGGTTTTACCCCTCGAGGAAATACCCCGGGCTATAGTGGAGCTGGTGGGGTTAGGGGAAATACCTTAATCCCGCAACCTAACTTTTATGCTCTGCAATTAGGTTTGTTGGCACGATTTGGTTAGAAATAGGGCCAACGGTAAAGGATTGCCAGCACCAAGAATTCAGCGGGAGAACTTGGGCTATAGTGCTTAAGTTTTTTTGTTGACTACCGATAATCACTTACGAATGTTGGTTTAAGGTATTCTAGGGGGCGAAAAAGGTGAAAATACAAGGTCAGGGGCCCATAAATTTAACCCCCTTAATTAACACCTATATCCGCCAGGTCAAAACAAGTGAACACGGAAAGCAAGAGGCCCTGGATCGTGCCGATATTTCTTCTACTGCCCGTTTTTTAAGGGAGCTTCTCCAGAAGAGCGCGGAGCTCCCTGATGTTCGTGAGGCTAAGGTTAAAGAGTTAAGGGAGCGCATTAGTTTAGGTACTTATAATGTGTCCTTAGACGACCTGGTAGATAGTATTTTACGAGAACTTAAATTATAAGACTACCACCCGCCATTGCGTCCCTGACGAGACCTTAGGTAGGCGGCGGGCTTTGCCCCTTTAGTGGCCTGGTGCTTCTTGAGCTTAAACTATAAAGTTGAGGGGACAAATTTTAAAGCCATGACTTTGAACAGTATGGCCCAGCGTAAGGAAGGAAGAAAGAATACAGAAGAAGGGTTAATAGATGTTTTAAGCCGGGAATTAGAAGTTTTGTTTAAGCTCCGGGAACAAGGGCTTAAAGAGCAAAGGTGCTTACTAGAGGATAATCTAGAAGGGCTAAAGCAGTCTTTAGCAGCCCAGGAAGAGATGGCCCGGGAGCTTGCGGAACTAGAAAAGGAACGGGAGGCCCTCCAGCGGGAAGTGGCCCTGAAGCTTGGAGTTCCTCTAGAGACGAGCTTAAGAGAGCTGGTGAGGATAGGAGCCGGTGGAGAAAATTTGGCCAGGTTATTAGGCAAGCTAGAGCAGGTGGTGGCGGAAATAAAGGAGATTAATGAGACGAATAAGTTTCTTGTCAGCCAATCTTTAGCTTATGTGCGCCAAATGCTAGAGATCCTTATACCCCACCTTAGAGGAAGAACTGTCCTCCTAGATAAAACCATATAATTTTACCCCTCTCCATAGTACATCCTCCGACATCAAACCCATTAAGCAAATAACCGTACCGGTTCTTCCCTTTCGCCATATGGCCCAAGCTTGAAAGTTAGCCGTTGTTGTCCTGCCGGTGGCATCTTGCACCGGCTAAATTTTCAGGCTCTAAGTAGTACGCGGTACCCAAGCTATATCTTGTTTTCTCTAGATATAATACTCTACCTTTTCCGCAGGCTTTAACTTTAGGTTTATATACACCTGTTCGCGTACCTTGATAAAATCAGGGGTTGTCCTGTCTCGCGGGTAGCCCAGGTGTACGGAAAGGATGGTTTTTATCCGTCCTGGATGGGGAGACATGATTATTATCTTTTCTGCCAGGTAGACAGCCTCCTCGATATCGTGGCCAGGTAAGGCGGCCCAAATCCTCCAGGAGAACAGAGGCTACCTTAAGGGCGGCTTCTTTAAGGTTATCCCGGCTGCAGTTTAAGCCCAGTTTATCTGCCAGTTCCCATATCCTGGTTTCTCCCTTTATAGGAAGGTTCGCCCGACCTTCAGCCGCAGCTATGATACTCAAAATAACTTCGTGGGCATGGCGCCAGTGGGCGGCCAGCCCAGCCACCAGGGCCCTTAAGATGTTGGCCATGACGATGGCGTTTTCATCGCGGCCGCAGATACCGCGGGGCGCTTTGGCAGTGATACGGCAGGGGCCCCATTGGCACATACGGCAACAAAGGTTCCTGAGCCCGTAACCGCATTGGGGCTGCTGTTTTTCAAAGCGGTCCCAGATGTTTTCGATCTTTAAGTTATCCAGGTGCTCTAAAAGGGCCCGGGTGGCAGGATTGGGCGTTAAAGTTAAGACTTCTTCTTTTCCGGGCATTTCGGCGTTGAGCTGGGGATAACGGTATTTCATGGCCTAATTCCTCCGTTGTATAGAGGTTATACCCCTTGGAAGAGCTGCGTGGAGAGATAGCGCTCGCCAGTATCGGGAAGCACCACTACTATTCTTTTACCAGCGTTTTGAGGCCTCCTACCTACTTTTAGCGCAGCGTAGGCAGCAGCTCCAGCCGAGATGCCCACTAGCAACCCTTCTTCCCGGGCCAGGCGGCGGGAGGTTTCCATGGCTTGCTCGGAAGTCACCTGGATGATCTCATCTATAACATCTAGGTTGAGGATTTCAGGGATGAATCCTGCCCCTATACCTTGTATCTTGTGCGGACCGGGCATACCACCAGACAAGACCGGAGATTCCGCTGGCTCCACAGCTATGATCTGTACCGAGGGGTTGCGTTCCTTAAGTACTTCCCCTACTCCAGTGATGGTGCCTCCTGTACCTACGCCACCTACGAAAATGTCCACCCGGCCTCCGGTATCAGCCCAGATCTCTTCAGCAGTGGTCCGGCGGTGGATGGCCGGATTGGCGGGATTGCGGAATTGCTGGGGTATAAAGGATTTGGGATATTCCTTGGCCAGCTCATAGGCTTTATTTACAGCTCCTTTCATCCCTTCCGACCCAGGGGTAAGGACCAGTTCGGCCCCGAAAGCCTTAAGAAGGTTACGGCGCTCGATACTCATAGTCTCCGGCATAGTAAGTATAAGCTTATATCCCTTCACGGCGCAGACGAAGGCTAAAGCGATCCCCGTGTTGCCGCTGGTGGGCTCGATGATGACGGTATCCTTATCTATGAGCCCCTGCTCTTCCGCCGCCTCGATCATGGCCAGGCCTATTCTATCTTTAACGCTGCTTAGGGGATTGAAGGATTCTAGTTTGGCGATTATTTCCGCACCTGTGTCGTTTATCCTGTTCAGGCGGACTAAGGGGGTACGGCCGATAAGCTCAGTGATATTGTTGTAGATCCTTTCCATGATATGGGCCTCCCTATCTCAAGATTTTGTTTAGAGCTTTTAATTTGTTAGAGCTTTTAACTTGATTAGACTTGATTAAAGTTGGCGGGCTGGATTAAACTTAATGCAAGTTTCTAGATAAAACCGACCGGAATACTTGTAATTAGCTTTTAAAGTTATTTTAAATTCCACAGGCGGAGCTGTCAAGTGCCTCAAAATCATGTTTGTTGATTTTCTGGGTAGGGCGAGGTATAGACTCTTGGCGCATTTTTAGTTTTGAGATATTGCCGAAGAGGAATCGGCAAGATTATGTCGAACTTCCAGGTATAAGGGGAGAAATTTCAGCCCCGGAAAGGAGGGTGGACATACTGAACTTTAGGCCTTACCGGTGGGTTTCCTTTAAGCATAAACCCTATTACTGTTTAAACTATGTTTATCGGGCTTATAGCTACCGGCCGCTAGTGCAAAAGAAATATATCTGGAAAAAATACACCTTAACGAGGGAGGAGAAACAGGATGCAAGAAGAAGTATTGCGGACGGCCATTTTACGTTCCCAGGCTTTGAGCCAGATCTTAGAGAGGGATATCAATGCGCTTTTGAACTTGAAACCGACAAATCTCCTGCAGAAGGAGGAGATGGTGACACTAGTAGAACAAGCAAAAGACGAAAAGTCAGGTCTGGAGATTAAAGCCATAAATGAGAACTGGAAAGTATGGGGCCAGGCTTATTCTAAAGTGTTACAGAAATTCCAACATATGCAGGATAGGTACGGAGAAAAAGAGATAGCTGAGCTTTTTGAGGAAGTCCACAACAAAATGGTCGCTGAGGGAAAATCAGTAAGTGGAGAACAGGGCTCCGGGAGCATCTCTCTATAACAAGATTTTTCCTAGGTGTGGAGCCCATAGAGCTGATACACCGCTTTATGGATGAGGAAGTCCGGCGGTTTGCCTGGGGACACAGGTTGCTGCGGCATGACTACGAGACAGCTAGAGCTTTTTCAGAACTTTACCGCCGGGAAGGCTTGGAGGAACAAGCTCTTTTAGAAGTAGTACTACATATAGCAGCCGACTACTGGATAATCTCTCAGGAGGATTACGAGATCATGAAATCCCTGTACCCAGGTAAATCCAAGAGGGCAAGAAAGTAAAAAAAGCGGGGGTGGAAGACACCCCCGCTTTTTAATTTGTATGGCTTATTATAGTTGCATGGATTATACTTTTGCGAGGTAGATTGTGGGCTTCTGGGTATTTTTGATATGATGGTATCAGACCAGGTTTTGTGCCATCCGAGATACTTCTTTCTCTTGGGCATATGGTGTTATAATTACTCGGCGATGTGGGGGAGGTGAATAAACTTATGCGCTTGGAGGCCATTCAGAAGAAACTAGAAACTGTTTTTTTACCAGAGCAGGCTGTAGTTTTGGCTGAGGTAATTAATGAGGCCTATACAGATCTAGTAAAAACCAGCGATTTTAATGAGCTAAAGGAGATCGTAAGAAACTTGAGTTTGACTATGGAGGAGTTGGCTCAAGCGCAGATAGAGACTCAAAAGGAAGTTAGTAGGCTTAATCGCTCTTTACAGGAGCTAGCCGAGGCCCAGAAGCGCACGGAGCAACGTGTAGAGGAGCTAGCCGAGGCTCAGAAGCGTACAGAGCAGCGCGTAGAAGAGCTGGCTGAGGCTCAGAAACGTACTGAACAGCGTGTAGAGGAGCTGGCTGTTGTACAGAAAGAAACCCAAAAGGAAATCAGCAGGCTTGATCGTGCCCTTCAGGAGCTGGCTGAAGCTCAGAAGCGCACGGAGCAGCGTGTAGAAGAGTTGGCTGAAGCTCAGAAGCGTACGGAGCAGCGTGTAGAGGAGTTAGCCGAGGCCCAGAAGCGCACGGAGCAGCGCGTAGAAGAGCTAGCCGAGGCCCAGAAACGTACTGAGCAGCGCGTTGAGGAGTTAGCTAATGCTCAAAAACGCACTGAAGAAGAGCTAAGAAAGCTTATTAACGAGCATGCAGAAACAAGGCGGCAGCTGGGAGGTTTAGCCATAACTGTAGGGTATAGGCTGGAAGATGAGGCTTTTAAGGCCCTGCCGAAGCTCCTCAAGAAAGATTATGGACTGGTGGTCAAGGGAAGGCTCAAAAGAAAATTCGTCCAGGATAATCAGGGCCAGGAGATCGAGATAAATATTCTGGGTGAAGGGGAAAAAGAGGGAGAAGTTTACACCATTGTGGGGGAGAGCAAGAGCCAGCTTTCCAAAAGGGATGTGGACGATTTTATAAGGAGGAAGCTTAAGCGACTGGAAGGTGTGTTTCCCAGAATGTTTCCGGTGCTTGTGACCTATATGATAAGCCAGCCTGGGGTAGAAGAGTATGTCCAGGAGAAGGGGATAGCTCTCTATTATTCGTATGATTTCTAGAGAGGGGAGCCCTATTTTTCCTTGCCGCCGATATAAGCGGACAAATTAGGAACCCTTAGCGCCTATGAATAGGAGGGCAAAAACTGTAGTAACAACTTGTGTTGGCGCCCTATTCTGGACTATATAGTCGACTGCCTAGCCGGCAAGCACTCCTCTAGTCGCGACTTATATTGGCGGCCTATTCAAGCAAAAAGTTTTGGCCAGAAGTAACGGAGTAGCCCAAGTTTGCATCAACAAAGCGCATGGCTAGACTTTAGCATGGAAAAGCGACCTTAAGTTTACTGGGGCATTGACGATAAAAGATGACGATGGATGGAATAGTGCTGATATATAAAACAGCCTTTCTTAGTAGCAATTTGTGGTTTGATATTTGTATTTGAGCGATTTTTAGTCCCTACCATAACCTCAGACCCCGGTAATTTAAATACAGACCTTTGAAGAATTTTGGAGAGGGGGATAACGTTGCCGGGGGGTACTTTTTTTAGCATAAACACAGCTTTAAGAGGCCTTATGGCCCACCAGAAAGCCATGCAGACCACTGCTCACAACATAGCCAATGCCAGTACTGAAGGATACACCCGCCAGCGGGTGGTCATGGTACCCACCCCTGCCTATCCTGTCCCTGCCATGAGCCGGCCCGGCGGCCAGGGCTGGCAGGTAGGTACAGGCGTGGATGTCCAAGAAGTAAGGCGTATAAGGGATGAGTTTTTGGATCAGCAGATACGCAAGGAGACAGCTACCTTAGGACAGTGGGAGCAGACGCAATATGTTCTTCAGCAGGTGGAAGTGGTTTTTAACGAGCCCTCGGATACTGGTCTCAGCACTCTGATGAGCCAGTTCTGGGATGCCTGGCAGGAACTTTCCAAGCAGGCTGAGAGCTCCCCTATACGTATGACGGTAGTAGAGACAGCTACTGCCCTGGCAGAAGCCTTTAATCATAGTGCAAGGCAACTGCTTGGGATAATTAGTGATATAAACCAGACAGTGGAATTAAAAGTAAAGGAAATAAATTCCATGGCTCGCCAGATAGCGGACTTGAATGGGCAGATTGTAGCAATTAAAGCAGCGGGGGACCAGCCTAACGATTTAATGGATCAGCGGGATTTACTCCTGGATAAGTTGAGCAAGATAATCGATTTTACCTATTACATAGCCAGTGATGGTTCAATTACTGTTACTTTGGGCGGAGGCGGTAATCTAGTAGAAGGCACAACAATCCATAATCTTAAATATTTAGGGTTATCAGAAGTAGGATGGGAAGAAGCTACTCAGCCACCGCTTACAATATCCAATGGCGAGATATATGGTCTTAAAGAAGCCAGGGAAAAGGCAAACACATATTTAACGGAATTAGATAAGTTAGTTTATCACTTGGCAACAGAGGTTAATAGCCAACACACAGCAGGTTATGATTTGTTTGGGCAACAGGGCGAAGATTTTTTTGTAGCTAACGGCGGGGGGTCTATTACTGCAAGTAATATACAAGTGAATCCTAATGTTAAAGACAATGTTGGTAAGATAGCAGCAGCGAAAGAGCAGACAGGAATTCCCGGTGATGGTAACAATGCATTAGCCATTGCTCAACTTAGGCATGAATTGATAGCAGACCTTGGCAATGTAACCTTTGATGATTATTATAAAAACTTTACCGCCATGTTAGGTGTACAAGCCCATGAAGCAACCCGTATGACCACTAACCAGGGTGTCCTGGTAAACCAACTCACCAGCCGTAAAGAATCCATTTCTGGTGTCTCCCTAGATGAAGAGATGGCGTACATGATTCAGTTCCAGCGCGGCTATGAAGCTGCCGCCCGACTCATGACCGCTCTAGATGAAATGCTGGATACTCTTATAAACCGAATGGCAGCCCATTAATGTAGCGATTTGGCGATAGCTTTGTAGACGGTTCGGGAAGATGTAGTTCTCGATAGCTCTTAAAGGGGCTATAAGGAGGCGACCCTCAAGGTGAGAATAACCAATCGCATGCTTATCAGCAATGTTCTTGCTAACATAAACAGAAACCTCGAGGTTATGAGCCAGACCCAAAAACAGATGTCCTCAGGCAAAAGGGTTAGCCGTCCTTCAGATGATCCTATTGTAGTGGCCAGGGTTCTTTCCTTTAAAACTGTATTATCCAGCATGGAACAGTACGACAAGAATATGCAAGATGCCCGGGGGTGGGTTGATGCCTCGGAGAATGCCCTAAACATGGCTACAGCAACCCTCCAGCGAGCTAGAGAGCTTGCTGTGTATGGAGCCAATGGTACTCTGCCTAAGGCTTCTATGGAGGCCTTGGCCTACGAAGTGGACCAGCTTATCGATGAGCTGGTACAGACGGCTAATACCTCTTATGGCGGCCGTTTCCTTTTTGGAGGGACTCAAACGACCGAGGCTCCTTTTGAGCGGTCTGCTGGTGAAGTTATCTATAAAGGTAATACCTTATCTTTAGAGTGGGAAATCGCACCTTTAGTAAAAATTACGGTCAATGAGAGCGGCCAGAGGGTATTCATGCAGGCCATTGACACTAACGGTGATGGTACACCGGAGAAGAGTATTTTTGCTCTCTTGAAAGAACTTCATGACGCCTTGGACAATGGAAGGAACACGGACGTGGCTAACATTTTAGGCCAACTGGATCAGGCCATCGATCATCTTCTAAACATACGGGCGACCTTTGGAGCCAAGAGCAATCGCCTACGGATGTCCCAAGAACGCCTGTTTGACTCAAAGATAAGTATGACGGAAACGCTGTCTAAGCTAGAGGATATAGATCTTGCGGAAGCCGTTATGAACTACAAAAACCGAGAAAACGTTTATCAAGCGGCCCTGGCTACGGCAGCTATGATACTCCAGCCTACGCTTATTCATTATTTAAGGTAATTTTCTCCAATGAGGAGATATAACTCTTTTGACAGGCAGAAACTGCAAAATCGTAGCGCTCGTCCTTAGAGCGTTGCCCCAGGGTTTGGGCGAGTGGGAAGCAAGATAAACTTAAGAAGCCAAGGCTAAAAAGCGAGTGTTTGGCTGCTTTCGCTGTTAGCAGCTTTTTCTTTTATAGCAACCCTAAGCCGGTACTGACGGCCGTAGTTCCCCAGATCACTAGCATTTCCTCGGCCAATGGCCCGATGCACGTTGATTATCATAACGGGGTCTAACTTTGCGGTCGGAGTTGCCGTTTACATAGGGTCTAAGGCGGCTTCGTTAGAATATTTTAGCAGCATCAGCCTGCAGGCTAGGCCCTGGAAAGCGCACCGCTCTTACCCCTCCTGGTTATGGAGTTCAGGATGTCGTCCTTATCGTTACCACGAAATTTTGGGAGCTCCCATCATAAAATCACTGGAATAAATATCACCTTCGGCAGCACACGGGGAGGTCCTGATTTTTGAGGGATAAGGTTGAAGTTGCGTTAGGCTAATGCTAAAATACTGCCAAAGAATACCAGGGAGGATGGATTAGAAGTGCCTGAAAGAAGCAAGGATTGGATGCGGCAAGCAGAAGCTGACCTAAAGCACGCTCGCAATTCTATGGCTTTAATGGCTTTGATAGCGGGGCACCTACAGACTTTTATACCCTGGAAGAGGCGAAAACAGCAATCGCCATTGCTGGTGAGATAATTGAGTTCTGTAAGGATCATCTCAAGTAGAGAGACGGTTATTCGAAAAGCACTGGAGGAGTATATTGCCAAGCTAAAGGTAAGACCTGAGGTAGTGGCTGTGTATCTCTGCGGCTCCTGGGCTAAGGGGACCTATACTCCGTATAGCGACGTTGATCTATTGATCCTCATAAAAGGAGACAGTAGAAGGCCCCACGAACGGGTGCCTGATTATCTGCCGGACAGGTTTCCTGTGGGAGTAGATCTTTTTATTTACACCTTAGATGAACTAAAAAACAATAAATTTGCTCAGCAGCTTTTGAGCGAGGGAGTAGAGTTATAATTTGAAAAGGCCAGCGATTTATCCTGCTCCCGCTACCGTTCCCAACACTTGGCTCCAGTAAAAATCCATATTTTAACGAGGCGCCAGCGCCTCACCTCAAAAGCATTACCTATCACGCTCTTAGAAACGATACTCTGGTTCAAGCGGATCTCGTCCTTTGCGTACATGGTGGCCATTTTCGCACACGTCCCGGTCCCGCAAGGAGAGCGGTCTACCTGGCCCGAGCCGAACACTACGACGTTTTTGAAACGTGTTGGAGTATCGGCACTGTCCCATATTTCCACCAGATCGATGGTACTTATGTGGGGCAGTAAGGGGTGACTTACTTTTAGGACCCGGTTGGCTTCCCGGCGGATGGCCAGCGCCAGGGGTACAATATCATCTAGATTCTCTAAAGACGGCTTAATCCCGAGTTCCCTTGCAGCCACGAGGGCAAAGAAGCTACCGCCAAAGGCCACGTCGAGGGCTATCTCTTTTCCTAACTTGTCCAGAAGGCCATGGCGCTGCAACTATAATGATGGCGACCTGATCAGCATACGGATCGGCGGCGGGGGAGGCTATGGTGACCCCCTCGACCGGGAGCCCGAGCTGGTGAGGCAGGACGTGGTGAGGGGTTACGTCAGTATCGCGACTGCTCTGGAGGAATACGAGGTGGTAATAGATCCCCAGACCTTAGAGGTAAATTATGCGCACACGGCTGAGGTGCATGAAAAGCAGCACCAAGCTCCGGCGAAAGCCTAACGGAAAAACCTGGGCCCAAGGCTCATATGGCGGCCCGGGTTTAATTGTACGATCGCCCGGGCCACTCCTTTTCGCCGGCTCACCCTTGTGCTATAGTGGATACAGATCCTGAAAAGGAGGGGAATCGCCTTGGCCGATCAACAGGATAAAATCCTTTTCTTTCCCTCCGGCGTGCCGGGCTTGCCTCCGGAACTCAATAGGTTTGAGCTTCTTTCTCTGGCGCCAGACTCGCCCTTTTACTTCCTTAAGTCCCTGCAGGACGAAAATGTGGGGTTCATCCTGGTAAACCCCTTTTTCTTTTTCCCGGAATACGAGTTCGACCTGCCCGATGAGGAAGCCGAGGCCCTGGGTTTATCCTCCCTAGAAGAACTCGCCGTGTTTTGTATCGTAAACGCCAGCCGCGGATTGAAGTACGCTACTGTGAACCTGCTGGCCCCGGTGGTGGTCAACGTGATTACGGGAGAGGCCCGCCAGGTGGTGCTGGCCGACTCCCGCTGCGGCCTGCGCCATCCCTTACTCGTTGGTTCCGAAACCTCAGTTCCGGGCAGCGGGAAACAGGCCCTGAAAGAGGAGGGGTCCTAGGTGTTGGTCCTCACCCGGAAAAAGGGACAAGGGGTGGTCATAGGAGCCGGTATTCGCATAGTGGTGGTGGAGGTCAGTGGCGAATATGTGCGCCTGGGCATTGAGGCGCCCCGGGAAGTGGCTGTTTACCGGGAAGAAATATATCGTATCATCCAGGAGGAGAACCGTGCTGCTCTGGCTACAAGACGGCTAGCAGATGAGCTAGAAGAGAAAACTCGGAAGTACAAAGTCTCTATAGATGATTAAACTACAAGTTCCTGTCGATGGAAGGATGTGACCAGGCAGCAAGAAAATCTTATTTTATCCTAAAGTATGAATATCAAATGTCGATAACCTGAAATGGGAGAGCAAAATAAGGTAACTTTTGCGATTAAATTTGTGGAAATAATTTACAAGGCGCTCATATTACTAATAATTGCCATCAAATAGTAGTAAAAGGAGTTTATTAATGGCTTATAAAAAGATTTTAGTAACCGGTGCGGCAGGCTTTATCGGTTCTCATCTAGTTGAAGAACTCGTTAAACAAGGGCACCGCGTAAAAGCATTTGTCAGGTATAATGCTCGTACCGATTGGGGTTGGTTACAAGGCCTCCCGTGTATTAACGATATTGAAATTTGCACGGGAGACATCCGCGATTATGATAGCGTTAAACACGCCATGCGGGGGGTAGAGGTAGTATTTCATCTGGCAGCGCTGATAGGAATTCCTTATTCTTATCTTACGCCCCTTGCTTATATAAAGACTAATGTAGAAGGAACTTATAATATCCTCCAGGCTGCACGCGAAGAAGGAGTCGAGCGGGTTATCCATACCTCCACGTCCGAAGTTTATGGCACGGCGCTTTATGTACCCATTGACGAAGAACATCCTTTACAAGCCCAGTCTCCCTACGCAGCTTCTAAGATTGGGGCCGATCAGCTGGCTCTAAGCTTTCATCGGTCCTTTGGTTTACCGGTTGTAGTGGTTAGGCCCTTCAATACCTTTGGGCCACGCCAATCGGCCCGTGCAATTATTCCTACCATAATTACTCAGGTTTTGGCTGGAGCTCAAACTATTCGCCTTGGCAATCTGCATCCAACGCGTGATTTTAATTATGTCCTGGACACTGTTTCGGGTATAATTACGGTCGGCCTGGCGGAAGGAACTGTAGGCCAAGTTGTTAATCTGGGCAGCGGTAGGGAGATCTCCATAGGAGAATTAGTTCTGATGGTCGCAAAATTGTTCGGTAAGGAAATTTACATACAGCAAGAGGAATCTAGAGTAAGACCTCCGGGAAGTGAAGTAGAACGCCTTCTATGCGATAACCGTAAAGCACGCCGACTCACGGGGTGGGAGCCCCGGTACACACTTGAAGAAGGACTTCGGGAGACGATAAATTGGTTT
>Ga0080004_1208876_pt1 | contig 31424 bp, 28 predicted proteins | sample WasSprMetagenome_FD_69207 | JGI IMG/M metagenome (GOLD analysis project Ga0080004, IMG submission 69207) | Sulfidic aquatic microbial communities from Washburn Spring, Yellowstone National Park, USA - WS (SPADES assembly) (version 2) | ecosystem: Environmental > Aquatic > Thermal springs > Hot... | reverse complement strand
TGATATCGGTCCAGACGCTCATCTCCTGAGGAACATAGCTTACCAGTTTCCTAACTTTACTACCTTCCTTAATCACATTCAAACCGAAGACATATGCCTCCCCAGCGGTAGGTTTGAGCTGAGTAGTCAAAATACGGATAAGCGTTGTCTTGCCCGCGCCGTTCGGACCAAGAAGCGCAAACGCTACACCGGGCTCAACGTTCAAATCAACACCATCTAAAGCTTTCACTTTACCATCATAAACCTTAACAAGATTATTAACCTGAATCGCGAACTTCATTTTTTAACAGCCTTCTAAACACATTAAATCAGCCTCCTAGAACCAGCTTAAGAACTTTACGCAAACCTTACTTTCAAATCCGGTAAGCGGAAGAAGCAAAGCTATCGAAGTGGTGCGGGTTTGATATAAGCTCTTTATGGATCTTCCTTGTTTAAACGAACTTAGTGACCCTTCGAAAATGCTACTAGTTCCTTTTGAGGATACCGCAAATTTTTTACTCTCCTTTATATCTTTTGGAAGCGCCACGAGGTGATTTCCATTCTTTTGCATCACCCACAGTATCCGATGATCTCATGAAAGCCTTTACGACGCATTTTAGAAGCCGCACACCCATCGTCGGCAATGGGCTTTTTGCTACCTCTGAAAGTCCACTTTTGTCTTTTACCAAACTCTCGACTCCGTTTCTAAGCAATTTTTGGCATTGCTCAAAAATACCAGTTGGCTTTCCAGTATCTGCAAATCGAGATTCCGCTTTTTCAACAACGCTCCAGCAGTCTATTGATAGCTTTACGGAGATGTAATATTCGAAACGATTCAGATAAGAATATGAGTTAAATCTATTAGCTTAATTTTCAGCTCCTTTCAACGTGCCTTGATGTGGGATTCAGGTTGTAGAATAGGGTGTTGATATCGGTAGTTCGTCTTGTCTTCCTGACCTTTATTTTTCGAATGCGTTTTGCGATGTGTATATTTTCGAAGGTTTGCTTTTTTATAGCACCACTATTGGGGTTTAGGATATATGTCGGTAAAGATAAGGAGCACATCGGACTTTAAGCGTCTTTCGATCGAGGAAACATTCAAAATTTTAGGGACATCTGAAAAGGGGCTTACGGAATCTGAAGCAAAAAATCGAGTAGAAAAGTTCGGATACAACGAGATAGCGGAAGAGAAGAAAAATCCTTTTGTGGGATTCTTATCGCGTTACTGGGGGCCAATGCCTTGGCTGCTGGAGCTATCAATTGTGCTCTCGGGTGTGCTGGGGCATTACGTTGAGGCTGCCATAATTTTTATTCTACTCACCATAAATGCTGTTATAGGCTTTACGCATTCACGTCACTCACAAAGGGTGCTTGAATTTTTGAAAAAGCGGCTTGCCATAAAGGCGAAAGTTCTGCGTGATGGGCTGTGGGTGGTAAAGGACGCTAAAGAAATTGTTCCAGGAGACATTATACTCGTAGGCCTCGGCGACCTGGTGCCTGCAGATGCTAAGATAGTTAGCGGAGAGATCTATGTTGATCAGTCCGCTTTAACAGGAGAGTCTTTACCAGTAAATTTGCGTTCCTCAGACATCGTTTATTCAAGCTCTATCGTTACGCGTGGAGAAGCTAAATGTGTTGTGGTTAATACTGGGACGAACACGTATTTCGGAAGGACTGCTGAGCTGGTTAAGGTTGCGAAACCAAGGTCACATCAAGAAGAAATAATAATGGCTGTGACCAAATATATGCTATATTTTGGCTTGTCAGCGTTGATTTTAACCTTGGTATATACATTATTGTTGAACATAGGGTTTATGTCAATCTTGACGTTTGCTGTTATCTTCCTCATGAGCGCCATCCCAGTCGCGTTGCCAGCGGTGCTCACTATAGTGCAGGCCGTCGGCGCCATGGAACTTGCAAAAGAAGGGGTTCTCGTAACTAGGCTTGATTCAATCGAAGATGCGGCTTCCGTAGACGTAGTTTGCTTGGATAAAACAGGCACAATAACTCAGAACAAGTTGTCAGTCGCCGAAGTAATCCCCTTCTCCGGATATGAGAAGGAGGAAGTAGTATTGATTGCTGCATTAGCTTCTGAAGAGGAAAGCAAGGACATAATAGACCTGGCGGTCATCAGTTACGCAAGATCTCTACAAGTTAATCTCGCATCATATAAGAGGATATCGTTCACACCTTTTGATCCTTCTATAAAAAGATCGGAAGCTGTTGTTGAATGGGAAGGAGCCCGCTTCAAGGCTGTTAAGGGCGCGCCGCAAACGATCGTAAGCTTATGTAAAAAGGCTGATGCGGCCTTACAAGAAGCAAACGCGATATTGGATGAGTTATCTCGCAAAGGGTACAGAACTCTTGCTGTCGCCAAATCCGGAAATAACGATTTTAGCAACATCCACATTGTTGGATTTTTAGCTTTAGCCGACCCTGTGAGACCAGATTCAAAGGCTATGATAGAGGAGATTAAAAGGCTTGGCATAAAGCCTATGATGCTTACGGGCGATAACATCAACATCGCTAGAGAAATAGCCCGCCAAGTATCTATTGGCGATAGAATTGTTCCCGTCGCAGAGCTTAAAGCATTAAGTGAAGCAGATAAGGCGAAGGTTGTTGAGACATACGATGGCTTCGCTGAAGTGTATCCAGAAGACAAATATGAAATTGTGAAGCTCTTGCAGTCTAATGGGCATATGGTGGGAATGACAGGTGACGGTGTCAATGATGCGCCAGCCCTTAAACAGGCAGAGATGGGCATTGCTGTGAGCAATTCGACAGATGTTGCGAAAGCCTCTGCCAGTGTAGTTTTAACTGAAGAAGGTGTGAAAGTAATAGTCAGTGCAGTAAAGATTAGTAGGCAGATATACCAGCGAATGCTGACATGGGTCGTAAATAAAGTCACTAAAACAATACAGTTCATTGGTTTATTAACAATAGGCTTTTCCTGGCTGCACGATATCCTCCTCAGCCTCCTGGGCATGACATTGCTTATCTTTGCAAACGATTTTGCAACGATGTCGTTAGCAACGGACAACGTGACGCACACAAGCAATCCAAACAGGTGGAACGTTAGGAACATTATGTTATCGTCTCTCGTGGTCGGCTCTCTAATGGTCGTCGGAGGCATACTAGCAATTGCAGTAGGAAAAATCTACTTTAATTTAGAAGGGGGAAAACTTCAAACCTTTTCGATGTTGACGCTTGTCTTCTACAGCCAATTCAGAGTATTAATTGTAAGGGAAAGAAGGCATTTCTGGTCTTCAAAACCGGGTAGAGAACTCATAATCTCTGTCATCGCTACCTTAATTGGGTTCACATTGTTGGGCATCTACGGCATAATAATTCCATCGATCCAGCCATATCAGGTTTTCTTTACCTTAGTATCATCAGCTTTGTTCACCACCATAATTACAGAGCCCTTCAAATATTGGGTTTTCAGAAAGTTCCAGCTCTAAGGCATAGAGCCTCCGCCCACCCTAACACCTAGGAGCATCGAAACCCATGGATGAAGCCTTATTTCTTTAATCCCTATCCCGTTTTGAGTCTGCTTCAAGGTTGACCTATATCTCTCCTGAGAATATTTGCATTGCCCGAAGCCAAGCAAGTTGCTCTTTGCCCTTGGGTTCAAGGGAGAAACGATAGTCCTCCTTTCTGAAAAATTCCTCAAAATCCTTCTTCAATTGCTCCAGATGCTCTATCTGCACCTCTAAGATTTCTTTAAGTTGAGGTGCGTATTTTTCGTCAAGCAGCTCAAGCGCTTGAAAGAAGTGTGGCATACATAGTCCTGGAGACCTTCTATAGAGGTCTCGCACCTCTGGATAAGCCAGTGCATCAAGAAGAGCACGGATATAGTACCTTGCTGTGTAGGCGATATTCTCGCAGAAGACACAGCCTCCCTTGGGCATAATGTCTCTAATTATCTTCCTCCAGCCTCTTAAAGCAACGAACCGTTGGACAAAGTTGCTTCCACTATAGGTCTGTAACGCTTTGAACAGGCGTTGAAGTCTAGGGATCTTATCGTTGATCGTCCACGAGTAGATTACAGACTTCTGCCATTTTGGTCCGATCTTCGCCACCATTCTGGTATGTTTTTCACAGAACCCCCAGTAGTCAATATACTTACCTACTAGCGATCCTTCGCTATAAGCCTCGGTGAAGAACCAGAACCACCCCTTTTCTAGATGCTCATTGCACGCTCTGCATATTGGGCAGCCTTCTTGTTGAATAAGGCGTATTACCTCTATTCTCTTACTTTCGTCGAGTTTGATTCGAATCTTGTCGCTTTTCCGGCTCTTAAACAGCATCTTATGCCAAGCAGTTCGTTGTTAAGGGTTCCTCTTAAATGTAACGGTGGTTACATCCACTCTATTTCTTTCTCGGCTCTTCGGGTTGTTGCGTTAACCTTTTGGTTTGCGCTCTTTCGGCGAAATTCGCCAACGCATCTCTACACTCTTCTAGCGCCTTTTCAACCTTCTCTCTGCTCGGTGAGCCGGTGAACCAGTCTATTGTCCTGATCCTCTCAAACCAGCGCTCAAGCCCCTCTAAGCTCTCCTCCATTTCTTCCACCTCTTCGTCTGTCAACTTTTGGCTTGCTATGTTGTTTTCGATTTCTTGGATGAATTCTTGACATTCCTCTAGGATCTCTTCGTATTGTTTTTCTCTCTCCGTCTGGAAGAGGGTGACTATCGTGTTGTGATCTTCTTCGCTGATCGCCTTCGCCTCAAGGATCACTGCCTTCCCGTATTCCTTGATCTTATTTTTTACATTTGAAGCATGCTCCATAGATTTAGCTGTTTTCGGCAGAACGCAGAATGAGAAGGGAGGGTAGAGCGCCCCCGCCTTCTTCATCTCCCTCCACACTCGAAGCCTGAGCTTGGAGGGTTCATTGGGGACGTCGTATGCAATTATGAGCCAGCTATCTGGTGGGCTATCTATGGAGGGCCCCATATCTATATCAAATACAGTCTATCGGAGGAGCTTAAAAGATATTCTGATGTAGGCTTCGTTACAGATACAAGCGTATCGATTACGCGCAATTAAACACGTCTAGTGATGTCTAATTGCTTGTAAGCCCAGCAGAAGAAACCAGACTAAAGACGAGAGTTCAAGCGCGAGAGAGAAAATAATAACGTAGGCTATGCTGATGCCGTATAAGAAACCCATAGCTGCACTTCCCATGAACCAGGAAAGCCCATAGACCGTATTGAAGATACCGTAGGCGGAGCTACGCTTCTCAACGGGAGTCATAACCGCTATCGCTGCCCTCATGAGAGTCTCTTGAATACCCATAGCGGCACCCCAAAAGATTACGCCGAGTAGCGCTGCCCCATAGCCAATAGAAAAGGCCAGAGGGGCAACAGGTATACTCAGGAGAGGAGCAGCTACCAACACAAGCAAACCTACTTGATCAAAGAGACGCCCAACAAGTAGTGCTACTAAGGCGTCGACTCCCATGGCGACGGCGAAGAACACAGGAATCTGCGCATCTGTGATCAGCCTAGATGATGAGAAGTGATATGAAATCAGCTGAAAGTGGGCGTAGCCAGCTACGCTGAGACCCGCAAAAACAAGGTAAAACCAGAATACGCGAGGTAACGCTTCACCTATCTTTTGAACCTTAGAGGGTTCCAGCTCCTTCGGGTGCGGATAAAGCAGTCTCGCACCTACCAACACACTTAAAGCAAGGACAGCGGGTATCAGCAGAACCCCAAAGCTCTCAGAGAAGCTTCCATTAAAATACAGAATCGTACCTACCACTAGCGGACCTAATACAGCGCCAATTTGATCCATGGCTTCGTGAAGACCAAATCCCCAACCCCGCCCAGTCTCAGAGGTAGCGTAGGAGAGCATGGCATCACGAGCAGGAGTCCTGAAGCCTTTCCCTATTCGCTCCGTAATTATCAGAAACGAAGCCAAACCCCAGTTGCCAGCGATGGCTAAGAGAGGAACAGCGAATAGGTTCAAGCCGTATCCGATGAATGTGATTGCCCAGTAGCGGCCAGTCCTATCGGCCAGATGCCCAGATACCATACGTAAGCCGTAGCCTATGAACTCACCCAATCCTGCTACGATGCTTGTAACAGCAGCACTTGCCCCCAAGAACGCTAGGTAAGGGCCTGTAATACTACGCCCACCTTCATACGTCATATCAGCGAAGAGGCTGACCAAACCAAGCAAGACTACGAATCTTAGAGCTCTGCTCCGAGCGACTTTATTGCTCACAACCATTGCATTCATTCTTCCTTTGTGAATAAAAGTCCGTATCGACCTTCCCGGAATCCTAATTTAGTGTGTGCCCTAAGGCTGTAGGAATAAAGCCCTTCCACACCAACAAGTATACTCAAAGCCAAGAAGTTGGCTTTAACCTCTGGTCCAGGGGGCTCTTCTCTAAATTTCCAGTCTTGTTTTCTTACGAACTCAGAGAGGAGCCTTTGTAGCCGCTCAAGGAGACCTGCCTCAAGATCGATGAGTGAGTGGGCAACTTCAGCTGGGTTCTTGAGGTTACTTCTACCGACTATCTCAATAGCTGACACAAAGTGTGGTAAGCACAGCACCCCCGACGACTTAAATTCTTCGCGGAAGTCTTTCCCATCAAGCATATGGAGAAGGGTGTGTAGGTTCATCTGGTCAGAGGACCATAGAAATTCGCACACAGGGCAGCACCTTTTCCCTTGATACACTTTGCTTACCTCCTTTGCCAGCTGGGTGATTGTCTGTTTCCGCTTCCTCCCCCATATAACTATGCCTTTATACGTGGATCTACCGCTATTATGTAAGAGTAGAGACTCGAGCTCTTTGCGGACTTCTTCGACAATACTGTGCATGTAGAGAGCGTAGCTCAAGCCGTCTTCCGTGCCCACTCCCTGAGCGGCTTTGTGAAGCAAGTGGGTGTGACGGTTACAGAAGCCTTTGGCAGATAGAACTCTTTCTCTGAACCCTGAATCCATCGTTACCTCATTGGTGAGAAGATACTCCAAATATCTCCTCTCGCTCTTAAGCCAAAGATAGCATAGCGGACAGGAGTCAGAATTCTCGATGGCTTCGAGAAGACTTATATTCGAAAGATTCTTCTCAATCACGCTTTTCTTGGTCTCCAAGGCTGATGGTGTTGAGCGCTCTGTGCGCACCATTTTTGGTCTCAAACAATCAGCTTCCTTTCAGCAAGATTTAAACGTAACCGTAGTTACAGGCAACGAGTTAGAATCGTGGTATTATATTCTTCAGATGGAGCTACAATCGATTATAGAATTTAGGGAGCAGCGACTAACTAAACAAGATTTGAGTAATCTTAGGCCCGTACTTATGCTTTCGCTATCAGGTTTTTACCGCTCGGACCACTTGCCATTCACTTTAAATTTTTTCCATTGTTACTTCTTTTAGCTTCAACACATTGCTTGAAGTTGTGCGGCTTGCTGAATAGAGGTAATCTCGAGGCGAGCGATGCGCCTCCGAGTTTGACAATTACTGATCTGAGCCTTTATTCAGATGTAACCGCAGTTACATTTAAATTCTCTAGTAATCATCTAGATGATAATGTCTATGCTTTTACCCCATGTAAAACTGGACGCTTTCTTTCCAAAGGTAGGCGAGTTATTTGAGCATAGAGACTTTATCTTGAATATAAGGAGGAGTGGGGTTGAGGTCAATGTCTTTCTTCCGTTCGGTTCAATCGTATTGGATATGACTGAGCACCGGAAGAGTATTCAAGAGAATCTGTGGGACCTTAAAGATTTTCTTAAGGAGGGGGTTCGGATATACTGGGATCCTAATTGGGACTCTAACCGAAGTGCAGTGCTCGTAATCGACGATAACACAGCTGTTCAGCTCGAGGAAAGTAATCATTACATACTTCGAGAATTCGGCCCGAAATTCTTGCACTCGAACTCTTTCAATATCCTTAGAGGCAAAGTTCAGGTTGTGCAGAAGCTTCATAGAAGACCTCCGGATTTTGACTTCGTCTTTCGAGTTGATGGTTATCCAATATTCTTTTCGAGCGATAGACTGACCTGCATCTGCAAGGTAGAAGACGAAGTAGAAGTGGCTTATCTTGTGAACCTCAGCGGCTTTGGGACTAGGACGCCCTATGCGCCAGCGGAAATCTTCTATGAGGGGCTGGGAATGAGGCTTGTAAAGAAGGCAAATACAGCGGTTCCATATGAGCCAAAGGACTTACACACCATGGTTGAGAACTTGATGCAAGGTCTTCTTCCACAATATTCCGATATAATTACTAAGGAGCGAATGGAGAAGTGGGCATTCAAAGCGCGTAGAGCTATTCTAAATAAGCTGAATGAGGAGATGCTCTTCCTTGATGTAGGAGACGACTCATTCATATACAGAACAATAGAATCAGCTGCTGAAAAAGTGCAGGAAAAGTTCGAACATAGTTATTTGAATAGGGGCGTGATAGGTCGGCTGAGTCTTAAATTCTTAAGAGGCAAAGCAAAGCTGAGGGATATATTGCTGGGCGTTCCCTAATCAAATGAAAATCATAATCAATCGCATCGCTCGTCAGGACGGGTGTTTCGAAGAAGGCGAAAAATATCATCAAGCATACACAGTAATCTCAGGATATATGGTCTCAAAAGCTCTGAATCAGCCTTGGACATCTGACCATACGCTTTTAGCTTCTCCGGTCTTAAATCTTCTAGAATGGTCCAGATTTCACTTAATCTGCTGTAAACTAGGCTACGGATGGATTCTTGATTTGACCCTAGGTCAAACTTCTCCTTAATCTGCCTAACTACATCGAGCATTGACTCGGTGAGGTTAAGAAGTTTCTTTGCGCTTCTTGGGTCGACATCGTTTATCTTAGCGTAGAGGATAGATGTGGTGTGGTCGCCGTTCTGAACCAGATCGTTACATATTTCATGAAGAAGTTTCTCTACCACGATAAGGCCGCTTCGCAAAGCTCTCTTATGGTTTTCATCCATTCTCCTTTCCTTCCCATAGTATTAAGTAGGCATCCATCTTTAAATGTAACTATGGTTACAACAAAAAATGATTGCTTTAAGAAATTCCAACCACATCTGATCTAGATATTTTAACAGCTTCTGCAACGAGGTTATCTGATGATAACATTATAGACACTAAGTTGGAACTACCAGATCATACCTAATCTTGCTTCAGATAGTTAAGAGCTGATAATGGACTCCCCTATACCGTTGTAGGCTGCTAGACTGAGAAGATATGCATAGAGTTTCTACCTTGTAAGGGTCTGTGATTTCAAATCTCACCTACTCTGTTGAGCAGCGTCTACACAACACTTATATATGTAACATTGTTATACAGGGCGACCAATATGTGTCAGTCAAGAGGCTGTGGATGTTGGCACGAGTACCCTGAAAGGGGGTGGATACAGTTCCTGATCATGCGGATTCTTTATGAGAAACCGATGCATGGCTATCAGCTTCTAGAGGAGATTGAGGAAAGAAGCTGCGGCTGCCACAAACTTGAGCCAGGCTCGATATATACACTCTTAAGAAGAATGGAAGAACGCGGCTTACTCGAGTCAAGATGGGAGAAGGCTGAAGGGGGCCCGGATAGACGTGTTTATAGGCTGACCAGTAAAGGTGTCGAAGCATTAAAGACTGGGCTAACATCGATAATTAAACGCAGAAGGCTATTCGAAGATCTCGCAAACTTCTATTACGAAAATTTTGAAAAATCTTTGAAAGGAGGTGATAAGGGGAATGTGTAGAAGTGACTATCGCTGCGGGATGGAAGGGCATCCTTTATATCACGAGCACAGGTGGGGAGAAGGTCCTATGTGTTTCTCTTGGCAAGTGATGGATGTGGAAGAAGAAATAAAGATGCTTGAAGAATATAGGGAAGCTCTAGCAAAAACTCTGGAAAAGGTTAACGAGCGACTAGAAGCCTTGAAACATAAAAATGCGAATTCCTCATCTTCTGAGCCTTAAGAGGTTATGAAAAATGAGTCTCGCTTCAGCAAATGTTCCAAGAGTGGTAGAATGCAAAAGAGGAGATGGTTATTTTTAGGTTTGCAAGAATTAACGGAGGTCTTTCTATAAATGGCGTATGCGATAACCGTTCGTGAACTTACGAAACATTACCGCGATTTAACAGCAGTAGACCACATAAGCTTCGATGTTAAAAGAGGCGAAGTTTTCGGCTTTTTAGGGCCAAACGGGGCTGGGAAAACAACGACCATCAGAATATTAACGGGCTTAATAAAGCCTGATGGGGGTAAAGCCTTTGTGGCTGGTTTTGACGTCTTGGAAAACCCTATTGAGGTGAAGCAGCATATTGGTGTTGTTCCAGAAGTTTCGAACGCCTATGTAGATCTCACAGCTTGGGAAAACTTAGCCCTAATAGGCAAGCTTTGCGGCTTGCAACCACAAAAACTTAAGGAAAACGCCACAAACCTTCTGAAAGAGTTTGGATTATATGAAGTTAAGGACAGACTTGTCAGAGGTTTCTCTAAAGGAATGAAGCAGAGGCTCCTACTATGTATGGCTCTAGTTAACGATCCAGAGGTGCTTTTCTTAGATGAGCCTACGTCTGGACTTGATGTTGAAAGTGCAAGACTTCTCCGGGAAAAAATAATTCGCTACAATAAGGATGGGAAAACTGTCTTCTTATCAACCCACAATATGGAGGAAGCAAACCAATTGTGCCACAGAATAGCCATAATAAGCCACGGCTGGATAGCAGCCGTAGACACCCCTGAAAACCTCAGAGCTCAAAGCATGGAACTTCAATATATTGAAGTAGCATTCAGCAAAATGGTAGAGCCCCAAGATTTTTCAGAGAACTCAAGCATCATCAAAGCTGTTTCTGCAGGTAATAAGGTGCGAATCTACACGGCTGATTCATCCGCAGCAATAGAGTTTGTAGTGGAGTATGCAAAAAAGAATAGCCTACGCATTTTAACCTTAAACTGCATGATGCCGTCCTTAGAAGACGTGTTCTTGAAACTCACAAGGGGGAAGGAGGCGGTCATCCGATGAGCAGTCTTAAAGAGCAGTTTAAGCGTTCTTTAGTAGTTGCTCAAAAGAACGTTAAAATCTACTACTTAAAGGGGCCTGTTATAGTCTTTGGGCTTATTTCCCCGCTTTTTCTGGCTTTAGCCTACGTTATTGGACGGAACATACCACTTGAAGAAGTTTTACCGGGATTGATCGGCATGACGACATTCTTCACAGCAACTTCTGTTGGTCCTTCAATCGTACCTTGGGAGACACGCTCAAAAACCCTTGAAAGGCTTTTGTGCTGCCCCGTCGCCCTCTGGACAATCATAGGCGGAGATATGCTATCATCCTTCATATTCGGCTTTATCATATCGGTTATTCCGCTAGCCTTAACATTGATTTTGGGCATCCAGCCACTAAACTTCATAATGCTCCTTCTCGGATTGATAATCGCAAACCTATGCTTTGCAGCTTTAAGTGTGTTGCTTTCAGCTTACCCACCAACAGACATACCAGCCACAACAATGATGCTATCCTCTCTTGTAAAGTTCCCACTAGTCTTCATAAGCGGAGTCTTCATACCAGTTGAACAGCTCCCACAGTGGGGAAGAGCGGTAGCTTCAATTTCTCCACTAACCTACTTCACAGACATGGTTAGGCAACTTTTCATAAACAAAGGCTTTTACCCACTCGCAGTAGACTTCCTAGTGCTCATCGCTTTTACAACAGCATTCGTCCTCGCAGCAATAAAACTGCACGAGAAAACTCTTACAAAACGGATAAGTTAAAGACGCCACCAATCTCAAATAGCTGCTCTCTAGCAAGGAGAGGATGCCATCGCCCCTCTACTTGTTTGGAATGTCAGACCTTTCTTATCTCCAGAATTTCTTGGTGCAGCCCCTTTAAGATCTCATCGTAATCGGCTTTTCCCTGCTTCACAAGATCCATGAGGGTTTCAAGCCTCCTCGTCGTCTCCTCCGATATATATTGCCTGAAGTGTTGGCTTAGGTAGTTGTAGACCCTGTAGCCTAAGAGTGTGCTGATGAGCCTATTCTTCCTCTCCGCAACATATTTCCTCTCAAGAAGCGTGGAAACGATTTTTGCGTAGGTGCTCGGCCTCCCCACACCCTTATCACGCATCAGCGCTATCACCTCTCCTTGGCTGTAGGGTCTTGCCAGCGGCAAATACAGTAGCCTTGCGAACTTTACCTCATATTCGCCCTCTTCAATAGGGCTTACAACCCTTATTGGCAGCACTCTGTTAAATCCTTCGCTGAGTACGTTTACCGGGTTTTCAACCGTTGTCTCATTCCCATCTATCAGAACCCTTACCTTTTGGTAGAGGAGCTTAACCTCCTTCATCTGACTGGCGATAAAGCGTTTGAATATTAAGTCGTAGAGTTGGAAATGGTCATGAGTGAGCGCTTTAGAAAACCTCAAGATTCGAAGGGATACAAGGTTCTTCAACCTCGCAGCATCAACAGCTCTTGTAGGTCTTATACACTCATGCGCCCCCTCCGTCGCATACCTTCTCGGAACAAAAAGATCCGGAAACCTCTCCTGTATGTATTCTTTAGCTATACCTATGCCAACCGTGGAGACGGTTGTTGAATCTGTTCTATGGTAGGTGCACAGACCGACCTCAAACAGATCTTGCGCGATCATCATAGCCTTCGCTGCCGAAAAACCTAACTTCATGGACGCATCACGAAGAAGCGTATCTGTCGTATAGGGTGGCGGTGGGCTGAGCGTTCGCTCTTCACTCCCCAAGCTTCTTACCAACACTTTAAGGCTTTGAAGCGGAGGCTGTATGGTTGGGTTTTCAACAGAAACCCTTAAGCCGTTGGGGAGAACCGCTAACAAAACCTTCTTTTTCTTCCTCGACTCGCTTACCCGCTCGATTATCCAACCTAAAACTGGGGTCTGAACCCTTCCAGCTGAAAGCTTATAGTTTTGGAATCGTCGCCAAAGTTTTCGACTAAGTTCAAACCCCATCCATCTATCCTCTATGCGGCGGACGAGCTGGGCTTCAACCATCCTCAGATTTATTTCCCGCCTCTCCTTTAGAGCGTGGAAGAAAGCCTTCTTCGTAATCTCGTGAAACTCCAGCCGCTCAATAAACTTGTTCACGGGGTAGAGTGAGCAGTACACATCATAAGCGATCTTCTCACCTTCGATGTCGGGGTCTGTAGCTACAAAGATGCGGTTAACCTCTAGTGCGATCTTCCTCATAGCCTTCACAAGATCTTTCTTCGAGAAGTATTCCGAGCTCTTACACTTAGGACAAAACTCCAATCCGGTGAACTGCTCTCCACATTTCTTACATTTTTTGATGAAGTCATATACCGGGATGAAACACCCAGACTCGATCTTGACACCATGAAGACCCTCATTCAAAACTAAGTCGAAGACGTGCCCCATGCTAGCGATGATGTTGAGCACAAATTCTCCTGTGCTTACCTCAAAGACCGTTATGTTGCCGATCCTTCTTTTGAAGGGTCTGCCGAAGAACCTCGAAATAGTTCTGGCTTTAGTAGGTGATTCAACAATCAGCAAGACAGTTTTTATGAAATCCTTAATCCTTTTAGAGATCCTCCCCTCCCTAATCTCTCTTATAACCCTCCTATCCTCATCTACCCCCCTAAACCAACGTTCAACAGCCTCTTCATCATACTCTATCGGCGAAAATTCGCCGAGCATAAACTCTAACCTCTTCCTAAGCGAGTAGAAGGCCTTTTCATCATCGACGATAACAAAGCTCGCACCACGTGTTATTCCACCAGCAAACATCCTTGACGCTCTACCAGAAGCTTGAAGGTAAGCCACAGGATCAGCTATAACAAGATATAGATCGCTGTCCCTCTTTTTTAGGGATATCTCCTTGCTCTTTGCGATTTCGTCAAGGACCTTTTGCGTAACCGCCTCTTTTAGGAAACTTCTGGCATCCACAACAACCCGTTTAACGTAGTCGTCGAAACCTTCTAGCTGAACACCCTTCTCTATCGCTTCCCTTACTCTCTCAACAGTATGTTTGTTTATAGGTAGAGTTCTACGCAGCGTCTCGATTATTCGGCTAGCCTTTTCCTGCATTGGTGGTTCAAGAAACTCTCTGATGTTTTTGATGAGTGTTAGGAGCTTCACAGGGCTATATTCATCCCAGCTCAGCCTAACCTCCATCCTCGGGACTCCAGCAAAGACTACGTAGCGGATTCTTTCTGGAAGGTCTATGCCCCTCGCAAGAGGGCTTCTAAAACCCGCAACCCCTATTAGGGCGTCATACTCGCCTCTTTCAAAGCTGAGAATCATTTCCTCATCCATCTTCGTGTAAACGTAGGCTCGCACACCATTTGCGTTTAAGAATTCGCCAAGTTTAACGGCGTAGTCCTTGCCGAGTGCTGATGGGACGAAAACTAAGCATCCGCCGCCGAATTTGTTTAAGATGGATAAAACCTGCTGTTCGACTTGGTTTTCTGTCGTTAAGTAATAGTCCTTTATGTTTCTGAGAAATTCGGGTTTGAAGCCTATCTGGAAGTTGAGTAGCTCCTCGAAGAGCTTTATCCTCTTTGTCCTCTTCGCTTTTACCGTCGCACCTGAAACCATGAGTAGGCCTATTCTGTTTTGATGTTTGTAGTCTTCGATTCTGCTTCTCAGATCCCTTATCTTCTCCAAAACTTCTGTAGGCTGTTTTCCCATCCTTCTTAGTCGGCTCGCCTCCCTTTGTAGTTCTATGATCTGAAAGGCTGAATCTATTACTTCATTATCAAATCCGAGGATCGCCATGATCTTGTCTATGTTGTGTGGCGACTTCAGAAAGGAGTCCACATCGTCCACAAAAACGTAGTCAAAAACCTTGCCATCTAAAGCCTCAAAATGGTTTATCAAAAACCTTTCCGTAGTCACTAAGATGTCGAATTCGCCTTTCGCCACCTTCTCCAGAACTTCCTTTCGCTCAGCTTCATCCAAGCCTGCGTGATAAAATAGCCTTCTCACCTTAACACCGATCTTCTGCATATAGGTGTCTATCCTTTCCACAACTTGCTGCACAAGTAGTGCTGTTGGCAATATTATGTAGCTCTTCTGCCCATTCACCGCGGAATAAAGGGCAGAAACGGTTCCGAGAACTGTTTTGCCAACGCCTGTTGGTGCTACTATGGAGAAGTTGCTGTTCAGTAGAATTCTTCTAGCCCAAGTTTCTTGAAGAGACCACATTCTCTGCCCGACAACCCTTCTAAAGAATAGGGAAAAGTCCCTAAACCTTTCGTGAAACTTGAAGAGGTCTTCGGCGAAATAGAGCTTACCCTTGTCCTTTAGAAGCTTTAAGAGGTGAGACCAGCTTCTAACGCCGTCAACCCTATCAAGACATTTTTCACAAACACCGAGCTTGAGAAGCCTATCGTTAGATATTACTCCTTCACAGTTCACACATAAACCGTGGTAATTAACCCACATCACTCATCCCGCACATACGCAACTTTGGAATAGCCTCAACATATAAAAAGATATGTTGATAGAAAAAAGCTTGTTTCCTTACTCAGAAAATGTGCTTCATTTTACATCCTTTGCCTTCTCTACTCTAGGACCTGTGGGCTGCTTGCGTTTTGAAGAGTGGTTGGCTTCTCTTTAGTAACGCATTTCACTATCTCATTGACGGGGATAAGCCTCTTCTTATTTGGGTCGAAGGCTTCTAACGTGATTTTGAAGCCTCTCGTGACCTCTGTTAGTTCGTAGTACCTATTTAAGAGGTGCAGCGCCCTTAAATTGCGTAGAACGGTCAGATCGTCTAAAACGAACTTTAAAATCCCCTCAAAATCTATTGATGCGTATCTTTCAACAAGGCTGTTTATCTCAGATACGATCTTCTTTTCGTTAGGCGGCTGATTACTTGTTAACACCTCTATAGCAACCGCACAGCTGGGGTGTTTTAGATACAGGTCTGGTCGAAAGCTCCAAGACTTGGGCGCTTCTGCTAAGAGCAGACCTAGCTTTTTATCGTTGAGTAAGCAGACTGCTGCTTGTTGTCTTAGTCTGTAGTGCTGCTCGTCTTCGTCTTCGAAGCGATCTACTATCTTCTTTTCTTTATAGACCTCTTCCTCAGCGACTTTTCGTATTTTTGTAGGTAAACCAACTTTTAGGCGTGGAGTAAAGGGTATTCTGATGTTGGGCAGCCGTGTTCCAGCTATCGTTATGATTATCGTTGTTAGGATTACGGAGATGTAGATGTCGTTGAAGGTCTGGAGGTTAGGTAAGCCCTGAGCTGCTACGAGCTGGGCCACCGCTGCAGCAGTAAGCCCTCTTGGCAGTAGGAAGATCATTATTCTTCGATCTAAACTTAGAATTGGGTCGCCTAGGCTCGATATGTAGACAGCAGCAGCCCTAGCTAAAAGTAGTAGTAGCGCAGCACCAACTCCAACGATGAAATTACTTGGGTTTATGAGGCAGAGTATGATGCCTAAGTAGACAAAGACCACGCTCTTTAGTAGGAAGGTGATCTGCTCGTGAAAACCGAGGCTAACTCGATCCAGCTGGCGGTCTAGATTTAGTTTAAGCTTCTTTGAGATTAGTGTACCATTACCTAAGATTAAGCCGAAGGTTAGTGCTGCTATCGCTCCGCTACCCTGCATCAGTTCTGAGATGCTGTATAAGCCAAGCATTACCCCAAGAGTTAGGATGCCGTTGTAGTCGTCCTCTGTGAAGGTGTTGAGCATCTTAAGCCAGATCAAACCTCCAGCTACACCTATTACCCCTCCTAAGGCGAAGCTGTCGAAGAGGTTCTTCGCTAAGTTCAACCCCTCGCTTTGGCTACCTGTCCAGATCTTGAGTAAGCCGAGGGCGCAGACGATAACTAGCACATCTGTAACAACGCTCTCTAGGCTTAGTATCGTTGCAACCCGCCTATTTACGCTCAGCCGATTAAGCATCGGGATTACAATTATAGAACTGGTCCCGCCTACCACACAACCAACTATAAGGCCGAAAAAGAGGTCCAAGTTTAAGAAAAGCACTGTATATGCGGCCACCGTTAGAAACGAGAAGACAAACCCTAATACACCGAGCACTATCGCTCTACCGCTTTTTCTTATGGCGTTGACTAGATCCATCTTTAACCCGGAGTCAAAGAGGATTAGGGTTACTGCTAGAGAGCTTACAAAGGGTGAAATTGGCGCAAGATCCTCAACCTTGACTAGTTGAAGCACAGGCCCAACCAAGACCCCTAGGAGCATGAGGAAAATTATCTCAGGTAACCCTGTTCTTCGTGAAGCATACCCGCTTATGAAGGCGAAGAAGATTATGATCGCTACTAACCCGAAGACTAGGGGTAGCATCTTTGCTCGCTCTAGCTGGTATGCGATGTTATGAAGGAGTTTGTCAAAGAGTTTTGCTCTACTGCTGAGCTTAGATAGGGGATTTATGGTTAGTAACTTATTTCTGAGCTAGGTCGAAGGGGGGTCAGCCAACGTTCTCTGCCGCAGACCTTACACCTATACTTAGCTTTCGCCTTTCGAGTAGGCATTTCAGGTTCCTTAATGACCTCATGCTCGGTTCTGATTAGGCAGCGGTCGCAGAAACGTCGCTCAACCCTCATAGCTCTACCCTACCTACACAGAAGATATATGTTTTCAAGAAGATGTAATCCATTTGATAAGTGTGGCAATTTGTTTAGGCTACGGCTTTGAAATTTAACCTTCCAACAAGAGATGAGTAGGTGGTGGTGTTGGAGAGCACGCAAAACTATTTGGAGATGAAGCAGAGCTTAGAAGCCCAGATAAGGGCACTAGAAGCCGAGCGCGCAGCCCTTCTTGAAGAGATACCCAAACTCAAAGAACGCATAGAGGTGCTGAGACTACAAGCAAGACTCAAAGCTTTACAAAGCGAAGTCGATGCCCTACGCTCTGAAAAGGCGAATTTGGAACAAGAAATCCTATCCTACGAGCAAGCTGCGCCAACCGCTACTCCAGTAACGATACAGGTTGCTACTTGATGACCGCCACATGCCCAAACTGCCGAAATGAAGTGCAGCAGCCTAGCAAGATCTGGAGTATAGCAGGTGAACTCGATCAGCGAGGGAGCTTCTCCGAGAAGAGGATAGCGCTCTATGTGTGTGAAAGGTGCCAGACAAAGTTTCCCATCGTAGCTGGCTCTAAGAGATTCAGGATCATACACGAAGCAGAGTTGGCGCTGCTGAGGAAGAAAGCTTCAGAAGGGGAGGAGCTGGCTGCTAAGGTTAGGGAAATGAATGAGAAGATTCGACTACTTAACGCTGAGCTGGAGAGTGTGAAGCAGGAGCTCGAGCTGGAGCGGCTGCGAAATAGAAGAGACAGTCTTCATGATGAGGTTGAGTATCTCAGAGGGGTAAAGAGAGGCTTCCAAGAGGAGCTCGCTAAGCTAGAAGGTGAAAGATGGCAGAAGTAAAAAAACCTCTTCCACCTGTATTTTTATTCGAGGTATATCGCAGGCCTATAGGGCTTGGCCAATTCGGCCCTATTCTTTGGGTCGTATCTAGAATGGTCGTCTTCGCTAAACACAAAGATATCAGCGCCGATCTCCTTCGCAAGGTAATTCGAAAACTCTTTCAGAACTAGATTTTCATCCAGCAAACCCACTGCAAACCTCCTCTTAGCGACATCTAGGGGTGTGGAGGTAAGATCGTTCACAACCTTTTTGGCGAAGTCTGAAACTTTCTTTGGGTCAATATTCGGTTCACTCTGCATTACATCTTTAATCAATCCTTTCAAGTCAAGCCCCGCTCCTATCTTCTGCTCAAGGGCCTTGAGGTAAGCTCTCCTTTTCCACGATGCTGCAGTGTAGTAGAACACCTTTCTGGGTTTGATCCCTGTGGCTTGGGTAATGTTTTGAGTGTCCTCCAGCAGTGTATCAATCAACTCAACACTAGCGAGTGCAGCCAGATCTATCTTAGATTCGTCACACTTAGGCCACTGAGCGAAGCAAACGAACCCCTCGCCTCCAATCTTATGCCAGAGTTCTTCACAGAGGTATGGCGCGAAGGGTGCTAGCATCCTTACTTTTGCATGTAAGGCTTGACGCAAGACCGTGGCTTTCGCAGCCAGCTCACCTTTATTCAACACCTCCTTCATCTTCTGGTATTTGGCTACATCTTGATCCATTACGTACACTATGTTGTGGATGGCTTCTCTGACTCTAAGCTTCTCCATCGCTTCAGTAGTCTTTCTTACAACCTCTTGCAGCCTTGACATCAGCCATCGGTCTGCTGTCGTGTAGGTTGGTTCGCCTTCGCGAGGTAGGGTCAAGACCTCCTCGGTGAGCGTATAGAGTTTTTCAAGCCTCTCTTGGAAGTGGCGGATAAGCCCTAGACTGATGTCAGCATCTTGAAGCAACTCTGCTGTAGCGAGCAGCGCTAGCCTTAGAGCGTCGGCGCAGTACTTTGAGACCGCTTCCCTTAGTGGGATGATATTGCCATACGATTTAGACATCTTCTTCCCCTCCATGAGGACAGAGCCATTTACAACGATAGATCTAGGCCATAGGTTTCTGGGGAAGATGGCTGCGTGGTTGAATATGAAGAATGTAAGGTGGTTTGGTACCAGATCTCTGCCAGAGTGTCTAGCGTCCAAGGGGTAAAAGTAGGTGAACTCTCTTCTAATCTCCTCTATTAGAGAGGTATCTACTCCGCAGATTTTAGCAACTTCCTCGGCTTCTCCTCTACCCAAGAAGATGTAGTCGAAGAATTCTTCCTTTAGGCGGCTTGGGTCGATCTCTCTAATGAGGTGTGCTATTGTATAATATGCCATATAGATTACCGAGTCTGAGAGGCTCTCGATTATCCACCCCTTATCCCAGGGTAGTGGTGTGCCTAAGCCGGACTTTCTGGCACACGCTTTTTCTCTTAGCCAATCTATTGTATATTCAAACTCAGCTCTAATATCTTCTGGGTAGAAAGTCATGCTTGATGCGGCTTCCTTCGCGAGCCTCTTCCACTCTGCATTAGAGTAGTCTATGAACCACTGGTTTTCAAAGATCTTTACTACGCATTCTGCTCCGCACCTGCATTTGACCGGTCTGTTCATGAGCTCATACATTTTGTCCGCTATGCCTCTGCTCAGCATATCCTCCTTCACCCTAACCCTAGCTTCTGAAACAGGCAGCCCACTATATGGTCCTGTATTGCTCATCATCCTACCGGAGTGGAACTCGTGTGCGTAGAGCGAGGTCGTCGCCTCATCCAGCTTAGGGTCGTTCTGATCTTTGACGTTGAATCTGCGTAGCGCCTCTAACGCTGGTATACCGCTGTAGCCTTCACTCTCTATGAGTTTAATAGCCTCCAGATTAGGTACGATGCCCTCTAAACCATAGCTTCTTAGGGTTTCTTTATCCGCTTTAAGATCCTCAAGAGCTTGGTAGTCGTAGGGCGCATGTGCTGGCACCGACATAACCACACCAGTCCCGGCCTTTGGGTCAACAAAGGACGCTGGGAGTATAGGTACCGAGGATCCTGTCACGGGGTTGACCACATTGGCACCTATTATCTTGCGCGCTTCAAGAGTCTTTTTAACCTCAACCTTTCTATTCAAATATCTTAGCTTTTCAGCCGCTTCCCTACTAACCACCCAAGCCTCCCCATCTACTTCTGCCTCGACATATGTCGCAGAGGGGTTGAGCCAGAGGTTCGTAACCCCGAAGACCGTTTCAGGCCTTAGGGTTGCGGTTGGGAAGACCCTACCATCCCCCATGAACTTTATGAGCGTAAACTCCCCTATCTCTGGTTCAACATCATCTAAGGTATCGTGTTGGCCAACTGGGTTCCCGTCAACTGGGCACCAGCCTACGGGATGGCTTCCTTGCTTTATGAAGCCGAGGTCTTTCAGCTTCTTGAACTGCCACTCGATAAATCTGCTGTAGTGCGGGTCTATGGTGGTGAACTCTCGCCGCCAGTCGATAGAGAAGCCCATGTCGATCATGCCGCTCTTGATCTCTTGGTGGAAGAACTTGGCGATAGCTAGAGGCTCTTTGAACTCCTTAATCTTCTCTTCTGGCACCTTATAGATTGATCTAAAGGTGTCGATTAAACCTTCGTCTCCAGACGCTATCCTCTTCGACATAGCTAATATGGGTGTGCCTGTGTAGTGGAAACCCATAGGTAAGAGCGTGTTGTAGCCCTGCATCCTTCTGTATCGAGCGTGCACATCGGCGAGCGTGTAGGTTCTGCCGTGTCCTATGTGCTGAGGCGAGTTGGGGTAAGGGTAGGCTACGGTTATGTAGAACTTTGGTCTATTAGGGTCAGGGTTCGCTTCGAATATGCGCTGCTCGAACCAACACTTCCTCCACTTTTCTTCTAGAGCACGCCAATCGAGCATCATTCTTCACCTAACATCTCTTTAACGATCTCTTCTACCTTGGCTGAGATTTCTTTCGCCTTGTCCACTGCGCCACCTCCTTGACCAAATCTAGCGTCTCCTCCACCTGAGCCTCCCATCTGTTTTGATAAAGCCTTTGCGAGCAGACCTGCGTTAACCCCGCTCTTAACGGCTTCTGAGCCAGAGAAGACCAACACCTTCACCCTCCCATTAACCACGGCTAAGCCGACATAGATGAGATTCGGGTAGAGGCTTGTAGCCGCTTCGCCAAAAAGGATGTGGTACTCCTCATCTAAACCAGCTTCCTCGTTGAGCTTCAGCATAAGGTTCTTGATGGGTTTAGCCTCTTGAGCTATCTGCTTTAACTCTAAGTTAACTAGCTTCTTCGCTACGCTGCGCTTAACTCTTCTAGCTTCATCCAACCCACGCTTCAACTCATCTACAACTTGAATCACCTTATCCTCTTGCGCACCCAAGATCTTAGCGACCGCTTTAACATACCCCTCCATCTTCTGAGCATATTCCACAGCTGGTGCACCCGCGGCAAACTCTAGCCTCTCAACACCGTCCTGAATCCTTTCACTCTTCAGAATCTTTATGTAGCCGACTTCACCTGTGCTGTTACAGTGTGTGCCGCCGCAAGCCTCAACATCCCAATCGATTATGTTTATGATCCTAACTTCTCTTCCGGGCACAACTCCTCCTTGGTATATTCTGAAGCCGTATTTTGCTTCTGCTTCCCCTCTTGGTAGCGTTTCCTTCACCACAGGTAAGTTGGCTCTGACAACTCTGTTCGCTAGATCTTCTATCGCCTTCAGCTGCTCATCGCTTAGGTGTTCAAAGTGGGTTATGTCGAGGCGCGCTCTCTCCACATCCTTATATGCTGAGTGCTGCCACACCCAGCTACCCAGCAGCCTCCTCGCAGCACCGTTAACTATGTGTGTTGCTGTGTGATGTCTAGTGAGCCTCCCCCTCCTCTCTTCATCGACCGAGCAATCCACCAAATCGCCTTCTTTAAAAGAGAGTTTATCAACAAGATGTAGCACAACCTGCCCCAGTTTCTCCACATCAATGACCCTGCTCGAGCCTATAGTGCCCAAGTCTGGTTCTTGGCCGCCTGATCTCGGGTAGAATGCTGTTCGATCTAAGATCACGTAGCGCCCATCTAAGATCTTCAGCACCCTCGCTTGAAAGCGGAGCATCTTCTCATCCGCATAGAAGAGTAGGTGTGTTGGAGGGAAGCTGTTGAGATCGAAACTAGTTTTCTCGGGGTGAGCGACTTTAACACCAAGGTGTTTTTCTGTAACTTTCTTGTAGAACTCTTCAGGGACAACTGGTATTATGTTGTGCTTAACAAGCTCTTCAGGTTGAATTCCTTCGGATTCGTAGAGTGTGATTACCCTATCTTCTGTCAGAGGCTTTGATTCGCGTTTAAGTTTCTCTATGATCTTCGCTATCCGCTCTTTGGTCTTCAGATACTTCTGCTCCTCCACGGACAAGATGATCTTAACTTCATCTCTATGCTCTGAGAGTTCGGGGTAGATCTGGGCTAAGCCAAGTATATGCATATCGACAAGTTCACCCAAAGTTATGTCGAATCTGAAGCGCTCAAGCATGGATAATGCTCTTCTAAGTATGACCCGTAAGTTGTAGCCCCCTGCTACATTGCTCGGTAACCCTCCATCTGCAATAGCGAATGTTAGTGTTCTTGTGTGATCAAGGAGTGTGTAGAGTGCCTGAAGCGGCTCGATTTTACGTCGCAGCGCATCCGCCTCTTCACCCGCTTTAATAGGTGTTTTCCCCTCTGCGTAGTCGAAGCCAGCGCTCTGCTTGTAGTAGCGGAAGAGGAGGTCTTCATCATACCCCACCTTGCATCTATCCAGCAGCTTTGGAAGAGCGTAGTCGAAGGTTGTGTCGTAGCTCGTAGGTTTGCCTGTTGATAGCCAGCTGAACCGTTCAAGCCCTGCACCCATATCCACGACCTTCTCCTTCATCTCAACTGCATCAGACGGTTCGCCTACAAACTCTGTGAAGACCGCATTTCCGAGCTCAAGCCCCCTTACGTGGTACTCAAGAGAGCAGCCGAAGGCACCGTAGCCTAACCAAGCATCCTCTACGAAGACGACCTCTTCTTTAGGTATGCCGAAGACTTTCACCAGTAGCTCGAAGTCGAGGTCTATGCACCGATCCTTCCAATATCCTTGCCCATCGGCTATGCTGTGCTGACCGATCATACAGAATGAGGTGTAGTGCCTACCTGTGACTCCTACACTGGGTATATCGTTAAACCTTAAGCACATCTGAGGCACGATAAGCGGGTTGGCTGGGAGCTCGAATACTACCCTACCCCCTTCTACCCTTTGAAAGTTCACTATCGAGGCTACGGTAAAGTATAGATCTGGTCTCCACCGGCAGACAACAGGATATCGCTTAATGCTTGTGTGCCCTTGCTCAACGAAGAAGGATTCGACTAGCCTCCACGCTTCAACATAACCTATCCGACGCTTCGTCGGCGGGTCGCCTAAGAAGGTATAGGTGCTGCACGGAGACTCTGGGCAGAACTCCTTATCACCTAATGCCCAAAAGTACCTCCCACAACCTCTGCATCTTCTCCTACTAAACCCCTCTCTGGCGAAGAGCTCAACCCTATAGTACCTATCTGGGTCGGCAGAGAACCTTCTACGTAGTTCTTCCTTATCTTTTTCAGCCATCAGCCAAGGGCAGCCTTACACCATCTAACACTTTATTATTTACGCTTTATTAGATCGACTCTGTCTTCGGAGGACATTTTACTACTCAGCAACTTTAACTTCAGCTGCCGCAGCTGTGAAACCAGCTTTTCTATGTGTGCCATCGCAGTTGGGTTTCTTGGTAGAGCCGCCACATCGGCAGAGCGCAGCAACTATCTTCCCATCCACCTCAACCAGATATGGTCCGTTTTCTGACGCCTTTATTATAACTCTGCTCATATCGATAGTTTAGTAGGGAGTGGTGTATTAATTAAAGTTTATTATGCCGCATTAAAAGAGGTTGTGTGAAAGTCAGATTGGACAGAATCAGGAGACTCTCTTTGCTGGTGCTTGAGAAGCACGGTAACCTATTTACCACAGACTTTGAAAAGAACAAAGAGATACTATCACAAGTAGCTGTTATCCGATCTAAAGAGCTGAGAAATGAGATCGCAGGCTATATTACTCGGCTCATGAAGACCGATCGAAGTAAAAGTTCTCCGGAAAAGCCCGAAGAAACCTAGCTTGGTGTTCAAAGAATTTTGAGCCAGAGGGTTAGCCCACTTAAGGATCTTAAACCGCATGAAGAGACTATACCGAGCGAAGTTGAAAAGATTAAGGCAGCTCTCCTCTCCTCGGGTGCGCAGAAGGCACCATTGATAGTTGATGCCGAAACCGGCGTAATACTTGATGGCACACATAGATACAGATCTATGGTAGAGTTAGGGTTAAGGTACGCTGTGGTGTATGCAGTGCAATACTCTCAGCCAGAGATCGTTGTTAAAAGATGGTTACCTTGTGCGCAGAGCGCAGATCTAAGTTCGGTGAAGGAAGCCCTAGAACAAAAAACTGTTGAAAACATCGCAGCTGCTTCTGCAGTCGAAGAGCAGCGAGCACCCTTCGCTTTACTAAGTAGGAAAGGCGGTTATCTTAGTACAGAGAGATTTCGATCTATCTTTGAAGCATATTGGGGCGGATGGCGTCTCTTTCAAAGAGCTGCTTCTGCGATCGAATTTTCATCAGATGCGGAGAGCATAGAATCTCTGCTTAGAAAATTTGAACTCATACTATATCGCCCAACACTTAATAAACAAGATGTACTTGGCAACGCATTGCAGGGGCGTCTCTTCCCACCCAAATCCTCCCGCCACATTTTACCCTCTAAGCCTAAAGATATATGCTTCAGACTATCCTATCTTAGGGGCGACTAAAGGGCATGATAAGGGTACGTCTAATAGGCCATCTAGCAACACACCTTAAGGAGGAAGTGGAGTTTCAAGAAGGCAAGATAAGTGTAGCGGAGCTATTAAACAGACTGAACCTTAAAGGAGCTAAGATAACAAGGGCTAACACTCTCATCTTACTAAATGGTGTGGAAGTCTCAGCCTTAAAAGGCGAGGAAACAGAGGTCAACGACGGTGACTCCATTATACTAATACCGATAAGCCACGGTGGATAAAGATGTTCACATTGGAAGTCGAGGACAGAAGGTATGCTGCTCAAGGGGTAAGAGACGCGGATATAAAAGACCCCGAAGGTTTATTACGGGAAGTAAAGCAGATATCCAACACACCAATCGTGTTAGTTGATGCGGATTTTGTCGCAGGTAGGCGTCACATAGAGCTCCTGTTGAAGCAAGCATACGAAGCTAGCAAGAGAGGGTTAACATACGCTAAGCAGCCTGAAATCGATCTTCTAGCCAGGGTAGCTTGTGAAAACCAGCTCAAGAAGGCGGTCGAGAAGGTGGGTTTAAAGCCTCGAAGAATGAACATCGTCGCCTTATCCCTTGGTGAAGACTCATTCCCAGCAGAATTTCTTAAGATGCTTGAGAGGCTCGGTACACTAGATGACAGCGTAATCGAGTTAACGAATGAAAAGTCCTCGAAACTACTCTCCCAACACAGTCTAGCACAAGCCTACGCCTCCACCTTAACAGATGAGAACCCATTACCCTATCTGCTAGCTGAAAAGTCAGTGCTGCTCGCCAGCGAAGCTAACCTCTAGATCGGGAAACCGAGTGATCTTAGAACACCCAATACTGTTTCTTTGCTTATAGCCCCCTCCCTAACCACCTTAGGCTTCTCCCCACTTATATCAAGCACTGTAGACTCTTTACCTAACACAGTACTACCCCCATCTAGGTAGAGGTCGACACTTTGCTGCAGACTCTTGACAGCCTCATCAACCGTTAGAGAAGGTCTTTCGCCAGACCGGTTAGCGCTCGTCCCAACCAGATAACCTCCAGCGCCCTCTATCAATCTGAGTGCACAACTGTGGTTTGGAACCCTAATACCTAGTGTGGTAAAGCCGCACGTTAGATTCTTAGGTATAGGTACACCTCTTTTAATTGGTGCTACGATCGTAAGTGCTCCGGGCCAGAAGTTAGATGCTAGCGTCGCCCCAACGCTACCTAGATCGACTAGCCGCTCCGCTCTTTCCATACTTGAGACTAGAATTGGCAGCGGTCTACTTAGCCGACCTTTAACCCTAAAGACCCTCTCAACAGCTTCTTCATTAAAGGGGTCACACCCAAGTCCATATACTGTATCTGTGGGGTAGACTACTAATCCTCCCCGGGAGATCACTCTTACAGCCTCTTCGATAGCCTCCTCACTAATACACCTCATAATCTTGACCGCACACATCGCCCGCCTCACCACTTAGCATCAAAAAGCTTATTAATGGTATCTAAACGGATAGACGATGCTCTAGAGGTAATGGTTATGTCTGAAGAAGAAGAATTTGAAGAGGACTTTGAGGAGGACTTCGAAGAGGAAGAGTGGGAAGAAGAATACGAAGAGGAAGAAGAATACTAGCCAAGCTGGGGCAGAGGCGGGAAGCACCTACCCATAAGTTTATTTTTCCCCTTAATCTACCTAACTCGATAGGATATGAAGACAACATTATCCGTAATAAAAGCCGATACAGGCAGCCTAGCCGGGCACCATATGGTACACCCGGAGCAGATTAAGGTTGCTCAAGAAAAGCTCGCTGAAGCCAAGGAGAAAGGTCTACTGAGAGACTTCTATGTAACAGCGGTTGGTGATGACCTCCAACTTATTATGACTCACACAAAAGGTGTGAACAGTAGTGAAATCCATGGTCTAGCGTGGGAGACATTCAAGGAAGTTACTGAAAAGGCATCTAAGAAGCTTAAGCTGTATGCTGCTGGACAAGACCTTCTTGCAACTGCCTTCTCTGGGAACTTGAAGGGCATGGGTCCTGGTGTGGCTGAAGCTGAGATTGAGGAGCGGGTGAGCGAGCCTATAGTGATCTTTATGGCTGATAAAACCGAACCCGGTGCTTGGAACCTACCTTTATACCGAATATTCGCAGACCCCTTCAATACCGCTGGTCTAATAATAGATGAGAAGCTTCACACAGGCTTCACATTTAGAGTAATGGATGTTATGGAGGATAAAGTCGTAGATATCCATACCCCTGATGAATCTTACGACCTCCTTGCACTCATAGGAACGCCGAGCAGATATGTTATACACAGCGTATATCGAAGAGCGGACAACCTCTTAGCGGCTGTAGCTAGTACAGCAAGACTCTCGTTAATAGCTGGGAGGTATGTGGGCAAAGACGACCCGGTCATGTTTGTGAGAGCGCAGCATGGTCTACCAGCTGTAGGAGAAGTGCTAGAGCCCTTCGCGTTCCCCCACCTCGTGGCGGGTTGGATGCGGGGCTCACACAACGGCCCACTTATGCCGGTCTCTCTTAGGAATGCGAGGTGCACGAGATTCGACGGTCCACCTAGGGTAGTAGCCTTAGGCTTCCAGTTGAATGAGGGAATGCTTGTTGGGCCAGCAGACCTCTTCGACGATCCAGCATTCGACCGAGCTAGAAGCTTAGCTAATGAGGTAGCGGATTATATGAGGAGGCACGGACCCTTTATGCCAGCCAGACTGGGGCCTGAGGAGATGGAATACACAACACTCAGCAGTGTGCTGAAGAAGATAGAGGGTAGGTTCAAGCCAGCATAGCGTCAACAGCTATCTCTCAAGCTTGGGCTTAGGTGTGTAGAGGTTCAGTCCGGTAACACTATCGTAAGATCTAACTAATTCCACGCCGCTGAGTTCGAGGATCAGCACCTCTCCTGCGAAGACGGTAGTTCCTTTGAGAAGATGCCCTCCTCTGAGTCTACCTGATCTGTCTGAGAAGACAGCGTGCGCGTGCACCACCACTTTGCCGTTTAGTGTTGCGATATTCCCTATGCAGCTTAAGAGCTCCATAGGCTCCTCCACAGCCTCTTCCACATACCCTTTCGCTGCCTGCTCGTAGTAAGCAAAAGCGGCCTTCTTAACCGCGCCTAGAGCGGTGAAGAAAGCAGCGTCTACCTTATGCTCTTTGGCGAACTCCTCTAAGGATGAGAGCAGGTCTGATTCAAAATCCATTCTGCAGACTAATACTCGCCCTATTTTTACTTCTTGCCAGATCATCCTAACCCACCTTTTCCGTAAGCTCCCTTCGCCTCCTGCGCTAACGTTGCTGAAGCCTCGACCAGAGCCTTTATGTCTTCTTTGGTGTGCGCATATGAGATAGCACCTAGATGACCGGGTAGAAAGAAGATGCTGTGCTTGGCTAAGAGGGCGAAGTAGAATTGGAACTGAAGTTTACGGTCACAGCTATGAACAGCTCTCGCATCCTTAGGCGTCTTGCCATCCCTGGGGAAGTGCGTTAATAGGAGTGAACCTAGACCCGTGGTTGCTGATTGGATACCTGCTTCAGCAAAGGCTCTATCTATGCCTCGCCTAGCCTCTTCACCTAACTCGTTAAGGTAGGGGTATATCACACTACTCTTCTCGCTTAGGTACTGTATAGTAGCCAACCCAGCTGTCATGCTGAGAGGGTTTGCTGAAAACGTTCCCCCACCGATCCAAGCCCTTTCACTCTTAGGGAGCCTGGGGTCAGCATATGCCATAACCTCCCTTAACCCGCACACCGCACCTATCGGGAGCCCTCCTCCGAGCACCTTACCCAGTGCAGCTAAATCTGGTACAACACCGTAGTATTGCTGCCCACCGCCTAAGGCGACTCTGAAACCCGTTATGACCTCGTCGAAGAAGAGTAGACAACCCGCTTTCTCTGTTTCCTCACGTAAACCCTTAAGGTAGTCTCTCTCAGCTGGTATTATACCCCCACCTAAAACAGGCTCGACTAGGACGCAAGCCAGCTCCGATTTATTCTCGCTTATTACTCTTCTAGCCGCTTCAAGGTCGTTGAAGGGCGCCGAAGCGACATATCTGACACACTCGTCCACCCCAGCGCTCTCAACGCCGAAGGGTGGAGAAACATCCTTAACTAAATCCGAGTTATATCCGTGCCAACCCCCTTCGATCTTGATCACAACGCGCTTCTTTGTGTGTGCTCTTGCTAGCCTAACACCGTACATAGTTGCTTCAGCACCAGTATTACAGAATCTAACTTGCTCAGCGCAGGGTACGCAATCGCAGACAAGCTCGCCTAACCTAACTGAAACTTCGTTTGGTGTGCCAAAGATTGTACCGTTGCTGAGTTTCTCCCTAAGCTTAGAAGCAACCACCTCTGGGGAATGGCCCAATATTAGCGAACCATGCCCCATCCAATAATCCACATACCTATTCCCATCCACATCCCAAAGAAAAGTTTCTGAAGCCTTTGCGGCGAAGAATGGGTATGGTTCAAAGAACCTAATGTTGTGGTTCACTCCACCCACGAAGACCAGCTTCGCAGCATCGAACAGCTCTTTAGACCTTCTTGTCCTCCTCAAATACGCCTCTAACGCATCATCCCACATATTCCATCAACATACTACTTACAACGCTAACTTACATATCTTCCTCCACAACCCCGGAAGTAAGATATTATTACCCCACCCCGCCTACGGTCAATTGGGCGCGGGGGTTGCCAAGCCAGGTCAAAGGCGCAGGTGCCCAAGTGGCTGCGAAACTGAGGAGCCGCGCGCAGAGCTCCTGTCCCGTAGGGGTTCGTGGGTTCAAATCCCACCCCCCGCACCAATATTTCTAGCTAAACCTATCGCATCGGTGACAGGATGAAGAGGGGCATAATGGCGCGGCGCCAGCCTGCTTAATCCTTATATATGGATGAGACGCAACGATCCAGCTGATGTCAAGTATTACTTGGTTTACATTGGAGGAGTTCGGCAAGGATTTTCGCGAAACCTATCTTCCACCGAAGGTCAACGATCTGGTTGGGAGGAGTGTGAAATTATATTATAGTGATGGTGGAGTTGAGTCTTTCAGCTTCAAAGATGATGGGGTGGTTGCTTGGAGCAGACTTTTAAAATCCGAGGCGGGAGAGCCGTCTACTGGACGTTACGTAGCATTTAGAGCTAGGGATAGTGTGTACTTCGTTGACATCACGAGTGACGCTGCTCCTAGGCGCTCCTTGACTCTGGTGTTGGATCTAGGCAAGAACATCTTCACGTCTATATTGGGTGAGATACCGTTGCCGTCTTCGAAGACTCTTTTGGATCGCGTTAGATTAGGGGAAGAGCTCACCGATGTTAGGGTGGTATTCGGTCATGGTTCCATAGATAGACCTCCTAGCGCTGAGACACCACGCCACGAGAAGACAGATGAGCTGCTTGGGAAACGTGTGGAATTTCGGTACGGTCCTAGGGCGGTCTATGAGCATATATATTTTGAGAGCCTCTTTACTTGGCACTGCTTGATGGGGGTTGAGAAGGGGTTAGCGGATACTGATAGGGCTGATTACTTTAAGCTCTCCGATAATTTGTATCTGCTTGTGTGGCGTGAGAAGATAATTCCCACCATGGGGGTTGAGATCGTTGATTTAGGTGAGATGCGTGCGTTTGGGAAATTGTTTGGATATTCGAGCCTTGATGGTATGCTAGGTAATATATATGTGGGAGCGAAGCTGAGAGTTGTCTGCCAAGCAAGATGAGTGCCGCCGAACGCTGATTCATCGAACATAAAAATTTGGCACTGTTCAAAATTAAGTTTGGGTTGTTCCAGCGAATTATCCTATCGTTTTAGGAAATTGACATCTTCAAATAGTTTAGCTCTTCACCAGTTTCATCTTTGATATGAAAAATATACTTCCCGTTCCTTTTAATTGGTCTGTTACGATGTATAACAAGCGTGCGTTTTTCCTCCAGAGATTCAATTTCGATGTCAAGTTGACATCTTTCGGCGCTCAAGTTAACCCCTCTAGAGGTCGCATACCACTGCGCATATCCAGCAGCTCCAGAATGCTTCTAACCTTAAGTTCAAAGAGCACATAATCATCCTCTACGTAAAGCGGTTTGCCTTGCAGAGCCTCTAGCCTAATCTCAGGCGCAGCTGAGTCTAGATCAACGAGATCAACCTCTTCTTCGCCTATGTTCAAGGCTCTAGCCACATCTACAGCAAGCTCGCCTAAATCATATAAGCTGTGGCTCCTACCAAAGTAGACCGCGATGTCGTAATCTCCTTTAAGCG
>Ga0080004_1113162_pt1 | contig 31429 bp, 25 predicted proteins | sample WasSprMetagenome_FD_69207 | JGI IMG/M metagenome (GOLD analysis project Ga0080004, IMG submission 69207) | Sulfidic aquatic microbial communities from Washburn Spring, Yellowstone National Park, USA - WS (SPADES assembly) (version 2) | ecosystem: Environmental > Aquatic > Thermal springs > Hot... | reverse complement strand
TCACAAGCTCAGTCTTCCTAGCAATACTCACAGCAAAAACAATAGACTTCACAGCAAAAAACACAATAAAAATCGCAATACTCACATCAACAGCAATCATCTCAATCTTCACAATGAACACACTAATACCACAACTCTTCAAAAGCATACTAACATTTACACCATAAACTATCCTAATAACATTACAAAAATACTCGGCAAGAAATCAATACTCAAAAACCAGCCACAACATTCTTATTTAAGGTCGTAGCTCATCAATAATTTGGGGAAGAAAATTTTGTTCAATTGTGAATTTCATAAATTGTACGGAGCCTCTTTTGCCAGTCTTTTATATGTTCTTCTGTAACTTCTGACCTACTTTCAAATTCATCATATAGAGTACGTGTATATACCTCTAAAAATTTAGAGGGATTCTGCATCAATCTCAAGTAGTAATTAATTGTTGAAATTACACCATTTACTATGACCTCACATCCATACTCTTTCATTATTTTTTCAGTCCAGTTTCTAACCTTCATTTTCTCATCGTTCTTTATGTATGGTTCCGCTGTTGATAGCAAATAATACCGTCTAACATTTCTTCCCTTAATCTTCCAATAAACATCCTCGATCATGCCTGCATCAATAGGCTTATTGTATTTTACCTCAACTACCTCAAAATATTCGCCGTTTTCATCAATTATTTCTATATCTCCTAATCCAGTATAAAAGTCTGGAGACACGTGTCCTCTTAGTGGTTTCAAAGTTTTACTCTTGAACCTCTCAACTTCCCTCATCAAAATTTTGTAGGCTGAATATATTGCTATGACAGGGAGTCTAGATGCTTTATGGGTAGAGAAATGTTCATTTAAAACTTTAATTATTTGAGCTATTATAACTTCTTTTTTCATAGGAATGACTGCCTCCTCAGATGTCAATTTTTCGATTTCATGCTTCCTCCTTAATAAGTAGATGAATAAAGCTATTAGAAGTCTTCTTGCCAAATCACCATCTCTTTTTTGGACTTCATCCAATATATGTAGGAAAGCGTTCTTCAGCTTTGACGGAGATATTTTACCTGTATAGTTAAGTAGGTATGGTTCTGGCTTCTCAAAAGATCTTGTAAGCCAACCGGATTCCTTCATTGCAAACTTTGTTCCAAACAGCTCTTTAATAAAAGGGGTTATGTATCTAGTATCATAACTTCTTCCTGAAAATCCCGATTTCAAGTCTTCTCTATGATACCTTATATCTTGGGTTGGAGTCTCTACTTTCTTTGTAAGAAGCGTTGCTAGAACAGCAATCACAGCTTTATGCTTTTCGGGTTCTTCCCCTATTATTGACATCCAAGACTTTATGCTATCAGGTAGACCCTCAAGGAATGCTCTTCCTTCATCCCTATTGAATTCAGAGAATGCTATGTCATATGCTTCCTTAAGGATCTTTTGAGCGGGATGGTAAGTTTCCATGATTATCACTTACGAGGATTATGTTATCTTTTATCAAATGAAGAATTCTAGTTCCGGACTTACGTTTCTAACCCTTCCCTCGGCATATTTACAGTATTCTGGATTTATGTCTATCCCAATGTAATGTCTACCTAGCTTCTTAGCTGCTACACAAGTCGTCCCCGAACCTGCGAAGGGATCTAAGACAATATCGTTTGGTCTTGTCAAAAGTTTAATTAATTCCTGAACTATAAATTCGGGATAAACTGCATGATGAGGACATCCCTTTAACGTTTCAACGTGGTATTCTATGACATCCCTCTTCACAGCGTTTCCATGTATCCTAATGATCGTGAATCCCTGCTTTTCTAATTGAATCTTCCTACCCCCTTCTTGACCCCCAAATGCAGGTGCATGTATTCCACGGATCTTCATGCGGAACCCAACAATTTTCCCATCCCTAACTTCCTGGATAACTTTCGAAAGTTCCTCTCTTGCCTTCCTCTTTTCATCCTCCGTTAATTGAGATTTATCTATTAGTTCAAAATACTTTCTGCCCAATCTATCACTAGTCTTAATGCGTTCTTGTCTGTTATTGTAGATGTCCATGAAGGAGTCAAGATCGAAGTAATAATCATCAGATTTCACGAAATGGAAAAAGGGTTCTGTGCTACTCACTAATCTCCTCTTAAACTGCCTTGGTGTGGGGTTGAGCTTTACCCAAGTTATGTTATGAACAAGCTTTACAGGCTCTCTTTTAAGTGCTTCAAGTGCGAATCTATATGGAACAAGCAATAATCCACCATCTTCATATTTATCTCCGAGATTGAATACTATACTTCCATCATGTTTAACTATTCTGACACATTCATGGAAGACTTCCATCACATTGTTAATATAGGCTTCAACTGTAGGTTCATTTCCAATTTCACCTTCAAGATCGGAATAATCTCTCTGCTTATAATATGGAGGACTTGTAATCACAAGATTGACACTTTCTGATGGTATTTCCTTTAAGAGTGTCCTGGCATCACCACAAACAATCTTATCTAAAAATTTCTCCTTCCAACTCATAGCTTTAAACCTCTATTTACAACAGTATTAACTGGAAGTTGTATGCTCATTTCTTGTTTCTTTCTCCACACTTAAGACCCATTGCTCTATGGCCTCCTTAACAGCCTTCGTTAAATTCCCTCTTCTCATACCATAACGCCTGAAAACGGCATTCCTAAATTTCTGCTCAAGATCGTCTGGAATCGTTAGGACTATTCTGCCCATCTTCGATACCAATATACTTATCTACTTTAATGCTTATATAGTTTGCTACTTAAGTGAAAATGCTCAAGCATGATTGTATTGATGATAGTTGAACGTGAAGCTGTTGCCATGATAACCCATTCCTGGATGGATATTTTGGAAACATTTCTATAGAACTTATAGAAACACTGTAAAGACGCCGTGGCGTGCTGTTTTCGAATTCATATAGGTTTATAAGGTTGATATTATAAGTATGAGAAGGTTGTTGAGAATGCTAAAGCACTACTCACCCAATAAAGGAGAAGAGAACAAACCAACATGCAAAGATGTTGTGAAAACCCTCAAACAAATCAGGCTTGAAAGGGAAAAGGAAATAGACTTTTCAACAATAATCCCTAAAGGAGCAAGCATCACTTAATCAACGACTAGCCTTCATGATGGTGAATAGTTTAAAACACAATCGCAGTTTATGATCAATTACTTGACATAAAAAAAGTAAAAAAGTTTTAAATCCTTGTAGGTATGCTATGAACTTTTCAGAAAATGTGCTTTTTAAGATGTGCCGTTCCTTAAATATGTTTTTGTTATAATATTATTGATTCAAGATGAAGTGCCCTGTGTGTACGAGTGAGAGGCAGGTGAGGACGAGTGAGGGTAGTTTAGTGTGTGCTGAGTGTGGTTATGTTTTTGGTTATGAAGTGAGTGATGCGGAGATAAGGGCTTTTTCATCGGATGAGTATTATGCTAAGATTGATCATGGGCCAGCTGTGCAGGTTGGTTCTTTCATAACGCAGAGGACTGAAATAGCTGGTCGTTCAAGAGTGCGTCTTGTTCATAAATGGCAGTTGCCGTATGAGAGAAGGATTAATGCTGTGTTTTATGCGGCAAAAACTTATGTGTCGAGATTGGGGCTTCCAGAGTTTGTTGTTGATGAGACGATGCATGTTTTTAAGAGAATTTTGAAATTGAATGGGAGGATTATTAGGGGTTGGTCATCCAATAATATTGCGTTGGCAATCATTTATGCTGTGTGCAGGAATGCGAGGATTCCATTGCAGTTTCGTGATATTGAGGTTGCATGCGGGAAGAGTGCTGATGATATGAAGCTGATTACAAAGTTTTATCGCATGCTCATAAAAAACAGGCTCATGAATGTTGAGAGACCGTCAGCAGAAATTTTTGTTGACGCGTTCGCCCACAGGCTTGATGTTGACATGAACACGATTATCATGGCGAAGGATATTTTAAGAGAACTATACAATAATCCAAAGTTTACTGGTAAGAAACCATCACTGTTGGCGGCATCAGCACTATACATAGCCGCAAATTCATCACCACGCAAGCTAACACAGAAGCAGATAGCGGATGTTGCAAACGTATCACCCGCAGGAATACGCCATACTGTGTATGAAATACTCAAAGCATTCCCACATTATTATAAGAAAAAATACTCAAAACACATAATCAAAATATCAATATAATTCTCATGAAAGTTTTGGATTAATTTTAAATACTTTGAATGAAAAGTGGAAAATGGTGTCTATAGGTGTCTAATAGGGAAGTAGGTGTCATAAACAGTAATATTAATAGTGGTATTAGTGTGAAGATCCTTAACGCTAATGCTTTAACACACTCTTACATCCCATTAAAACTCCCGCATAGAGAAGAGGAGTATGAAGACCTGATGAAGGAGTATAAACTAATTGCTCACGGTTTCCCCCCATCGCACATGATGATCCTTGGGCCTCCTGGTAGTGGCAAGACTGTAACAATCCGCAAGGCTTTAAAAGATTCCGAAATCCCGCACGTATACTTAACTTCAGAACCTACCGCATACGGAACGCTAGTCGCCCTCGGGGAGATCGTGCTTAATAGAAGACTCTGGGGTTTAAGCTTCGGCCCATTATGGAATGAAATAGAAGCAAAACTACCAAAAAACTGTGTCCTAGTACTCGATGAAGCCGAGCGATTCATGATCGCTGATAAGAAAAGTGATCTACTACTATACTATTTAAGCAGAAAAGAAGGCCTCAGCCTCACACTAGTGAGCAATAAGACTGATTTAGCAGATTACATAAAAGATGCTAGGGTCAAAAGCAGCCTAAAACCTAACATAAAATTCTTTAAACCATACAATGCAGATGAACTAAAGGAAATTATAAGAATGAGAGCCCAAGAAGCTCTTGGAGATAACTTTGAAAAATTCTTCCAACCAGGAACTATAGAACTAATCGCAGCCCTAGCCACTAAAAGGGGCGGTGACGCAAGATACTCAATAGACTTGCTGAGAGAATCATTGAAAAAAGCAATCATATCAGGCTCCGAACTCATCAACGAAAAACACATAAATGAAGCAAAGACCGCAATCGAGGAAGCTGAATTCGAAATGTCAATAAAATCACTCTCAAAACCACACAAACTCATGCTCTTCTGCGCCCTAACATACAAAAGAGTAGGAAACGCTTACACACAATACAACGTTTTCGCCGAAAAATACGGACTACTACCACTAAGCGAAAGAAGACTAAGAGACATACTAGGAGACCTCGAACTCATGGGCTTCATAGGAATAGAGAAAAAAGGCAGAGAATGGCTAATAAACCCAAGCAAATGGTTCGACATAACAAAAGCAAAAGAAATCATACAAAAAGAACTCATGTGAATTACTTCGCCTTGTAGAGCGAAAGGGTAAGGACGAGAGTTGATACCAAATAGTATGAAACTCTATGAAAGTCCAACCCTCAGCATCCTTTTAATCTCCGCATTATTATGCAATCTCCATGAAAAATCAAAACCAATCAAATAATCCTCATCAAACGTTAACATCACAATAAAAACAACAAATACATCAAAATCAGGAGAATAATAACCGAGAGTAAGCCTTATAAGAAACTTCTCGCTCAGCATCATCAAAAAAATGTTTAACAAAATCCTTGCTTACAGTCTTATTCATCCTATCAATAAATCTTCTCGCTTTGAAACGACTAACATTAAACTTATTACTTAAGAACTCCACATCCACCACAACCAAACCGATAACCTTACCCAACTCAGCAAACAACTCATCCGCATGTTTAGAAAATTCGGATTCATACTCTTCAACATACTTGCTTAAAATATAATAAATTTCCCACATTCTCCGCAATCAGCTTCCCAAACGCATCCATCACAAGTCCACACCACAAAGAGTTTACACTCATTTAAAGCAAGAATATTTACCACTTCGTGCGATTAAAAGTTTAGGATTTTGGAATAAAAATAACTTCATGAATGATTTGTTTGTATTATATGGATAACAACACGCTCCATAAAATGTATCAACATCAAAAACATTCTAACCAATCTTTATAAATAACCACATTCTAAATACTCTTCGGAACTTTTTTCATCCTTCTCTTAACTTCAGTAATCAGATCACGACTCATTTTTCCTCTCCTCCATTAACTTTCTAAATACCTCACCCCCACGCGTATACTTTTTAATAGCTGAAATAGCTAAGTTAAATGATATAGCGCTAAGCTCATTCTCGATATCACGCTCACGCTTCTCAACAAGAATCTGCCTAGCAATCCTATAAACAACTATAGCCTTGTTCTTCCCAATCCTACTAACCTTATCCTCCGGCTTTAAACTAAAAATCCTAGTCATTATATAATCAATTTCCTCAATATCCTCAATATTGATACTTCTACCAGAGTATTCAATCGTCAAAATAAAATTATTATCAGGATCAATCTGAATCTCATGCTTATGTCCCACAGTAGTTCCAATATAGCTCTTAAGAATATTAGATACTATTGAATAAAGCTTATCCACCAGTGCCTCATCAGTCTCAACTTCCTTCTCAAGCTCCTTCTTTAACTCCTCAAATGTCTTAGTCGTTCTTTTAACAGGCATAATCCATCATAAATAATATTATAATAATACGTATATAAGTTTGACATTAAACAAAAACCCTGTTTAAGTCCCTTCATACACTCATCAATTTTTAACATAAATCACCCACTATCCAAAGAATATCTTAGCAAAATTGAACAATCCGCATCATCAAAGAATTCTCATTCATAAATTTCTTCAGCTCATTCACATGATACATGTGGAATGGATATTGTGAGGATGTTACCATATGAAAACCATTCAATCTCATTTACCTGATACAATATTTTCTTAACGTGAAAAATATATAAACATTACACTAATTTTCAACGAAAGCACCATCAATATACTCCTGACCAAAAATTATGAGGTTTAAATATATGTGCCGTACAAAATGATCGAGTAGCCTCCGTAAAGCGAGAAATCCTAAAGACTCATGGGGTTTTTCGTCCTGTTAAAGGACGGAGCTAGAAGTTAACTTCTGGTCAGGGATTAGAAGACACTCTCTCCCTCCCCTTTCCGCTATTTCCACTAGCTCACTCTCTGGCCACTACTGTGTGATTTATGATGAATCCCAAATTGTACTTTTGATTTTCTAAATTATATGGATATATTCCTTCATATATCTATCTTCTTTTTATTTATTTATTATATTTATTATATTATATATACTATATGTTATAAGTATTTAAACTTATTTTAGAATATATTCGTTCGTAAAAAAGTAAAAAATAATGTAAATATATCATATATTAAAGCTCAGAAAACCAGAATTCATAGTATAAAAATTTCAGGGGGGCTCACTCACTGCGGAAATAGCGGAAATGGGAGGGGGAGAGGGTGCCCCTTAGTAGAATAACTCAAAAATTCAGAATAAATTATCAAAAAATTTCATAATTTTTACACTACACTCATATTTACTAAAGCGACTCTTTTTTCCACATTGAGAATTGAAAAATATGAGAAAAATTAAAATATAATCCCTCTGAAACCGATCATGCACAGGGTTTAGTTTCTAAGCGGAAATAGGGGAAATAGGTGTCTATAGGTGTCCAATAGGGAGTTTGCTAAGAACAACATAGGCTTACTATCTTACAGGTCTGTCTGTATAATTTAACCAATATCAAAGATGCTACCTAACAGAAGAACACACTAAGGAATATTAGTATAACATTGGGATTAGTTACAGTGGTGTAACTTGGTTACAGGTCTGTCCGTATTACTTGATCCGAGGAATCATGTGATGAGTTATTTAATAATGTCAAGCAATAGTCTGCATATATGTGTGCAGGTTTTCTGAAATGAATAAGAACATAATGTTTCGAATCTAATTTTTGGAATTTAATGTGCTTGTCCTTCTTTTCAACCTTTCTAAATCCTAAGCTTAGAATACTCACTCATGAAGAGACAAAGTTTTAGTAGGGTGAGGATTTTATAAAATGTTTGCAAATTATCTTCTCTTAATTGCATAGCCAATGAGCATTCCTACCAATAATAGAATAACCACTAAAACTATTGTGGACATCCATGCTGTTTCTGTAGCTGTTGATTGCGTCTGAGTTATTGTATATGATGTTGTGTACGTTTCTACCTTAGTTTGAGTTACTGTCGCAGTTGTCGTTACTGTCATTGTTTGAGTTACTGTTGTTGATTGTGTCATGGTTGTTGTTGATGTTACTGTTGTTGTAGTGGTTGTTGGTATTGTCGTTGTTTGAGTTACAGTTGTTATTGTTAATTGTATACTAGTAGTATTCATATTTCCTGCTCTATCTACAGCTTTAATATAAATTATGTGTATTCCTGGTGCTAGATCTTTAAAAGTATAGCTAGTATTCATCCCCATATTAATCCATTCTCTCTCATCCAGGCGAATTTCATAGTGATCTATTCCAGATAAATCATCAGATCCAATCCATGAAATTGTGAGTTCCGAATCACGAGTCTGAAATCCCATGATATTAATGAGCGAAGGCGTTTTATCCAATTTTATATTTGTGAGCATTTTATGAGGCTCTTCATTACCAGCATTATCAACGCTCCAATATTCTAGAGTGTTGTTTGCTCCCTCAGTACTGATGACTGGTTGCCCATCAACACTAACCCTCTTAACAGGACCACTATTAACCCTGTAGTATATTTCTAAGACACCGCTCAGATTATCGCTACTACTAAGTACTATAGTGATGTCAGATGTGTGCCATAAACCGTCATAATTATGACTGGTTGTTGGCGGTGTGGTATCTAGAGTAATTGTAGAGTAGTATGTTTGTGAGATCCAACCAGCATGATCTCTGAACTGTACATACACATACTTCAATCCATCACCTGGTTTGAGAATCCATGTTCTTGTACTGGAGTATGGTTCCCATGAAGTCCACGTAATATTGTCATTACTGAAACGCATCTCTGCAACTCCAGATACCTTATCACTAGCTAGTAGTGCGAGGATAACTGTTGTAGTATTAGTGTATTTACGGCCTTCATTAATAGTTATAGAGCCTGTAGGCGGGGTCTTGTCTAATTTAATGCCTGTGAGTAGTTTGTGGGGCTCTTCATTACCAGCATTATCAATACTCCAGTACTCCAAAGTGTTGTTTGCTCCCTCAGTACTGATGACTGGTTGCCCATCAACACTAACCCTCTTAACAGGACCACTATTAATTCTATAAAAAGTCTCAGCTACACCACTTAAATCATCACTACCCTTCAGCACTATAGTGATGTCTGAAGTATGCCATAAGCCGTCATAATTATGACTAGTTGTTGGCGGTGTGGTGTCTAGTGATACAAAGTATGACACCACGTAGCCCTCTGAGTCTAGTGTAAATCTGTAAACTGTCTTTCCATCAACTAGCCCTATAATTCTATCTTGATCATCTCTTAGTATAAGAATCTCTTTTCTCTGTATATTTCCTTCAACATCAATAGTATAAAAGAATGTTGTTTTACCACCTCTGGAATAAACATCTGCAAAGAATATAAACTGGTTAAGTGGTTCTTTATATCCCTTATCAAATCTTACTAGCGCAAGTTTAAGCGTGTGAGTTGTGTTTGCAAACCACTCGTTAGCTATTGATGCGAAGAACTCTTGCGGATATTGAATGAAAAACCCGTCTGGAAGCATACTCCTCAAATAGTTCATGTGGTTGTATCCTGCTCTCTTTATCAGCTCGTTCTTTCTTTCTGATAAAATAGCATTTCTTGATACGTAGTATGCATCAACAACATGGTTTATTTCATGAGCTACAACAATGCTGAAAACATCTGTTTCATAGGGTTTAACATCTTCTGGAAACTCGTTCTCCCTTACACTTCCTACCTCAACACTAAAAACATTTACAGCACCAAATTGCTGAGTTAGCCTAGAAAATCCAGCAACACTAAAGGGGAAACTTATTGTCGTTGCATTATCAGGTAAAGCTCCTAGGAAGTCTCTTATGGAGATAAATCGGAGGTTGTGGAGTTCTCTGGGTATAAGGGATAGGTAGTGGTATATAAAGTCTAGTTGCTTTTCACTAGACATGCCATTATCAAGTATCATGACTTGGAAGTTCATCCATATATCTAAGTACTTACCACTCAATCCAAGTGTTTCAGCAATTTCCCTAACAGTCTGTGGTGTTAAGCCTTTGCTGTATAGGAGAATAGTGTTTATGAATGCGAAGTATGATCGCTCCCTAATCCAAGCCATGGCGTTCTCTGTGTTTTTATCATAGGTGACATTTCTTCTAAAGAGTTGTGGATATGATAAGAAAAGCTGTTTGTAGAAGTTGTATAGTTCGAGGCGCTTTGAACTATTTGTTCCTAGGTTTAATGTCGCTGATATTAGTAGTTCATTGGCGGTAAAGAATTTCCATCTAGTTTCAGGGTCGCTTCCTAGAATAGACGGTAAGTTATTACCATACTTTTCTAGTGTGTTATTAATTAATGCAATTGCCTGGGGTATAGTGCCGATCTCTATGTTAGGGTAGAAAACGTGGAAGATCGGGGATCCATTATAGTTGTCCTGCGGATCTTTATCTTCTATATATGAGTCTATCCAGCGGATACCGAAATGTTCTCCTATAATGTTCATTGGGTAATTGTCTAGGGTAGGGTTTTTAGGTGGCCAACTCCAACCCAGCCCTGTCAGCAGGAGACCTCCGCCATTATTTACAAAGTTAAGGATTGCTGAGATCTCTTCTTGCGTGAAATTACCCCATGCAGTGCCAATCAATAACACATCATAGTTTGACAGGATCTCAGGGGTTAATGACCCGTAGTACAATTTAACATTGTAACCCAGATTCTCAAGCATTCTTCTAAACTCATCAAAGCCCGGTCCAAAATCCCATTCACTATGACCTCTTGAGACTAGTATCTTACTCCTATTTAATCTACTAAGCCACTCAATAACGTTCCTAGCAAACACTCTATTATCAAAGAGGTTTAGTGCTTTATCTGTGAAGAAGCCACCTAAGGAAGCTACAACTCTACCCTTACCAAACTCTCTTGCAACTACAACAACAGATGGTATTGGTATAGTATTGCGATCTCCGGAGACTATGGGTATAGTCTGATTGTCCAGAATAAGTATAGGTCCCGGGGTTCCATCATACCATAAGCTCTTAATACTGTTCACTATGTAACTAGGAGTTTCTATGAGAATGAGTTTTAATCCCTCATTTACCTTCTCATCTGAGACATTATAGCCTGCTAGTTGGAATAGCCATGCTAGGTTTTCTTCAGCTAGATATGAATATAAAGTAATCATTGTTTCATTCACGTTAAAGCCTTTTCTCATAAGCTTATCTTTCAATGTTGTATTGTTCGCCCATAATTGTATAAACTGCTTATGAATTTCAGGACCATAAACCTTGTGCAGATAGGAAAAAACAGTTTGCATGCGTTCAGTTTCTGAAACACTTTTATCACCAGCAATATAGTCAATAATACCTCTCTGAGTCCCCCAATACCATAGCCTGAAATTGGGTCCGTAAAGGTAAGCTATTGCTTCAATTCCCAAGTAAGTTGCTAAAGGTTCGCAATACATTGGGCATTCAACCGAGTATATTAATGGAGGCGTAAAGGAGTACATATGTCCTAGTTCATGAGCTAAAATCCCGGCAACGCTCGGGTATGTATAAATAGTCCATCTTGCAATTTCAAGGCCTATTCCAACAAAATTATACCCAGCTATCCCAGCCGCCCCTACTCCTTCACTCAACGTCCAAAAGAACCTTACCTCAGCTTTATGAGGTTTAACTGTTAAGTTCTCACCAACAAAGCGACCTAAAGACGTGTAGAGTTTCTCAAGAACATCTATAAATGCTTGAAGTCTTGATTCACCACTTATGGTCCAGAAGTATTCCTCAGGTACATGTAAGTCAAAATTCTTGCTTTTTAAATCTATAAATTTAACGAGTCTTTTACTGTCATAAAGAAGTCCTTTTATTGAAAGGTTGCCAAGTCCGCCTAAGGGACCTATATTCATATCTAGCTTAAATGTTGCTGAACTGGAGAAATTTCTCCCTATACCATAAAACAATGTTTTTATATTATTCTTATAAACTTCTTTATCTCCTTCAAAAATTCTCAAAGTTATATTTGGTTTACTTGAGGAATCGGCATAAAACGCTAGAACATTCCCGAATTCATCTTTAATGTTAAACCATAATTCTGTGCTCCATGTTCTAGGCATAACCCACATATTGATGAATGATGCATTTCTACCGAAGGAGTAAGCGTATTCATGGTTTGCTTCAAGCGACAAAGCTATGAGATCAAAATAATAATACCATCCAGGAGGAATGTATATTGGATTAAATAGCACTGTCATTGGTGTTATATGAAACACGGTTCTTCCGGTAAGTTGAAAACCGCCGTAAGCCCAGCCTCCTAAATAAAGATCTGGTAGCCTAAACACTACATGCCAATAATTTGACAAGCTCCCGTTAGAATCGTATCCAATTAATATTAACTTTGATGTATTCATTGATGAGATAATATTGACGGCCTGATCCCCTGTTGATATCTCTTTCACTAAAATATAGCCATCTGATATCGAAGAAGGCCGCTTTACAGCTAGAATTGTCAAATTTTGGTTTTCGAGGTTTGTATACAATGTTAGGATTCCAGTCATTGAGTATCCAACAAAAGCTGGAGGAATAGCAGGAATATATTTGGAAGAAAGTACAGATAATTCGTTTATCGAAAGAGGCGAACCTTTTTCATCAACTGTCTGCACCACAATACTCTTCTGCGGTTTCAAAATTATGAGTGTATCGTTGTTGATGTAAGCTGTAGTCTCAATAAAAAATCCCTTACTAGGATTCATATTTGCATAATCCCAACCACTTGAAGCAAAGAAAACCCAGTTACCTGTTGTAAGCGCTAACCTATAACTTCCCATATTATCTGTAACACCCCATTCTTCGTAACGTGGATACATACGTCCCCAATCTGGTGAGAATGCTTTGACGAATGCTCCCTTTACTGGATTGCCTGCCTCATCTTTCACAAATATAGTAATATTGTGTAATTTGAAATCGTATGAACGTTTAGTAGTGTATAATTGTAAGTCAGTTGCAAAGTTTTTTGGACTAGCGTCTGGAAGAGTCCGGCTTGATTTGTATGAGTTTTGATGGGCATTAGGTTTAATCAAATATAAATTAGCGTGATCCCATCTGCTCTGTGCTTGAACAGTTATGAACATGTAAGGTTGTAAGAAAACTAGAACAAGCAGGATAACCATAACAAATTGTGCATGCTTCAAAGCATGACACCATTTAAACTTGGGGCACTCAACACTTAAAAACTTTTTGAAGAAAATATATGATTTCTATTATGTAGAATTGAATTAAGCACGCATCTTAATAACGTTTTTCATGTTCTTTAATCTTGAATTACTGGTTTAATTATGTTTCAAATTGTGCTATGATTGTTTCGGCTGTTTTTATGCCTTCTTTTGTGAGTGTGATGCGTAGTGGGGATTTTTTCGAGAATTTGCCCTCAATAATTATGAGCTTGTTTTTCTGCAGACGGTAAACAGCTTTTAAGTATTTGTTGTATGTTTCCCTGCTTATGCGCCCTTTAATCTCCTGTATTGCATTCAGTAGTGGGATGAGCTCGCTATTGTTGTGCGTTTTTGCATACTTGTATAGTATGAGCAGTATTTCTAATCCTCTCGTACCCAACATAATACTCACACTTTAAAAGTTATTTTCCTTTCTTGATAATTTATTGTGTATTGCGTGTTGCATACGGGGCATTTTCCGTTCTCCTCGACCGCTTTTATTTCTATGTATTCTTGTTGTGTGCCCTCTAGCTTATCAATTCTTCTTTTTTGAAAGTTTATTGTGTATATTCTTCCGCATTCGCATTCGAATGTTGCTTTTGTGAGTGTTTTTTTATGTTTTAGTAGGCTTCTGAGCTTCTCCCCTGGACTCCCCCTCTCTCCTATTTCCCCTATTTCCGCTTTGATTTCTTTTTCCTGTTCTTCTGTTTCTTCGGTTTTTTGTTTTGTTGTTTCTGTTGTGTATAGTTGTATGAGTGCTTTTAGTTCTGGTGTTGAGAGTTGGTAGTTGATTGTTGCTTGTGCTATTGTTTGCTGGTATTCTTTTGGAGTGTTTGCGATGAGCACGAGATGCTGTAGGGTTATGTTCGTGTTTTTCCTTCTAATAGTGTCTTGGATGTAAGCTTTTGTTTCTGGGGATAATTTCTCAAGTTCCAATAGTTTGTTCACATCATCAATGTTCATAAAGTATTTGGTTGCGATGGATTCTGGTGGAGAGCCGTTCCTAAATTCCTCTAGTATTATTTCTGAGAGCTTTATGTAATCTATCCTACCCCTTATAATATTGTATACTATTGTTCTAGCCTTTGCATCCTCCTCATCAGTCTCCACTACAATTGCAGGAATGCTCGTAAAACCAAGCTCTTTCACCGCCCTAAACCTGTGCTCACCATCAATCACCTCATACCAGTCATTCTTGGGTCTAACTATGATTGGTTCTATACCGTTCAATCGTATAGCCTGCTTGAGCTCCTCAAACTCCTTTTCACTCATATAATTACAATTCCACCTGCTCAAAACAATCCTATCAACACTAAGATGCGCAAACTTTTCCATCAAAATCACCTCGGCTGACTCGAATAAACATACTGGACACGCTTAACCCTTTGAATCTTTAAAAGAAGAGGCACGACATCACGATCCCTCAGCATTTCATGCACGATTTTCTGACTAAACTCCCTCAGGAAGGGCACCTTCTCAATAAAATTAGCAGAACCATTAATACTTGCGAAATCATCAACGGTAAAAATATCATCATCAATTGCTGAGAGGACAATAAAAATACAAGCAAGCGCAAGCACACTCTTAGACCCATGCAAATTCTCAATAAGCTCAGCAATCTTAATAGCATACTCACGCACCTTCATGAAAAATTGCTCAAGCTCCCCATCAGAAAAATACCTCCTCAAAACACTCACGAAAACATCACTACTCCTCAAACGCAAGATAAATGATTCAACAACATCCTTAACTGAAAGCACACTATAATACCCCCTCACAATACTAGAGAGCCGTGTCCTCACAATGTAAAGAGCATTGTAAAAACCGCTCCTATTAAAGAAACTCCCCAGCTCATTACTAAAAACAGTAAAACTATACTTACGATACTTCCTCAACACCAAATACAATGAAACAAGCACGACCAAATCCACGCGAACCTTTTTACCAACTCTAAATAAACCATCTAATATTTTATTTGACAGCATTATCACTTCCTTCTTCTCAGCCTCAGTAAGCTTGATCGGTTGCGTATCTAAAACACGCACAATCTTAGCATACCTGACCTCCCTGTTAGACCTAGCAATCCTCTTCAACCTAACACGCGCATGATCCCACACCATATTTACTACATTATAACTAGCATAACTCACAACAAACCCGCAATCCTTACAAACATAAGAATGCTCACACCTAACAACACGACCACCACAGCTAGGACATACTCTTTCATCAAGCATTGCACTCACCTTCTTTTTCTATTGAAAGCAACTTGTCAGTGATCTTATATTCTTGGAGTTCTTGCGCATATATCATCTCACTATTTTTTCGATAAATAACTCTCATAGAGACAAATCGAGTCCTAAAAGCAACCCTAGTCAAAACCTTAAACTCCTCCCTCCTAGCATTTTGCGTCAACCTCTCACCACTCCTCAAACCATGCAAACTAAACCTGTTACCACGAAAACCACCAATATAGCACAACCCATACCTCACATGCCTCACCAACGTACCCCTCTTCAAACCCAAAGACATAGTGCCACCATACCTCTTCCGCACACCACCCTTCCCAAACTGCAACACATGAAGCTGCCTCCTATGCCACCTCAGAGGAACCATGTAATACAGGCTCTTCGTTGAAGGATACTTCGCACCACTCACCATCGCAGCCAAACACCAAGAATCAACACACTGCGATTCAAACACAGGCTCAGACTTCTTACTAATCTTCCTCAAACCCAAGCTCTCCCTAAACCTCTTAGTCTCATCACCACTCTTCACAACAACCTCAAGACCCATAGCCCTAAGCTGAGAATAGAAGTACTGCTTCCCAACCTCAACAGGACTAAAATTACCATTCCACCTCTTGCTCCCCTTCTTAGTCTCAGCACTAACATCCTCAACAACAGCGTGAGAGATTGGCATGATCTTCTTCAACTGTGCGATTATCCTCAACTTCGCATCCCACCTAGCCTTGGTTGAGGGCGGAATCCAACCTTCTTTCCGCTTCCTATTTCTTCTGCACTTTCTATATCTTGTCTTCCTGTATCTTCTTGCTCTCCGCATTTGACGCCTCTGCTCAAGCGCCTCCTTAACCCAATCAACTGCTTCATGCATGATGTTCAGCACTGTATTCTTTGTTCCCACGACAGATTCCGCTTCAAACTTGCTACCAGGATCAACTCCCACTGCTAGCATTTGGTTCTTTGGTTCAACAGGATACTTTAGTTTGATGTAGAAGATTCCGAGCTTGTTCCACCTGGCTACGGCTTTGCCTTTCTTTAGCAGTATTCTTGCTCTTGCAGGTGTGCACGGCATTAGTGGTACTCCTCTTGCGTCAACGACTGGTACTCGGGGCCTATTAGGCCCTCCACCAGGTCTTGTGCCTGGGTGAGATTTCCCTTCGCCAATGCTTGTAGGGCTTAGACCCTTTCGGGTCGTGGGATTTAGCGGTTCTCCCGCAGTGGGCAGGGCTAGGGAGGCACCCTGCCGTGCTTGTAGCCCCGCAAGCGTAGTCCTCGTGGGACTTAGGCTAGTCAGCCGTTGCCCCGCTACCGCCATTGCGGACTCCCCCTTCGGTAGCGGCTGACCTTGAAATCATTCCTAATCAATAATAATAAATAAAATGGAAATTTAAACCGTACCATTTTTCTGCTTCAAATCTTTAAGGCATAAAATGTTCAACCATTACGCATTAAGTGAGGAGAGAGTAGTTTAAACAACTGTTTCATGTTTACAAGTGGACGTTGGGGTGTGTCTGAATGATTCACGTAAACTGAGTAGGTGTTTTTATGCGGAAAAATGGTAAAGTTAAAATGTTCGGGGTGTCTGTGTCCAGTGCTAAGTGAGGAGAGGGGTGTTTCACGTAAACCTACGTGTCTATTTTTACTGACGTCTACTCGTAAACCTACGTCCAACCGTTAACTGACCCCCACTTGTTAAGCAACCCCTACTCGTTAACCGACCTCACTTTTTCACACGCTCCTATTTTTATCTATATTTTTCTCATGAAAAAACTCATGTTGCATGAAACATTCAAAATACACTTTGACATCCACTTATAAGAAGCGAACACAGACACACGTAGGTTTACGTGAAAAAATGTTTGTTGTGTTTAGTTTGTTATGTTTTTGCAACGTTTGCAATTGCTATACAAAAAAGTAGCAGATGCTACTTTGGTGGTTTAAATATAACCGCGGGGAATTAGCTGAAGAATTCTAAATTTTAGAAAACTTTATGAGGAGAAGGTTCAAAATTAAAACTAGTGAGGTTAAAGAGATATGGAAGAAGAATTGTCTAAGATTCTATGGAAACTTTCGCATGATATAGCAGATATTGTTAAGACTCTTAAAGAGAATGGAAAAATTAGAAAAGTTAAAAGACTCTGGTTTCGTGAAAGAATCACAAATTTTGAGTATAAAGAAGGAAACATAAGGAATGTGCGTTTTCATTTGAATACTTCGAAAGGGAGGAATGGGATTGGAAAGATTGGCTTCAGATAATAGAGCCAGAAATAAAAAAGTTACCTACCTACGTTACCGCTTATATTACCATGTTCAATTCCGTGTATGAGAATATATAAGTTTGTTCTCAGTATACATCATGGAAGGGTGATTCCAATGAATCCGAGAACTCACCTTGGAGTATTCATCTTAGCAATAACACTACTAGCAACAATAGCAACTCCAATCCTCCTACTAAACACAAACCAGGCAGAAACAACAAGCATCGAGCTAAGCCGGTCACCTGAGGCAACACTAATTAAACCGAATCATTTCAATCTCGAATACACTTACGGGATTGATAGAGATACACCATCAATAATAGTCTCGAGCACTCGTTCAAACGCTATTTTAAGTATAACTGAGACTGGGAGGGTTGAACTTCTAGCTAGAATGGATTATCCAAGTTCGATGGCTATAGATAACAAAGGCAATTTAATTATTATAGCGAATTATCAGTCTCCGAAGATTTACCGCTTAACACCAGGGAATTCGCTCGAAGTGGTGGTTGACAATCCTCCATTTCTGTTTTGCGGTTATTTGACGATTGATAGTGAGGGTAACTATATAGTTTCTGACCCTTGGGTTTCTGGTACTCGCTCAGTATATAGACTAAGCCCTAATGGAATTGTTTTGACAAAATACCTCTTACCTAGACCAGGTCCTCTCGCTATAGACTCTCATGAAAGGTACATAGTTTTTGATTTAGACACTTTTAGTCTTTATGTTATAGATCCGAAAAATGGTAGCATTAATAAGTTACCAAAATTATTCGATTGGGGGCGAATAGAGAGCCTAGCTGTGCGAGATGACGAACTCATAATAGTTAATCCATTGAGCGTGTACTCCATGAGGCTTGATGGTAATGATTATCATGAACTATTAAGGGTTAGTGGAGACAGTTATCTAGGGTCAGTCGCTGTTGATGCTTATGGAAATATAATTGTATCCTCTTGGGAGGTGACAATGGATAAAGGATACTTGCCTACAGGTATAACTTATTTATATATAATCACTAGAGATAGTAAAATCCACAAGATAGGCCCACTTACAAGTATAAATGGAATCAGCTCCATCGTAATCAAAGGAAACCTGAACCTTGCTAACTTATCCATAGGTTATTCTTCGCCCTTACGAGATAAGGTATGGGAAGTATTCAAATTTGCTGTGGAAGGCGGGGTGTGGGGGGTTTCCACATCCGCCGACGGCCGGTACCTTGTAGCAGCTGAATTTATACAAGATCAGGGGCAACAAGGAGCCATACACATGTTCCAGACTACTCCTAATCCTGCTCACCTCTGGACGTATAAGTCTCCTGTCTCAATGAGGGATGTTCTATTAAGCGATGATGGAAGATATCTCGTAGCGAGTGGTTATATTGGTTATGATGGCTATGTCTTTTTATTTAATACAAGTTCTTCAACACCTCTCTGGACATTCACTGTTCCAATTCAGTACGAGAGAGGAAACCCTCAAGTATCGATTACTGCCGATGGAAGTTATATTGTTGTATCGGGTCTACCAGATATATATTTGTTTAGTAAAGACTCTGGAAAACCTATGTGGAAGAAACGTCTCACGGAAGCACCTACTCTTGCTAAAATTTCACGTGACGGAAACTATATTGTAGCATCTTCGCCTTATTGGTATTGGTTCAATTATAGTGAAGCCAAGCCAGTAGTGTTCGTGCTTAATAAGAACGGAGACATCTTATGGTCTACAAAGCTTGATGCAAAAGGTGTGATTACTTCACTGGATCTGAGCTGGAATGGAACTAGCTTTGCTTTGGCGACATCAAGTGGAAAGATATACTATTTTAAGCTTGACTCTCGCGAACCTGTTTGGAGCCATGAATTCCCCAACTTAAGTGGAGGAGGAATAGGTAATGCACCTATCTGGGTCGTCGCAATAACGAGTGATGGTCAATATGTCGTCGTAGGCGGTGGAGACTCAGCAATCCGCATGATAAACGAGTACGGGAATATTCTTTGGACACGCTTCTCGGGTTCTGAATCTGGAGGTGTGTGGTCGGTAGATATATCCGATAATGGATATGTTGTCTACGGCGATGCTGAGCATAATTGTGTTTTTGAATTAATAAATCCCTACGGAGTATCACTAGGTAGCTATAGTGATGATTGTCCTCGAAGAGTTACAATATCAAAGAACGGCAAGATAGCTGCAACAGGGTTCTTTAACAGCATGGGAGACTTTAACCCAGGGAGAGGCTACTTATTAATAGTGGAGGTCCAACGCTTCTACAGTCTCACAGTAAAAAGTCCCTCAGTATTTATTGATGGATACAATTATACGTCGACCGGGGAAATCACAATTCCTATACGTGAGGGTATTCACGCAATAAGAGTAGACTCCCCAATATACGTTGGAACAGGGACTAGACTAATATTTGACGGATGGTATATAAATGGAACTCTTTTAAGCCGTGCACAAGAGATTTTTCTGGAGATCAGAGGATCTACAACACTAGAAGTAGCTTGGCGTACCGAATATTTTGTATCGATTTCAACACCCTATAGCTCGGTAAAGGAAAGTGGCTGGTATAATAAGGACAGTCATGTACTAGTAAAAGTAGAAGAGAAAGTAGTTTACATATCTTATTTAACCCGCCAAGTATTTGATCACTGGGAAGGCTTGGTTCCAGGGGATCAAAGTGTTGAACCGGGCGCGATAATGATATATGTTGACGGACCAAGGAACTTAAAAGCTATTTGGAGGACAGAGATAGACTATGCACGGCTTAATACCCTAATAGCTATATCTGCATGCATATTATTGCTTGCAATCTCTATTGCTTACTTGCGAAGGCTTAGAAAATGAGGTGTCAAGAAATAATTATTGACCTAAATATTTACACGGATTTTTAAAGCGGTATCAGGGCACATAATAAAATCGACAATGCTACCATATAATATGAAATGATGATATAGATATACAGAACGTATTGCCCTAGTCTTTTGGAATATCGCTTGAAGCTTGGTTTAACCACAAGGCATGCAACCTTAGCATTAATTTTAGTTATGTTGAAGCATGAGTGTATAGAATCAAAGCCTGTTTGATAGCCACAATACTTATTGTTGGGTAATTGCTTACCTCCATAGTGTCGTTTTTCAGCTACAAACTTTATAATTATGGAACTTAATATTGCTTGTAACATAATTTAAATCATAAGGTAAAAAGCACATAATTTCTTATTACAAATGACGACACAATGGCTTACCTCACCTATAATTACTGGACTATGACGAGGAATAATGATGGGAACGGCATTCTGGATGTTAATGAAGTCAATAAGTACCATAGGATTCAAGCAACAGAGATACTGATAGTGATGGGTTAACAGATTATCAGGAGATTTTTACTTATAAAACTGCTGTGTTGCATGGTTTGTGGTGTAGTGTAAGGTTTTTACTTCAAGTTTCTCATATTTATTCAGTAAAATGTATGTAAAAATTTTGAATTGCTTGTTTTTGCTTTTGTGTCTTTTTTGTTAGATTTTTGATTTCTTTTTCTTTCACATTCTTTTTAATTTTTCAATAACCTTAAATAATTTTTCCAGTAATTTTTATATATGGGTAAGAGCGGATCTAATAAACTGAATAGAAGAGAAATACTGAAATTTTTAGGAAGTACTGGTTTAGGAGTTTCCATCGCAGAAACTTACGAAAGACTTTACAATATACCCCTACTAGAAAGAGCCTTCAGGAAAGAAATAGAATACTGGCTATCTCAATACAATTCCGCAAAAAACATGATAGATAAATTATCAAACCAATTAAAACAGAAAGAGGGAGAAATTATTAGCTTAAAAGAAAAGGCAAGCTATTTAGAAAACCAGTATAACTCAGCAACAGAAGAAATCAACAAACTAAACTCTACAATCAGCAAACTCGATGAACTAGAGAAAGAATCAACCTCAGACATCACTTACTATAGGGAAAAGATGGGAAGCAATAAACAATTTAAAAAGGACTATTGAGAAATATAGAGCTCTACTTGGTGATGATAGGGTCGCCTTCGAATCCTCCACAGTCAAAATACTAGAAGATTTGAAATTAACGCAAGAGAAATTGCAGAAAGTTCTCCCTTATTTTCCATTGATATTAAAATTTGATTGGAAGCCAACAAAAGTAATTAACGATAAAATATACGATATAAACGTTACTTTTGAAGTTGCTTCCCCTTTGAACAGCTTGAAGGAAGTTGAAGTGATGCTTATTCCTGTAGAATACTGGTATTTTATAACGAATTATGGGATGAGAGAGGAAGATTATGATAAAGTGTTTCCGAAGGAGGAAGTAAGAAGTGTTAAGATTGAACCAAGGAAACTTGAGGAGGAAATGTTTAGCGTTGATTTTGAAGATTTGAAAGGAGGAAGAGAGTATATTGTTAGAGCAAGAGTTAATGATGTTGCTGGGAATGAAAAAATGATAGAGGTGAGAACGCCTTATATAAGACAGTTTGAAAATATTGCTAAAGCTTATGATATAACTGTTGCTGCTTTGTATCTTTTGTGGTGGGGTAAGGATAATAATTGGGCTGATTATAAAGGCAATACACTTCCATTACTTGGAAAATATAGCTCTAAAGATACGATAGTTATTAATAAGCATGTAGATTGGGCTACAGGTCATGGAATAGATGTATTTTTAATAAATTGGTCAGGTCGAGATTACCAAGACGAGGCATTAAAATATTATTTTATGAATGCGGATCTCGTTAAAAGAGGGGATATAAAATTTGCAATTCTGTATGAATCAATTTTTAGATTAAAAAACTCGAATCCAGGTTGGAATCTCTCTGATCCAGAAAACATTAGTACTTTAGATAGCGATCTTTCCTACTTATCTAACAACTATTTTAATAATCCTTCATATTTCAAGATAAACAATAAACCCGTGTTTTATATGTTTGAAGGTAAAGGTATTTTTGGAGATATAACAAAAATAAGAGAACTAAAAGAAAAATACAATCTATTAATAATAAGTGATCACGCACACCCCTTGGCAAATCCCGATGATTTGTTCCCATCAAACAATCCTTTAGCAGTACAGTGGGGGGATGCTGCGAAGCAATTTGATGTTATCATGCCTGGTGCAGGTTTATACAGCGGTTTTCTTTGGTATAGAGGTTACTTTAATGGCTCACCTGTTGAGAATCCGATTGACAATACTAAATGGTTAGAATATAAAAAGATTGGAAATGAGAAATGGTTCAAATTCGCAAGAATGAATAATATGACGTTCATTCCATCTGTTTCAGTTGGTATAAGTTATAGATATGCACCATGGGGAGATCCAAATTGGCCAATACTAGAGAGAAATCCAAAACAACTCAAGAAAAGACTAGAATTTGAATTAGGATACTTGGAGAAATATCCTAAAATTTTATTTATTAGTGAGTTCAACAACTTCTTTGAGGAATCTCAGTTAGAACCAGATTTTGAGTATGGATTTAGTTTACTTCAGTTAATGAAGGATATACTCGGCCAATGAATGGAAGCCTATCTTTAATTCTGAAAAAAGATTTTAAGATAAACCCGAGAAAAATGTCTAGCCTTATTATATGATCAACTATATGTTGTATATATACTGTATATTCACTATTTAATTAGGAAGAGCATTGTTTTATAACTAATAGATTTATAGTAAGGCTACTCAAGTTTATGGATAGCGTACCAGAAGCTGGTCTTTCTTCTCTTTTTGGGAAGTATTTTGCATACCAATCAATAATCGGAATTAACAGAATTATTCCTAATAAGAGTGCAAGAAATTTGTCGATTGCGATTTTTCTTTCAGCTATCATATCTATGAAAATATAGGAAATTAGCGAAATCGATAAGATAAGGGAATAATAGGGATGTAAAAGAAAGAAATAATACGGATGCCAATCAAAACTTTTGATTTTTGATTCACTAAGTAAAAGAGAAAAAATAATGGAATAATAAATCTTGGTTTGTTGCGGATTTTGTTATGATTTTAGCATATAATAGGTTTTTGAGTGTGTTGGGAAAATATATTGTAGGGGGGAGTGTTGTTTTTAAGTTAGGAGTGTGCGGATTGCGTCCTCGATTTTCTTGAAGTCCTTGTAATCCTTAATGTTTATTATTGCTGTATTTTTCCTCTTTAATGCGTTTAGTTCTTCTGGGAGCTCTTCGCCAACTATCAGTAGCATTAGTGGGCTTTTCTTTATGCTTTTCAGTTTTTCTGTGATGTATTTTGCTTGTAGGTCGTCAATGTTCATGTCTGTTAGTAGTATGAAGTAGTTCTCTTGTGAATCTTTGTGCATTTCAACGGCTGTTTTTACTGCTGAGATGATGTCTGTTTCTTCCATCATTGGTTCGGTATTGTTTTTTATTCTTTCATATGCTGATTTTACTGTGTGTTTTTCTGTTATGGTGTTGGTTGAGAATCTTATCAAGTTTACTGGTGTGTTTTCTCCTCCTTCGTTTATTGTGTTTATCAATATTGCCATTGTTATTGCTCTCTCAATATCAAATATGGTTGTTATCATGTTTGTGATTGGTGATAGAATGTCTTTAAATGCGCTTGTTGATCCTGATTCGTCTATGAGGATTGTTATGTTTGTTGGTAGGCTTGTTATGGTTTTTCTGTGTTCTGTTGCTATTGATGTTGTTTTCCTTACTTTCCATTCTAGTATGTTTTTTGTGATTGTGCTTTTCATGATTTTTCCTCTTGGATGTCTGTACCATGGTACTATTATTTCATCACTAGTTTCATAAGAGGCCCATGTTCCATTTTTTGTTAGGAGCGCTTGTTTTAGTATTTTCTTGGCTATTTTTTCTAACATCTCTGCGTTTAGAAATGTTTTTCTGGTCATGTATGCAAAGATGTTGTCAAGTTCGTCGGGGCTTGGTGGTTCTGGTTTTTCAATGTTATCCATTATCATTGTTTTTAGTGCTTCTTGCGTGTTGTTCTCGATTGTGATTCTGTACATTGCTAGGACTAGTGTTAGGTATGGTGCGATTGCATTAATGTTGCGTGTGTCAAGCATGTGTTGTAGTAGTTCTTTTGTTGTTTTTGCTGTCTTGTCTTTTATTATATTGTAAAGCTCATTTGCTGTGTCGAAAATTTGTGTAAATCCTAGGTATGAGAATGTGTCTTCTGATTGTGTTATCCATCTTTTTATGTTGAAATTAGCATATATTGATGTGAGTGCATTGTAAAGTATGTCGCTGAAGTATTTTTCTTGTTGTGGTGTGTGTTTTGCTAGGGTTTCCCTGTGCTTCAGCCATAATGCCATTAATGGGTTCTTTTCTATCTCTTCTCTTGCTTTTTCAAATTTTTCGAATTCATTGATGTTTGGTAAGTATATGTAGTAGTATGTGAGTATCGGCAGGTCTTCGTATCCTGGTAATTTGTTGCTAAGAATGATTATTTCGTTTATTATATCGCTGATGATGTTTTCTACGTTGCTGAAGATGTTGGCGTCGAAGGGTATTCCTGCGTAATCGGAGTATTTTTTGGCGATAGCATAAACATTGTTCACGTATTTCATGAATGGGAATAGGAATGCGTGGCCGTCCTCATGTGTGAGACCTGCGTTGAGAATTTTTTCATACTTTTCCTCTGGTATGCTTAATTTTTTGAACTTCTTTGTTGATGGTATTTCAATGTTGAGTTTTTCATCAATTGAAAACTCACTATCTATTTTTGTGATTCTTGACCACACTAGTGATAATATCTCATCAGTTTGCTTATGTTTTTTATGAATTTGACTAGCTAATAGGTATAAATCGAGGTCGTCCAAAAATCACTCACCCTTTATGATACTTTTCCTTCTTTCGATTACAGCGGATATGTTGCTATACTTGTTTAATGAGAATGTGTCTCCTTTAGTTATGAGTATTTCAATTGCTGTGAATTGCATGTTTTTTGGGAGTGTTTGTAAATCAATTCCCTTAGTTATGAGTATTTCAATCATGCTCGCAACGGCTGGTGCAATGATTGGCGTATCGGATGCTTGACTGATAATTGTTTGGAATAATTTTTCTAATTGAGCGTTAGGTGCAACGGCAATGGTGGCTACATCTTTGATTATTTCTTCAGCATTCTTTAGAACATCTTGTAAAACATTTTGTATTTCTAGAAGCATGAGCTTGTAATCCGTATAATTTTCGGCATTGACTATGATTCTTGATTTAGCTGTTACAATTATTGCTTTTGTGAAGTCTTCAATCGTAACGTGATCGTGCATGTTTAGGAATGCGAAGAATTTTGCTAATGTGAGCGTGTGTTGGATGAAGCGCCCTCCTGCCACGAACTCAAATGAGAGTTTTTTGAATGCATCAATTTCAACTGGAGGACTTTCATTTTCACTTCTGCTGAATAATTGTAGGTATTTTACCCCATCAATAATTCCCAATGAGAATCTGTATGCTAGTGCATAAGTGAGCGTTTTTGCTAGGAATAGTAGTGATTCTGGAACTGGAATATTATCAATAAACGTTTTCATTGATAATAAGTCTAATTGATTGATTTTTGCTACTGGTGTTTTGTTGAAGTATTGTAGAACATTAAGGTCATTCTTTATTGCGTTAGTGAGAATAGTGTATGTTCTGTCATGAAGTGGAGCATACTTCTTGTTTGTTGCAACTTCCATGAATGGCTCAATGTTATCGGTTATGACTATTATTCGTGTATTCTCATTTAATGATGATACTGACATTTTTGTGAGCAGGGTTTCGAGCCCCCTTGGATTTCTTGACCCCTCGTCAATCACCACAATGTAGTTATCGAATGCATCGTACTGTGTTATTAGTCCAATTTTTTCATTTGGTACAAATTTAATCCTATAATCCTCAATGTTGCCGAGTTGCGAAGGATCAATAATGAATATTTTTGGTTTTGTAATCCTTTCATCAATATTAAATCCTTTGTTCTTTATTTCGTTAATGAAGGTGCTTAAATCACTATTATTTTTCTTTGCTAGTGATAATAAGAATGTCTTATTTAGTGCAAGGATTAGTGTGTTGTTGAGGATCCTTAATGATGTTATTATACCGCCAACATTATTCTCAAGGTTTGATTGTGGTATTAAGAAATTGCTAGAGATGATTCTTATGAGTTCATAATACTTACTAACAACATCTTCACCACTATAACCTATTATAATTTCTGGAATCTCAACATACTCTGCAATCATTTTAGAGCCAACAGTTTTAAATGTCCCGATCTCTCCGATAGAATGCAGAACAATGGGAGGTTCGAGAGCATCGCTTGACATAATCATGCTGAAAGCTAATAATGTGCTCCACTCATTATCATCAGAATCGTTCAGTCCAAAGCGCTTATTCAAATCACTAATCACACTAATAACATTATTGCGCAATCTGCGCATCTCATCAGGCCATATGATCCTTTTTATTGGTTGAACAGGTATTTTGATATGCTCTTTTGAAACAACGCCCTGCTTCTTCTCTATTAAATCAATTGGTGCTTTTACGCCACCGTCTTCCCTTACAATCGTATTCTCGATCTTCTCTTTATCATTGACTGTTACTTTTTCTATAAATCCTTTGTTTACTAAGTACTTTATAACATAGTATATGAGACCGTCCTCAAGATATTCCTTATTGTTATTATTTATTATATTTCTTATCGCATTTTCAACATTTATAATATTCTTACCCACATAATCGCTATTGCTGTTAAGATAATCCAATGAGCCGAGAATCTCTGGTAAAAATGCGATGAACGCTAATAGGAAATGCTTGCAAACAAAGTGATTATCAGTTGAATGGAATGGACATGAGCAATATTCGTAAATTCTTGGCTTTCCATCACCATCTCTCATCACAGATATTATTAGTGTATAATCATTATTGTTGTTTGTTAAGCTCTTTATTTTTCCAGCGAGCTCAAAGCCTCCATTAGAATTAAATAATGTTATAGCTCTAAGATTCGTCTTTGATGCTATCGCATCACGTATCTGTTTGGCAGTAACAAATTTTCTTGATAATTGGTTTGGTTTAGTAAAGAGACTGATATCATTTGCTTTAAGACTTGCTGTTGAGTTAAGAATGCTCATTACAATAGAAACCATCTCCTCAACTGTATACTCACTTTCAATACTGTAATCCCACTTTGGGAATGGATATCCCTGCAGATTGATTGTTGAAGTAGCTAGGCTTTTTAGAAACTCACCAAACTTTGAATAAAATTCTGTGTTAATTGCTTTGTGTTCAATAACTTTTTCAATAGAGAAAATACCATCCAGTGAAAAAACTGGTATTGTAACAGTATTTTTATCCTCAACAAACTGGAATTCACTCATCATAGTTAATCACCCCATATCTTCGCAATGTCAACAATTTCGTCAATAGTCATCAGCTCGTTTCTTCTTTCATTCCAGCACTTCTTACAAACCCAATACCATCTTTTTTCTATAGAAGAATACAGTTTCCAAACTTCTGTTCTGTCCTTACAAAAATCACATTTTCCCAAATTCCTATGCCACACCATATATCTCACCTCCTGAAAAATCTCACAACGACTACACGCACAGCCAAGAAACATACCCACGGAAACCCCAACAAAAAGAATAAAAAACAAGTGTTGGAGTTTCCTCATCTCCTCTCCTTCACCAGCTCCCTTTTTATTTTATTTTTATGAAGCTGGTAGAGAGGATCTTAGGCATATGTTTCCAGCTGTGCATCTCATCGTTGTGAACGCCCCCATGCCAATTAGGAGGCCGGGCAAAGAGATCCCCCTTTCGGGGCAACCCCCAATTCGCGCCTCCTACCCTGTGTCAAAGACACAGGGCACAGGCATGGCTTAAAAAGAAGAGTTATGTTTTAATTGCATCAAAATTACTAAAGGAAACTTCTGTTTTTATATATTGTATTATAGTTGATTTTTTATTTATCTTTAATAAAATTATTGCTAAATTTAATTGTTTTGTAAAATATACTAAAAACTAGCTGTTTTTGATATGCAATTTTATGAACTGTTCTGTTGAGGTTCTCTCTTCTTTGAGCTAATATAATATAGTTTCAGAGAATATATAAGCGTACCACATATTGCATATGCTTCACCTTTTTATAGTTTGCGTAATGTATGCATATATGCTGAATGTAGAATATAAGTATATGCCATCCCCGCTTCGAATGTAGCTTATGCATATAAACATTTCTGACACATTATAAAACATTTGTAGCATACTTTAACTTTTTCAAAATTTCACTCCCTCTCATCCTCTTCGCAATTTTCTCTCCACTATTCTTGCAAAAACGTATGCAAAGAAAAGAAGCCCTACCCAATACTCAAACGGTAATCCTTCCGTCCGCCCAACATTAGACTGCGGAATTGAATACGGGCCATCAAGCGTTACAGCATTCCAAACATTCTTATACTCCAAATAGAAATATGATGAGCTTGTCTTTGGTATTGTAATCATGAGATCTCCAAAGAAACCTCTCGCATTAATAAGCGACGGCACATGCGGTAACGTAATATTTTGAAGCATTTCATCCTGCGTTCTGATTGCGAGCCATTCTAATCCTCCCGACTCATTTCTCACAAAGAGTCTTATTATTATCTGCGTTGGCGTTGCAGTAACGTTTTTCACATCCACACCATAACCAATGAAATTCACATAAACATTGACCGTTTCATTATCAAACAAGAGGATTGTCGTATCATGCGTCTCTATATTAGTATTCGGGTTTTGTATTATGATCGTATAATTGTACAAATCTATTACTGCAGTCTTATTTATGACAGCATCAAGCTCCCCCATCGCATCAAATATTTGTGTAGCATTTTTGTAATTGTACAGATCATTTTGAAAGTATTGTAGCGCTGTTTCATCGCTCGTCACATTTTCCGCCATCATCATCAACAATTCTGGATACGTTAATGATGCATTCGCTGGTGTTATCATCATTTTAATCCGCACATTCTCATCTATTCTGAAACCAATCCTATCCCCCACTTTATACGGTTCATACGCTACTACACGCACCAGCTTTTTGAATATGTTCGGCATGTATACGTGCGTTGCGTTAAAATCTACGTATGGTTGTGATGAGAATCTTGATGTGTAGAATGTCACGTTTGCTTGTACGTATTCGTAACCATCTTTGGCTATGTTGAGTGTGTCATTGGAGCTGAGGACTAATCTAGCATATCTCCTTGTATTGTCGAAAATGAGCTGACATGTCTTATTCCATAAGAGAAGTTTTGCATTAGGGTATTCTCTCTTATACACTGTTATTGTGGTCAAGTTCTCTATGTTGGTGAATGTTGCAGTTCCGCTAGTTGTGGTTTTGAGTGTTGGGTTTGGGTTGAGTGTTGTGTTGATGTGAATGCCCGTGATTTTGTATGTGTAATTATCTATGATTGCTCTCTGTCTTGTATTATTGTCTGGCCCGTTCCCATCATACCTTACAATGATTACGAACGGTTTTTCATATTCTATTGAATGCTCATCTTTATAGAGTGTGTAATTGAGGAGGACTGTGAAGTGCGGTTCATTTTTTACAATAGTAACTCTTTGCGTACTTGATGCTGAAATTATCTCCCATTTCGTTTCATTCCCACTTACGTAAGTGTGATTCCCGTAAGCAGTAAATGTGATCTCATAATTACCTGGTTTTGCCTCCTTAAGGATTTCGAACACCCATACGCTTCCGCTCGTGCTTGTTTTGAAGGCGCTCCTATCATATGATACTTCTAGTTTTAAGAATGTTACATTTTCTCCCAATGTTACTTCATAGCGTATTTTGAACGCATTACCTGGATAATACGTGCCATCTGGATTTACCCTCGGATTCCCACACGCATCATAAACCTTCTCCACCCACGTCTTCACTGAAATGCCTTGCGCATAAACTGGAGTAGTGAAGAGAAGCGTATGAGATAAAACAAGCAGTATGATTAATGCAACAACAATAAACAACCTAAAGGAACGCATATCATTCATGTTAATAGATATGCCAAAATCTTAAAAAGAAGAAAATGATCGCTCCTACATTATTCATTTCACTCATTTTATTATTATTTTGAGTAAAGAGATAATACTCATGAAAAACAAATATAATAAAATATCCAATGTGGAAAAGCGAAAACAAAAAAGCTTTTTCTTCTGCAATGTTGTGTTGCATTGTTCTCTGATGTGATCTTTTTCTGAGCATGTGTTTTTCTATACTGGTTTTCATTATTAAAAGCCAATTTTACCTCAACTCATGAACATGAGAAGGCTTAAACTAAAAACCTTACACTGCACGCTCAAACCATTACAGCATCTTCTGCAATTAATTAACATACTTCAAAAGACAAAGAGTAATGCTCCAGTAGTCCTCTTTGCTCAGTATTTAGGTTATAGCACGAAAACCAACCAGAAGTATATGCTCATGTGTTTGAATTTCTTTTATTGTGAAATTAAAAGAAATAAATACTTCTATAGAGCCTAAGTTAACAAAGCGAGTTTCTACAAAAAAGTTTTTATATAGTTAAAATGAAAAAATGTACATGGAAGAAGTTCTAGAACGTAAAGGGCATGAATGGAACGTAGACCTTATTGCAGTAACATATACGTTTGACCTACAAAAAACA
>Ga0080004_1127182_pt1 | contig 31435 bp, 27 predicted proteins | sample WasSprMetagenome_FD_69207 | JGI IMG/M metagenome (GOLD analysis project Ga0080004, IMG submission 69207) | Sulfidic aquatic microbial communities from Washburn Spring, Yellowstone National Park, USA - WS (SPADES assembly) (version 2) | ecosystem: Environmental > Aquatic > Thermal springs > Hot... | reverse complement strand
ATTTTTGTTTTTCTCATAATTGGTAAAGATTTTAACCGAAAATGAAAAAATAGGCACGAGATTTTTCTAAAAAAGAAGTTGACGCGAATAAGTAGACGGGGTATAAAATAAGAACAATTCTAAACAAAGGAGGATAAAAAATGGAAAACAAAGAAAGCAGGAAAAAAAGATGGGTTCAGGAATGGTAGCCTTCGAGGCTTAACCTAAAGATTCTTCGTCAGAATTGCCCTTCCTCAAATCCCTATGGGTCTGATTTCGATTATATAAAGGAGTTTGAGAGCCTTGACCTTGAAGCTGTAAAGAAGGATCTTGAGGCAATCATGGCCGAGTCTAAGGAGTGGTGGCCTGCGGATTTTGGACATTACGGTGGCTTAATGATCAGACTCGCATGGCACAGTGCGGGAAGTTACAGGATCTTTGATGGCCGTGGGGGTGCAAATACGGGTCAGATCCGTTTTCCTCCTAGAGGTAGCTGGCCAGATAACATAAACCTAGACAAGGCAATGAGACTTCTCTGGCCGGTGAAGCAAAAGTACGGTCGGAAAATATCCTGGGCAGATCTAATAATTCTTGCAGGGAATGTGGCATTAGAATCGATGGACCTCAAAACCATCGGGTTCTCTGGAGGGAGAGTCGACATGTGGGAACCAGATGAGAGTCCGGACTGGGGGCCTGAAGAAGAGATGTTAAGGGGACATAAGCGTTTCACTGAAGGAGAGCTTGAAAAGCCCTTTGCGGCGACTGAGATGGGTCTAATATACGTTAATCCAGAAGGTCCGGAAGGAAATCCAGATCCCTTGGCTTCCGCTAAACAGATCAGAGCCGTATTTTCAAGAATGGGGATGGATGACGAGGAAACGGTGGCCCTTATAGCGGGGGGTCACGCCTTCGGAAAGACTCACGGTGCTTGTCCTGACAGCTACCTTGGCCCGGAGCCTTATGCTGCTCCAATAGAGGAGCAAGGTCTGGGATGGAAAAATAGCTTTAAAACCGGGATCGGACCGGATGCATGCACAAGCGGGCTTCAGGTCATCTGGTCACCTACTCCAACCAAATTTAGTAACACCTTCTTGCATCTTCTCTTTAGATACGAATGGGAACTTACAAAATCCCCAGGAGGCAAAAACCAGTGGGTTGCAAAGGATGCACCTGAAATCATACCCGATCCTTTCGATCCCCAAAAAAAGCATAAGCCTACAATGTTGACAACAGATCTCGCTTTAAGGTTTGACCCTGAATACTCGAAGATCGCAAAGAGATTCATGGAAAATCCTGAAGAGTTCGAAAAGGCCTTTGCAAAAGCCTGGTTTAAACTTACCCACAGGGACATGGGACCGCCATCTTGTTACGTTGGACCTCTTGTACCTAAAGAGGTTTTTATCTGGCAGGATCCCTTACCTGAAAGAGATTACGAGGTGATAGATGAGAAGGATGCGCGCAACCTTGCTCAGAAGATTCTGACCTCAGGCCTTACGATAAGAGAACTTGTCTACACAGCTTGGTCCTCAGCTTCAACATTCAGATGTTCTGATAGAAGGGGTGGGGCCAACGGAGCAAGGATAAGGCTTATACCAATGAAAGATTGGGAGGTAAACCATCCTGCCGACCTGGAGAAAGTCTTAAGTGTCCTCGAGAAGATCAAAGAAGATTTCAACTCTTCAAGAAAAGATGGAAAAAGAGTATCTATTGCGGATTTGATCGTTCTTGGTGGATGCGCTGCGGTGAAAGAGGCGGCAAAAAAAGCTGGATTCGATCTAAACGTACCTTTTACACCCGGAAGGGTCGATGCGATACAGGATCAGACAGATGTGGAGTTCTATAGCCTCATTGAGCCAATTGCGGATGGTTTTAGAAATTATTTTAAGCATGTAAGTCAGTATTCTCCTGAGTATCTACTCGTGGATAAGGCCCATTTACTTACGCTTACAGTGCCTGAGATGACAGTGCTCATAGGCGGCATGAGGGTACTCGGTGCAAATTACGGAAACACGAAGTATGGAGTATTTACAGAGACTGTCGGAACTCTGACTAACGATTTCTTCGTTAACCTCCTCGATATGAGATTTAGGTGGGAAAAGGCGGATGAAAAGGGTTATCTTTTCAATGGATATGAAAGAAAAGATGGTTCACTTAAGTGGACAGCCACAAGGGTAGACCTCATATTCGGCCACCACTCGGAGTTAAGGCCGATAGCAGAGGTTTACGCGTGCTTCGACGCAAGGGAAAAATTCGTAAAAGACTTCATCTCCGCATGGCACAAGGTGATGAATCTCGATCGATTCGATCTAAGAAAAGACCCTCTTCCCACTTACTATTTGTAAAAAATTCGAGGCGCCCCGCGAGGGGCGCTTTTTTATCAGCGAATCAATCCTCTATAACCCTGCAGTAATTTACGAGCTCCCCTATGGATTCGATCCAAACTTTTATCTCATCCCCATCTTCTAAATACAAAGGAGGGTTTCTAAAAGCCCCTACCCCACCCGGAGTACCTGTTAGGATAACATCTTGAGGCATGAGGGTCATATGCTTGCTTAAGAAGGAAATAAGTTCCTTTATGCCAAAGATCATGCGCGTGGTGTTGCTATCCTGCATAACTTTGCCGTTAAGAATCGTTTTTATGGAAAGATTCTGCGGATCTTCAACTTCATCCTTTGTGACCAAAAAAGGCCCAAGAGGACAAAAGGTGTCCAAAGATTTTCCCCTTGTCCACTGTCCATCCCCGAATTGTAGATCTCTCGCACTGACATCGTTTGCGCATGTGTATCCCGCAATTACAGAGTCCGCTTCATCCACATCCAAGTTTTTAGCCCTTTTTCCTATTATAATTGCGAGTTCTCCCTCATAATCGACCTTTTTTGTGATCTTCCTGTTCCACACCACTAAATCCTTGTGCCCGATGAGTGAATTAGGGTATTTTGCAAAGATTATGGGATTTTTTGGGAGCGTGCCTTTACTTTCCTCAATATGGTCCATGTAATTCAGACCAATAGCAATGATCTTTGAGGGTCTTGTGACAATCGGTAACCACTTTACTTCGCGCCCATCAAGAGTCAAGGGGGAGCTTGAAGGTTTAAGACCCTCTATCTCGTTAAAAATTTCGTCCCCGTTTATCCCTTCAAAAGGATAAAACTCTCCACCATCAACCATGACCCATGTGGCCTTTCCATTCCATAAGATATTAGCGATTTTCATAGGCTAAAAAACCTCCACTATGCGAAGTAGCTTTTTTCCGCTTACTTGAAGACGCCCTCCTAAAACAGTTTCTTACCATTAAGAAAGGATAGAATCAATTTTCCAACACATCAGCTCTCAAATCCCTAAACCCGAATAAAAAATTGTTCAAGGATTCCGCATGGAATTGGCCTTTTCCCTAAATCCATTGTTTTTCCACTCTTTTGTCGTTTATCAAAAGAAATACAAAAACAAGGACTAGCAAGCCCTCCAAGCCAGATAGTGTTGGGGTACACAGGGTTCTATTTCATGTACATAGGGTGCTACTTCGGGTGCGATAGGAGGGGTCAAACTTTACGAAAGCCCAATGGGCCATAACCCCAAGGGGCAACTTGTGGCAGAAAAAATACTTGGAAAAGGGCGAGGAAACTTCGCGAAGCAGGAGAGCTTCGGAAAATAAGGCAGTGCCTAAGGAATCAGCTTGGAAAAGAGGCAGCTACATCTTATGTCTGATTTGCTTTTTGTTTTGAAAAGGTCCTTGTGAGGATGGTATTAGCAGGTTATTTTTAATCTAAAAACTCGATTGCGCATTAAGCAAAGAATATGAGTATAAGGAAAACTTCTCACGTCTGAGCATGGCTATCCATCTGAAGCAAAAGCGGGTGACCATTATATTCTCGGGCAATCGTGGATGGGGCATGGACCCTTTATGCTTTATCTGGGTCAGGAGATGGGGTTATCACTGTATCGCCCGTTGAGTACATAATAAGATAGGAGAAAAAAAAGAAAATTAGATGAAAGCGATTGTAAATCCTGAGGATGAGTTATATAATCTGATCGAAGGTGGCGCAGTGACTGCATATGATCATTGAAGTAAAACTATTTTGCTGCAGAAGCCATGAGCTTTACGTCCGTGTCGGTGGTTGGAAATCCCCTGAGGCTATGAAGGATTAAGGTTTAGGTTGAGATTGACCATTATAGAGGAATCTACAATTAATAATCGCTTGATCGCTTTTCAGAGGAAGCAAGAAAGAGCATTACCATAGCCAGTATGGCAAAGGAGGTATTATGAGAAGAAGAGAATTCATGAAGATCATTGGTGGCCTTATGGCATCTGGTATGTTTCCTTCCTGTAAAGACGCTAAGGAAGGTAAAAGATTACTTAAAAACGAAGACAAGCCAGGCTTTTATGTAAGATTCTATAAATCCTTTGAACCTGTGAATATAGAGAAATGGAGACTCGATGTTGGGGGTCTCTGCGAAAGACCATTAAAACTCAGTCTTAGCGACATAATGAGATTGCCACAGGTAACACAGGTCTTAAGGCTTAAATGTGTAGAATGCTGGTCTTCTAAAGCAAGCTGGACAGGCTTCAGGCCCCAGGTGCTTTTTGACCTTGTCAGGCCATCAAAAGAGGCAAGGTATTTGTACTTCTATTCTCCTGATGACTATTTTGAATACATATCCCTTGAAGACCTTCTCAAGCCAAAAGTTCTGTTTGTGCATACGATGAATGGCAGGCCACTGTCTGATGAACATGGTGCACCACTGAGATTGATAATTCCATTCAAATACGGTTATAAGAATGTAAAGACTATAACGAGACTGGTCTTTGTAAAAAGGGGTGGGAATGGCTACTGGTCTCAATACGGATATTCGGCAGATGGAACTGTTCAGCCAGGGGTAGACCATCTTCTCGATACTGGAGAAACGAGGGAGATCAAGAAACAGGGAGAATCCGATTATTGATTCCATTTTGCTGCACCCCATTTGTCAACACATTTTTTATGCCCAAAAGTCGTAGAGGTCACGCTGCCTTTCTTATCCTCTCTTCTTCGAGCTTCGTCTCAAGCTCCTCTGGACTTATTTGCTTAGTCCTCATAGGGTTCAGTATACAGGATTATAAGTCCTATTCCGTAGCCACCTGTTTCCGGAAATCCTTTTCCATGAAAGCCGCTTCGTTTAATATTCAAAGGGCTCTTCTCTGAAAAACTGGGTCAACCCCTTTTAAAAACTATTCTTTTCTTTTTCTCAGGTATAAACTCCAAAAAATTCGAATCTCCGTTAAATGATCCGACCCTTCACCCCCTATACTTGACAAGAGCCCAGATGGCTAACGCTTTGTGAGGGCGGTAAGGAAGAACGCTCAAGCCGCCCAGGAAGCCTCAACCATCGCCTATCTCAACCACTTCATGCTCTGCTTGATGAGATGACCCCTTTAAACCTTACCCCCACAGGCATAGGTACTTCGAACCAAACCGAAATAAGAAACCAACTTCTCAGGCCGACTAAGCCGCTTACCCGATCAATCGCCAGATCGGATACCCCTTGGTAAAATAGGGCCCAGCAGCCCCGGAAGACTCCGGGCAATCATGCCGCTCATCCCCAGAAAGTAAAGCCCTTACCTCCCCCTCCGCCTCCTTAATACAAAGATCCAACGCCTAAAGAAGACTTTAAATCCTGAGCAAAAAGAAAATCCCGAAGATAAGGAAGCTTAAGCTTACGAAGATAGGAAAGCCCATTTCGACCAGAAACATCCTCTGCCGCAATACCTCCTTCGAAGGAACATGAACCGCTGGAATCAACCCACACCCTTGATCTTGGCCTTAAGCAATCGCACGAACTTTATAAGGATTGGCTACATGAATCTTCTCGACCTCATCCATCGACTCCAGGATCTCATAAATGACCTGCCAATTTCGACAAGCCTCCAAGAGAGGAAAACCACCTCTTCAGAGTCAGCTCATCATTCAATAATCGGGCTTTACTGAGAACCTTACCTTCCCTCAATAAGTATATTCTTACTTTTTTCCATCCTACCAATTATAAAGGGGGTTGACCCCGTTTTTCATATTTTACTTGACATCTGCCTTGGGGCGTAATAAGAGACTAATAGGATCCGATTTATCTTACTTGAGGGAGATAATGTGCGGCTCATAAGGGCAGGGGAATACGCAGTTAGATGCGTGCTTTATATGTGTACATACCCAAAAGGGAATGTGGTCTCCAAGAGAGAGATCTCAGAGGCGATGGAGATTCCATTGGAATTTCTGGGGAAGATCGCCAAGCAACTGAAAAGGGTGGGGATCCTTGAGATAGTGCAGGGCGCCAAGGGAGGGTTCAGGCTTTTAAAGGACTCCGAAAGAATAACACTCTTGGAGGTGGTAGAGGCTGTGATAGGAGAGATCTTCCTGAATGATTGCATAATGAACCCTGACTCATGCAGGAGATCCTTCTACTGCAAGGTTCACAGGGTTTGGGAGGAGGCCAAGGACCAACTGAGGGAAAGGCTCAGATCCGTAACATTCATGGAGCTTGCCTCAGGCCAGTCATGCCTTTTACCTCCCAAGGAGTTGTCTAAAGCCAATAGAGAGAAAGGAGGTTAATGCATGGATGTAGTCTGGCTAAGTAGGTTACAATTTGCGGCAGCCACTTTTTTTCATTTCCTTTTTGTGCCACTTACATTAGGCCTTTCCATCTTGGTGGCAATTATGGAGACAAAATATGCAAAAACAAACGACGAAACCTACCTTCAGATGGCTAAGTTTTGGGGTAAGATCTTTCTTGTAAACTTTGCAATAGGAGTGGTAACTGGAATCACACTGGAATTTCAATTTGGAACAAACTGGTCCAAGTATTCCACATTTGTGGGAGATATTTTTGGCTCCTTGCTTGCAATAGAGGCAACTGCAGCATTCTTCCTTGAATCCACATTAATCGGAGTATGGGCCTTTGGATGGAAGAAACTCTCCAAGAAGACCCACGCTGTTCTAATCTGGCTTGTGGCATTTGCATCCAATTTGAGTGCCTTCTGGATACTTGTAGCCAATTCATGGATGCAACATCCAGTTGGCTATGTAATGAGAAACAATAGGGCAGAGCTTGCCAATTTCACCCAGGTAATATTCCAAAAATGGGCCATCTTGGAATTTTTTCACACAATCTCTGCAGCTTACATATTATCAGCCATGTTTGTTATGGGTATAAGTGCCTACCATATACTCAGAAAACAGAACCTTGAACATTTCTTGAGGTCTTTTAAGATCGCCCTCAAAATGGGGCTTATATTCACCATATTCATTGTCATCGAAGGCCATGTCAATGGAACGGATTTGGCAGAAAAACAGCCCACCAAGTTGGCTGCAATGGAGGCACATTGGGAGACAATAAAAGGAGCTCCCAAGTATTTGTTTGTGATACCAGATGAATCCAATGAGAGAAACCTGGTGGAACTGATCCCTATCCCAGGATTCTTAAGCCTACTTGCAACGCATGATTTCAAGGGAGAGGTAAAAGGGCTTAAGGACTTCAGAAAGCAAGACAGGCCGCCTGTTTTCATCTCCTATTTTTCCTTTCAACTCATGGTGGGCTTGGGGATATACTTTGTGCTCATTATGCTCTACGGATGGTTCAAAAGGGATAGGCTTCAGGATTATCCAAAGTACTTGAGACTTGTGCTCTATTCCATTCCTCTCCCTTATATTGCCTGCGAATTGGGCTGGACATTGGCAGAGGTGGGAAGGCAACCTTGGATCGTGTACGGAATTTTGAGGACCAATGAGGCTGCTTCTCCATTGGTTGCGGGACAGGTAGCGGTTACACTTTTGGCCTTTGTTGTGGTGTATGCCACCATAGGGATTATAGGTTTTGGCATGATTACAAGATTTGCAAGGCAGGGAATTAAAACCAATTAATGGGAGGTTGCCATGCTATTACAGGATATCTGGTTTTTCCTTTGGGGACTTTTGTGGGCTGTATATTTTGCCACCGATGGCTTTGACTTGGGCACCGGTGTCCTAATGCCTTTTCTCGGAAAGACAGATCATCAAAGGAGGATCATATATAATGCCATAGGCCCACTTTGGAACGGAAATGAGGTGTGGTTGATAAGTGCAGGAGGGGTTACCTTTGCTGCGTTCCCATTGCTTTATTCTGTGATGTTCAGTTCACTTTATTCTGCCCTCATGCTGGTACTCTTTGGTCTTATTTTGCGAGGAGTGGCCGTGGATCTGAGGGAGAAGGCCTCTTCTCCTTCTGCCAAACAAAATTGGGACCGGGCATTTTTCATTGGTAGTCTTCTACCTGCAATACTTTTGGGCGCGGCCTTTGGAAATATCTTCAAAGGCCTTCCCATTGACGAAAAAGGGCTCTATCACGGATCAATACTCACATTGCTAAATCCATATGGGCTAATCACAGGCGTGCTATTTCTGCTCATGTTCATGTTACACGCTTCCCTTTGGCTTGGGATGAGGATTAAGGAAAACATTCAGATTGATTTTCTGGCAATTGCAAAGAAATTGTGGATGATCTTCTTAATTGCGTTAATTGTGTTTCTTGCTCTTACCCCATTTTACACAGATCTTCTCAAAAATTATCTTAATAATCCTCTTCTTTTGTTGGAACCGGTTGCGGCTATAGTTTTTCTTTTACTGGTACGGGTCTATGTCCAGAAAAAAGAAGCCTTCAAGGCATGGGTATGTTCCTTTTTAACCATTGTGTTGCTTACTTTTTTTGGAATAATCGGGCTATATCCCAACATGTTTATCTCCTCCATCAACCCAAAATACTCTTTAACAGCCCATAATGCCTCTTCAAGTCCACTTACACTCAAGATCATGCTAATAGTTGTAATATTGTTTGTACCTGTTGTTTTACTCTACCAAGGCTGGGCATACAAACTTTTCAGGACCCCCATTTCGAATGACGATCTGGGATATTAATGATAAGGGATAGGAGCACCAGCTCCTATCCCAAGAGGTGTGTTATGCGCTAAAATCCTGACTGATACCCCCATCCATCTCCCACTTCGCCGGAAGGCAGTATCTGTTCTCTTGTCAGGAAGTATGAGGCCCATCTTAAGGCGCCTTATCCATGAAGGTACCCTTTAAAGCTACCCAAGGTAAGGAGGTTACTTTCGAGGCATCATCCGGAGGGGGTATTAGAGATGAGGGATTACGTCTATATGTATGATCTGACTAATGCAAGAATGAGTTAGGGCGTTGTCCGGTTTGACAGGCGAAACTCCATTTTATTTCAACAACTCTTTTATCTTCATAATGAGAATCTTGAAATTCTCCTTTTTGTAATATTTTCTTTGCTCTGAGTCAAGAATTGAGCCAAGTTTTACTGAATAGTCTTTTTTACTTAAAGAGTTTATTCCATCAAGAAGCCTCTCAAGCTCTTCTTTTGATGCCTTTAATTCAATCCCTTTTTTAAGTAAAAATTCTATATCAAATAAATCCCTTATCTCTTTTCTACTTAAAAATGTTTCTATTTTTGAGCTCATCATTTCTTGAAGTGAAAGGGTTCTCACCATAACCTGCGTGTTTGAGTATTGACTATAGGCAATTGCGAATTCTGTCTTAACCTTTTCAATTTTTTTTCTTATCTCAATCTTAAGACTTCTCGGATAATCATTTGACCTTATTTCAAAAAGCATTGTATAGAATTTATTTTCTGCATCTCTTATTGAGTAATACTTTGAAAGAAGCTCTTTTAACTGGTTAAAGTATTTTTCTGTATCAATCTTTTTATAAAGCCAGAAATCAAGGTCAACAGAAAATCTATTAAGTCCATAACAAAGCCTGAGCATGGTTCCACCAGTAAAAATCAGATTATCGAGAAATCTGCCGCTTTTAAGCCTGTCTAAGGCCTCTATCTCAAACTGCTCCTGTTTGATTAAGTCTTGCATATTCTTTCAAAAGCTCCTTTAGTTCTTTCAGGATATTTTATCAGCAATTTCTCTATCTTTTTTAAATCAATCTTTGCCATATCTACTGAGGATACATCAAAGGAGTATTTTCCAAAAGAATATAAATATATTGCATCTAATAGGGCTTTTTCTTTTGTGGCAATAAAAAAATCTCCTTGCTTTATAAAATCAAAATAAAGCTCTCTTTTTAGTTTGTAAAAATTAAACAAAGATCCATCAATCTCATATTTTGCTGTTCTTTTGATGCAGATAGACTCAAAAAACTTCCTCTGGATCTGAGTGGTTAATTCATAAAAGGAAAGTGCTGTCATCAGGGAAATATAGGATGGAACTTGAAGAATATTTGCAATCTGAAAGAACTCAGAAGTAGAATTTCTTTGCCATCTCTCTTTCATCACGTAAAAGTCTTTTTTAAGCCTGATAAACAGTCCGTTCTTAACATATCTTGCACAAAGAACAATTGCTGAGGATGGCTTTATTCCAAGAAGATTAGCCACATCTTGAGAAGTGAAATAGAGTCTGCTTTGTAATAACATGAGTTCTAAGTATTTCACTAGGTCTATATTATTAACACTTTTGTTAATTATGTCAATTTGCGTGCTCTTTCGGGTTAGGACCTAGTATCCAGGGTAAGAATAGACCCTGGAAAAAAAGATATGCAAAACCATTTTCTCCTAAAGATAAGGATGAAGCATCAAGGATAGTTAGAGAGATTTTTAGTTCAAGTGGGCTTCCTCCTGTAGAATATATTTTGAACATTCTAAACAAAAGAGGAGGAAGCCCGTGAACTAGATAAGAGGGGTTAAAAGATCTCCCAAGAAGACCAAAGAGATCACCAAATAAAACCCCTCCGCATTTAGAACTTGCTATTATTTCTGCAAGAAGCTATTGAGGTTAAACCATCAACTGTTAGATATGTCCTTGAAAGATATGGCCTTCAAGGAAGATACAAAAGGTCAAAATATAGAAAGACGGAGATTCTATGATTTCGATGCCCTCTACCCCCTCTCTCATTTTGAGGTCGATCTAAAAGAAATATCTGAAGAATCCACAACTCATGCCTCTAAACTGAATATCCCACCCTATAGGTGGACTTTTATAGATGTGAAAACAATACTCCTATGAGAAGAGCTTTACAAACGCTCTAATCTTTATGCTGCCCCTGGCATAGATCATGAGATAACACTAAAGACGGACCTTGAACTGTGTAAGGATCTAAAAGAGTTTCTCTTCAGAGCAATAAGATGGCAATGGGTGTATAAAACTATAAGATTCCATTCCTCATTAAACATGACACCTTATAAAAAACTCCTTGAATATCGCAAGATTCCAAAAAAGATAGCTCTCTTTCCCATTATGATTCTCGATGAAATGGTGAATATACTCGATGTGTTCTTCCCTAAAAAAGATGGATACTATGTCCTAACCGAGGACCAAGTTTCTCAAGGCCTTGAAGGGGATAAAGCGAAAAAAGTGACCTATTCCTGATAAAGAACCTCAATAAGTTCGTATTTTCTGCCTTGCAGTGCCGGATATACCCCGGCAAGTATCCCTACGAGAGTGGTGATGGCGAATGAAAAAAGAAGTGTAGATGTTTTAATGGCAAAGGGAAACTTGCCAATATGATCAACAATCAGGGTAATTATAAGGCCTGCCACAAGCCCTGCTATTCCTCCAGTAGCAGCAATTATTGCGGATTCTGTGAGGAATTGGAGAATGATGTCTTTTTTCTTCGACCCGACAGCTCTCCTTATCCCTATCTCAACTTTCCTTTCAGCCACAGTCAGTAACATTATAGCGAATATCCCCAATCCTCCAACTGCGAAAGAGACTAAGGAGGAAATTATAGTGAGCGTAGAGACGAGCTTTATCCCTTGCTCTTTTGTTTTGAGGATGTCATCCATTGTAAAGATGGTGAAATCGTCCTTTTCAGATTCCTTTAACCCGTGTATCTTCCTCAAAAAATGGGCTATCGTTTCTTTCATCTCTTTTAAATCTCTTCCATCCTCGATCTGTATGTAAGCTCCTCTTACGTAGTCAACATTCCTATATTTCCTCATGAATGCCTCAAGGGGAATAAATATCTGAAGGTCCAGATCCTGGCCCGTATAGTCAACCCCTTTTTCTTCAAGAACACCTATCACTTTCGTGGGAATCCTGTAGATGAGAATGTATTTCCCGATGGGATCGGAAGAAAAAAGATTAGTGTACACCTTATATCCTATAACTGCGTTTCTTTCCATTTCCTCTCCATTATCAAAAAGTCTTCCCCGGAATGTATCGATATCCTTTATGAAAAATATGTCTCTCTCTGCTCCCACAATGGTCGCTCTCACGACTTTCCCCTCGTACCTTACCCTAAATCCAGCGTCGAAAAAAGGAACGATTCTTACTATACCAGGTATGTTTTCTTTCATCCTGCTTATATCACTGAGTTTAAGTGTCTTAGATTCTTGAAAAGGAGCGAGTCCCCTTGGCGTATGGAAAACAAGGCCTGCCCTGAGTATTATGAGGTTCCTCCCAAACCTCCCAATCTCCCTATCTATCTTTTTCTTCATCCCTTCGCTTATATTTGCAAAGGAGAAAAGGCTCATCACGGCAAAAAGTATACCTAAAAGTGCAAGGAGCATCCTTGCTTTGTGGATCTTGAGGTTTTCATAAGCTATTCTCAAATGAAAAACAACCCTGTATATCAACTTCTTATGGCCTCATAAGGTGGGATTTTGCTTGCAGTCAAGGCAGGTCTTAAGCCTGAGATAAGACCAGTAAGGAAACTGAAGATGAGAGAGAGGACTATAACCTTAACTGAATACCGCATGGGAAGATCGAACAATCTCTCTAAAGTCCCTTTTGACAGATAACTCAATATGATTCCCAAAAGTCCGCCGCAAATCGTAATCATTACTGACTCGATCAGAAATGAAAAGATGATCCCTTTCCTTGTAGCCCCATATGCCCTTCTTATCCCCAGGTCCTTCCTTCTATCTTGAATGGAAAGATAGAAAAGGTTGGATAGAACAAAACCACTGACTAAAAGCGCGATGAGGGAGGCTGTCCCAAGGAAGAGATATAGAGATCCCTTTATCACAGAGAGAAACTGAACCACATCTCTTGAGGTCCTGATCGTAAAATCGTCGTCTGCTTCTGGCTTAAGGCCGTGATTTTTTCTTAGAACCTCCCTTATATCCTTAATCGTCTCATCGAGATCCCGTTCAGTTTTGAGTCTTATTGTACTTAGGTATCTAAGTTCATGGTCAATCTTTTCCATAACTGTGGTTATAGGAACTACGACAACATCGTCAATATGAGACGATACCCCTCCTCCCCTTTCTTCAAGTACCCCGACCACCCTTATGGGAAGGCGCCTAAGGAGTATGGTCTTCCCTACCGCATTCTCTCCTCCGAATAACTCCTTGTAAACCTTATATCCAATAACAGCCACATTCCTTTTCTCATCCACGTCTTCTTTTGTGAAATATGAGCCCTCAATAACTTTCCACTTAGCATATTCGAAGAGGTTCTCCGTTGCTCCCTCTATCCTTGTCTGCCATTTCTTATCAAGATATCTGACAGTCCCTCTCATAACGTAACCCTTTACAATCATGTAGATTCCGTTTACTTTCTCAAGGGCTTTAGCATCCTGAACTCTGAGTGTTTTCAATCGAATTCTCATTGCCCTTTCCCTTTCTCCTCCGCTGAAAATCATGATTGAGTCAGGCCCTAAGGTCTCGAATATTTCGTACGCTTTTCTGTTAGCACCGTCTATCGTCGTAATGATAACGCAGATAGAGAATATTCCAAAGGCAACCCCGAGAAGGGAAAAAAAAGTTCTCAGTCTATAGTAATAGAGGATTTTTATAGTCTCCCTGAAACTCTTCAAAGGGTTATGTATCTTCGCGAATAACCCCATCATCTATCCTTAGGATTCTCTTTCCAAATGCCTGAACTTTGGGGTCATGGGTTACGACTATAACTGTCCGGCCTTCCTCGTTTAAGCTTTTTAGAAGCTCCATTATCTCGAGGCCGGTTTTTGAATCGAGGGCTCCTGTGGGCTCGTCTGCCAAGATAAGGTCAGGGTCGTTAATGAGGGCCCGAGCGATCGCCACCCTCTGCTGTTCCCCCCCCGAAAGTTGTGAGGGTTTGCTACCCATTCTGTCCTTTAAGCCAAACCTAAAAAGCAAGTCCTTAGCCTTTGCTTTCGGGTGCTTTATTTCTTTTCTCGAATATATGAGGGGCAAAAGGACGTTGTCTAAGGCACTTAGGTACGGAAGAAGGAAGAACTGCTGGAATACAAACCCTATATGCATGTTCCTCATCTGTGAGAGCTCTTCATCGCTTAAGCCATTTACTTTCTTCCCCATGAAAGTATATTCTCCTGAAGTTGGTTTATCCAGAAGGCCGACTATATTCAGTAAGGTCGTTTTTCCAGAACCCGATACGCCCATGATAATTACAAAATCGCCCTCGTTTATTCTGAGATTTATTCCCTTGAGGATCGGTATTTCCCTCTCTCCAATGAAGTAGCTTTTTCTGATCTCTTTAAGTTCGATCATTTCTTAGGAGTTTGAACCTTCTTGGAGATAAGGATTTTTTCCCCTTCAGAAAGACCTGAAACAATCTCAGTGGACTGATCATCCCTTATGCCGAGTACGACAGGCCTCTTTTCGGTCTTTTCGCCTTTTTTTACAAATACAAAGAACCTTCCTCCCTCAAAGACTATCGCTTCGTTTGGCACCACAAGTACATCAGATTTCTCCCTTATTATGATCCTCGCGTGCGCGGTCATGTCAGGTTTTAAGATAAGGGCATCCTCTGGTGGAATCTTCACTATGGCGAGGTAATAGACGATATTTTCCTTAACTTCTGGCTGGAGATATACTGTGTCGATCGTGCCACGAAGGATTTTATCCCTGTAGGCATCTACCCAGTACTCAACTCTCATACCTTTTTTTACCCTTCCTATTTCTGTTTCCTCCACATAGATCCTCAGTTCCAGCTTTTTTGGGTCCACGATTGTTATGAGATTAACAGCAGAGAGTCCAGCTACAACAGTCTCCCCTTCCTGAGTCGCCACATCTGTTACGATCCCAGAAATCGGGGCATAGATCTCTGTATAGCTCAGATTTACCTGAAGGGCTTTAAGCTTTTCTTCCGCCTCTTTTATTTTTGACTTTAAAGACTCGATATCGAGTGCGAGCACATCCATATCCCTTTTTGCAAGATCGACTTTATCTTTTGTCGTAAAATCCTTCTCGAGCAACCTTTTTTCCCTTTCGTAATTTGTCTTCGCATAAGCGTACTGTACTTCTTTCTGTTCTATTTCCTTTTTCATAGTTTCGATTTGAGCTCTTGTGATTTCCATATTAGCGCGGATTTCCCTGTCGTCTATCTTGGCGATGAGAGCCCCCTTCTTGACAAAATCACCTACCTGATAGTTAAGTTTCACCAGTGTTCCCGTTGCCCTCGTACCGACCTTTACAATTGACCCGACTTGAGGTTTTATGACACCTGTCTGCTCTGTGAAATGGGTCACATTGCCCCTTTTTACAACGTATATCTCCCCCTCCACCGATACGTTCTTCTTTGGCCTTGAAAAGTAGAAATAAATAGAAACAAAAGCAAAAGCGACTATCAAAAGGAAAAGAAAAAGTCTCTTCTTCATCCTCAATCCTTAAGGCTTGCCACCTTTTGAAGGTAAGCAAGTGAAATATGGGCGTTGTAAATAGAGTCCACAAGACCCTCCTTTGCCTTTGCGAGATTCCTTTCGCTTTGAAGAAGTGTCAGAATATCTCCTTTTCCAACTCTGTATTCCTCGAGAGCCTGTGAGAAATTTGCCTCAGCCTGAGTAAGAAGTGCTCTATACATCTTTACCTTTTCAATGCTTAAATTGAAGTCTATCAGAGCCTGTGTGACCTCTTGTTTTGCACTTCTTTCGAGTTCGTAAAGTCTGTTTTTGGCGCTTTCTATGTCAGCTGAAACTTTCTTTAGATTATAATATCTCCCTATGCCATCAAAGATCGGGAAGGAAAGCGTTAAAAAAAGACTCCTCGACGCACCTTCTGGGAAAAACCTCTTATCCTGTCTTGCCTCATAAAGCTCAATATCAACCTTGGGATAAAAGGCACTCTTTTTCTCTTGGTATGAATATGTGAGTTTCTCAATCTCTTTCTTCTGTCTAAGGATATCTGGTCTCTCTGATGACGCCCTTCTTAATAGTTCTTCTTTTTCGAGAAGAAGTGTTGGTTCATCTTCTGGCCCCTCGATTTTTTCGATCTCTTCCATTTGAAGAAGGGATTTCAGGACTTCAAGAGCCTTTTCATATTCCTTCTTTGCCTCTTCAAGCTCTATTTCAGCCTGTATCATGTTTACCTCTGCCTGAATCACATCTATCTTTTTTGCGACACCTTCGTTATATCTCTCACAAGTAAGCCTATACACTTTTTTCGTGGCTTCGTATGCCTCTTTTCTCTTCTCTATTATAGATTTTTTGGAGAGGGCTCCCCAGAAGGCGTTCTTAGTCTTATAAATTACATCTTCTTCGAGAAGTCTCAGAGAATCCCTTTCTTCCTCAAGAAGCGTGTAAGCCATTTTTCTTTTTGATTCCCTTTGACCTCCATCGAAAATCCTATAATCAATTCTGAGAGAAAAATTATAAATGTCCCGTGAGTCCCCTGTATAAGTGCGTAGGGTCTCAACTGAAGCCACAGTCAGTCTCCTCTGATATGAGGTCTCTAAGCTTAGTGAGGGAAGATAAGGATCTATTGATGCGAGGTAGGAAAACCTTGCGCTCTCTATAGCTCCTTTCTGCTCCTTTATCACAAAGGAAACCTGAAGTGCTCTTTTTATAGCTTCCGAAATCGTAAGCGCATGAGTAAAAAAGGGGAGGACCATAAAAGTCAGGAATACCAAAGTGCTAACGATGATTTTATTCACTGGTAGATTCTTAGTAGAGTGTATGCCATTTGCTTGGTGCATATAGGCCTATTTAAATCACATACATATCTTAGTTGTCAATACCAAAGCTCTTCAATATCGAAACTGACGTTCCTACATGTAGCGGCACTCCAGACGGGACCTGCCTTACCAAGGCGCAGAAGGAAGTCTTGGCCAAGATTCACGCTGGTGTTAGAAACAAAAAGGGAGAACATTTGTATGTAAACTTCCTTTGGGATGCAGGCATTAGTGGTGAAGGTAATTCACTTATCGATTTTGTTCTGGGGTTTGATATGGATTATGATGCACAGAAGATATTTGCTACAGACAGCGTATATCGAGAGTCAACAATGCCATTTATGACTCCGCCAAAACCAACAGTACTGTCAAAGTGGGAAACCGGAAGTTCTGGCTTCGTGGAGTCCCGTGGGGACATCGAGTCAGAATCGAGTTTCGTGTGTGATCTGCCATAGGACCCTGACTGGGAAAAGTATACAGAATGGAGAAGAAAAAGTTTCGCCCTGGACTCTTCGTTACTTTTCCTGATCTATAACCTTAATTTCCGGGATCCTTTCTTTTAGGAGTTTATCAACCCACAGACTGAGGGCGAAATCTCCGCATCAGTGGAGTTTTCCACCTATTAGCTTGATCCTTACTCTCTTTTCTTTCTCATCAGCATCTATAAGTTCCGCATAACCATCCGCAAGCTCATCAAGCCTTGGCTTTAGTTCGAGAAGGACGTTCTTTACTCTTTCATAGAAAGTTTCCTCTCTTTTCATATGCCCACTCCATGGATTTTTGCTCCGCAGTAACTACATTTTCCGTTGACTATATGATACTCTGTTACTGAAAACCCGTATCTCCCAATGATTAGTCTTCCACACTCGTAACAGAAGGTATTCTCACCTTCCCCCCCAGGGATATTTCCTTCATATACATAGATAAGCCCCTCATCAATTCCTATATTCCTCGCTTCTTTAAGAGTTTTTGCCTGTGTTTTTGGCCTGTCAGTAAGCTTGTATGTGGGGTAAAATGCAGTTACATGCCATGGTGTTTCCCTTCCTAAATCCTCCTTGATGAATCGCGCTATTTTTTTTAACTCTTGGGGGCTGTCATTTAAACCAGGTATTATAAGAGTCGTAATTTCTATCCATATGCCCAATTTTTTGTAAGTCCTTATCGTTTCGAGTACGTGCTTTAGCTCAGCTCCGCATATCTTTCTATAGAAATCCTCACTGAAAGATTTAAGGTCAATATTTGCTCCGTCCAATAAAGGACTTATTTGGCGAAGAGGTTCTTCCTCGATATATCCGTTTGTAACAAAGTTGTTGAATAGCCCTTTTTCCTTAGCCAGTTTTGCAGTATCGTATGCGTACTCAAAAAAAACAGTAGGTTCTGTGTAAGTGTAAGATATGCTTTTACATCTGTGTTCTTTGGCCATATCTACTATTTCTTTTGGTGTAAGCTCGTAACCGAATATCCTCTTTTCCTCTTTAGGCATCTGGGAAATCTCGTAGTTCTGGCAATGGAGACACCTGAAATTACATCCCACGGTAGCTATGGAGAAGGCTGAAGACCCTGGAAAGAAATGGAAGAGTGGTTTTTTCTCTATGGGGTCAACGTGGTAAGAACATGGTTTATTATAGATAAGAGAGTAGAGCGTTCCGTCTCTATTTTCCCTTACTCCACATATTCCTGTTTTTCCTTCTGCGATTACACAATGGTGATGGCAAAGGTTACATCTAACCTTTTTTTCTTCTAACTTTTCATAGTATCTCGCTTCTGTCATTTTATATCGAAGGCTATCTCTATCACCTCGTCCATTGATGATACAGGCAGAAACTCTATCCTTCTTCTCGCATAAAGAGGTATCTCGGAGATCTCCTTCATATTCTCTTTCGGTATGATCACCTTATCTATCTTTGCCCTAAGAGCAGCTAAAACCTTTTCTTTTAGGCCCCCTATTGGAAGGACTCTGCCCGTAAGTGTGATCTCTCCAGTCATAGCGATTTTTCTACTCACAGGCCTTTTAAGCAAAGAGCTTATCATAGCCACAGCTATCGTTATGCCTGCTGAAGGACCATCTTTAGGTATTGCACCCTGAGGAATATGCACGTGCATCTCCAAATTGTCAAAAAGGTCGTTCTCTATACCAAGTTTTTGAGCCCTCGACTTTATGTACGTAAGTGCCGCCTGGGCAGATTCCTTCATAACATCTCCCATATTTCCGGTCAAGGTCAAATCTTTCTTTCCTCTCCGCCACATCACCTCTATATACATGATCTCTCCACCGAGCTCTGTCCATGCAAGTCCACACGCTATGCCAGGGATATCCTCCTTTAATTCTTCCTCTGGGAGGTATTTTGGGGGGCCCAAAAATTTGTGGAGGTTCTTTGTTATGACAGTAACTCTTTTCTGTTCACCTTCAGCTATCTTTCTTGCAACCTTTCTCAAAATGGAAGCTATCTCCCTTTCCAGATTTCGAACCCCCGCCTCTCTTGTATACTCCTGAATGATATTCATGATCGCGCGATCCGTGAAATGTATAAACCTTTTCTTGATCCCATTTTCTACAATCTGCTTAGGAATGAGATACCTTTTAGCTATTATTAGTTTTTCTTTTTCAGTGTACCCAGGGATATTTATTATTTCAAGCCTGTCCCTCAAAGCAGGAGGGATAGTGTCCACCCTATTTGCAGTAGTTATGAACATAACCTTAGAGAGATCGAAAGGTACGTTTAAGTAATGATCACTGAATGAATGGTTTTGTTCTGGATCCAAAACCTCAAGTAGGGCACTCGCAGGGTCTCCTCTGAAGTCAGTTCCTATTTTATCTATTTCATCCATCATAAAAACAGGGTTATTTGAGCCTGCCTGTTTTATCGACTGGATTATGCGACCAGGCATAGCACCAACGTATGTTCTTCTATGCCCCCTTATTTCTGCTTCATCTTTCAAACCTCCAAGTGATATCCTGGCAAAGTTCCTCCCCAAAGCCCTTGCTATAGACTTACCAAGAGAAGTTTTTCCAACCCCGGGTGGACCAACAAAGCAAAGGATAGGCCCCTTCATCTCCCCTTTAAGCTTTATGACACTTAGGAATTCAAGAATCCTCTCCTTGACCTTCTCAAGCCCGAAATGATCCTCATTAAGTATCCTTTCAGCCCTTTTTATGTCTATATTATCCTTCGTGGATACGCTCCATGGCAACTCAATGAGCCACTCTAAGTAGTTTCTTAGCATGGAAGATTCGATAGCGTCCGGATGCATACTGTCAAGTCTCTCTAATTGTCTTATAGCCTCCTTTTCAACCTCTTTTGGCATCTTAGCCTTCTTAATTCTCTTTCTTAAGTTCTCTATCTCCTCGACCCTTTCATCCATCTCCCCCAATTCGCTTTTTATCGCCTTTATCTGTTCCCTCAGGAAATACTCTCTCTGGGATTTTGTCATCTCTTCTTTTGCCTGGGAGAGTATTTTTGCCTGCATATTTAGAAGCTCTATCTCTTTTCCCAAAATTTCAGAGAGCTTCCTAAGTCTCACAACAGGATCTATGATTTCCAAGATCTCCTGGGCCTTATCCACCGTGAGTCCTAAGTTTGCGGCACAGATGTCAGCGAGTCTCCCAGGTTCGTCTATGGTGTCGATGACCATGAGGATATCAGGACTCACCATCCTGCCCATGGAGACCACTTTTTCCATCTGTTCCTTCACATAGCGCACCAGGGCTTCAACTTCAAGCGTGATCTCAGTTATTAGCGGTTCCTCGATAGGTTCTATTTCCACTATATACGCTGGGGTCTCCTGAAGGTAGTTCAGGATCTTTGCCTTTTTTATCCCTTGGATCAGAATCTTTACCCTTCCGTCGGGGAGTCTTAGCATCCTCATTATTTGGGAAACCACACCTACTGAGTATATCCTTTCGGGAAGGGGGTTGTCGTCGGAAAAATCTTTCTGTGCTGCAACAAGCACAAGTCTATCCTTTGCAAGTGCTTTCTCTACAGCACTTATCGATGAATCTCGGCCCACAAACAGAGGGAAAACGACAGAGGGATACATGACCATGTCTCTAACCGGAAGGAGGGGTATCTCTCTCGGTATCTTGACAATCCCATTTTCCATCATCCTTGTCCTTCCTCCAGATGGCTTTTAAGAATTATAAAATGCCTTGTAAGCTCTGAAGGTCTCGTAAACGTCGAGCTTAGAAGTTATTTCAAAGGGAGAGTGCATCGAAAGAACAGGGGTTCCACAATCTACTATGTTCATTCCGTAAACCGCGAGATACTTTGCCACTGTGCCACCACCACCTTCGTCCACTTTTCCAAGCTCTCCTGTCTGCCATATGACGCCATGTGTGTCAAATATTCTTCGGATATGAGCGATGTACTCTGCGTGGGCCTCGCTTGCACCTATTTTTCCCCCATGTCCAGTGAACTTCTCCACACAAACACCGTATCCGAGATAGCACGCATTCTGTTTCTCGTGAACATCCTGGTACATGGGATTCACAGCGCCACTAACATCCGCAGAAATCGCATTTGAGGAAAAAAGGGCCCTTTTTATGACTGCGTCTTCAGGCTTTAAGTTCATGGCTTCCATAAGATCATAGAAGAGCATGAATAGAAAAGTCGATTTTATGGCTGTATCCCCTTCTGAGCCTATCTCTTCCTTGTCAGTAAAAATAGCGAGGCATGACTTTTCAGGTTTGTCGAGAGATAAAAGGGCTTCGAGCATAGCGTAGGCGCAGACCCTGTCATCTTGTCCGTAAGCGCCTATCATGCTCCTATCTACACCCACATCTTTTGCCTTGAATGCTGGTACCACCTCTATCTCGGCGCTCACGAAGTCTTCTTCCGCTATGCCATAAGTAGCCTTTAGTATTTGGAGAACGCCTTTTTTTACAGACTCCTTTTCCGCTCCAACAAGTGGTATGTTTCCACAAAGGAGAGTGAGCTTTTCTGCCTCGGGAGCCTCAGACAACTTTTTTTCATCTAAAGTCTTTCTTGAAAGATGGGGTAGAAGATCGTCTATCGCAAATACAGGGTCCCCCTCTTCTTCACCTATCTTAAGCCTTATTTTTCTTCCATCGCTCTTTACAATCACGCCGTGGATTGCCAAAGGAATTGCCACCCAGTGATACTTCTTTATGCCACCATAATAATGGGTTCTAAACATCGCAAGTCCAACTTCCTCGAAGAGAGGGTTCTGTTTAAGGTCGAGCCTTGGAGCATCTATGTGGGACACAATTATGTTCATGCCCTCTGTTATAGGCTTTTCCCCTTGAACGAAAGCGAATACAGATTTTTCCCTGAAGACTTTAAAAAACTTTTTCCCTTTCAGATCTTCTGAGAAGCCTTCCTCCCTCAGTCTCTCTGAAATGTACGTAGTTGCTTCCCTTTCGGTTTTTGCCTCATTGAGAAACCTTTTATAACCCTCTGCGAACTCAAATATGAGAGTCTGTTCTTCTTTCGATTTTCTCTTCCATCCCGATTCTTTTTCTGTCATCCAAGAGTTAATATAATCAGAAAAGGCCCCCATAGTCAACCACAGGTAGATACTCCTTGAATCTTATTATAGTTTTGTTGTATACTCCGTAGCTGTGAAAGGAGGCCCACATGGCCAGGCCTTATGAAATGTGGATTGAAGAAGTAGCAAAAATGGCGGAGCCCAAGAATATCCATATCATGGATGGCTCCGATGAGGAAGCGGAAAGAATAATGAAGATTGGGATGGAGGAGGAAAAGATAAATGGTAACCCTGTCTTTTACGAGCTGAACCATAGGCTCTGGCCAAACGCTTACTTGCATAGGAGTCATCCCACAGATACTGCCCGGACTGAACACTTGACCTATGTATGCCACATGGACAAAGAACTATCAGGCCCCACGAACAACTGGATGGATCCGCAATCAGCAAAGGAGCTTTTGACCGGTCTTACTAAAGGATGCATGAAAAATAGAACGATGTATGTGCTTCCTTACATGATGGGCCATCCAGATTCGCCCTATGCAAAAGCATGCATTCAGATAACTGACATAAGTTATGTTGCCATAAGCATGAGAATAATGACGAGGCTTGGAAAGTTTGTCCTCGAAAAAATTGGGAATTCAGAGAACTTCGTTAAGGGTATACATTCGGTACTCGATTTTGACATAAAAAAGCGGTACATAATGCACTTTCCGGACGATAACCTTGTATGGAGTGTGGGTTCAGGATATGGGGGAAATGCCCTTTTAGGAAAAAAGTGCTTCTCCTTAAGAATCGCATCCTGGCTAGGTTACAGAGAAAAATGGCTTGCTGAACACATGATAATAATAGGGGTAGAGGACAAAGATGGAGATGTCACATACATTGCAGGTGCTTTTCCTTCTGCATGTGGTAAGACAAATCTCGCACTCCTTGAATCAAAGCTTGAGGGTTACAAGGTATGGACAATAGGGGATGATATAGCGTGGCTAAACATAGGCCCTGATGGGAGACTTTATGCCATAAATCCTGAAACGGGGTATTTTGGAGTGGCTCCAGGGACGTCGTTCAACACTAACCCCAATATGATGAGAACTTTGAAGAATAAAGGGTTTTACCCAGTCCTGTACACGAATACAGGATATAACCCTGAAACGAGAGAACCATGGTGGGAGGGCCTCGAGGAGCCCACTCAGGAGCTATTAGATTGGCAGGGTAACCCCTGGAAAAAAGAAAGTGGTCTTCCGTGCGCCCATCCAAACTCACGCTTTACGGTTTCCATCTATAACACGCCAAATCTTTCTCCAGAATTTGATAACCCGCAGGGTGTTCCCATCTCTGCCATAATATTCGGAGGAAGGAGGAGTGAGCTTTTACCCCTCGTGGTCGAGGCCTTTGACTGGGTACACGGAGTTTTTCTCGCCGCAAGAATGGGTTCTGAGACAACGGCGGCTGCGGATCATAGGGTAGGTGTTTTAAGGAGGGATCCTTTTGCTATGCTTCCTTTCTGCGGGTATAACATGGGAGACTACTTTTCACATTGGATAAGGATAGGCAGGCTACTAAGTAAGCCGCCCAAGATATTCTCCGTAAACTGGTTTAGAAAAGACGAGGAGGGGAATTTTATATGGCCTGGTTTTGGAGAAAATATAAGGGTTCTTAAATGGATAATCGATCGGGTGAAGGAGAGATGTAGGGCAAAAGAAACTCCCATTGGCCTTTTGCCCTATAAGGAGGATATTGACATTTCCGGACTAAACATTGATGAGAAGAAGTTTGAGAGAATAATCTCTTATGAGAGGGAAGGTTGGGACAAAGAGGTCGGAGAGATAAAGGAATTCTTTTCGAAATTCGGGGAGAGGATCCCAAAGGAACTCATTGATGAACTTGTTAAGCTTGAGAAATCTGTATCGTGAAAAAGGAGGTTTTTTATGCCCCGTAAGCTCCTAAGGATCACAGATGTCACATTCCGTGATGGCCATCAGTCCCTTTTCGCAACGAGGATGAAGACCGAGGATATGCTCCCCATAGCTGAAAAGATGGATAAGGTGGGTTTTTATTCAGTGGAGATGTGGGGAGGGGCAACATTCGATGTTATGACGAGGTTTCTAAATGAGGATCCATGGGAGAGGGTAAGGGTCCTAAAGGAGAAGATGCCCAATACGAAGTTTCAAATGCTCCTTAGAGGTCAAAACCTTGTAGGATACAGAAACTATGCTGACGATGTTGTTGAGGCCTTCATCGAGAAAGCAGCTGAAGTAGGGATAGACATATTCAGAGTCTTCGATGCATTAAACGATGAGAGAAACTTCATAACATGCTTCAAGACTATAAAGAGATGTGGAAAAGAGATCCAGGGTGCGATCTCTTACTCTCTTACAGAAAAAAGGCTCGGTGGTTCCATATTTAACCTCGATTACTACGTAAAAAAAGCTAAGATCATAGAAGAGATGGGAGCAGATTCCCTTTGCATAAAGGATATGGCAGGAATAATCTCTCCCTACGATGCCTACGAGCTCATAACAGCGTTAAAAAGAGAATTGAGCATTCCAGTACATCTCCATACCCACTACACGAGCGGTATGGCATGTATGTCCTTACTTAAAGCAATAGAGGCAGGGGTAGATGGGATAGATGTCGCAATTGCTCCCTTTGCCCTTAGATCTTCCCATCCTGCAATAGAACCTTTAATTGTCACGCTAAAAAATACTCCGTACGAGATCGAGTTCGATCTCGACTTACTTTCTGAGATCGGAGACTACTTAGAAAGCATAATCCCCAGTTATATCTCCTTTGCAGACACAACGAGATTCTCAGTTATAGATATTGGGGTACTGATCCACCAGATCCCTGGAGGTATGATAAGTAACCTCGTATCCCAGCTAAAGCAGATGAAGGCAATACACAGGTTAAGGGAAGTATTTGAGGAGATTCCCAAAACAAGGGAGGATATGGGATTTCCTCCACTTGTTACCCCTACAAGTCAGATAGTTGGAGCGCAGGCTGTGTTCAATGTGCTTGCGGGAAGGTATAAGATGGTATCGAGGGAAACAAAAGATTACTTTTTCGGGCTTTACGGAAGGCCTCCCGCACCTGTAAATGAGGAGATAAGGAGACTCGTCCTAAAGGGGTACGAAAGGGGAGAAACCCCAATAGATTGTAGACCCGCTGATATATTAGAACCTGAGCTCCCAAAGGCAAAAGAGGCTTTATCTGGAATAACAGATAAGATGGAGGATATCCTTACGTACGCACTATATCCTGTAACGGGACTCGAGTTTATAAAGAGAAAATACGGGTTGTAAAATAGTAACCACAGAACATCAATTTTTCTTTATTTGTTTTTCCGAATGTGATATTATTTTTGACAAACATATCCCTTTCTTCTTGAAACCCTGGCAGAACCGCCTCGTTTTAAGAATCAAAGGGTAAAAAAGGTTGGGAGGAAATATGTTACAGGCAAAATTAAATGACACAGTGAGGGTCCATTATACTGTGTCCCTTAAGGACGGATCAGTATTCGACTCCACAGAAGGAAGGGAACCCTTTCAGTTTACAATCGGGGAGGGGATGGTAATACCTGGTTTTGAAAAAGGAGTGATAGGGATGATGGAGGGGGAAACGAAAACATTCTCAGTTTCCCCGGAAGACGCTTATGGAGAATACAACGAGGATCTGGTAGTGACGATCGACAAAGCTTATATACCGCCCCACATAAACCCTGAGGTGGGAATGGTTCTAAGGGTCCATTCGCCACAGGGAGGAACAACCCTTGTAACTGTGAAGGAAGTCTCAGAAGAGACGGTGATACTCGACGCCAATCACCCACTTGCGGGTAAGGAGCTTACTTTCAAGGTTAAATTGCTCGAGATCGTAAAATAGCTAAATGTAATTTTCAAGAAGGAGAGAGAGGGTCCTCTCGATTCCGCCTGGTTCTCTCTCTTCTATTTCTCTGATAGTTTTTCTGAGCCTGTAATAGGTGAGTTCGTCTTTTAAGTCAGCGAGTCTCCTATATATTCCGAGCCTCCTTCCAAATCTATAAACGAGCCTCTCTTCCGCACTTAAGGAAAAATAACTGTCAATTGCTGAGATCATTTTATCCTTATCCTGTGGGAGCTTTCCTTCAACTTCTTCTAAGAGATTCAATATATGGTCGCTTACTACGTAACTATCTATACCATCGAGTCTTTCTAAAAGGAGTCTCTCCTCCCTTAGTATATCTTCCTCGTTCGGGAGAAAAAAATCTCCATTTTTAATCTTTTCGAAAAGCGGCATGCCTTGTACGACCTTTAGAGTCCTCAGCCTTATGAAGTCCGGATTTATCTTATTTAGAACAGCCGCTGTCTCCTCTGCGTGTTCCCTCCACCATTTCCTCCCTCCGAGACCGAGTATAACGTATTCTGAAAGCTCGATCCCCGATTCTTTTACCTTTCTTCCAGCCTCTATGTGCTCTAAAGGAGTAACGCCCTTTTTCATGAAGCTTAAGAGGAACTCATTTCCAGACTCAAGGCCTATATGGAGCCTTGTTAGTCCTTTTTCCTTAAGCTCTGAAAGATCATCGACTGTCCACTTCCTTGCAATAGTCTGGGACCTTGCGTAAGAAGTTATTCTATCGATCGAGGGGAATCTTTCCTTTAGATAACTGAGAAGAAGGGATAGATCCTCAACCTTCATAACGAGGGAGTTCGCATCCTGTATAAATACGTTCTTTCCTCCAAAATATAACCACGAGGCAACCTGCTTGTAACACTCATTTAGGCCTTCATCGGAATATATCAAATCGACCAATTCCTCCGTAATTTCGCCTCCGAAGCCCTGTTTCCAGGATTCGAGATATATCTCTTCCTGGATCCTTTTAACCGTATCTATATCGTTCTTTATTTCAGAAACAGGTCTGACTTGAAATTTTTGCTTTTTGTAAAGGTGGCAAAATTCACACCTATTCCAGGGACAATTTCTCGTAAATCTTAAAAGTAGGCTTGAGGCCTCACTCGGGGGCCTTATTGGGCCTATCTCGTATCTTAACTCATTATTCATCTTTCTCCAGGTGTACGGGAAAAGGCGGGGTTGAATTCCTGGACATTCGTTTCTTCCTCTTTTTTCCCATATTGCTCCTTCTAATCCTTCTTCTGACTCGGGTTTTCTTTGTAAGCGAACTCATAGATCCTCCTTGTTATTCAGAATAACACAAATTTCTGCGCTAATTCAATTTCCCGTTGATATATTTCCGCTTAGGTGATATCTATTAAGAGCTGGAGGAAGAATAAATGGTCGGGATAGTAAAGGATGATATATTTTTAGAACACAGACCGGATGGCAGCCATCCGGAGAATCCAAAGAGGCTGGAAAGCATTCTTAGAATACTGCCCGAGGTTGATAAAGAAGGGGTAAGGTACATTGAGGCGAAAGATGCAACAAAGAGCGAGATTTCTTACATACATGATCCCTCATATGTAGAATTTGTGGCTTCCACAAAGGGCAGCACAAGACGGCTCGATCCGGATACATACGTTTCTCCAATGTCATATGATGCTGCAATAAGGGCAGTAGGAGGAGTAATAGCCCTATGTGATGCGATCATGGAAGGGAAGGTAGAATGTGGATTCGCCCTTGTCAGACCTCCGGGGCATCACGCGGAAAGGGCAAGGGCGATGGGTTTTTGCCTCTTTAACAACGTGGCTATTGGAGCGAGACATTTGCAGAAAAAATATGGGCTCAAGAGGATCGCTATAATCGATTTCGATCTTCATCACGGAAATGGGACTCAGCATTCTTTTTACAGAGAAAAGGAGATTCTTTATTTCTCAACCCATCAGTACCCCTATTATCCTGGGACAGGGTGGCTCGATGAGATAGGAGAGGCGGAGGGGCGAGGTTATACAGTCAATGTTCCCCTCTCATATGGGATGGGAGATGGGGACTACGTTTTTGTTTTTAGGGACCTCCTCTCCATCATCATTCGCCAGTATGAGCCTGAATTCGTTTTGGTATCAGCGGGCTTTGATGCCTACCATAGAGACCCCTTGGGAGGCATGTATCTTACGGAGAAAGGGTATGCCCTTATGACAAGGGTCATAAAGGGACTTGCGGATGAGTTATGTAAAGGACGGGCACTTTTTTCTTTGGAAGGTGGGTACGATGTTGATGGGCTTGCAAGGTGCGTAAAAGCTGTTATCGAGGAACTGAAAAGGCCGGGGAAGGTCGAGATCGGGACGGAAGAAGTATCGGAAAGATTAGTAAAGGTAGTTGATGAGGTCAGAAAAAGGTTGTCTCCTTATTGGAGATTTTAACCTTTTTTCCAGCCATCAGCATTTCTTTCAATTTGTACTACCCCGTTTAGACCGGACACTCTCCTAACCAAAATCCGTATATACGGGGGATCAAAAGATGCCCATAGAGCATCGAGGAAGGTTGAAGAGAGAAGAAGAATCGATGAAGGCATCACTTATCATAGGGGTAACCTGGATTCGACAAGGAATATCCCTTTGGCTGAAGGATATGGGTCTGGTCACGGAAAAAGAGATGGTTATGTTGAATAAGTCGGGCTTGACTTAAGATAAACTGGGTGGTATAAGAAAGCATAAGGATGTGAGAAAAAGGAGGGCCTATGAAAGGGAAAGCTTTTATCCTTTCATCGATCTTAACTCTCATTTTTCTATCCTTACCTCTTCATGCGGAAATCTATGATGTCACAAAAGAGAGAATCCCATCAAAAATGGCAACTCTCTCTTTTCCCTTCATAGAGAACAAAGGGCAGGTGCATGAGGATGTGGCTTATTATGCAAAGACTTTTGGCGGGACAGTTTTTGTTACAAAGGATGGAAGGATAGTCTATAACCTTCCAGAGGGAAGAAAGGGGAAGGAAAAACCGATAAGCAAAGTGGAAAGAGAGAACAGGGCTCAGCCAGCCAAAGCAGTAGCTCTTGTGGAAAGTTTAGTTGGTGCTACAATCAAGGAAGTAAAGGGGGAATCACCATCAGTAACAAGGGTTAGTTACTTTAAAGGCAACGACCCATCTAAGTGGCAGAGTAGAATAACTACCTATGACCTTGTTAACCTTGGAGAGGTATATGAGGGCATAGAGGTTAAGCTAAGAGCTTATGGGAGCAATGTGGAGAAGCTTTTTTATGTGAAGCCTGGGGCAAGTCCGGATGTGATAAAGGTGAACGTGGAGGGAGGAAAGGCAACTGTGAATGATAAAGGGGAGCTTGAGGTAGAGACTGAGCTTGGGGTGGTAAGATTTACAAAGCCTGTTGCTTATCAGGAGGTAGAGGGAAAGAGGGTAGAGGTTCCTGTATCCTACAGGGTGATTGACGCTAATAGATCCCTTTATGCCTTTGATGTGGGAGCATATGATCGCACAAAGCCTCTTGTCATAGACCCGCTCCTTGCCTCAACCTTCATCGGGGGAAGTGGGGGTGATTCTGCTACCTCCATAGTCCTTGACAGTTCAGGGAATGTTTATGTAGCAGGATACACATACTCATCCGACTATCCCACTACACCTGGCGCTTACAGAACTACTCGCAATTATTATGCTGATGTCTTTGTCTCAAAGCTTAGCAATGACTTAAGCCAGCTCCTTGCCTCAACCTTCATCGGGGGGTGGAATCAGGATTATGCTAACTCCATAGTCCTTGACAGTTCAGGGAATGTTTATGTAGCAGGAAGGACATTCTCATACGACTATCCCACCACATCTGGCGCTTATGATAGCACATGTGGCACTGATGGAGCATGTAACGGTTATAATACTGATGTCTTTGTCTCAAAGCTTAGCAATGACTTAAGCCAGCTCCTTGCCTCAACCTTCATCGGGGGAAGTGAAATTGAGGAGGCTAACTCCATAGTCCTTGACAGTTTAGGGAATGTTTATGTGACGGGAATCACAGATTCAAACGACTATCCTACCACACCTGGCGCTTATAAAACTACTTTAAATGGTCCTGCTGCTGTTGTCTTTGTCTCAAAGCTTAGCAATGACTTAAGAAGTCTTCTTGCCTCAACCTTTATAGGGGGAAGTATTATGGATGAAGCCTACGGCATAGCCCTTGACAGCTCCGGGAATGTTTATGTGACGGGATGGACAAAGTCACCCGACTATCCCACCACATCTGGCGCTTATGATAGCACATGTGGCACTGATGGAGCATGTAATGGCAGTCGTTTTGATGTCTTTGTCTCAAAGCTCAGCAATGACTTAACCCAGCTCCTTGCCTCAACCTTCATCGGGGGAAGCGGTGAAGATAGCGCTCGCTCCTTAGCCCTTGACAGTTCAGGGAATGTTTATGTGACGGGATACACAGACTCATACGACTATCCCACCACACTTGGCGCTTATGATACAGGTTATAATGGTGGTTATGATGTCTTTGTCTCAAAGCTCAGCAATGACTTAACCCAGCTCCTTGCCTCAACCTTCATCGGGGGGAGTCGGGGTGATTATGCTAACTCCATAGTCCTTGACAGTTCAGGGAATGTTTATGTGACGGGAAACACAGACTCATACGACTATCCCACCACACCTGGCGCTTATGATAGCACATGTGGCACTGATGGAGGATGTAACGGTTATAATTCTGATGTCTTTGTCTCAAAGCTCAGCAATGACTTAACCCAGCTCCTTGCCTCAACCTTCATCGGGGGGAGTAGATATGATGAAGCCTCCGGCATAGCCCTTGACAGCTCAGGGAATGTTTATGTGACGGGATCGACAATCTCATTCAACTATCCCACCACACCTGGCGCTTATGATAGCACATGTGGCACTGATGGAGCATGTAATGGCAGTTATTCTGATGTCTTTGTCTCAAAGCTTGATAGCAACCTCTCTGCTAATACTACCTATACTCTTACCCTTACCAGGTCCGGCACAGGTAGCGGCACTGTAACAAGTAACCCGTCTGGTATAGACTGTGGTGCCGGCTGTTCACACAGCTATGCGCCAGGCACTGGTGTCACTCTCACAGCAACACCTGCTTCTGATTCAACCTTTTCTGGCTGGGCAGGAGACTGCTCCTCCTGCGGTTCAAATACCACCTGCGAGATCTCTATGACTTCAGATAAGACCTGCATTGCAACATTTACACTGCAAACGCAGACATACGAGATCTCAGGTGTAGCAAAAGACCCTGATGGCTCTCCTATAGGAGG
>Ga0080004_1133618_pt1 | contig 31453 bp, 35 predicted proteins | sample WasSprMetagenome_FD_69207 | JGI IMG/M metagenome (GOLD analysis project Ga0080004, IMG submission 69207) | Sulfidic aquatic microbial communities from Washburn Spring, Yellowstone National Park, USA - WS (SPADES assembly) (version 2) | ecosystem: Environmental > Aquatic > Thermal springs > Hot... | reverse complement strand
ATAATCGTCAAGGAAGTCTAGGCTAAGCAGGAGTTCACCACGCCTAATAAGCCTCTCATCAACAGCACTCCAATCCATAAAAGAAAGCTAAGCAAAGAAATTAATTAAGCCACAAAGTAAAAATATAAAAGCTTGTTCAAAAATTAAATAAAAGAATTGGGCGAAGAAAAATTTAAGGGATATGAGAAGGCTAAGACAGCATTGTTAGAAAAGATAATGCTATTCATACCAGGGTTTAGAGGTTATAAGGAAAAAGAGCTAAGGAGAGAGTCTGACAGGCTTTTAAGGGATAAGATATACAAAACCTTGATTGAAGCAAAAGAGGACTTGAAAGAAACTTACAGAAGGTTTGTTGAAGCCCGTGTAACAGAAGCATGGGATGATACAGATAGGCTCATAGCAAAATTCGATAGAGTATCTGAGAGAATAAATCATGCAGAGTATGGATATTCAGGCTTCTTTGATATGGTAAAGGTACATGAACAAGATTTAGACAGAATGATAAATTTTGATTTATCGTTGCTCGAAAAAGTTGAAGACATAAAGAAATCTATCTCCGAATTGAAAGAAGAAATCTTATCCGATAAGTTCGATAAAGCAAGATCAAAGATTCTTGAGATTCATAAAAATTTAGATGCTTTAGAAAAGTTATATAACCAAAGAAAGGAAACTATCCTAGAGTTTAGAAGGTAAAAAGAAATGCCTCAAGTCATCGAGTGGAAGACAGTTGGACCTGAAGACATAGTATGGAGGTATCCAGTAGAAGAGGTATCATGGGGAGCACAGCTAATCGTTCATGAGTATGAAGCTGCTGTCTTCTTTAGAGATGGTAAAGCTTATGATATATTTGGACCTGGAAGGCATACTATTACGACTATGAATATCCCGCTATTAAGAAGTGCCTTTAGACTCTTCTATGGTGAAACGCCCTTTAAGGCAACTATAATATTCGTAGCAACAAAGCAGTTCGCAGGAAAATGGGGAGCTAGGGCTCAAACTACAGAGCTCGCACCCCTTCTTGTTCATGGCTCCTTTTGGTTCAAGGTATCTGATGCAAGCTTATTTGTGAACGAGGTTGTAGGAGGAAAGGGTGCCTACACAACATCAGAAGTGAATGAGTTTCTTAAAGGTTTTATCAATGAGCAAATCATCGATGAGTTATCCAGATACGATCTAAAAACAGTATTCACAAAACTAGACGAGACATCGACAATAGTTAAAACACACATAGGAGATGCTTTGAAAAGAGTTGGAATCGATCTTGTCGATTTAAAGTTTGAAGGGATCGATACAACTCCAGAGTTCAGGGATAGACTTTTCTGGCTCAAGGCTACAACATCGACATCAGAAGTCTTAAGAATGGAGACTTTGAAAGAGGTTGGAAAAGAGATGGCTAAAGCACCTGGAGCAGCCATCGGTACAGGAATGGTTCTTATACCACAGATGACTCAGCCATCAGTACCATCAGTTTCTTTATTGATCTGTCCAAATTGTAATAATCAAATACCTTCAACATCAAAATTCTGCCCGAATTGTGGAACTGCGATAGTTAGTAAACCATCAGCTCAGAAAAACTGCCCAAATTGTGGGAAGCAAATACCAGCAGATGCCAAATTCTGCCCAGAATGTGGTCAAAAGCTCACTTAATTTTTGCCCTTATTCTTTTCTACGAAGCATATCTTCTATCTTCGATATCTTTTCTTCAATCTTCTTATCCACTACTAAGTACCTTCTTGGATATGGTATTTCTATCCCATTAGCATCAAATTCTTTCTTAATTTGATAGAGCAGGTCACGAGCCATCATGAAAGCTGTTGGTTGATCTTTGGCTCTGCTCAGCAACCTTAGTAAAATGCCTGATTCTGCAAACTCCATTATAACTACATTAGGTATATTCCCTATTGGTAAGCAATCAGGGTGCTTTTTAGCAATATCCACCATGATCTTCATGGCTTTATCTATATCAGATTCGTAGCTTATCTGGACGAATACAGGCACGAGCATAGTCGGATCCTTTAATGAGTAATTTATTATTACCTCATCATCTAAGACAGAATTCGGTATTATCATCCTTCTATTGTCCCAAATCCTTATTACAGTATGGCGCAAAGTTATATCTTCAACAAATCCAAATTCTCCTCTTATCATTACAGCATCTCCTACACGAATAGGGCGTGTAATTGTAAGGTTCATCCCTGCAAGCAAGTTACCTATGGTCTTCTGGGCTCCAAGCCCTATAACTATTGCAATAAAACCAGCCCCTATTGCAAGAGACCAGATGATACCTATTAAGCCTGGGAAGATTATAGTAAGGACAATAGTTGCACCAATTATATACACAAAGTATATTATGAGTCTATGAATTAATCTGAACGTAGTTTCTCTATCAGGGTTCTCACGTATTATCACTTTTATATGGCGTCCCATGTAGTTATTGATAATAAAGCTTATCACAGCTATAGCGATCGATACGATTATCACAGAAGTAATAGTATCCATGTTTAATGTGATCTAGCTGGGAAGGGTTCCAGGATACCTAGCGTCCCAGTACCTTATTGCTATCATTATACCAAATAGCAGTATGAATATGGTTATGGGACCCTTCACTATCATTACAGCGTAGTCATCTATTCTCGTCTTTGTCTTTCCAGCTATCTTTTCTATGTATCTGTTTATGAGTCTGATTAGAACTACAGCTATTATTATAGAGCATATAAGAATCAAGGCTGTAACGATCATATCTAAAAGATCAAGAGCACTCATTTTTACCACTTGATGAGTGAATGATAATGTTTTAAAAATATTGCTTAATTAAACATTCACGATTAAACAAAGATCATAGCAAGCTCCAAAAATTAAGGTACAAACTATAATACTTTACTCACATTTACGAATGTACATGAATAAATAATACAATATTCTTTTTGCTAAATCAAATTGCATAAACTCCTCGTTAAGCCAAAATATTATTAGCTTACTATCAGATCTACAAGATCAAATTTCTTTACATCTACAAGCCCATAGTCTGTAATCTTTAGCTCTGGTATTACAGGCAATGCAAGAAAGGATAAAGTCATAAAAGGCGCATATAATCTACACCCAAGCTTTGATACTTCTTCATATACATTCTTTAAGCTTATGACTATATTTTCAGCCTTCCAAGTGGACATGAGACCTGCTACAGGGAGCGGTACCTCGCCAAGAATTTTACCATCATCAACAGCAACAATACCTCCTCCCATCTCTCTCAACCTATTTACTGCTAAGCACATATCTTTATCATTGACTCCGACTGTGATTATATTATGAGAATCGTGAGCTATGCTTGATGCAATTGCACCTTTTTTAAGACCAAAACCCTTCACAAAACCTTTCCCAATCCTCCCACTGTTCTTATGCCTCTCAACAACACATATTTTTAGTATATCGTGCTCAACATCTGATAAAAGCTTCTTATCTTTTACTTGTAGATTGTATCTTAATTCTCTTGTGTATATCTGATGCTCTACAATACCGATAACCCTAATTGTGACAGAATCCTTCTTTTCAGTAATTATCTCTAAATCTTCAGGATGAATCTCTTTTAAATTCATGGTCTTCATTATGGGTTTATCTGATATTTTCTCTTCAACTTCTTGTATATACTTCCCATTTTTTGCAACTATCTTGCCATCTATCATGACCAAATTTGCATTAAAATCTTTAAGATTATCTACCACAACTAAGTCTGCGCACTTTCCTGGAGAAACACCTCCTAGATGCTTAAGACCATAATATTCAGCAGGGTTAAGTGTCACCATCCTAATAGCATCTATAGGGTCTAAACCATTGCTGACAGCCTTTCTCAAGACATGGTCTATATCTCCCTCATTCAATAAGTCTTCAACATGCTTATCATCTATAACTAACATGAAACGCCTTGAATTCTCCTTTGTCACTATGCCTATTAAATCTGAGAGATTCTTCGATGCAGAACCTTCCCTTATCATCACCCACATACCAAGAGAGAGTTTTTCAAAAGCCTCTTCTTTTTCCGTCGATTCATGATCGGATAAAATGCCTGCTGAAATGTATTTACAGAGGTCTAATCCTCTAAGCCCAGGGGCATGCCCATCAATAGTCATTTCTTTACATGCATAAATCTTATCCATAATATCCTTCTTACGAGATATTACACCAGGAAAGTTCATCACCTCACCCAGACCGATTATTTTATCGATTCTCCTTAGCTTTTTGATCTCATCAACGCCTATAGTTGCTCCTGAAGTTTCAAGGTGAGTTGCTGGGACACAGGATGGTATCATAAAATAGACTTTTAATGGAGCCTTCTTAGAATCTTTTATCATGAATTTTATCCCATCTATGCCCTTTACATTCGCTATCTCATGAGGATCCGCTACAATACAAGTAGTCCCTCTAGGCACTACAACTCTTGCATACTGGCTAGGGATCATCATGGAACTTTCTATGTGTATATGAGCATCTATGTAGCCTGGAAGAATATACTTTGACCCAAGATCGATCTGCTTCTCTGATGGTATAGGATTCTTGCCTACATAAATTATCATTTTATCCTTTATGCCTACATATGATTCAGATGTTATTCCTGTGTAAACATTGACCAGGTTCCCATGTAATAATGTTTCAGCTTTAAAACTCAATGTATTCACAGTAAAACTTAATCTTTTTAACTAAATAACATTATCGTATAAGCCATTTTATAGTTTTAAGAATTTTAAATGATATTGATAGATTTTCAATAAAGCATGAAAATATCATGTAAATATGAAAACTTACCTTCATCTACGCATAGAATAAAGGAAAGGCAAGTAATTCAGAGGATTCATCAAAACTTTTTGCTTATACTAGATTCGAAACTCTATAAATCTAATCTTTATTTTACAGTTTCTTTTTTGATGAGTCTTTGTGCCTAAATTAGCGTACAGATGGAAAGAAGGCGTCTATTAGCCATCTATAACTGGATGCTCACATCTTAGCATCAAAGGTTTAAGAAATATATTTTTGATGCTAAAACAAGTTAACCTTTAAATCATTCAGCAATTATCATGATCATATGCACTTAGTTGGAATATTTTTAGGAGAAACTTCTTTTAAGTACTCTTTCCCAAATGATCATCCACTTAAGAGTAGCAGAGTTGAGATTTTTTGGAACTTGCTCAAAGAAGGACTTGCCAATAGAGAGAACTTAAGGATCATAGAGCCTGTCATTGCAAGTGAGGATGTTTTACTTCTTTTTCATACTAAGGAATACATAAATTTTGTGAAGAAAGCCTCAGAATATGGTTTTGGCTATCTAGATTATGGAGATACTCCAGCCTTTAAAGGAGTTTTTGAGGCTGCAAGCTATATTGTAGGCACTACTCTTCTTGGCTTAGATATGATTATGAGGAAAGAATTAGACCATGCCTTTAATCCTAATGGAGGAATGCACCATGCAAGAAGGGATAGAGCAGCAGGATTTTGTGTATTTAACGATGCTTCTATAGCCATAGTCCATGCCAAAAAGGATTATGGTCTAAAAAGGATTCTTTATGTTGACATAGATGCCCATCATGGAGATGGTGTTTGTTATGAATTTTATGACGATCCTATGGTATTTACAGCTGATATACATGAAGATGGGAGGTATTTGTACCCTGGAACTGGATTCAGCCATGAGACAGGTTCTGGAGAAGCGATAGGAACAAAACTGAACATACCTTTAAAGCCTGGATCAGGAGATGAGGAATTCAAAGAAGCCTTTACAAAGGTTGAGGAGTTTGCTTATAGAATAAAGCCTGAGCTGATAATATTTCAATGTGGTGCAGATGGATTAAAAAACGATCCTCTTACGCATCTAAACTATACTGAAGAGGCTCATAGATATGCAACAAACAGGCTACATATCATCTCACATGAGTTATGTGATGGGAGGATAATAGCTTTAGGGGGAGGAGGCTATAATCCTAACAATGTTGCTAAAGCTTGGCTTGAAGTAGTAAAGGGTCTATTAGATTAATTAGCTTACGATTGAACCAATTAATAGTATAAAATGAAGTAAGTTGATCATTCTAATCCTCCTTTATTCAGCTATAAAGACTGGACTGGCGGAGATTTTGACTATAACGACTTTGGAATGAGCATGGTTGTAACAGAAATCCACATCGAGTAGAAGAAATAGACATTAGATGTCAAGGGCTGGTGAAGCTACCACCAGGCTTAGTTTTTCTGCTTATTTTATAAATGCTATGTGTAGGGTTTTGCTTTGCCCAAGTTTAGTAAAAGTCTGTTTGTAATCAATGCTGGACACCTTTATGGCTTATTTAAACTAAATTTTTGAAGCCTTTTAAGGGCTTGCACCTTCTCTTTTTGATCTATTTTAGCTTGTTCAACAGCATCACTTAGGATTCTAATGGCTTCATCCATCTCTCTTTTATTTATGGGTCTTGGAACTCCGTCCTTACCTCCAAAGGCAAAAGAGTACTTAACAGGATCTTTCCAGCTTGCCTGCTTACCATAAACCAATTCAGAAACTAGAGCCAATGCCCTAACAACAGAAGGACCGACCCCTCTAAATGATAATAGCTCTTCATAATTCTTCGGCTGGAATTCATATAACCTTCTAAAGATTTCCCAATTCAGATTTCTTGGCATCGAAAAGCCCTCTACATTAGCGATTTTAAATTGATCTTGAGTCCAAGGGTCTAAAGTGGAAGGATTGCTTATTCGCTTTATGGAAGATACTAAATTGTTAGGATTCCCTTTCACCAAGTCGACGCATATGTTCCTATTCTCTTCAGCTTCTTTCGCCGTCATATTTAGCACTAAGGGCCTTTTCACATCCCCTACAATGGCTTTATGAGGCTCAACGATAAAGCTATCTAAATCCTCAGAGAGCCAGTGGTAACGCCTTGCAGTCCTATCTTCTATGTTCATGCCTTGCTGAATAACAGACCAATTTCCTTTCTCAGTCAAGAAGAATGCATGATGATACAATGGATAACCTGCTTGAATGGCTGTATTATCGACCTTGGCACAAATTCTGCTTGCATATTTTAGTTTGTCAATATTTGAGGAGGATAAATTGAAATCTTCACCTATCTTATCTATTTCTATTTGAGTGTTTAGGGAAGCTTTTCCCTTCCCACCTGCTACCTTTATTCCATAATCCTCCTTAGAAAGTACTCTCTTTAATACTCCTGTAACTACCGTTGTTAAGCCTGAGGAGTGCCAATCGTAACCTAATACACAACCTAAAGCCTGAAACCAATATGGATTTGAAATCCTTCTTAGGACTTCATCGGTTCCATACTCATCTATTATAAGCCATAATATCTCCTTTGATAAACTCTCCATTCTGTAGATGAGCCATCTTGGTGCATGTCCTCTATGCAAAGGAAGAATGGTGAAACCTGTCCTCTTCAATACAAATTTTATATTATCTTCCGACTATTTAAAATAGTAAAGATAAACCAAGAAAATTATATTTTATGAGTATGTAATAAGATTCACTATTATGAGATTCAAGATTTGTACTAGGGTCAAGAATGAACACTTAAGAATAAGGATGAGGAGAAGCAAATTCTAAAAAAGCAAAGTAAATAAATATCTTCCATATAGTGAACATCATGGACTGGTATGAGGATATAGATGAGTGGTTCAGAAAGTATTGGCGCATGCCTTTCTTCGGAAGCAGAAGATTCTTTGAGGATTTTGAAAAAATGTTCGAAGATTTCTTCAAGGATATTGAAAACGAAGTTCCTAAAGACCTTGTAAGAGAAAGAAGGCTTCCAGACGGAAGCATTGCTAGAGAGTTTGGACCATTTGTTTATGGTTACTCCTTAACGATAGGACCAGATGGCAAACCAGTAATAAGAGAGTTTGGCAATGTCAAACCTTTCACAAAGCCTTTTAGAGCACCAAGGCTTGGGATGGAATTTAAAGAAGAAAGAGAACCTTTAGTGGACGTACTTGATGAAGGGGATTATATTAGAGTGGTTGCTGAACTACCTGGCGTTGAAAAGTCGGACATAAATATAGAATCGACTGAAAAGATCATAACAATATCTGCAAGTAGTGAAAGAAGAAAGTATAATAAGAAAATTGAGATGCCTTCAGAGATCGATCCAGCAAGTGCAAAAGCTAGTTACAACAATGGTATATTAGAAATAAAGGTCAAGAAAGCAGTACCTGTTCCGAAGGGCAAACGCATTAAGATAGAGTAACCAAAGAATCGTATCAAAAATATCCTTACGTTTTGTTTATTGCTTCATTGATTTGATCAGCCATCATATGACCTACTAGCTTAACTTCGCTGTTCTCTACTCCAACCATTTTGGATAATCTGTTTTTGATATCCTTTGCAATCATCATGGCGAATACTGGTGGGCAGAAGGGTGCTGAGAGATGAAAGCTGACAGAGACTTTTTTACCTTCTATCTTAACCTCATCAACCAAACCCATATCTACTATAGACATACCTATTTCTGGATCTATAACATTGCTCAATTCTTCCATAATTTCTTCTTTGGTAACCAATTCTAATATCTAAGAACCTCATCAGCATTATATAGTTTTCTGATAAGCATCAAAGCTCTAGTCTTTCTACGATTTCATAAAACTTCTCATAAGGTTTGATCATCTCTATATCTTTCGAGAAATTTCTATGCATCTTCTCAAATATACTTATAAGTTCTTCTTGCTTATTTTGATTGATCATTTCTTTTAAAGCTTTAGCTTCTTTTAATAGCCTTTCCAAGCATGGATGTGTATGCTTATTCATTGTTTGTATTGATGCATAAATATTTGGCTTCTCTGTCAGCATACTTTCTGCAAGAATCAGTTGCAAAGTAAAAGATGGACCTGCAAACCTCCTCAAATTATTAATATCTTCATTCGATAGAGTTAAAGCAAAGACCATGTTCAAAAAATGAGGTAATGAAAGAGTCAAGGCCATGATTCTATCATGCTCCTCTGCACTTATTACATCGACAATGGCTTTAGGAAAAAGATTTTGAACCAAATTTACCTCTTTTCTCGAGTCTTTAACAGGTATTACAGCTATCTTTTTCCCCCTTAAAGTCCTTGCACCAGAACCAAAAAGTGGATGTATCGATAAAGTCGTTATCCCATCTTTAGCCAGATTCATCAAAGCCTTCATGACATGAGTCTTTATAGAAGAAATCTCTGTGACTATAGAATCTTTTTTCAAATCTTTTTCTATTTCTTCGATAACTTTTGGTGCAGATTCTATATTAACAGATACCATGATCAAATCTGCATCTTTAACTGCATCTAAGTTAGATTTGGCAAATAGAAATCCTTCCTTTTCAGCAATAATTCTCGCCTTCTCTTCCTCTATATCTGAAATAATCACAGCATGACCTTTTGATTTAAAGTATCGAGCAAACCATCTTCCCATCCTACCTGCTCCGCCTATTATCGCTACTTTCATCTTAACATCTCACCCATTCTCTTCAACCCTTCTAATAGTAAACAATCTGCTTGACAAGCACTTATCCTGATAAAGTTAGGATAGTCTCCAAAAATTGTACCAGGAGTTACACAAACATTCTTATCCTTTAGAAGATCTAGAGCGAACTTTTCAGCATCAAAACTTTTATTCTTGCTTATCTGTGGAAATACATAAAAGGCACCATCAGGCATGTAATAGGATAAGCCCATCTCTTCTAATTCCTTACAGACTAAACTTATTCTTTTTTTGATGAGATTGGCATATCTTTTGACATCTTTATTACACTTTAAAGCCTCAATTGCAGCGTATTGAATAAATTCTGGGACGCTGGTGGATACTAATGCTTGAATCTTTGATATCTTTCTTATGGTTTCTACATCAGATATAGCATAGCCTATCCTAAAGCCTGTCATGCCATAGCTTTTGGAAAAAGATGATACGCATATAGATTTACATTCATGAAACTCTAATATGCTATTAAAGGGCTTAAAGGAATAATCAGAATAGACTTCATCGCTCAGTATAGTTATATTTCTATCTATTGCCAAATCTACCAAAGCTTTTATATCTCTCTTCTCAAGAATCTTTCCTGTTGGGTTATTAGGATAGTTGATTATAATCAACTTGGTGGAATCGTTTATGAGGTTTGATACGAGTTCTATATCAGGCCTCCAACCCTCTTCAAGGTCTGTCTTGATGTTGATCGCTCTACCTCCTATCATTTCTATACAATCAACATAAGCTGGCCATGCAGGCTGTATAACTATTGCTTCATCACCTTGAGACAGGGTTGATAAAATGCTAGCATAGATGGAAAATCTTCCCCCTGATGTCACAGCCACTTGTTCAGATGATAAATCTATGCCATAACGCTTATTCAAATAATTTGCAATACTTTCTCTTAAACTCAATATCCCTGAAGGTTCGGTATAATGTGTATGGCCCTTTGATATTGCATCATAAGTTGCCCTTTTAACCTTATATGGAGGACCGAAGTCCGGTTCTCCAACCTCTAGATGAATTACTTTTTTGCCATCTTCTTCCATTCTTTTGGCTAAAACGAACATGTCTATTACACCAATGGCTTTTTTACTTATGGTACTCTTATGAGCCCTTACAGCTTCTTCTATCAAAAGGTTTAGAACTCTTAACCCAAATTGTTCATCAACATCATACTTCTTACATGTATTTATAACAGATTTTCTAAGATCTCTCTCCACTTTATAGTCTATAGTAGGTAAGCCCAAGGAAAATTTTATCTCGTTGATCTTCTTTGTCAATGAGAGACGTTGAGCTATCAGCCTTATTATCTCATTTGTAATATCTTTGACTTCTTTACGTAAAGCTTCTAGCTCTGATTCACTTGGCAATATTCATCATCTTAACTAGTTCTTATGACTTGAGGTATCAAGCCAGCCCTTATAGAGTGATCAGCGATAACACAAGATACCATAGCTTCAACCACAGGAACTGCCCTTGGTACTATACATGGGTCATGGCGCCCAGGCACTATTAAATCGACTTCCTTTAATGTGTCAAGATGAATCGTCTTTTGTGGCTTTCTTATAGATGATGTAGGCTTAAAGGCTAACCTTAAAACTATTGGCATACCATTTGAAATTCCTCCAAGAATCCCACCAGCCCTGTTTGTTGATGTTATTATCTTCCCTTCCTTTACAGAAAAAGGGTCGTTATATTCTGATCCTCTTAGCCTTGAAGCTTCAAAACCGATGCCAAATTCGATGCCTTTCACAGCAGGTATGGAAAATAAAGCTTTACTTAAATCAGATTCAAGAGAAGAGAAGACAGGCTCCCCTAAGCCTATGGGCACGTTCAAAACTTTGCATTCGACTATACCTCCTAGACTATCACCCTTTGATTGTTCTTCCATTATTCTCATTTTCATCTTTTCTGCTGCTTCTAAGTCTGGGCACCTTACTTCATTAGAGTATCTAAGGTTTCTAATTTCATCATCAGACACCTCTCTTGCTCTGATCCCTCCTATCTCAATAGAATAGGCAAGGACTTCCATACCAAGAGTATATTGGAGAAGTTTCTTGGCTATAGCACCAGCCATAACAAAAGTTGCTGTAATTCTACCTGAGAAGCGCCCTCCTCCCCTCCAATCATTATAGCCTCCATACTTCCAAAGGGCTGTGAGATCAGCATGTCCTGGTCTTGGAGTCTTTCTTATCTGCTCATATGGCTTTGAGTCTACATCCTTATTCCAAATTAATGCACAGATAGGGGCACCTGTAGTATAATTATTAAAAACTCCTGATATTAATTCTACTTTATCCTCTTCAAACCTTTCGCTTGTTACCATGGATAATCCTGGTCTTCTCAAATCAAGTTCGTGCTGAATATCATCCTCACTTAAAGGTAAGCCTGCGGGGCAACCATCTACTACCACTCCTATACATTTACCATGGCTCTCCCCAAAGCTCATTACCAAGAATCTTTCTCCTAGAATGTTTCCTGTCATTTTATACTCCTTCTATGATTGCTCCTATTGATTTAATATCTTTGATGAAATTTGGGTAAGATACATCTACTGACTCAAGACCCTCTACAATACAAGGCTCAGGCGAAGCCATGGCAGCAGCACAAAAAGCCATAAAGAGCCTATGATCTCCATGAGCATTCAATGAGCAACTCTTCAGTTTTTCACAATACTCGATGATTATGCCATCTTGTAACTCTTGCACTTTAGCACCAATCCCTCTTAACTCCCTTGCGAGTATGGATATTCTATCTGTCTCTTTGAACCTAGCATGCTCAACGCCTTTTATGATCGTCCTTGGTCTAGCCTTCAGCGCTATTACTGATAAAACAGGCAACAAGTCAGGAGAATCTGATAAGTCAAATTCCCCTCCTTTCAAAACCTTTCCTCCTGATAAAGTGATCTCACCTTTTGATTTATCGATAATAAAATCAGCTTCCATCTTCTCCAATAAATCTAAAATGCGCATATCTGCTTGAGGAAGAGAAAAATTTAGATTCTCTATTGTAACCTTTTCTCCAGCCAATAGAGCAGATGCAATCAATAGAGATGCTGAGCTAAAGTCTCCTGGAACATCGAAATCTGATCGATGATAATCTTGTTTTGGCGGGATGATATACTCTTTATAATCTTTATGAATAGCATTTCCTCCAAAAATCTTCATCATAATCAAGGTTGCGTCTATATATGGTCTCGATACAGTCTTGCCATGAACTTTAATCGATGTTTTATTCTTAGCCTTTGGAGTAGAGATCAAGAGGGCGGATATGAATTGTGATGAGATGTCACCTCTTATTTCAGCTTCTCCTCCCTTGATCCCACCACCTTTCACTATTATCGGTGGCAAGCCGTTTTGGCGAGATGAATAGCACTCAACTCCTAAGCTTGATAGAGCAGAGAGCAATGGTTGCATAGGTCTAGATCTTATGCTATCATCACCTGTAATTATTGAATAACCCTCCGGTGCCAAAGATGCCATGGCTGTTATTAGGCGCATGGTAGTGCCTGAATTCTCTACATTAATAACATCATCAGGTGTCTTAAGATCTGGATTCCCCTCAATGTAGAGACGATCCTCTTTCTTGTCTATTGATGAGCCTAAAGCTTGGCATGCCTTTATCGTAGCAATAGTATCTCTTGCAAAAAGAGGCTTGTTTATTCTAGATTTTCCAGAAGCAAGGCTCGACAATACTACTGCTCTATGAGTATAGCTCTTACTTGGTGGAGCCTTGACTTTGCCATGAAGATTGCTTGGGAATACTTTAACACTCGTCAATCTAATATCACTGCTTTTGCCTTCTCATAATTTATTCTTGTTAATATTATATCTCCAGGCAGATCTGACCAGGCTGAAGCTATCTCATCAACTCTATTAGGATGGCAGACAGCAGCTATGGCAGGTCCTTTCCCTGAAAGACTTGAGCCTTTAGCACCAGCCAATAGAGCTTTTAAAATAGGTTTTATGCTAAAGCCTAGTGCAGCAGAGCATGCTAAACCGTTTAAGACCATGGCTTCCCAATACTCACCTTTCATAACCAATGAATAGGCTTCCTTAAAAAAAGAGTCAAATTTTTTAAGTCTAGCCTTATCGACATTCTTCGTATAAACCTTTTCTCGTGGTGCATATATTACTATATGATAATCCTCTTCTAGAATTTCTCTTTTCTCTATTACTCGATTAATGTTATCGGTTGCAACTAACCCACCAAAATAAGATGCACAAGCATCATCGAAAGCTCCAGTTATAGTTACACCTGCCTTTATGGAAGCGTTTACACCTAAATTTATTATCTTTAAATCGTCTAAATTCGTCTTTAAGGCAGCCAAGGTTGCTAACACTATCGCATTGGAAGCAACGCTCGAGCTCTTAAGACCTTTTCCAATAGGAATATCAGACTTTGTAGTAACCCTTGCACCATAGTTCTTATAGCCTAAATTATTCAAAACTTCTTTTACAGCATATTTAGCCAAGATCTTATCTTCTTCATTATCGCTACCAATGATCTTCACATCTATTTGATCAGAATTCTCTATCAATTCCACTTCGGCTTCTGTCTTTAGACGAATCCCAAGGGCAGCACCATTACCAGTTGCAATGGCATTCACTATAGATATGGCGCCAAAAGCTATCCCTTTTCCTCTCAAAAAATCACCCTAAGGCTTTAAGAACTGCTCTTCTCATTATATCGATAGGTGCATCTATTCCTGTCCAGAGCTTAAAAGAGGAAGCTCCTTGCCCTATGAACATTTCATATCCAGGGATGGTCTTTGCACCCATCTTTTCAGCATCTCTAATCAGCTTTGTCTTCTTAGGATTATAGACTACATCAAAGACTATCAAATCTTTTCTGATCAATTCTTGAGGGATAATGCTCTCATCTAGGTTTGGATAAGTACCTATAGGAGTTGTATTTATGATTATATCTACAGAGCTTATAGCCTTCTTTAAAGAGTCTATGTTAAGCTTCTCAAGATTATAATTCATACTCAGCTTTTTACTCAAGTCCTCTGCCATTTGCTTTGCATTATCAAAGGTGCGATTCATTATGATGATTTCATTACAACCTTTTGAAACTAATGCTACTATGCATGCTCTAGCAGCTCCCCCAGCCCCTATCAACAAAGCCTTCAAACCCTTTAAGGAATTAACCTTCGATTCTAATGCTGATATAATTCCATCTACATCTGTATTGTAACCGATAAGCTTATCCTTATCGTTAACTACAGTGTTCACTGCACCAACCAAAGATGCATCCTCATTAATTTTATCAAGAAGATTTAAAATGGCAACTTTATAAGGCATTGTAACATTGAAGCCTTTAACCTTTAAAGCCCTTAGACCTGCTACAGCCTCCTTTAAATAAAGATCGTCAACATCGAAAGCAAGATAGACATAATCAAGACCTTTAGCTCTAAAAGCTTCATTATGCATTATCGGTGATAAAGATTTATCGACTGGATGGCCTATTAAACAGCATAGACGAGTTTTACTGCTAATGACCCAGTTCGAGCAAATCATAAAGCTCTCTTAACTCCTTAACCATGATCTGAGCTGGTGCAGTAGAAAAGCCTGGTAATGAAGCGTATGTAAAAGGACTACCAAGGATTGGACAAAGAATCCTTGATATTTGACCTTTCTCACCCATACAAAAAGCAACTAGCTTATTAGGTTCTGAATGCTTGTACAAATTTAAAATCGAGATATTATCAGAAAAATCTTTAGCCATCGTGACGATCTTTACTATTTCTCCTAAGGGCTTGGCTTTATCAAGAGTGCTTTTAAGAAATTGGAAGGGAGGAGTATCTTCAAAGTCATGCCAAGACAAAATTGTCGAGGTTGAGCCCCTTATTAATCTTAAAAGATCAGGATTGTTTTGGGCAAGACTTAACTCAATATCCATATAAGCAGGCTTAAGCTTTGAAAGGTTCAACAATACTTCTTGCCTTTCTTCTTCACTCCCCTTAAACTTCCCACCCTCATCCTTGGCTCTGCATGTTAATATGCTTCTATCAATATGCTTTTTTATGGCTTCTTTCAAAATTGAAAAGTCGATTCGTTCCAAATAATCGACTCTTATTTCAAACAAATCTGAACCAAAATCAATGGCTTCTTCTATTCTCTCACTAAGCATCTCTATATTTCTAACACCTATAGATGTGCAGATTTTTACTTTTGTCTTGAGCATATAAATGTTCATCTACATAATTATCGTAATTATAAATGTAATTAATTAACCATAACGGATTTGCCATAATTACCACTCAAAGTTATAGGCTTTTGTAGCAAACTCTTCTAAGTTTCAACTTAGCAAGACATTCTTTTATTATTCGTTTTATGCTTTCCTTAGACATACACCAATTATTTTCGAGGCGAATATTTAAGGGTGATAAGTTCTTAGCATTGTCATCATTATTCCATCTTATGGAATTCGTATTATAAGTAGGATATATTAGATAATCTACTAGTAAATTTGTTGATGGAGAGGAACCTGTTTCTCCAGGCGAACGTGGAGAAATTGTGATTACAGCTCTAAATAATTTCGCCATGCCCTTATTAAGATATAAGATCGGTGATGTTGGTATTCTTGATGAAAAGCAATGTTCATGCGACATTACTCATCCTCTCATTTAATCGATTGGAGAAATGATGGAGAAAGAACGACTTTTCTCTATACACCTTTACGCATGGGAATGCTAAGAAAAACTATTTTTCTATTATATGCTCATCTACCTGAATGCCAAAGTGCCTACCACTAGGTGCATGTATATAAGCCAATACCTCATCTCCAGGTTTTATTTCAGTGGCAGAGATCAACTTATTGTTTCTACTAACTAACCTTATCGTTTCTGCATTTTGAACCAATATGCTTGCTATGCGTCCATTATGAGTTGCTTTTATTAAGCGCAAGGGTCTTCTTTCTATCTTGGCTCTTCCTACAACGGCTGATTTAGTTATGCCTTGGCTGTTCACAATCAAGATCTCATCTCCTGCTTCAATTTCAGATAAGTACTTTGTTTTAGCATCTGGTAAAAGTATGTAGCTATGAACTGCTCCAGCGTTAACACGAAAAGGTCTTGGGGCAGTGAACTCAGACCCTATCGTCTCACTATGAATAAAGAAAAATAGGTCAGACTGGCTACCTATAAGTGCTCCATCACCAATCTCTAATAAAGATGCAGTATCGATGCAAACTCTATCACCCATCCCAACATCTTTCACTTCTTTTACCTTCACAAAGACCAATTCAAGCCTTTTTTGTTCAGAAAGATAGCCTACAAGACCTTTTATATCTTCAGGACTTTTTGGTGCATATACTATACCATCAACACCTAGTTCAAGAATCCCAAACATAGTCTTAACCTCTTCTAAACGCTCTATCTTTGCATAAATTTTTGTATTCTTCTTATGTAATTGAGCTACCAAATTCTCTAAAGGTATTATCTTCCAATCTTCAGTCTCAATAAAAACACTTGTTGCTCCTTGTTTAGAGGCATCGATCACTATATCCTCATCAGCTTTTTTTGAGATCTTAACGCTTAAAGCAAATTCTTTATTGATTTTTCTAACCTCTTCAACCTTTTCTAAAGAATCTATCAATATAATGTCTCCTTCTCTTGAAGATGAAAATAGTTTAACTTTGCTACGAAGATCATCATCTATTAATTTTGGATCACATAGAAAGGAATTAATTTTGTTCTCAATAGCCTTCTTTAAAATTTCAGAGGCAATAACCTTTTCATTTGGCAAGACAATTATGATCTCTTTATCAAGAGTTTTCTTAGCCAATCTTTAAGACCTCTAAAGCCTTCTCAACACTCTTTCCCTGCATTATGATCATGTTCAATGCCCGCACTATAGCATCAGGGCGATCATGCTGAAATACATTCCTACCAAAGGCTACTCCTATAGCACCTGCCTTTATTGCACCATAAGCCATCTCTAATACATCGCGATCAGTCTCAGACTTTGGTCCTCCAGCTATCACTATAGGTACAGGACAACCTTTAACAACACTCCTAAAAGATTCTGAATCTCCGGTATATACAGTCTTGATGATATCTGCACCAAGCTCAGCCCCTATCCTTGCTACATGAGCGATTATTTCTGGATTATTAGGATCCTTTATGTTCTCTCCTCTTGGGTACATCATGGCTATAAGGGGCATTCCCCATAAATCACAATCATCAGCCAAACTTCCAAGAATCTCAAGCATCTCATGCTCCTCTTTACATCCTATATTAATATGCACAGATACTGCGTCTGCTCCAAGCCTTATAGCCTCCTCAACAGATCCAACTTGAACCTTCCTATTAGGTGCCAAGCTTAAATTTGTACTACCTGTGAGGTGCATTATCATCCCTATTCTTGGTGGCTCTTTTAATGAACGTATTATTCCTTTATGCGCTAAAACTGCTGTTGCTCCTCCTTCACTAACTTTTTTGATAATATGATCCATATCTGTTAATCCTTTCACAGGACCCATGGTGACGCCATGATCCATAGGTATGCATATCATCTTTCCATTGAATGTAATCCTATCTAAGCGAACCTTCTTCCCCGAGACCATATTAACTCACTATATCATCTTCAACGCTACCATCAATTCTCCTAAAAGTATAGAGGAGCCTGATCCTCCCCTTATTGTATTGTGGCTCAAGACATGTAGCCAAAGAGAGTTTGCATCTAATCCACGGCGAACTCTACCAACAGTTACGCTCATCCCTGGGACAGAGCCTGCAAGCCTATCAAGGCGAGGTTGAGGTCTATCATCTTCTTCTCTAACTATTATGGGCTGAGTTGGAGCCATTGGGAGCTTGAGCTCTTGAGGTTTTCCTTTAAAAGACCTTAGAACTTCTTTTACTCCATCTATATCTACCCTCTCTTTAGTCTCAATATACACAGATTCTAAGTGCCCATCTATGGTTGGAACTCTGTTACAAGATGCTTCGACTTTTATATCTGCTGGCTTTATTTTATCTCCTTCTATGCTACCTAGCATCTTACATGGCTCCAATTGAACCTTCTCCTCTTCTTCAGCTATGAATGGTATAACATTATCTGTTATTGATAGGGAGGGAACTCCAGGGATGCCTGCTCCTGATAATGCTTGCATAGTCGTAACTACTACCTTCTTTATCGTTAAAAGATCGTGTATAGGCTTTAAAGCTATGGTCAAGCCTAGAGCGGTACAGTTTGGATTTGAAACGATGAATCCATCCCATTTCCTCTTACTTCTTTGAACTTCTATCAAGGTTAAATGATCAGGATTCACTTCAGGTATAACTACTGGCACATCATCACATAAACGGAAAGCGCTAGAATCGCTTATGATATGAAAGCCAGCCTCTGCAAACTTTGGCTCTACTGTTTTTGCTGCAGAAGTCGGTAAAGCTGAAAAGATCAAATCAGCATCAACTTCCTTTGGCTCTGTAGGCTTGACTATCATATCTTTATACTGCTCAGGCATATCTGGAGACATTAACCATTTGCCTGTAGAACTATACTTTTTGCCAGCAGATTCTCCACCTGTTAGAGCCGTAACTTCAAACCAAGGATGGTTTAAGAGAAGGTATAGATAATTCTGTCCTATCATCCCTGTTGCTCCAAGAATTGCAGTCTTGATTCTCTTCATTCACCCTTCAACGCTCTTCTAAGCAGGGTAAGCGCTTTCTCTACTTCTTTGTTTGAAATAAAGATTTTGATAGAAGAGCTTATGGTGACAAGACCATATATGTTTATGCCTTGATCAGCCAAAGGTGTAATGAATCTTTGTATTATTCCTGGATTAGTCTCCAAATCCTTCCCTTTAATAGATACCATGGACAAGTCCTCAAAAGAGCTTACCGCTTTTCCTATCTTCTTCTCTACCATTAATTTGTGCAAATTGTTAAGGAGTCTTTTACCATTCGATATGTAAAGAATCGAGGATTTCTCATCAGAGGTAATAGATACTATTTCACCCCCTGATCTTTGAACCTCATAAGCTAACAAAGCTAGCGATTGAGGATTTGATGCTTCAGTACCTACTATGGTAATCATGGTAACAGGTTTGTCATAGCACTCTATCTCATAACTTATGGAGCCTTTGCCGATCAGAGTTCCACCAGAAGTTAGGCTCTCATTCTCAAGGCTTATTACTCTTATTATCAAATCATCCTTTTTGTACTTAAGGGCCTTTGCCTGAAGAATCTTTGCCCCTCCTGCAGTTAGAATATAAGCCTCTTCAGGATCCAGTATATCGATTGGAATCGAGCCTTCGACTTTTGATGGATCTGCTGAAAGGATGCTACCTACATCTTTAACAAGAACGACTTCTTTCGCATTTAAACAGCTTCCTAGTAGCACGGCAGTTGTATCACTTCCTCCTCTTCCCATAGTAGTCACTTTATTCATTTTACTCTTTCCTATGAAGCCACATACCACAGGTATCTTGCCCGATTCTATTATAGGAATCAACCTTTCTTTTGTAGCTCTTAGAGTTTCATCGAGTAAAGGATCGGCATCACCATGCTTATCATCAGTTATTATGGGCCAATGGGGAGATTCTGTATCTATAAGATAAGGATTTAGACCTCTTGAAGCTAGTGCGGCTGACAATATACGAGCACTAGTCCTCTCACCCATAGCTAATATCTCATCTAGATCAGATGCAGATACATTTGGCGCTACTTTCTTAGCCAAATTAAGAAGTTCGTCTGTTTGGCCTTTAAGGGCTGATACAACTACCACTAGTCTTGAACCTTTTTCTACTTCAGATTTTATCATATCTGCAGCCTTTTTCACATTCTCTTCATTCATAAGGACTGAGCCACCAAATTTAACGACAATTATTGGCTTATCCAAGATAAAACCTCCTTAATACGCAAAGAAAAGATAACTAATAGTAGGCGAAGAATTCACTGGAATTATATGTAATCCAGTCTTGGAAATAAAGTAGATCGCCTCTTACCCTGTGCATCGGCAATTAGAAGCTTGCGCATATATAAATTTTTATTGATTTAGAGGAGAGAAAATTAAAAGCAATCTCTCAGTTAAACACCATTCTAAAATTGGCTAGCCAATTGGTAACGGTTATTAACTTTTAGTAAGGGCTTAAACTGAGTATGTTAAGTTCATCTGAGTTCTTAAGCGCACCGAGAGGACTGCTCAAAATCTTCATCCTAAAGGCTGCATCTAAAATGCCTGTAAGCGGAATCGATATTCTAGATCAGATAAGCTTTTACACCGATGATGAATGGAAGCCTAGCCCTGGTTCAATATACTTCATATTAAATGAGCTTTTGTCAAAGGGGATGATCTCAGAAGTAATAAGTCATGATACAAATGTTAAAAGATATATAACCACTAGTAAAGGAATGAATATGCTTTCTTCATTCCTTAAGGTTGCAGATCAAGCTCTTAGAAGACAATTCATATTCATTGGTGTTATGGCTCATGTTGTAGAGAAAGATTCGGTGAAGGCTTTTGTCGAACTCGCTAAGTTGATACTCACCTCTAATAAAGAAAGGCAAGAGAAACTGGTCCCTATGATAAATCAACTGATCTTTAAATTGAAGGAGCTTTAAATCATGGAGGAGGCTTAAGCTTATGCCATTCACTGATTTTTTCAGATCTAAATAATGTAACTTTAAATCTTGTAATTTTTTTACACTCTGAAATTTGGCATTTATCATACTCAGGGATTAGATGCTGATGCTTTACCGTGCTTTCATCAACATCTTCGAGAGGCTCTAGCATAATGCTTATGAGGCTTCTATCTTTGTACAAATTATCTATCATTTCTTTAAGATGATCCTCACATAGTATTAATGATATACCTTCTGCTCTCTTACCTTTCCATAGTTCTCCTCTTCCAACTTTCATTAAATAGATTTTGCTGATCTATATTAAATTATTTATTGAGCAATATGGTCAGTGTCGTCGCGAGGTCTTCAACGCCTACGTGAGCTAATCGTAGGCTCAGTCTGGGGCAGCGAGCACTTCATCCCATTGTTTATTTTATCATCTAACATTTAAGATTTCTGTATTTGAATGAAATCAGCCATAATCCTTTCTAGCTTCTTTATCGTCCCAGAAACTTTTATTGGGAGAAAAGTAGAATCTTTGGGCTTCATCGAGCTTAAAGCGAAAAGTACATCATCTACATGCTTGTTATTGCAACGAACGATGAAGAAGTTAGTTTCCAATTTTACAAGCCTAAAATCTATGAATTTGAGACCGATGGCACCGAAAAGATCTTTTACCCTACTTTTAATCTCTCTTTCCAGCTCTTTATAGTCATCATGCATCTCATGATAAACCAATATATACCTCTTTTTTTCATATTTCATTCCTATCTACCAAGCATTTTCGGACCTAGATCAAGCTTCTCAACTATTTCTTTGTTAGGCACATCATGTAAAATTTCTCTTAAGGTCAAATTTCCACCTAAAACCTTGTAAAAGTTATATAGTATCCTTGGTGGGACCAATTCATTAGGATTTCTTGCTCTACTCGAGAATATAGTAACAATATGCCTTCTTCTACACACATACATCAATTTTGCCAAACATTTCAAGTAATTTGTAAATGAGAATTCATTATATAAGCGCAAAAAAGCGAAATCAAACTCAATTGCAAAATTTATATTTGATTTTTTTGCACAAAATTCCTTCACTTTAAGCACATCGTTCACATCCTTACCAGCCTCTAGCAAATAGAATGGAGCATTAGAGAATCTTGCCTCGTTTACATTCCTTGCTATGTATATTACTTGATCTTCCTTTGACCTTTTGAATTCATTTACATTAGCTCTAAAGATGCATCTCATTTTTTCTTCTTTACATATGTTCTTGACTTCTTCCCTTAGACTATTTTCTAAATCTAATCCGAGGATAGAAAAGCCCAAGAACTTTGCTATTCTTATGGTTCTTTTAAATTCACTGGTTACATATACATGAAGATCTATGGCGCCTATTTCAATAACCCCCTATAGTATGAAAGTTTCTCATCAAATTTTAGACCGCTTTTAGGCTTGAGCCTTATTCTTATAGCGTCTTTCTCTGATAGTCCTATCTTCCCTTCACATAACAATTGCTTATCTATGCGAATGTAAAAATCACCATGCTCATCCAAATGCTTGAATAACTCACGCTCTAAGACCTTTTTGTCTATATCGCTTATAGAAGAAAACAAGGATTGAACAAAATTGTTAACTTTATCGCCGGTCAATCTTGCCTTATAGACTATGATAGGGTTGCCAAAATGGCCTTCTAAATTTGAGGATTTTATGTCACTAACACTTAGAGGGAAAAGTTCAACCATCTTCTTTACAACTTTTTCCCCATCCTCCGTTGCATGAATCATCCATGTAATTTCAACTGAGGAGAACTTCATTATTACCTCTTATATCTATAATTGATGCTCCTAGAAATACTTGTAGTTTAAAAGAAGGCTAACCAGAATAAAGAGCCTTTATTCAGCATAGATCAACAAGCTCTACTGAATGAAGAATTGCTTTTACTCAAGTATGCTATGATATAGACCAATTAAGTTTATAGAACCATTCTAGCTTTCAATATATTCTTACTCGAACCATCTCAAGCTTCTAATAACCTTTACTATACAAACTTTGTTTTAAAGAACTTGAAGACAGAAGTCAATTCTTTGATTCGAAAATCTATTGCATTTAAAATGCGATTTCTCAGCAGATCGCCCTTAAGTTTTAGCTCTCTGATATGCCCAATTTCTTCTGCCAGCTCTTCATCCCCTAACACATCTCTAACCCATCTTTCTATATCACCTCTTGGGACATGAAATTCTAAAGATCTCACATCAATGGTCTTAACCTTCTCCCTAAAGTCTGAGAGACTGCAAGCGAAGATTCCTGTAAAATTATCTAGTCCTATTCCAGTATAAAAAAAGAAACATTTGTCCAAAGGTACGGATAAAAAGACACTCTTTGCTTTTTCAGGTAGGGCACCTATAGCTATGAGTCCTAGACCTGATAATTTATATGTTAATGGCTCTTCCTTTTCCAAAAGTTTTTCTCTCTCTAAACGGTTCAGATAAGCAGTCAAATCCCATGTTGCATAAGGTTCGCCTAGTTTCTGGCTAAGCTTTTCTGTAGTGGCCCTTTCCATCTCGTAAATTGCCTTCAAAATCTTTATGTCATCTTCTGTTAGTTGGAAGATAAGACACCCCAATTTAAAATGTGCTTTACTATAATAAATAAGTTTGTTTTATTTAGTTTTCGTGAAAAATTATTCAGAAGGATCATAAGAAACACGTCACGATTACATGAAAATTTTTGCTAAAATTGTAATAGCAAGATTAGTACTTTTCAAAGAAGAAGTAAACATTCTTTTGAAAAAGTATATAAATGGACATTAATGTAATAAAGCGGCGTAAAGTGAATTTATATGGTCTCTACGAAAGTATTTTTGGATGAGGAAGATATACCTAAACAATGGTACTGCATACTGCCCGATTTACCTAAACCGATACCTCCAACAATAGATCCAAAGAATAGGGCACCAGGTCCAGGAATCGTACCTCAAATATTCCCCAAGGAGATACTTGCTCAAGAAATGAGCACAGAGAGATGGATAAAAATCCCGGAAGAGGTGAGAGATGTCTATCGTCTATGGAGACCTACCCCTCTTTTCAGAGCTGTTAGATTAGAGAAGGCTTTGAAGACTCCGGCCAAGATCTATTATAAGTATGAAGGTGTTAGTCCGCCAGGAAGCCATAAGCCTAACACTGCCGTTGCACAGGCTTATTACAACATGAAGGAAGGGAAGGAACGTATGACTACAGAAACGGGAGCAGGACAGTGGGGCTCTGCTCTAGCCTTTGGTTGCATGTGTTTTGATCTTAAATGTACTGTCTACATGGTAAAGGCAAGCTATAATCAGAAGCCCTACAGAAGAATTATGATGGAGCTTTGGGGCGCTGAAGTATATGCAAGCCCAAGCACCAAAACAGAGGCAGGTAGAAAGATTCTAGCTGAAGATCCTAATTGCCCTGGAAGCCTAGGAATTGCTATTAGCGAAGCTATAGAAGATGCTCTTACTCATGAAGATACAAACTATGGCATAGGTAGTGTATTGAATCATGTCCTTTTGCATCAAACTGTAGTGGGACAGGAAGCCAAGAAGCAGTTCGAATTAATAGGAGACTATCCAGATATGATTCTTGGGTGCATAGGTGGAGGTAGTAGTTTCTCAGGTCTATTTTGGCCCTTTTACTACGATAAGGTCTCAAAAAGGGCTCCAAAGGATGTTAGGTTTATAGCTATTGAACCCACAGCTTGCCCCTCTATAACTAAAGGAGAATACATGTATGACCATGGTGACACGGCAAGGCTCACACCTTTGATCAAGATGCATACTTTAGGCCATGATTTCATACCAGCCCCGATTCATGCTGGAGGTCTAAGGTACCATGGTATAGCCCCTACGCTAAGCGTATTGAGCCAGGAGAAGAGGTTGGAGACACGAGCCTATAATCAAGTGGAAGTCTTCGATGCAGCAAGGCTTTTCGCTAAAACAGAGGGTATAATACCAGCTCCTGAACCGTCTCATGCCATAAAGGGCGTCATCGATGAAGCATTAAGATGTAAAGAAACAGGAGAGGAGAAGGTTATACTTTTCCTATTATGTGGTCATGGTCACTTTGATATGCAGGCTTATGACGATTATCTCCAAGGTAAACTACCACCCTACGAGTATCCAGAAGAAGAAGTAAGGAAGGCTATAAAGAGGCTAAAGGATTTGTACCCATGGCTGGAAAAACTTCCTTACTGATCCCTTCTTTTTTAAAATCATAATCAGATAAATAAACTTCATTGAGGTTATCAGAAAGCCTTCAAAACATTAAGGAAGTATATCAGCAAACTAAGCTTTGTAGCTTAATTAAATATTAATGATAAAACAAAGATCGTAGCAAGCTCCAAAAATTAATGTAAAAACTATAATCCTTTACTCACATTTACGAATGTATCATGAATAAATAATAGCCTTTGGTTATTATTTTACAAGAAAATTGAAGAGTAAATTGGATAAAGAGATCGTTTGCTGGGGATGTGAATCTACAGCACATACCTTCTCATGTTCAGTTTTAAAATCTGATGGAAAGATTCTATCAGATGTAAGAAGCATTTATACTCCTCCTCCTGGATCAGGAATTCATCCAAGGGATGCATCAAGGCATCACATTGAGGTGGCTCCAAAAGTTGTCAAACAGTCTTTAATTCAGGCTAAGCTAAGCATGAATGAAGTTGATGCCATAGCCTTCTCTGCAGGTCCAGGGTTAGGTCCTTGCTTAAGAGTTGGAGCGACTATTTCTAGGGCACTAGCTCTTTATTATAATAAGCCTCTAGTACCTGTAAATCATGCTATAGGCCATATAGAATTAGCAACGATTTTAACTGGAGCAAAAGATCCAATCGTGCTTTTGGTCTCTGGTGGGCATACAATCATCACAGCCTTCTCTCTTGGTAGATGGAGGGTATTTGGTGAAACTCTCGATCTTACTGTGGGGCAACTTTTAGATCAATTTGGGAGAGAAATTGGCTTTAGTTCTCCTTCTGGACAAAAAATAGAAGAGTTGGCAAAAAAATCATCTAAATACATATCTTTACCATATACTGTAAAGGGCAACGATGTCTCATTCTCTGGCATATTGACATCTGCAAAAAAATTGTTTCATAAGGGTGAAGATTTAGAAAGCTTATGCTTTTCTCTTCAAGAGGTCGCCTTTGCTATGCTGGCAGAGGTTACTGAGAGAGCCCTTGCCTTTACTGAAAAGAAAGAAGTGTTATTGACTGGTGGTGTGGCAGCAAATAAAAGGCTACAAGAGATGCTGATCGAAGTTAGCAATAGGCATGGTGCAAATTTCTTCGTCATACCAAAAGAGTACAGTGGGGACTGTGGTGCTCAGATCGCTTGGACTGGATTACTAGCTTACTCAGCAGGCATCTCAGTGGATGTTGAGAAGAGTTTCGTAAATCAATCTTGGAGGCTAGACGAGGTTGATGTAAAATGGAGAGATTGATAAGAAAAGGGGCTGAAGCAGATATTTACCTTGGTGAGTGGTTTGGAAAAGAAGCTATTCTAAAGATAAGAAAGCCAAAGCCCTACAGACAGCCTGAATTAGATGCTGAAATAAGAAAGAAAAGGACATTACATGAAGCAATTTTTTTGATGAATGCAAGAAAGGCAGGAGTCTCAACACCTTTAGTATACTTCATAGATCAAAACAAGGCAGAGATAGTCATGCAATATATCAAAGGTATAAGGCTTAAAGAGATAATTTCTGATAAATCAGATAACATTTATGCTTTATGCTCAGAGGTTGGGAGGTGCATAGCAAAACTTCATAGGAACAATATAATTCATGGTGACTTGACCACTTCCAACTTTTTGGTTGCCAAAAATAGACTGGTCTTCATAGATTTTGGGCTAGCATTCTTCTCTCAAAGACTTGAGGATATGGCTGTAGATCTTCATTTGATGAAAGGAGTATTGGAAAGTGCCCATGTAGAGGTTGCTGATGAAGCCTTCAACAAGATAATAGAAGGATATGCAGAGATTTCTGGTATGAAAATGATAAAAGAATTGGTTAGAAAGATAAAAGAGATAGAAAGAAGAGGTAGATATGCCCGTGTTAAGTAGATTATTATACTTTGCAACTAGTAATAAGCATAAATTTAATGAAGCTAAAGATATCCTTAAGGATTATGAAATTGATTTGAGGATGATAAATAGAAAGGTTGAGGAGATTCAAAGTGACGATCTAAGGAAGATAGCCCTTCATGCCCTAAAAAAGGCTTTCATAATCGATAAATTACCTATGATAGTTGAAGATGCTGGACTATTCATAAAGGAATTGAACGGCTTTCCTGGACCTTATTCATCTTATGTTTATAAGACATTAGGTATTGATGGTATCATTAAGCTCATGAGTGGAAAAAAAGATAGGGATGCTGAATTCAGGTCTGTTGTTGCTTTTGGTAGCTCTTCAATAGTAAAGACATTTCAAGGCATAGTTAAAGGAAAGATTACAATAAGACCTAAGGGCGAATTGGGCTTTGGATTCGATCCTATATTCATACCAAGGGGCTCAAAAAAGACATTTGCAGAGATGATCTTAGAGGACAAGAACAGATATTCACATAGAGCCACTGCCTTAAGAAAGTTTGCAAAATGGTTTGTGAAAAGTATAAACACAAATTGAGCCAAGACAAATTATCTCAAGATAAATTATCATATAACGAAATCTTTATGTGTAATCTTATTTCATCAAATCTTAGGATTGGCCCGCATACATTCACATAGAAAAGGAAAGTCTCATTCGACGCGCCCTACATCGAAACGGACTCCTACTTGGTTGACTTATAGCACTGATGAGATTGTGACTCAAATCGTAAAGATGGCCAAGGATGGCTTAACTCCCAGCGAAATCGGTTTAAAACTTAGAGATGAGTATAATATACCTTTAGTTAAGCCCATATTGGGGAAATCTATTCTTGAGATTTTAGAAGAGAACGGTTTAAAACCTTCTCTTCCTGAAGATCTTGACAGATTGATAAAGAAAGCTAAGAGATTGCAGGAGCATCTTAAAGTCCATAAGGGCGATAGAAAGAACGTTAGATCTTTGGAATTGATCGAAGCAAAGATCCATAGACTATCAAAGTACTATAAATCAAAAGGATTGTTACCAGAAAGTTGGAAATATTCTGCAATAGTAGCTCAATTGATGTAAAGCTGAGAAGATGGGCAGAATAGAAGAGTTATTTGAGAGAGCTAAGAGAATTGGTGAAGTTATCGATCAGAATTTAAGAGAAAAGAAGAATATAATCATACTTGGCCATCTTGATGCTGATGGTATCGCCTCTGCAAGCATAATAGCTAAAGCTATACTAAGAAAGAATGGGCGCTTTGTCGTTAGAATTACTAATAGCTTAAAGCTAAAAACTGTTTACGAGCTAAAGGGAGAAGACTACGATTTTTACATATTCTGTGAATTAGGAGCAGGAATGGGGAGGCAGATAAAGGAAGCCTTTGGTGATAAATGGATTGCCATAGATCATCATCAAATCAGTGAGGATGAGAAGAATATTGAGAATATTATCAACTCATGGCAGTTTGACATAGACGGTACAAAAGAGATAAGCGCTGCTGGCATGAGCTATATAATAGCTTCGAGCATGGATAAGAACAACATAGACTTATCATGCTTAGCTATAGTAGGTGCCCTTGGAGACAGGCAAGACCAAGGGGAAGGCAGATCTTTGATAGGATTAAATGAGATAATTGTGAAGGATGCCATTAAGAGTGGGTGCTTGAAAGTTACAAAGGATTTGATGTTTTATGGAAGGGAGACAAAGCCCATACATGAAGCTATAGCATCAACGACAACGCCTTTCATACCAGGATTGACAGGAAATAGAGATTCTTGCCTTGCTACTCTTACATCAGCAGGAATTAGGCTTAAGGAAGGAGCAAGATGGAAGACTATAGCCGAACTTTCAGAAGAAGAAAAGGGAAAAGTTGTTGAAGCAATAATACCTTATCTTACTTTAACACCGAATGCTACAGACAAAGTGAAAGAACTCATAGGAAATATATATATTCTAGAGAAAGAGGATGAGCATACCCCTTTAAGGGATTGTAGAGAGTTTGCAACATTGTTGAACGCTTGTGGGAGAACAGGAAACGGGGGAGTAGGAGTTTCTATCTGTCTTGGTGATAGAGATTTCTCTTTACAAGAAGGTGAGAGGATCTTGGCAGAGTATAAATATACTCTTAACAGCTATGTCCAAAACATTTTAAGTGATGAGAAAAGAGTTGTTGAAGGAAGATGGTCCTTTATGGTAGTTGGTGATGGTCTGATAGATGAGAAAATGCTAGGAGCCGTATCTTCAATACTGAGTGGAATTGCAAAGTTCGAAAGAAAGGCACTTTTCGTTAGGACTGTTACAAATGATGGTGACATAAGCTTTTCAGCAAGGAAGACAAAAGGTTGTAGCCCTGCTTTAAACCTAGGCTTGATTATGGCTGAAGCTAGCAAGTTCGAGGGCGTGGGAGGGGGGCACGATGTGGCTGCTGGAGCCAGAATTCCTCCTCAAAGATTAGACGAGTTCTTAAAGTTTATAGAAGATAAGTTAAGAGAAGTGAATGAAGTATAACACCTCTTATATCAGCAGGAATAAAGACTTAATAAGCAAAATTTAAAGTTAATTTGTTTAATTAAAGTTTGGCAACTTTAGTTGATGAAAGTGAGAGTTAAATTGATAATAGAGTGCAAGGATGAAGTAATTCCTAAAATTCTCTATAGCTCTCTTAAGCCTGATAACATAAACTTGCCTGAAGGATTGAGCATAGAGATGAATGTTGACAAGAAGCTCTTGATGATAAATTTCTCTTCAGACAGTAAACTAGAAAGTTTAATATCAACTATAGATGATCTTTTAACATGCTGCCAAGCCTCTTTGAATACTTTGAAAGAAATCAAATCAGTAACTTGATACAATCAACTTATATTGAGCTTTGAATTCACATATGTAAAAAGATTGGTGTAAGATTATGCTAGATATAAAATTCATTCGTGAGAATCAGGATTTGATTAGAAAGATGTTAGAGATGAGGAACATAAGCGTACCTTTTGATGATTTGATAAAATATGATAAAGAAAGGAGAGAAATCATAACTATAGCCCAAAAGCTAAAGCATAAGAAAAATCTTGTGTCTCTGAAGATTGCAGAACTCAAGAGAGAGAACAAGGATGCACAGAAAGAGATAGAAGAGATGAAGAAGATTTCAGATGAAATTTCAATGATCGATGCAAAGATCAAAGATTTGGAGCGAAAGATTCATGATATAATGATGATAATACCAAACATACCTGATAAGACAGTCCCACCAGGGAAGGATGAGAACGATAATGTTGAAGTAAGAAGATGGGGAGAATTGCCCAGCTTTGACTTTCAGCCTAAAGATCATATCGACCTTGGGCTTAATTTGGGATTGATAGATATAGAAAGGGCAGCAAAGGTAGCAGGGGCAAGGTTTTACTATTTGAAGGGAGATCTAGTCTTACTTAATCTTGCTCTCATTAGATTTGGATTAGAATTCATGAAAAAGAAAGGTTTTACAGTTATACAAACGCCTTATATGCTTCGAAGGGAAGTTGTGGCTGGATGTGTTGCCCTATCTGATTTTGAAGATGCAATTTATAAGATTGAAGAAGAGGATCTTTATCTCTTGGCTACTTCTGAGCATGCAATAGCTGGTCTTCATAAGGATGAGATTCTTGATGGCAAGCAATTACCTCTCAAATATGCTGGGATAAGCCCTTGCTATAGAAAGGAGGCAGGAGCCCATGGTAGGGATACAAAAGGAATCTTTAGAGTCCATCAATTTGAGAAGGTAGAACAATTTGTATTCTCAAGACCTGAGGATTCATGGAAGGAGCATGAATTATTGATAAAAAATGCTGAGGAAATATTTCAGCTTCTAAAAATACCTTATAGAGTAATGAATGTATGCATAGGAGATCTTGGAACTGTTGCTGCAAAGAAGTATGATTTGGAAGCCTGGTTGCCAGGGCAAGGAAAGTATAGAGAAATGGTTAGTTGCTCTAATTGCTTGGATTATCAGGCAAGAAGGCTGAACATAAGGTATAGGGACAAGCCTAGTGAAAAGCCAAAATTTGTCCATACTTTGAATAGTACTGCTATAGCAACGGAGAGAGCTTTGATAGCCATTATGGAGAATTATCAAGAGAAAGATGGTTCCATTAGAATACCTGAAGTCCTTAAGCCTTACATGAACGGGCTTGAAGTGATAGGAAGAAATAAGTAAAAAATAATACTTTGTGGCTTAATTAATTTCTTTGCTTAGCTTTCTTTTATGGATTGGAGTGCTGTTGATGAGAGGCTTATTAGGCGTGGTGAACTCCTGCTTAGCCTAGACTTCCTTGACGATTATGA
>Ga0080004_1125007_pt1 | contig 31467 bp, 29 predicted proteins | sample WasSprMetagenome_FD_69207 | JGI IMG/M metagenome (GOLD analysis project Ga0080004, IMG submission 69207) | Sulfidic aquatic microbial communities from Washburn Spring, Yellowstone National Park, USA - WS (SPADES assembly) (version 2) | ecosystem: Environmental > Aquatic > Thermal springs > Hot... | reverse complement strand
GTAGTCCTGGGGCACGAGATTGCGGGTGGAGTCGTGGAGGCAGGGCCGGGCGCTTTAGATAAGCGGACCAACAAGCCTTTTAAAGGCGGGGAAGAAGTATGCACCGAGGAAATGGTATGGTGCGGTTCCTGCCAGCCTTGCGCCGATGGGTACCCCAATCATTGCGAGCGGCTGGATGAGTTGGGATTTAATATAGACGGCGGTTTTGCCAAGTATGTCAAAGGACCGGCCCGCCTGGTTTGGAGCTTGGAGCCCTTGAAATCCCGGTATAAGGGGTTGGATTTATTCCTGGCGGGAAGCCTGGTAGAGCCCACTTCGGTGGCTTATAACGCAGTGATCGAGCGCAGCGGCGGCGGTATAAGGCCCGGGGATAATGTGGTCATTTGCGGTGGTGGCCCGGTAGGCCTGGCGGCGTGCGCTATTCTCAAACGCCAGGGAGCGGCCAGGGTCATCTTGTCGGAGCCCGAGCCGGCCAGGGCGGAACTGGGATTAAAGATGGGCGCTGATTATGTGATTAATCCCCTTAAAGAAGATTTTGTGCAAAGGGTACTGGAGCTAACTGACGGTTATGGTGCCGCCCTTTATTTGGAGGCCACTGGACTGCCAACAATAGTATATCCTCAGATTGAGCAGGTGATTTGGGAAGGCAGGACCCTAAACGCTAGGGTGATTGTGGTAGCTAGGGCGGATGCCAAGATGCCGGTCACCGGCGAAGTACTCCAGGTGAGGAGGGCCCAGATCATAGGTGCCCAGGGCCACTCCGGCCACGGTACCTTCCCGCGGGTTATAGAGAGTATGGCTGCTGGTATGGATATGACGCCCATGATTACCAAGAAGATAAGGTTAGAGGAAGTGCCGGAGAACCTTGTGTTGCTTAGAACCGATAGGAAGGAAGGCAAGATTACTTGCGTCATGGACTAAGCGTTTAGACTAGGTATGGGTTAGGTTACGGAAAGGGGGGAACCGGGGTTGTTGGTTTATAGGCCAGCAACCCCGATAATAACTGATTTAGATAAAGGAGGAATAACAGGATGGAGCAGAGGATATCCAAAGGTTGGCTTTTGACTGACCACCCAGCCATCATCTTTGAAGATAACACAGTAGGCCGGCTAAAGAAACAAATTTGGGAGGCCTCAGAAGAAGAGATCGACGCTATCTTAAAGGAATATGAGATCCCTTCGGAACCCGAACTGGGCAAGCCCGGCACTTATATCCAGAACACTCCTAGGGCTAAAGTGATAGAAAAACGGAAGAAGAATGATATCGTGTTTGTACCTATAGGCTGTACGGAAAACCACGGCCTTCACGCTAACAGCGGTTTAGATACCTTCATGGTAACCCAAATTTTGGAAGGCGTGCGCCGCTATACGGCCAAGCAAGGTCGGGAAGTAAGCCTAGCCTTCCCACCCCTAAACTATGGCGGGCATCCCTACCACCATGTAGGTATGCCGGGCACCATCATAATCCCTAAGGAGGTGGTGGAAGAGACCATCATATATACTATGCTTGGTCTCTGGAACGATGGGTTCCGGAAGATTATCTTGGTCAACAACCATGGCCACTTGTGGATGCTAGAATCTGCTATTCATGAGTTTATGAAAAGGTTCCATTTGCCAGGTATTTTCCAAGTAGTGGATTGGCACCGGGCTGTGCGGGAGTTTTTCTTCCCCGTGGATAGAGAAGATAGCCTAGAAACCCATTTCGTCCACGCTGATGAGGCGGAGACTTCCATAGCTCTCCTGCTCTTTCCAGGTATGATAGATATGAGCGTGGTGGAAGATGCTGAAGGGGAAAGCTTCTTGCCTGTAGGCCATTTCGATACGGCGGTGGACCCCTTCAGGCGCCCCCACCGGTGGTCAGAAGGGGAGGGCCATATGGCCATTGAACGGGCTGCCACTCCCCAGGGAGTAGTAGGTAAGCCCAGCCTGGCTTCTGCTAGAAAAGCCAAGCGGCCTGTGGCTGCTATCTTAAAGTATCTCACCTTGCTCCATGACCAGATCTTAGAGGCCTTCCCGCCTGGTACTGTACCGCCGGTAGAGAAGGTTACCTTAAGGACGGAAGAAGAGATGCGGCCCTTCTTAAAAGAACCTTTAAGTGAAGGCTGGAAGTCAGTGTATGAACTACCCCTGATAGGGCCTTTCCATAAGCTGTAAGTGTGCTCAAAGGCTAAGCGGTACGGAATAATTTTATATAAATTAAGTCTGTTTAAAGGGTAAGCGGTACCCGCTCCTTTACCGCAGTAGAAATAGAACAAAGCTTCCTTTAAAGGAGCGGGTACGTAACCTTGTTGGCTGCTGTAGGGACCGTCCCCGCCCGTAAACTGTTAGGGGGCTGAATAAAACTTAAGCAGTAAGACTTAGGGGGAAAAGTTTATGAGTATGAGTAAGAAACTAAAAATAGGGTTGATAGGTGCAGGTCGGATCGGGAGGGTGCATGCTGAAAATATACGTTTTAATGTTCCTGGAGCGGAATTGGTGGCCGTTGCCGACCTGTATAGTGATAAGATAAAGGATTGGGCCTTAAGCTTAGGGATTAAAAATGTGTTTACCGACAGCAGCAAAATTATGGAAGACGAAGACATCGATGCGGTCCTCATCTGTTCTTCTACCGATACCCATTCTTCTTTAATAATCGAGGCGGCCCGGGCGGGCAAGCATATCTTCTGCGAGAAGCCTATAGATTTTGATCTAGCTAAGATACGGGAGGCCCTTAAGGAGGTAGAAAAGGCCGGGGTTAAACTGCAGGTCGGGTTCCAGCGCCGCTTTGATCCGAGTTTCAGGAAGGCGTACGAACTTATCGGGCAGGGTAAAATAGGGGATATTCACTTGATCAAAATTACCTCGCGGGATCCCCAGCCTCCCCCGCTGGACTATATAAAGGTATCCGGGGGGCTTTTCCTGGATATGACCATCCATGATTTCGACATGGCGAGGTATTTGTCTAGGAGCGAGGTCACGGAAGTTTACGCCTTAGGTGGTGTGCTGGTGGATGAAGCCATTGGCGAAGCGGGCGATATAGATACCGCTATTGTCACTTTAAAATTCGCTAATGGTGCCTTGGGAGTGATAGATAACAGCCGCTGGTCTGTTTACGGGTACGACCAGCGGGTAGAGGTCTTCGGGTCACAAGGATGTATTATGGTAGGTAACGATAAGCTAACACATACTGTACTAAGTACGGCCGAAGGATTTTTAAGCGACCGGCTCCAGCACTTTTTTATGGAAAGGTATAGGCAAGCGTATATAGAAGAAATAAAAGCCTTCGTCGAGAGCATCCTACAGGACAAGGAACCTCCCGTTACCGGGATAGATGGATTAGAACCGGTGCTTATTGGCCTTGCCGCCAAGAGGTCCTTAGCCGAAGGCAGGCCTGTACCTATAGAGCGTGTTTAGAGTGGATACACTACATCTTGTAGGGCGTGTATAGAGCCCCTACTATACAGTACCAGACAATCCGGCGGCAAAGTGAAAATCCTTGGTCGGCCAAACTTAAGCCCTAAAAAGTGAAGCCTTGGATGTGCAAGGCTTTGGTTCATGGAGGTTTTTATAGAGATGAAATTAAGTGTATCTATAGTATGGGAAGCTAGCGATTCTGCCCCCTTCCTGCTAAGGGGGCCTTATATTACAAGCATCAAGAAAGCGGCTGCCTTGGGCTATGAGGCCGTAGAAATCCATGTCCGGGATCCCCGGGAACTTGATGTGGACCAAATTTTAAAGGCCTGCCGGGAAGAAGGGATAGCCGTTTCTACCTTGGGAACAGGCCTGGGTTACGTAGTAGACAAACTTAGCCTTACCCATCCGGAGCCTAAAATAAGGGAACAAGCGGTAAACCGGCTCCTCCAGCATATAGAAGTGGCTTCTTACCTAGGGGCGGGAGTCATCATCGGTTCCCTTCGAGGGAGCATAACTGATAGACAAGAGGCAAAAAAGTACGAAAGGTACGCGGAGGAAGGTTTGGCCTTTTGCCTGGAGAAGGCTAAAAAGCTCGGGGTGACCCTTTTTCTTGAGGCTATTAACCGCTATGAGACCAATTTTATTAACACGGCCGCAGAAGCCTTAGGATTCCTCGCCAGGTTTGCCCCCGATTTATCTCCTTATTTTAAACTCCACCTGGATACCTTTCACATGAATATTGAGGAAGCCGATCCACTCCAAAGTATAAAAATGGCAGGGGAAAACTTAGGCCATATCCACTTTGCTGATAGCAACAGGCTTTACCCTGGCGGAGGGCATATCGATTTTAAAAAGATAATTACTGCTTTAAAGGATATCGGGTATCAAGGTTATATCGCCTTGGAATGCCTACCCTGTCCTTCCCCAGAAGAGGCGGCAATAAGAGGATTACGATATGTCAGATCGCTTCTTGAGGAAACTTTGGCATCGCTTCCCAAGTAGAGCGCTGTGCTCCCTTATCCTACTTGACGGTAGTATTAATTGGTAGTATTATTTAAGTAGCGATACACTCTTACATGGGGTGAAAAGCTTTGAAAACAGTTAAGGTTTCCATTACCATGCCCGAAGACCTTTATCACCAAATAAAAGGCTTGACTAGTAACATAAGTGCTTTTATTACTGAGGGCATGCGCGAGTACTTGGCTCGCTTACGAATCGAGCGAGCCATAGAAGAAAGCGCTGGAGCCTGGGTTACTGAAAACCACCCCGAATTGGGGGACCTTGAAAAGATTGCCGATTACCTATGTGAGGTACGTACTGGGTGGCGAAGGGAAAATGGCTGAAAGTGTGCTTTTGGATACTGGCGTCCTCATTGCGCATCTGCGGAATTTACCTGGCGTAAAAGAATTTATGAAGCGCCTTGCCAGCGAGGCGACTCTTCTAGTATCCGCTGTTACTGTAGTAGAAATTTGGCAAGGAGCCAAACCAGCAGAAATAGAGAAGACCCGTCTGCTTTTTGAAGCCCTTAAGGTGATCCCCTTGGACGAAAATCTTGCCGAACGGGCTGGCCAGCTAGCTGGTAAGCTTCGCCAATCTGGTTTTACTATAGGGCTAGCTGATGTGGTAATTGCTGCTACAGCTATCCAAGCAGAGGCTCCTATAATCACCACTAACCCCAGGCACTTTACGCCGATATCTGAGCTTGTAGTGCGTGATCTACGTGAGGAGCTCGCCCTTATATAGGCAAAGCATTTTTAACAGAAGGAGGGGAAAAGTTTGAGCATAGCAGCACGATTAGAAAGTTTGCCTTTAAGTTCTTTTCATTATAAGTTACTTCTTATATGTGGCTTGGGCTGGCTATTTGATGCTATGGATGTTGGGCTTATTTCTTTCGTCCTGCCTGCAGTAGCCGGCTCTTGGAACTTAACGGCCAGCCAGATAGGTGCCTTAGGAAGCATAGGCATGGCAGGTTTGGGCTTAGGGGCTGTTATTGGCGGGATGCTAGGAGATATCTATGGTCGCAAACGCGTTTTTACTATTACCTTGATAATTTATGGAATAGCCACCTTTTTATGCGGTTTATCTACCAGTTATGCTATGTTAATGTTTTGGCGGTTTATTGTGGGGCTAGGTTTAGGAGCCGAGATACCCGTTGCTTTCACCTTAGCTAGCGAGTTTTCTCCTGCTGGCCACCGGGGGCGCATGACCGTTTTACTGGAGAGCTTTTGGGCTTTTGGATGGCTTGCTGCAGCACTCATTGGATATTTAGTAGTTCCCCAGTGGGGATGGCGCGTGGCTTTTTATATAGGTAGCCTCCCTGCTCTTTACTCGGCGGTATTGCGCCGTACGCTGCCCGAATCTCCTAGGTATTTAGAAAAAATAGGTAAAAGGGCAGAAGCAGAAGAAGTGGTAGCCCAAGTGGAAAGGGCGTGCGGCGTAGTCCCAGGGACAACTGAAGAGTATGTTCAAGTAAGTGCTGCCGCAGAGACAAGTGAGGCACCTAAAAAAGCTAGGTTCTCTGAGCTCTGGAGAGGTGGCTATGTGCGTCGTACCCTTTGCCTCTGGATACTCTGGTTTGGCATTAATATCGCTTACTATGGCATTGTGATTTGGCTACCCACCCTTATGGTAGGCAAGGGATTTGGGATTGTAAAGAGTTTTGAGTATGTGCTTATTATGTGTATAGCCCAGATCCCAGGCTACTTTAGCGCTGCCTATTTAGTTGATAAAATTGGAAGGAAACCTACCTTGACTGTCTACTTATTGTTAAGCGGTGTGGCAGCCTACATGTTCTCTTCCTCAACTACTGTAGGTCAGGTTATTGGATGGGGTTCGGCTATTTACTTCTTCAACCTAGGTGCCTGGGGTGTGCTGTACGCCTATACGCCTGAGATGTATCCCACCCACTTGAGGGCTACTGGTGCTGGCTGGGCTTCCTTCTGTGGCCGCATCGGTGCCATTATAGCACCGATGGCGGTAGGTAAAATTGTGGCTTCCCTAGGGCAACAAGCAGCTTATCCAGTAGTATTCGCCTTGATCGGGGTTGTTTGTGTGCTCACCGCTTTGGCCATGCTGATTTTAGGTATCGAAACTAAGGGTAAGAGTTTAGAGGAGCTGGCGCGGGTATAAAAGTTGGGGGAACGGGTGGGTAACATTCATATTTGTTACCCACCCTATCCTAAAAAAGAAAGCCTAAGAAGGAGATCGCTATAAAAATGTTAGATTTTAAGTTTTATTACCAACCCCAGACTTTGGGTGAGGCGCTAGAACTTTTAGCAACTTTACCTGGTAAAGTCCGGCCTTTAGCTGGTGGTACTGATATTGTTCCAGCCTTACGGAGAGGCGAGCTGGAACTAGATGGCTTAGTGGATATATCTTGCCTTAAAGAGTTAAAGGGAATAGAAAAGGTAGGAGAAAGGGTCCGGATAGGAAGCCTAGTAACCTTTAGCGAATTGTCTTCTTCTTCCCTTATACGACAATATGCGTCTGTTTTATCTGAAGCGGCTTCTTCAGTGGGTTCGCCGCAAATCCGAAATTTGGGGACGGTGGGGGGAAATATCGTTAATGCTTCGCCGGCGGCTGATTCGGTCCCTGCTCTAGTAGCTTTGGAAGCAGAAGCAAAGATTTGTTCTCAGCAAGGCGAGAGGTTTCTAAAAGTAGAAGAGATACTCTGTGGAGCAGGGAAGACCTGTCTAACCCCGGGCGAATTGATAGAAAGCATATTTTTCTCGTTACCACCACCCAATACCAAAAGTGGATTTTTAAAGTTAGGAAGGCGTAATGCTCTGGCTATTGCGCGCTTGAGCGTGGCAGCAGTTATTACTTTGGACCCTTCTAAAAATAAAATTGCCCAAGCCAAAGTCGCTTTAGGCGCTGTAGCCCCTAATCCCTTTAGAAGCGAGGAAATAGAAAGATTATTGGTAGGGGCGGAAGTTTCTTCTAGCTTGATTGAGGAAGCAGCTGCTTTAGCCTCGCAAGTTGTAGAAAAGAGATTAGGTTCTAGGCCTACGGCTCCTTACAAGAAACAGGCGGTCAAAGGGGTTATAAGAGAGTTGCTCCAGAAACTTTTAAAACCTGTGGAGGTTAAAGCTTCATGAATACTTCTCTAAACACATTCCGCCTAGAGATGAAGGTTAATGGACAGCTTGTTTCTTTAGATATACCGCCTACTTTACGGCTTATCGATGTACTGCGCGATGAACTCCGGCTTACAGGTACTAAAGAAGGTTGCGGCGAAGGGGAATGCGGTGCCTGTAGTGTTTTGTTGGATGGGAAATTGGTAAATTCCTGTTTGATACTGGCGCCTCAAGCTCATGGTAAAGAAGTTATTACTATTGAAGGTTTAGCTGCCCAGGGAGAACTTCATATTTTACAGAAATCCTTTGCCGAGGCAGGAGCGATCCAGTGCGGCTTTTGTACCCCAGGTATGATATTAGCGGCTAAGGCGCTTTTAGATAGTAATCCCTGCCCTACGCGGGAGGAGATAGCTTTAGCTATTTCTGGAAATCTTTGCCGGTGTACAGGGTATGTGAAAATTATAGAGGCTATTGAACTAGCTGCCCGTAGGCTTAGAGAAGAAAAAGTACAGGAAGCTTGTTAAAGTAAACAGGGTTTTATGGAGGGGAGAATCTTTGCCTTCGGTTATTGGGCAACGAGTCACACGTGTAGATGCTTATAGTAAGGCCTTAGGCCAGGCGATTTATGCTGGAGATAAGTATTTACCAGGCATGCTATGGCTAAAAGTAGCAAGAAGCAATGTGCCTCATGCGCTGATAAAACGGATAGACACCCAAGCAGCTTATGAGGTACCAGGGGTAGTAGCAGTTTTTACCGCCAAGGATATTCCTGGCATTAACCAAGTAGGAATTATTGTTAAAGATGAGTGCGTTCTAGCTCACGATAAAGTGCGTCAGATTGGGGATCCTATAGCATTAATCGTGGCTGAAAACGAAAAAGCTGCTCGAAAAGCGGCTGAATTAGTAAAGGTAGAGTATGAAGAACTACCCCCAGTATTTGATCCCCTGGAGGCTATGCGCGAAGGGGCCCCAAAGATCCACGAAAAAGGCAATGTCTTAACTGTTACGCGGATAAAAAGAGGAGATATAGATAGAGCCTTAAAAGAGGCAGATATAGTAATAACAAGGACGTATAAAACACCTATGCTAGAACATTGTTATATCGAGCCAGAAGCAGGGGTCGGTTGGATAGAGGGAGACACAATAGTAGTGATGGTTTCCACTCAAAACCCTCACTATGACCGGAAAGAAATAGCCAGGGTGCTAGGTCTACCTTTGAATAAAGTAAGGGTGATTCAAGCTTATACAGGAGGAGGATTTGGAGGAAAGCTGGACGTTTCTGTACAGTGCTATCTAGGGCTTGCCCTTTATAAGCTTAGAAGGCCTGTAAAAATGGTATACGACCGGCAAGAGTCCTTTATAGCTACTCCTAAGAGACATCCTTTTATCATGCATTATACTACAGCGGCAGATAGGACAGGAAAACTACTAGGGGTTCGGATACAAATAATCGGGGATACAGGGGCTTATGCTTCATATGGGCCCGCTACTTTAAAGAGAGCTGCTGTTCATGCTACAGGACCCTATGAGGTACCTAATGTAGACATTGAAGCCTATTGTGTATATACCAATAATCCTAAAGCTGGAGCCATGCGGGGATTCGGTGTCCCTCAAATTGCCTTTGCCCATGAATCGCAAATGGATATTTTAGCTAGGGAACTAGGTTTAAGCCCTTTAGAGATCAGATTGCGCAATGCCTTTAAGGTAGGTTCAATTACAGCTACAGGACAGGAATTAAAAGGAAGTGTAGGTATAAAAGAAACCCTTCTTAAAGCTTGGGAAAAGGCCAAAGAAGTTATGCCAGAGGGGAAGGTAGGGACATGGCTAAAAAGCGAGGCATAGGGATGGCCTGCATGTGGTACGGGATAGGCAACACGGGGATGCCTAATCCTGCCTCAGCCTTTGTTGAGCTTTTAGACGATGGAAGCGCCATAGTGTTAACAGGTTGTGCCGATATCGGCCAGGGTTCAAGTACTATATTGGCTCAAATTGCAGCCGAAGCTTTAGGAATTAGCTATGAAGATATTGTAGTAGTTAGCGCAGATACTGGGGTTACGCCTGAAGCGGGCGCTACCTCCGCTTCTCGCCAGACTTATATTTCTGGTAACGCTGTTCTTGCTGCCAGCTTAGAGGCTAAGCGGAATGTGCTTATGGCGGCGGCAGAGATGCTCGGAAATGTGCCTATATCTGATCTTTCCATAGAAAAAGGAAAGATAATTTTAGAAGGGGAAGAAACCCATCTTACTCTAAAAGAAGTGGTTGGATATTGCCGAAGCCGGGGGATATTGACTTTAGGTCATGGCTGGTTTAACCCGGAGACTACTGCTATGGATCCCGTTACAGGCGGAGGAGTCCCGTATGCTACCTATGCCTTCGCTACCCACATTGTAGAGGTAGAAGTGGATACGGAAACAGGTAAAGTGGAAGTTAAGCGCATTGTAGCAGCGCATGATGTGGGTAAAGCTATAAATCCTGCGGCAGTAGAAGGACAAATAGAAGGCGGGTGCGTAATGGGGATCGGTTATGCCTTAATGGAAGAAGTAAAGCTTAAAGAGGGTAGAATCCTTAATCCTTCTTTAGCTGAATATTTTATCCCTACTGCTTTAGATATACCCCAAATTTATCCCATAATCGTGGAGGACCCAGAGACTACCGGGCCTTTTGGGGCTAAAGGAGTAGGAGAACCTGCGCTGATACCTACAGCACCAGCCATCGCTAATGCGCTGGCTGATGCCTTGGATATTAGATTTTACGAGTTACCTATAACTTTAGAGAAAATAGTAGAAGCGTATCATTATCAAAAACCTTAAGTTCTTTTCCTAGAGTTTTGCGCGGGAGGGGTTCAAAATGAAAAATATGGCCATAGTGAATATTGGGCAGATAGTAACTGGTGACATAGACCGGCCTCTGGTAGAGGGTAATACCATTCTTATTAAAGAAGGCCTGATCCAGGCGGTGGGAAGCGAAGAGCTGCTAAAAGGGGAAACAGTAGATTTGGTAATAGATGCAGGAGGGATGACAGTTACTCCTGGATTAATTGACTCCCACGTACATCCTGTTCTAGGAGATTTTACTCCCCGGCAGAGGATGCTGGACTTTATTAACAGCTCTCTCCATGGTGGAGTAACAACTATGATATCAGCTGGAGAAGCGCATACGCCTGGACGTCCCAAAGATCCCGCAGGCGTCAAAGCCCTGGCTATCTTAGCCTGTAAATCCTTTTATAATGCCCGCCCTAGCGGAGTTAAAGTACACGGAGGAGCCTTGATTCTAGAGCCTGGGCTGACAGAGAAGGATTTTGCTGAGTTAGCTGAAGCGGGGGTGTGGCTTGTAGGTGAGATCGGTTTAGGAGGGGTAAGAAGCCCTGAAGAGGCAGCGCCTATGGTGGAGTGGGCCCACAAATATGGGTTTAAAGTGATGATGCATACAGGGGGAACCTCTATTCCTGGAAGCTCCACCGTCACAGCCGGACAGGTAATGGCTATCAAGCCCGATGTGGTTTCTCATCTTAATGGTGGACCCACAGCTATTCCTCCTGAAGAGGCCAAGAAGATCTTAGAGGAGACTAACTTAGCCGTGGAAATTGTTCAATGTGGGAATCCTAAGATGGCCCAAATGATAGCTAAGACACTCAAAGAGAGAGGGGAATTAAGGCGGCTTATCCAGGGTAATGATGCCCCTTCAGGAACTGGTGTTATTCCGTTAGGGATGTTGCGTAATATCGCCTTCCTGGCTTCCATGGCCGGGCTGACAGCAGCCGAAGCCATCGCTACTGCTACGGGCAATACAGCCAGGGTATTCGGCCTTAATACAGGCGTCATTGCCCCAGGGAAGGAAGCTGACCTGGTGCTGATGGATGCTCCCATGGGTTCAGTAGGAGAGAATGCCCTAGAGGCCTTAGAGGCAGGAGATATCCCGGGGATTGCCATGGTAATTATCGATGGGGAAATAAAAGTAGAAAAAAGCAGGAATACTCCTCCTACCATTCGCAAAGCAGTAGTTAAAAGGTAGGTTAGAATTTTATGGGGGTTGGGCTTCTTCATGATTAAAATTGAGACCTCCTTGTGTACAGGCTGTGGGCGTTGTGCGCGGGAGTGCCCGTTAAATTGTATCACTATTTCCGAAAAGATAGCTATTATTGGGCCAGGTTGTTCCTCCTGTGGGGTTTGCGCTCGCGTATGCCCTTCGGGAGCGGCTCAGAGGTTAGAGGAGAGCTTCCCCAATACTGTAACTTGTACTTCCTGCCCGGTTCAGTGCCAGATACAGGAAGGATATACCGGAGCCTGCCAACGCTATACCAATGTAGGGGGTCAGCTACTGCGTAACCGTCCCCTAGTGGCTAAAGTGGAAGAGCCTCCTGCAAGGCCCCATGAATTAGAGTGGCCTTTAATTACTGGAGTGGGAGCAGGTACCAATTACCCTTGCCCCCGGCCGGCACCTTATATAGTGCAAGGGAGGCGGGGGGATATAGAAATAGTTACTGTAGTTACCGAAGCTCCTTTAAGCTATAGCGGGATCAAAGTAAAGATAGATACCAACTTTTATATAGGTGAAGAAGGTGCTAAAGTACGGCGGGATGGCCAGGTAGTAGGCATGGTGGACACGGAAGAATACGGGGCTAAGATGTTAAGCATAGGCGGACCGAATCTACTCACCGGCAAATCAGGATTTATGGTAGCAAGAACTATCGTGGATATTGCTAATGGAGAACGGGTAGAGCTCAAAGTAGACAAAGGGGCTAAGTTAGAGATCCAGGTGGGGTGTCATCCGGTCATTAATGGACAAGAAGATACTACTATGCGGGTGGGATGCGGTAGCGCTACTATAGGACTATTTGCCCGCCATCTTAAAGGGGTGGTAGATGAAGCTATTATACTTGATCACCATATCATAGGGCTCTTCTCTGAACATCCAGCCGGTCAAGAAGTGGGCATGAAATATAGCGGGGTTATACCCAATGGGCGTAAAAGTACCCGGGGGAGGTACTTTGGCGAGCCGGGTGATGGATGGGGGGGCACTTCTATAAGTAATCCCCGTGATGCCATTAAGGAAATTAATATGAAAATTGCTCGGCCAGGGATGCGGATTTTAGTAACGGAGACTACAGCCCGCAGAGCAGCCTTGTTCGAAGTGTTGCCTGATGGGGAGGTTAAAGAGATCCCGGTTACGCCGGAAGTGGCTAAGGTGATCGAGTTAATTGCTAATACCTGCGAAGAATCCCGTGTGTCGGCCCTCTATATTGGAGGGGTGGGTGGTTCAGCAAGGGCAGGAGTAACTACTTTACCGTTAGAGTTAACTAAAGCTGTGCATAGAGGCGAGATTACTTTGACCGTGGGCGGAGCCCCAACCTTTATCCTACCGGGTGGCGGCATTAACTTTATGGTGGATGTGGAGAAAGTGGTACCCAAGGCCTTCTATTGGGTACCCACACCAGCCACAGTAGCTCCAATAGAATATACCATGGAAAAGAAAGTATACGAACGTATTGGCGGCCACGTTGAGTATTTACGCCCTGTGGAAGAAATTTGGGAGATGTACCCAAGAGGCAGTTAAGAAGAGCCAATGTGGAGGCATATCGATACTTATCGCTGTTTTATAGATTGTGGGCCCGTCCAGATGTCTGTTTTAGCTGAACGCCAGGGCAGGCCATTATCCCCCAATTTATGGGATGAGGTTGAAGGACGGATAAAAAGGTGTCTGGCCAGTTTAAAACATTATTTACCGGAAGCACGGAAGCCATGGCCTAAAGCGCAGCCTCAGAGAAAGTGGCCCAAGATTTTACAGATAATGTTCGAGGCTGTAAGAGCTACAGGAGATCCTACTCTAACTTCTATGGCAGCGGTAGCAGGCTCTTTTGCTTGGGTAGTCCGGGAGTTTTTAGTAGAAGAAGGAGCTACCAAGGTGTTGATAAATAACGGGGGAGATATTGCCCTGTATCTGGCCCAAGGGGAAAGTACCAGGGTAGGGATTGTCCCTCGCTTAGGTCTTAAGCCAACCCATTATATTGAGGTTAAAGATAGCGATGGGATAGGGGGGATAGCGACCAGTGGGTTCGGGGGTCGGAGTTTTACTTTAGGTATTGCAGACGCAGCAGTAGCTATTGCCTCTACAGCGCCCTTAGCAGATGCCCTGGCTACTATTTTAGGGAATGCAGTTAATGCAGAACACCCGGAAATAAAAAGAAAGCCGGCGCGGGAGTTAGATCCAGCTAGTGACTTGGGTTCTCTACCCGTAACAACATGGGTGGGAAATCTACCCTTATCCATAGTAGAAGAGGCCCTCGAAAAAGGGTACCAGAAGGCAATAGAACTATACCACAAAAGTTTGTTAAAGGGTGCCGTGTTAATATTGAAAGGTATTGTCCGGCAGTTGCCCGAAGGGGTAGCTCACAGGATAAATGAGAATAGCATTTTAGCTTAAAAAGATTTTTTAAAAGTTTAAGGGGAGGTTTGGAACTTTATGGAGATCAGGAAGTTAGTAACTATTGTAGAAGAAACCCACATGGAGGGGGAGAAGAAATTAGACAAACCAGTGCGGAAAGCGGCAGCTATCGCGGTCATAAAAAACCCCTTCGCAGGTAAGTATCAAGAAGACCTAAGTGAACTTATGGATTATGGGGAACAGCTTGGCAAGTTACTAGGCGAGAGGGCTGTGGCTGCTTTGGGTATTCCTAAAGAGGCTGTAGAAAGTTACGGTAAAGCAGCTATTGTAGGAGAGAAAGGCGAACTCGAACATGCAGCAGCTATTTTGCATCCGAAGTTTGGCAAACCCTTCCGGGAGGCTGTACAGGAGGGAAAAGCTATAATTCCTTCAGCTAAAAAGATTGGAGGTATGGGTACGCCCATAGATGTTCCCTTGCACTTTAAAAATGCCGCTTTCGTGAGATCCCATTATGACGCCATGGAAGTTCGTATACCGGATGCACCGCGGGCAGATGAAATTTTAGTGGCCGCAGTAGTTACTGATTCGGGCCGTCCTTTACCCCGGGTTGGTGGATTGAAGAAGGAAGAAGTAAAAGGGGAAGATGGCTTAAGATAAAAAGTGTGGTTTGGGGTGGGGGAGGCCCCACCCTTTTAATCTTAGCACCAGGATTTAAGGAGGCGGACGGGGTGCGGGTAGGTTTCATCGGCCTGGGTAATATGGGGCGCCCCATGGCTAAGAACATTTTGCAGAAAGGGTTTTCTCTTATTGTCTATGATATAGTACCTACCGCTATGTCTCACCTAATAGACCAGGGAGCTCAAGGGGCTTCCTCGCCCAAAGAATTGGCAGGTAGGGTAGATATAGTGATCACCATGCTTCCTGATGCTAAGGCCGTATCTTCGGTGTTGGAAGGCGAAGAAGGGGTTTTTGCTGGTGCGCGTAAGGGGCTGCTTATCGTAGACATGAGTACTGTGGCTCCAAGCGATACGCAGCGTCTAGCACAGGAGGCTATGGCCAGAGGTTTGCGTTATTTAGATGCTCCGGTTTCCGGGGGGGTAGCTGGGGCAGAAGCAGGAAAGTTGACTATCATGGTAGGGGGCAAAGAAGAGGATTACAAGCAATGTTTGCCACTCTTCCAGTGTATGGGAGAAAGAATCTACCATGTAGGGGATATAGGTAGCGGAAATGCGGTGAAGCTAGTAAACAACCTCCTTTTAGGTATCAATATGATCGGAGTAGCTGAGGCGTTGACATTGGGTGTAAAGGCGGGGCTAAAGCCCGAAGTATTACTTGAAGTAATAAAGAATAGCTCGGGCCAAAGTTACGCTTTCACTTCTAAAGTACCCTCTTTTATATTATCAGGTCATTTTAAACCTGGCTTTTCCATCAACCTCCAGCATAAAGATATTGAGCTAGCTTTGCAAACTGCTAAGGAATGTAATATACCTCTCTTGCTAGGCTCGGTAGCTTACCAAGTCTATACTTTAGCCCGGGGAAAAGGATGGGGCCAAGAAGATATATCTGCCGTTATCAAACTGTGGGAAGAAGTGGCCGGTTTGGAGGTACGGTATGCTGAACTTAGAAAAGATGGATAGGGTGATCGCTTATTTAAAAAACAAAGCCCCTAAAGAAAGGCAGCTTACTCTAGGCGAGACCGTTGAAGTAGCTCTAAATTTAGGGGTTAAAGTAAGTGAAGTTGTATTGGGTGAAGTAGCTTGCTACGAGAATAAGAAGCCAGAGGAAGTTTTACATGAGATTAAAAAAGCATTTGAGCATAATCTCAAGGCAGCTATTTTGGGCAGCCAATATGAAGCGCAGAGTTTTCTCCTTAATAAAGTAGGCGCTGATTTAGCCCAAGGAGAAGCCAAAATAACAGAAGATACCTTTTTAAACCAGGCTATAACCTTTACTTTAGCAGCTCAGGTAGGTAACCACATAGTAGGCCTTGCTCCTTGTGCAGGCACAGGGGATGCTTGCGTATTTACTGGGGTAGTAAAAGCTTTGCTAGATCATTACCCGGAAGAAAAAGTGTGGCCAGCAGTAGGCGTTATGCTTAAAGCGGGTGTGATGTTCCGGGCGGGGAAAGTTACCACAGGATGCAATATGGAAGGATTAGGGGCAGGAGCTACAGGCACGGCAGCAGCGTTGGCGGAAATTGAAGGGGGAAGTCCTAGACAAGTAGAGCATGCCATGGTGCTGGCGCTTTCCCCCACCATTGCTGTTCCCTGTACTCCGCGCGTGTTAGTCCCTGGCCTCTGTGCCACCCATATTGGAGGGGCAGTACTCCTGGGGTATTTAGCAGCTCGCCTGGCTCTGGCCACCTCACTGCCGGTAAATGTACCTATAGATGTAATGTTAGCCTTGGCGGCTGAGGCGCATAAAATTTCAGCTACTAGTATAGTCCCGGCTGTTGTACGTTATATGGAACCCTATTTTAAACGTGATCCCAGGGTGGATCAGTACTTACTACCAGAGATAAAGGAAATAGAATACAAGCGCCAGCAAGAGACAGCGGATTTTGCCCGGAAACAAGCCAAAGAATTAGCTAGATTAGCCAGCCCCATAACCCGGCCTTTTGGGGAGGTAGTGGTAGGTGGTAGCAGCCAGGCGGTGGGATCGCCTACTAATACAGCGCGGATCGCCCATGCCCTAGCTAAAGGGGAAATAAAAAAGGTAAAAATCGAGCTTTATCCGGAGTTATTTGCTCGCCGAGCAATAAACGTACCAGGCATATTGATGGGGGCAGTACTAGGTGCCTCCACAGCTAATAGTGAAGCTTATAACCGGATTATGGATGAAATAATAGCTCGGGGAATTGAGGTAGTGATCTTAGAAGTTAAGGAACCTCAGGTACAAAGGGTAACTATTGAGGCAACAGAAAGAAATGCTATGGTCCATGCCCTTAACCGGGGAGGGGGAAGGTTAGCCTTAGTTGACGCTTACCCTTCCCTAGATGAGGCCCGGAAGATGGCAGCTTCCTTAGGGATAGAAATTGTTCCTTAAAAAGGAGCGGGATAGGGTTATGCAAGAAAAGACACAGGCTATTATCTGGGAAGATAGAGAGCGCATTAAAGCTTACGAGAAATTATTTGGGGTGAGTATGCCTAAAGTTGGCAAAGACGGTTCTATTACGGGGCTTCCCCGCCCTTATCCCCGGGAAGTGGCTGGAGTAATACGTGGAGGATACCGTATAGCTGAGTTAGGGAGGAAGGCAAGAAGTACTGGTATTCCCGTCCAGAACCCTATCTTGGGACGTAACACAGCAGAAGAAACCATGGCCCAGTCCCGGGAGATGTACGAGATTGCCGAGAAATTGGGTATTACTTTATTTCACTTCGTCCACTCGGAAGCCACAAGGCATATCGATCCCTTAGATGGGGCCGAGCTTATTGAGCAATCCCGGGGTAAAGGTGGAATCACTCCTGCTGGTGAAAGAGAATTTGTCCAGATGGGCGGTGGAGCAGTACATCCTATTCGTATTAACGCTACAGGCGATACTCCTCATCTTTCCATTCTAAATGCCTTTATAGCAGGTTTTGATGGCACGGATATTGGCCCGGTAATACACGTACATTTCGGCGGGCGAGGGATCCATGATTATAAGACTAAAGTAACCAATGGGTTTAAAGCTCTCCAGATATGCGCAGAAAATAATATCTTCGTACAAGTAGAATCTCACAAGCACATTAATAATATCGGCGGTACAGATGGAGCAGGCTTGGCAGGTTGCCTTTTAGCTGAAGGGTTAGCTATTTTAGCTGGTTTACCGCGCGAGCTTAGCGCCTTGCAGATAAATGTGGCCGGGATAAATCTGTTGGCTGATCTAGCCCTTATAAGGGCTTTCAGGAAGGTTATGTGGAGCGAATGGCTGATCGTAGTTCCCGAGACTTTTCAAAATCCTCCTCCTGATCTTATTGCAGAACAGGGGCATTTTGCCCGGATGGCGATTAGCGCCAAGCTAGGAGGTGCTGACTTTTACCGACCTAAAGCAGCGGAGTCCGTAGGTATACCCACAGGGCATTCTATGGGAAGGGCTATCTGGGCCACCCAGGATATTTTTGAAAAGACGGCTGCCATTACTATCAACGATCCCTTTATAGATAAAAGAATGGAAGAGATCTTAAATGAAGCTATGGCTATACTCAGCGCTGCCCTGGAAACAGGACGCCAGTTGGCACCGGACGAAATAACTCCTTCTTTCTGGCAGAAGTTTGGTCCAGAAGAATTAATAGAAAAGATAGTTAATGCTGGGAAAAAAGGTATCCTAGATGCTCCCCGCGCAGCCGGTTGGGACCTTAAACGGGCGGTTAGGACCCACCGGGATAAGGACGGTATCCGGCGGTATATACCTGGCTATGGACCTAAAGGAGTAGATCCTCAATATCTTTGCTTTACCCAAGAAAAGGTAACTGTAGAAGACGCAACTCCCGTACTTGAGGACGTAAAGATAGTTCTGGCTACTGTAGGTGCGGATGCCCATGTAATAGGGATAAATATGATTAAAGAGGCTTTCCAGAAAGCTGGATTTGAAGTGATTCACCTTACAGGGATGAATTTACCAGAAACAGTGGCCGAAGTCGTAGCTGAAAGTGGAGCTAAGGTTGTGGGTGTTAGCAACCTTTTAGGCTTAGGCCTTAGTTTATTTCCCCGGGTGGGTCAACGGTTAAAAGAATTGGGATTGAGGGACAAGGTATTGGTCTTGGCGGGGGGTAGGATTGCGGAAAAAGAAGAGGAACATGCCTATTATGAGGCGCGGATTAAAGAGGAGGGCCCAGGATTTTTAGGAGTGGATGCCTTCTTTGGCCCAGGTACCAATCCCGATGACGTAGTAGCCTGGGTACGTGAACACTTAAAGGAGGTTAGGTAGGGATTATGGGTGAAATGAAGCGTTTAAGATGCGCAATTATTCGTGGCGGGACTAGTAAAGGGGTGTTCTTTCATGAAAATGAGCTCCCTCAAGATCCGGTTTTAAGAGACAAGACTATTTTAGCAGTTTTTGGCAGCCCTGATGTCCGCCAGATAGATGGCTTGGGAGGGGCAGACCCGCTTACTAGTAAAGTAGCTATTATTGGACCTTCTTCCCGGCCGGATGCTGACGTGGACTATACCTTTGGGCAGGTGAGCATTAAAGAGGCTTTCATAGATTATTCTGGCAACTGTGGTAATATCTCTGCTGGAGTAGGGCCGTTTGCCATTGACGAGGGTTTGGTGAAAGCCATAGAACCCGTAACTATAGTGCGCATCCACAATACCAATACAGATAAGCTCATTATAGCTGAAGTCCCTGTGCGTAATGGTAAAGCAGCAGTTACAGGAGATTATCAGATTGATGGAGTACCGGGAACAGGAGCTAAGATTATGCTGGATTTTTCCGATACAGCTGGCGCTGTTACGGGGAAGATATTGCCTACCGGGAACCCTACGGATGTCCTTGATATTCCAGGAGTAGGTAAGATCACTGTTTCTATGGTAGATGTAGCCAACCCCATGGTTTTTGTGCGGGCAGCTGATTTGGGGCTTATGGGTACCGAGACACCAGAGGAAGTAAATAACAATCCTCAACTTTTGCGAACCTTAGAGAGTATCAGGGCTTATGCTGCTTGTGTTATGGGCTTGGCCAAGGAACCGGAAGAAGCTACTTTGCGTAGCCCCGCCTTCCCTATGCTTGCTTTTGTGGCGTCACCAGCTTCTTACCGGAAGTTTACTACAGGTGAAGAAGTAAGGGCGGAAGAAATTGATTTCCTTTCTAGGCTTATGTTTATGCAAGTTATGCACAAGACTTATGCAGGCACTGGAACCACTTGTACAGGAGTAGCGGCTGCTATCCCAGGAACAGTTGTATATGAAGTGACGGCCCGTCATAGCGGGAATATCCGTATAGGCCATCCGGCAGGGATCATAGATATAGAGGTCGGGGTAGAATTAAAGAACGGTGAGATTAAGGTAACTAGAGCAGCGGTAGGCCGGACAGCCCGACGCATTATGGACGGCTATGTATATATAGTAAAAGATAAGCTACTTTAAAGGCAAAGGTGAGGGTTGATGCCTTCTGAGATATATGTATTCGACGTAGGAAGCACTTTCACTAAGTTAAATTTATTTCATTTGCAGGATGATAATTCTCTCCAGTGGATAGCCCGGTCCCAAGCCCCAACTACACTTGAGGATATCATGGAAGGAATAAATGGGGCTTTAGCTGGTTTACCCCTAGAATGTCGCCCTACTTCCTTGGCTGGGAAGACAGTCCTTGCCTCCAGCAGCGCTGCGGGGGGCCTACGCATGGTAGCTATCGGCTATATGCCCAGGGTTACTGCTAAAGCGGCTAAAGAAGTGGCTATGAGCGCTGGGGCAAGGGTTCTAGAGGTACTTTCTGCGGAAGATCCTCCAGAATATAGACGTCAAGTACTTAAAGAGATAAAACCTGATATTGTACTTTTGACTGGCGGAACTGATGGAGGTGACGAAGAGTCTTTAATTGATAATGCCAAATTATTGGCGGAAATGCGGTTACCTGGGGTAATTATCTTGGCTGGCAACGTTGCTGCCCAGAGCAAAGCGGCGTTAATCTTAAGCGAGGCAAATGTAAATTTTCGCCGTGTACCCAACGTCATGCCTACAATTCATGAACTTAAAGTTAAACCAGCCCGCGAGGCCATCCACCAAGAATTTATCCGGCAAATTACCCGTGCCAAGGGATTAAGCAAATTAGAAAGTATAGTAAGCAATCACAAAGTAATCCCCACGCCGGGAGCTGTACTTTTAGGAGCTGAACTTTTAGCTAGGGGCCACTATGAAGCTAAAGGTATTGGTAGCCTGGTAGTAGTTGATTTAGGGGGTGCTACCACGGATGTCCACTCAGTTATACCTGAATTGGAAAAATTGAGCTTGGAAGAGCGAGGGTTAATTTTGACCAATGAGAAACACGTTTCTTACCGGACGGTGGAAGGCAATTTAGGTCTCCGGGTTAATTGCGGCGGCATTTTAGAAACTGTAGGCCCGCGTTTGATCTTAAAATATGCAGGCCTACCAGAAGACGATAAATATGAAGCGAAGCTTACAGAATATGCAAAGAAAGTAGAAGTTGTTACTTCCTATATACCGTGTAATGAAGAGGAAAAAGCCTTCGATCGTGGGCTAGCTATAGCAGCTATAGAGACTGCCCTCAAACGTCACGCAGGTTTTTTGAGTCAAGAATATGACCCCTTGTTAGGGGTGGCCCCGGGAACTCCCCAGGGAAGGGATCTAAGGGCAGTAAAATATTTAATTGCAGTAGGAGGTATTTTTACTGCTCTCCCACCAGAAGAAGGGGTAAACATTGTCCAAAAGGCTTTAGCGCGACCAGGGATTTCTTTATTACCCTTACAACCCCGCATACTAATAGATCGTTATTATCTACTTTATGCTATCGGAGTATTATCAGAGCTTTATCCTTATCAGGCTTTGAGACTAGCCAAAACTTACTTTAACTTCGAGGGGGAGGAAGAGGGCGATGAGGCCCACGAGTAAACTACGCCAGTTATTAAGTCAGCCGGGCATCTTAGTGGCACCTGGTGCTCACGATGTATTAACGGCCAAGATTATTGAGCAGGTTGGTTTTCCAGCGGTATATTTTACTGGATATGGTCAGGCTGCTAGTCATTTGGGATGCCCTGATGTAGGGTTGTTGACTATGACAGAGATGGTTATGAGATTAAATAACATGGCTTCAGCTGTAGATATACCTGTTATCGCTGATGCTGATACGGGATTCGGCAACGCGATCAACACTATGCGTACAGTTAGAGAATATGAAAAAGCCGGGGCAGCTGCTATTCAATTAGAAGATCAAGTGTCCCCTAAGAAATGCGGCCACATGCTAGATAGGCAATTAATCCCCACGGAAGAGATGGTAAATAAGATCCGGGCCGCTATAGAAGCACGGCGGGACCCAGATCTGGTGATTATTGCTCGTACAGATGCCCGGACTAGTTTAGGGCTGGAGGAGGCTATAGCTAGGGGTAAGGCGTATGAAGAAGCCGGGGCCGATGTTATTTTCATAGAATCACCGGAAACAGTAGAAGAAATGAAAATCATTTGCCAGTCCTTTAAGGTTCCAGTTTTAGCCAATATGGTAGAAGGAGGGCGAACCCCTCTTCTAACAGTAGAGGAACTGGAAAAGTTAGGATATAAACTAGTTATCTTCCCTACCGCCTCAGTTTATACTACTGCTAAAGCTTTAATCTCGTTAATGGAAGAGCTTAAGAAAACGGGGACTACGCGGGAATATATGAAGCATATGCTACCTTTCCATGAATTTAACAAGCTTATTGGACTACCCCAGATTAAAGAACTCGAGCAAAAATTTGCTGTTACTGGTAACTGCAAAGCAAGTTAAGAGGTGTAGATTAATGGGCATGACCATGACTGAAAAGATACTGGCCGCCCATGCGGGGCTAGAAAAAGTGGAGCCGGGGCAGCTTATCTCCTGCCGTATAGACCTGGCCCTGGGCAACGATATAACTGCTCCCCTGGCCATAAAAGAATTCCGACAGCTAGGGATAGAAAAAGTATTTGACCCAGGGAGGATAGTCCTGGTACCCGATCATTTTACCCCCAACAAGGACATAAAATCCGCCGAGCAAGCTAAGCTTGTGAGGGAGTTTGCCCGGGAGCAAGGAGTAATTTACTACGAAGTAGGTCGGCTGGGAATAGAGCACTGCCTTTTGCCCGAAGAGGGGCTGGTAGTGCCTGGAGACCTAATAATAGGTGCTGATTCCCACACTTGTACCTACGGGGCCCTGGGGGCCTTTGCCACGGGGGTAGGCTCTACCGACTTAGCAGCCGCCATGGCTACCGGTGAATGTTGGTTTAGAGTGCCCGAGAGCATAAAGTTAAACTATTATGGGAGATTAAAGCCCTGGGTAGGGGGCAAAGATCTCATCCTCTACACCATAGGGGATTTAGGGGTAGATGGAGCCCGCTATAAAGCCCTAGAATTTACCGGCGAGGCTATAGGGGAACTCTCCCTAGATAGCCGCTTCACCATGGCTAACATGGCCATAGAAGCTGGGGCCAAAAATGGAATATTTCCAGTAGATGAGAAGACGGAAAGGTATCTTGAAGGGCGGACCAAGAGGCCCTACCGGATATATCAAAGCGATCCCGATGCTAGGTATAGTGAGATAAGGGAATATGACGTAAGCAAGATAGAACCTCAAGTAGCCTTTCCCCACCTGCCGGAGAACACCAAAGGTATAAGCGAAGTAGGCGAAATAAAAATAGACCAAGTAGTGATCGGCTCCTGCACTAATGGCCGGTTAGAAGACCTAAGGATAGCAGCCAAGATCTTAAAAGGCAAAAAAGTACACCCCGAAGTGCGCCTCATCATAATACCTGGTACGCAGAAGATTTACGCCCAGGCTATAGAAGAAGGTTTAATTGCCATATTTATCGAAGCCGGGGCAGCCATTTCAACTCCTACCTGTGGTCCTTGCTTGGGGGGACACATGGGGGTTTTGGCGAAAGGAGAGAAAGCTGTAGCCACCACTAACCGCAATTTTGTAGGCCGTATGGGACACCCCGAAAGCGAAGTATATCTAGCCGGGCCGGCCGTGGCTGCAGCCAGCGCCATAAAAGGAAGAATAGCAGCGCCTGAGGAGGTACTATAGAGAGGAGGTGCTCTGGATAAGGATGGAAATTATGGAGATCATTAAAGGCAGATGCCACAAATTTGGTGATGACATAGACACCGACGCCATAATCCCGGCCCGGTATCTAAACACCAGCGACTTAAAAGAGCTGGCCCAGCACTGTATGGAAGACGCTGATCCTAGCTTTCCAAGGAAGGTGAAGCCCGGGGATATAATAGTAGCGGGAAAGAACTTTGGGTGCGGGAGTTCCCGGGAACATGCGCCGCTGGCCATAAAGGGGGCGGGAGTAGCAGCGGTTATAGCCTCCTCCTTTGCCCGTATATTTTACCGCAACGCTATAAATATCGGTCTTCCTATCTTTGAGGCGCCGGAGGCCGCCAAGAAGATAGAGGCCGGGGACGAAGTATTAATTGATCCTGCTCAAGGTATAATCACCAATATTACCAAAAACGAAACCTACCGTATGCTTCCCTTTCCACCCTTTATGCAGGAGCTTATAGCTGCGGGTGGGCTTATGGCTTACGTGGCTAAGAAGGTGAAAAAGCCTTAAGATTATCTAGCAGGAAAGTTTCTAAGCAGTAGAGAAAACTAAATTAACTACTTTTCCTTACGGGGTGGGAGCGCCAGCATGAGCGTACGGATTGTGGTGGTGAGTTGGGGGAAGCTTACGGAAATTGTACAGGAAGTAAAAGATTTGGTTAAAGGAGAGGCTAAAATAGAAATTTTAGAAGGATTGTTTGACCAAAGGGCCACTTTAGAATTGGCGCGTGAATTGGAAAGTAGTGGAAAAGTAGATGTATTTGTAAGCGGTGGTGGAAACGCCCGGATGCTCCGGGCTAATTTGTCTACTCCTGTTGTATCCATTAATATTTCCGGGTATGACATGATAAAGGCTATTTTAAAGCATCATGTAGAGGGAGAGCCTGTATACATTGTCCACTTTGGCGATGTTATTCAGGAACTCAATGATTTAAAAGAAGTCCTTCCTTTCCCTGTCTATCAAATTGCTCTTAACGATCCTAGCGAAGGTGTGCAATTTTTCCGTCAGCTTCAGCAGCAAGGGCAAAGGGCAATCATTGTCGGAGCCAGTTTAGCCTGGGAAATGGCGAACCAGTATGGCTTTAAGTCAGTATATATCTATTCTAAGAAAGCAGTATTAGAAGCTTTAAATCAAGCAATAGAAATGGCCAATGTAAAACGGCGAGAAATGGCTAAGACCGAAAGAATACAGGCTATTCTTGATTTTATATGTGATGGTATTGTGGCCTGTGATCAAGAAGGGATAATTACTGCTTTTAATCCTGCTGCTCAACTAATCACTGGCATAGAAGTGGAAGAAGCCTTAGGTAAACGCGTACAAGATGTATTGCCCCAGCTTAAGCTAGAAGAAGTTTTGCAGCAGGAAAGCCAGCCTACCTTTAATAAGGTAGTTAAGGTTAAAGAAAGGCAGATTATGGTTAATAAAGTACCCGTAAATGTGAAGGGCGAGACGGTTGGGGTAGTAGCTACTCTACATGATATTGCCACCATTCAGAAAGCCGAATATCAAATCCGAAGGAAACTTGCTTCAGGGGGGCTTAAAGCTAGAGCTACCTTTGAAGATATTGTAGGAGACTCAGAGGTAATGCTTAACACCATCCGTCAAGCCCAAAAGTATGCGACTACCTCTGCTACCGTATTAATCTTGGGCGAAACAGGGACAGGGAAAGAGCTTTTTGCCCAGGCTATCCATAATGCTAGCCCTAGAAGGGATTCTCATTTTGTGGCTATTAATTGTGCCGCTCTACCCGAAAACTTGCTAGAGAGCGAACTTTTTGGGTATGAAGAGGGAGCTTTTACAGGGGCCAAAAAAGCGGGCAAACCTGGGCTATTTGAGCTAGCACATAATGGAACTATTTTTTTAGATGAAATCGGCGATTTGCCTCCCTCGCTCCAAGCTAAATTGCTGCGTGTTTTACAACAAAAAGAAGTTATGCGGATTGGTGGCCAAACTGTGATACCTATTGACGTACGCGTAATAGCCGCTACTAATTGTGATTTGTGGAAAGCAGTTCAGGAAGGACGTTTTCGTAGAGATTTATATTATCGTTTAAACGTTTTGCCCCTCAGGTTACCCCCGTTAAGGGAGCGCGTAGAAGATATACCGGCCTTAGTAAGAGATATGCTTTTTAAAAACCACCGTTGGTTAGTACATTATGCGGGAACTATCGCTCGAGAAATTATTGAAAAATTACCTGGTTATTCATGGCCAGGAAATGTTAGGGAATTAGAAAATATCTTAGAAAGAATAAGTGCATTAGCAGCAGGCCAATCATTATCTGTAAAGATGATAAAGGAACTTGTTCACCAGGCTTTGGCTGATCAGAAGTATTTAGATTTCTCCTCTAAAATTGAAGTTGAGACAATCCTTGAGCCTTCTACCTTACAAAAACATCAACGTTCAATAGAGCGTAATATAATTTATAAGGTCCTTAACGAAACAGGGGGAAATAAAACCAAAGCAGCAAAGCTTCTGGGTATAAGCCGTTCTACTTTGTGGCGAAAGCTTAAAGAATTAAGTCATTAGAGTCATTAGTATTTTGCTGGTGTTTATTAAATGGAGCAGCTTATTCCCAAGAAATTTTTAAATTAGCAAGCAGGAATTTTAGTTCTTAAAGCGAATATATTATACAGAGATGTGGAAACGTTTCCACATAGGAGGTATACAGGAGGGACCTATGCCCCCCACTATAAAGGATGTGGCTAAAAGGGCTAAAGTTGGGATATCTACTGTTTCTAGGGTATTAAATAATAGCGGTTATGTAAGTCCCAAGACGCGCGAGCGCGTACTTAAAGCTATAGAGGAGCTCAATTTTGAGCCCAATTACCTGGCTAAAAGCTTAAGCAGCGGGAAAACGCGCACCATAGCCTTAATTCTTCCTGATATAACCAACCCCTTCTTTCCCGCCATAGCCCGAGGGGTAGAGGATGCAGTCAAACGCAAGGAATACCATGTAATATTATGCAATACCGATGGGGATAGCCAGCAAGAGGCGCTTCATGCCAAGGCCTTGCGGGAAAAAGCAGTGGATGGCCTTATATTTACTGCCAGTAGCAAGAATAATAAGCATGTCCTGGAGCTGGTGGAAGTAGGTATCCCAGTAGTATTAATAGACCGGCGCGTAGAAGGGAATAACCTGGATGCAGTTTTAGTGGACAATGTGGCTGGGGCTTATGAGGCTACCAAATATCTAATCGGCTTGGGACATAAGTATATAGGATTTATCGCCGGGCCGGACGTTACCACAGCTTTAGAACGCCAAGAAGGTTATTGCCGGGCCTTAAAGGAAGCCGGCATAGAGGTGAAAGAAAAGCTAATCCAGCCAGGTAATTTCCGCTACGAGAGCGGTTATACCGGAGCTTTAAACCTTTTGGAATACGGCGTTACAGCTATCCTGGCGGCTAACGATCTTATGGCTTTAGGAGCTATGAGGGCTATTGAAGAAAAAGGTTTAAGGATACCCCAGGATATTGCTGTGGTGGGTTTTGATGATATCCCTTTAGCTTCCCTTGTAAAGCCGGCGTTAACTACTGTAAACCAGCCTGCTTACCAGATGGGAGCTTTAGCGGCGGAGATATTGCTTGAGCGGATTGAGGGGAAAAGAGCAGGTGAGCCCAAAGAGGTAATTCTTACCCCTTCGCTAGTAATACGGGAGTCTTGTGGAGGAAGAGGTAGATGGCAGACATAGTGGTTGTAGGAAGCCTCAATATTGATTTCTTAATTAAAATTCCACGTTATCCTGAACCTGGAGAAACCTTAGAAGGTTATTTTGTCAAAATTACTCCAGGAGGTAAAGGAGGAAATCAGGCAGTAGCAGCTGCTAAATTAGGTGCTCGAGTGGCTTTTATTGGACGTACAGGGACCGATGTTTTTGCTTCAATTTTAAGGGAAAGTTTAGAGGCAGCGGGAGTGGATATTACTTACCTTTTCCAATGTAAGGATGAATTTAGTGGAATGGCCTTTGTTACGGTAGATGATTGGGGAGAAAACAGCATTGTGATTATTCCTGGAGCAAATAACCAGTGTTCGCCTGAAGATATAAATAAAGCTGAGGAGCAATTAGCTAAAGCTAAAGTAGTATTACTCCAGTTGGAAATTCCTTTAGAGACTGTAATTCATACGGTTAAAGTTGCACACAGATATAACGCTAAAATAGTTTTAGATCCTGCTCCCCCGCGGAGACTACCAGCTGAGGTATATAGTATGGTAGATATTATGATTCCTAACCAAAAAGAAGTCAGTATGTTGACAGGGATACCAGTTAATAAAAAAGTAGATAACGCTATAGAAGCTTCATTACAATTATTAAAGTATGGAGTAAAGATTGCGATTGTAAAACTAGGTTCTGAAGGGGCAATTTTATCTACTAAGGAAGCCATCTATCATATTCCGAGTTTCCAAGTAGATGTTATTGATACTACAGCTGCAGGAGATGCTTTTGCAGGTGGGTTAGCAGTGGCACTTTCAGAAGGAAAAGATCTATGTGAGGCTGTCAGATTTGCTAATGCAGCAGGAGCTTTAGCTTCAACTAAATTAGGTGCTCAAGAGTCTATGCCTTTACGAGTAACAGTTGAAGAATTACTTAGAGTAGGTGATAAATATTGCAAAAGGATAAGATAGCGAAATTAATATTGATATGGTATTTTGTGGAAAATGTTTCTGTTTTGTTATTCCTAATACTCATTTGGGAAATCGCTTCGGAAATATGGAATAACCCTGTATTTCCTAGTCCAATTGGGGTGATAAGAGAAGCCTATCTTTTAATTATCTCTAAAGAGCTATGGCTTCATATAAAAACAAGCTTTATTAGATTTATTAGTGGATATGGTATAGGGGTATTTCTCGGAGTAGGGATTGGAGGGTTAATGGGAATATATAGAGGGTGGGAAGAATTATTTACAATCCCTATTAATATCTTTCGGCATATTCCTGGTTTAGCTTGGATTCCCTTAGCAGTAATATGGTTTGGAATTGGATTAAAGGCTAGTATATTTGTTATTGCCTTAGCTGCATTTTTCCCAGTGGCTATTAATGTGGCTTTAGGATTGCAGCGCGTGGGCCACATTTATATCAAAGCAGCTTTAACATTAGGAGTAAAGAGAAATTCATTGTTTATGATTACTAGAGTTTTAATTCCAGCAGCCCTTAAATCTATATTCGCAGGTTTACGTATTGGACTAGCTGCTGGGTGGGCTGCTATTGTAGCTGCTGAAATGGTTGCTACTACTTCGGGGTTGGGGTTTATGATTCAATATTATAGACGTTTACTGGCTACTAACAAAGTGGTAGTGGCCATGATAATAATTAGTTTGATTGGTTTCTTGATGGATTTAACTTTGAGATATTTGGAAAGAAGGCTATTACGGGTGTAGAAATGATTGGGAAAAGGTGGAAACTATTATGCCTGTTAAAAGCATCGTTCGTGTAATTCTATTACCTACTTTAATGGTAATCTTATGGTCAATTCTTAGTACTTATCAAATAGTTAACCCTGTTGCTTTACCTAATCCGGAAGCAGTGATTAAAGAATTTTGGACATTACTTTTTAATACCCAGTTATTGGAACATATTTCTACAAGCTTAATAAGAGTGCTAATGGGTTACTCAATAGGGTCTCTTATTGGTATTGTTCTGGGCATCTTTATGGGTCTCTCTCCAAGGATCGAACGAATGTTGAATATGCCTGCTGCAATGCAAAGAAACATTCCTCCCGTAGCCTGGATTCCTTTAGCTATATTATGGTTTGGGTTAGGTACAGCTCCTGCTGTATTTATCATTATGCTAGCTACGATACCACCAGTATTAATAAATACTATTGTAGGGGTCCGAGAAACCAAAATAGTGTTATACAAAGCAGCCATGACATTAGGGATAAAACCCAATTCCCTTACTATGTTTTCTCGAATTACTTTTCCAGCGGCTTTTCCTTTTATTCTTAACGGATTACGAATAGGGATAGGAAGCGCATGGACAGGTATTGTTGCTGCTGAAATGATAGCTGCTAAAAGCGGGCTAGGATATATGTTAGTATGGGGACAAGAAACTTTGCAAACCCCACAGATAATTTTGGCCTTGTTGTTAATTGGTGGAATAGGATATCTTTTCGACCGCGGTTTAGCTAAAATAACTGCAAAACTTGCTTTTTGGAAAGCAATGGAGGTATGAGAATGCAACCTAAAGTTAAGATACTAAATGTTACTAAAGAGTTCCTTACTAAAACAGGAACTATAAAAGCATTATCTGAAATAAATTTAGATATTCAAGAAGGAACTGTCGTTGCTATTATAGGTCCTAGCGGTTGTGGGAAATCTACGCTTTTAAACTTAATTGCAGGGTTAGAAAGACCTAGTAATGGAAGTATCTTAATTGATGGTAAACCCATTGAGGGTCCTGGGCCAGATCGGGGGGTATGTTTTCAAGAAGGCGCTTTATTTCCTTGGCTAACTGTATTAGAAAATGTAGAGTTTGGACCTCGAGCACTAGGGGTCCCGAAAGATATAAGAAGGGAGGTAGCTATGCGATATGTTCAGATGGTAGGATTAACAGGTTTTGAAAACAAATATCCTCATGAACTGTCGGGGGGGATGAGACAACGGTGTGCTGTAGCTAGGGTACTTGCCAACAATCCTCAGATTGTACTAATGGATGAGGCCTTAGGAGCAGTAGATGAGCAGTCTCGTATTATCCTCCAGGAAGAATTAACCAAGTTATTAAGAGAAACGGATGATGACAATAGAAAAACAGTTATTTGGGTAACCCATAGTATTGAAGAAGCTGTTTATATGGCTGATGTTGTAGTAGTAATGACAGCTAGACCTGGAAGAATAAAGAAAGTAGTACCTATAGATTTGCCGCGGCCTCGGAGTTATGAAGTAAGAAGAACACCCCAATATGGAGAACTTTGTACTATTCTTTGGGATGCCTTAAAAGCCGAGGCTATTAGTTCAATGTATAATCCCTCATAGGAGGCGAGGTATTGACAGTGATAGAGAAAAAGAAATGTATAATTGACACTGATTTATTAGGAGATGATGCATTAGCTATATTATTAGCAACAAAGATTCACGAAGTTGTACTAATAAGTGCAGTTTCAGGAAGGAAACCTGCTAAAGAGACAGGAGAAGATGTAACTAGAATTTTAAAATTAGCAGAGCGGGAAGATATTCCAGTAGCAATCGGGGCAGATAAACCTTTAAATTGGGGGGAAAAAATTTTAGGGTGTTTATTTTGTGATCCTGCTATTAAAAACTTACCTAAAGGGAAAAATCCAATACTAACTAGACATGCTGCTTTAGAAATTATTGAGGTTATAAATAATTCCACAGAAAAGCTTAATCTTATTGCATTAGGCCCCTTAACTAATATTGCTATAGCGATATTAGCATATCCTGGGATTACGGACAAGATTGACCAATTAATTATAATGGGCGGTAATGCCCTGGTTCATGGAAATGTGGTTCCTCAAGCAGAGTATAATATCTATGCCGATCCTGAAGCAGCTCAAATAGTTTTTCGTGCTGGATTACCAATAGTTATGGTTGGATTGGATGTTACTACTAAAACCCTGCTTGATGTGAGCCACTTAAAAGATGTAAAACCTTCTTTAATAAAGAATTTTATTCTGGATGTGTTAAACAGATGCATACCATATCAACATGAAGTACGGAAGTTACCGGCCTTCCCCATGCATGATCCTTTGGCAGTAGGAGTTCTATTTGATCCCTCCTTTGTGAAAATGAAAAGGTTTAATGTAGAAGTTGAGGTAATAGGAGAATTTACAAGAGGAGCAACAGTCGTAGATTTTACAGGAATTAGCAAGCGGGAACCTAATGCTTATGTTTGTTTAGATGTAGATAGTGAGAGATTTATCAAGTTTTTTATAGAAAGTGTTTTGGAGTAAAGGGGGT
>Ga0080004_1124919_pt1 | contig 31478 bp, 26 predicted proteins | sample WasSprMetagenome_FD_69207 | JGI IMG/M metagenome (GOLD analysis project Ga0080004, IMG submission 69207) | Sulfidic aquatic microbial communities from Washburn Spring, Yellowstone National Park, USA - WS (SPADES assembly) (version 2) | ecosystem: Environmental > Aquatic > Thermal springs > Hot... | reverse complement strand
TCATCGAGCTCCACACACCGCTCAAAGGCTGCCAAAACGTCACGGGTCCCGCCCACCAATGCCTCCCAGTAGTGATAGGAAAGCCAGCGGCCGAGGTTATTTCCGTACCAAAAAAGGGCTTCCACATCGGTGCTTTTCCGGAGGGCCGCGCGAAAGCCTTCCCGACCCTCGGTTTCCCGAAAAACCGGATCAAGCCGAAGGGCCGAAAGAGCGTAATCCTTGCCCTTAGCATAAGCCTTCTCTTTCTCCTCTAGATACCCTTCGGCGAGCTCGAACCACGCCCGGGAAAGCTTTACCAAAACGTCGTGCCTTTCGGTGGGCTGGGAAAGCTCGGGCAACGCCTTTTCCCAAAGCTGAATAGCCTCCCGAAGCCTTCCCTCATAACTTGGAAAATCAAATTCCCCATGCCAACGGTCATAAGCGGCCTCCGCCCGCGAAAGGAGCTCCTCCACCCCCTCCTGAGCCAAACCAACCGAACTCAACCCCACTACCAGCGCTAAAAGGAACCTTATCATTTCCCCTCCTTTCCTCCTCATCCGCCTCCGTAAAATAGGGCGGTGAGAATACGCCAAGCTAGCCTCCTTGACCTTCTTGGCATCTATCGGGTGGAGAAGGAAAGCTTTCCAGACCCTTGGCCCCTTTTGGCCTTCTTGCCCTACATCCTGGACCGGGAGGCCTTAGCCCTCGTGGCTGAGGAAAGGGAAGTGATCGCTTTCCTCCTCGCCCTCAGGGAAGGGGAGGAGATCCATATCCACGATATTGCTGTAGCTCCAGCCCATCGCCGGAAAGGGGTGGGCAGCGCCCTCCTTGCCCACCTCCTTTCCGCGGCTGGGGATGCCCGCCGGCTGCGGCTCGAGGTGCGCGCGTCAAACTCCGCAGCCCGCGCGTTCTACCAAAAACACGGATTCAAGGAGGTCGCTCTCCTCCCCAACTACTACGCCAACGGAGAAGATGGGATCCTCATGATCCGTGAGCTCGCCGGAGGTACATGAGGGTCTTGCGGCCCTCTACGAGAACGAAGGGCACAAGGGAAAGGGGTAAGAGCGTAGCCCACATGGAGATGGTCAAGGGCAAAGTATTGAACACCGGCTGGAGGGGCGGGATATACACGACGAGGAGGAGGATGATCATTGAGGAGAGGAAAGCCCATTGCATCCAGCGGTTGGTGAAGGGGCCGATCTTAAAGAGGGGTATCCACTCGGAGCGCGCGGCGTAAGCCCGGAAGAGCTCAGCCACCACTAGGGTCACGAATGCCAAGGTATCGGCATCTTCGTGCCAGGCTCCGTAGTAAGCGAGGGCGTAGAGGCCCAAGACCGCGGCGGTGAGGGCCGTAGCCTGATAGAAAATGCCCCAGGCCATTTCCCGATCGATGATTTTTTCCTTGGGCGAGCGCGGCGGCCGCTCCATGATCCCCGGTTCAGCCGGTTCCATGCCCAACGCCAACGCCGGCGCACCGTCGGTGAGCAAGTTCAAAAGAAGAAGCTGGATAGCCGTAAGAGGAGTGGGCCAGCCCAAAAGCACAGCAAAGAAAATGATGGCGATCTCCGCGAAGTTGCAGGAAAGAAGGTAATAGATGGTCTTGCGGATGTTGGCATAGATCACCCGGCCCTGCTCCACCGCCGCCACAATGGAGGCGTAGTTATCGTCCAAAAGGACCATGTCCGCCGTAGATTTGGCTACGTCAGTACCGGAGATGCCCATGGCGATCCCAATATCTGCGCGCTTTAGGGCCGGCGCATCGTTCACCCCGTCCCCGGTCATGGCCACGATTTCCCCCCGCGCCCGCAGGGCCTCCACGATCCGCACCTTGTGGTGCGGCGAAACCCGGGCGAAAACGTCCACCTCGTCGATGATGCGGACAAGCTCCTCGTCGCTCATGCGATCGAGTTCGCTTCCGCTTATCACCCGGCCATTGGGCCGAAGGAGGCCGATCTGTTTGGCGATGGCCACGGCGGTGGCCACGTGATCGCCGGTGATCATGATCGTTCGCAGGCCAGCTTTGCGGGCGGTCTCCAGGGCCTTGGGCACCTCCGGCCGCGGCGGATCCTGCATCCCCACAAGACCCAAGAACACGAGATCCCGTTCGATTTCCTCGGGAGTGGGATCCTCGGGAAGGGAGGGAAGCGGCCGGTAGGCCACAGCTAGGACCCGCAGGCCCTGCCCAGCCATCTCCTCGTTAGCCCGGCTAACTTTCTTCTGCTCCTCCGGGGTAAGGGGAATAGGTCCGTTCTTAGTAGCTAAAGCTGCACAGTGGGCTAGCACTACATCCGGCGCGCCCTTCACCGCTGCCACATATGGGGAGGAGAGAGGGATGGGAAAAGCCTCGGCCGGGTGAATCGTGGTCATCCTTTTCCGTTCCGAGTCAAAGGGGAGCTCGCTCACGCGGGGGATGGTGTTGCGGGAAAGGCCGGCCTTGAGGGCAGCCACCACCAGCGCCCCCTCAGTAGGATCACCCACCACGCGATAGGATCCGTTTTCCGCCCGCAATTCCGCGTCGCTACAAAGAAGCCCAACCCAAAGGGCACTAAGGAGAAGGGGATGATCCTGAGGCCTTAGGGGCTTTCCATCCTTAAGGAATTGCCCTTCGGGCTTATATCCCTGGCCAGTTACGGAGATCAATTCCCCATCCACCCAGACTGTGGTGACCGTCATCTGGTTTTGGGTGAGGGTCCCTGTTTTATCCGCGCAAATGACCGTGGCCGAGCCCAAGGTCTCCACCGAGGGAAGCCGGCGCACGAGGGCATTCCTCCGGAGCATCTCCCGCATTCCCATGGCCAAACAAAGGGTGACGATAGCGGGAAGCCCCTCAGGCACAGCGGCCACTGCCAAACTCACGGCAATGATGAAAAACCCAAGGAGAGCGTGTTCGGAAGTCCGAAGATATGCAAGGAGACCTTGTTCTCGCAGGATATGGAGGTTTGGATCCCGCAGGATCTCCACGACGAAGACGATGCCGCAGATAACGAGGATGAGGATGCCCAAAATTCGGCCGAACTCCTCGAGGCGGCGCTGAAGCGGGGTCTCCTCCTGGGGCTCCTCGATGACCCCGGCGATTTCCCCAAGGACGGTGGCCGAGCCGGTAGCTACCACTACACCCACCCCCCGGCCGTACACCACCGTGCTCCCCAAAAAGGCCATGTTCACCCGGTCAGCCAATGCGGTGTCCTCGGGGAGAACCGCATCCGCGTCTTTGTCCACGGGAACGGATTCACCTGTAAGGGAGGACTCATCCACCCGAAGCTGGGCGGTCTCAATGAGGCGGAGGTCCGCGGGAACGATGGAACCGGCTTCGAGGAGAACGATGTCGCCCGGCACGAGTTCTCTGGCGGGGATGGTCTTGCGCACCCCATCCCGGAGAACCTGGGCCTCGGGAGCCGCCATTTTCTTGAGGCTTTGGAGGGCCTGCTCAGCCCGGCTCTCCTGGATTGCCCCAATGAAAGCGTTGAGAACAACAATGGCAAGGATAGCTCCGGCTTCGATCCAGTCCCCAACGGCCATGGAAATGATCGTAGCCACAATCAATATCAGGACTACAAAGCCTTTGAGCTGCTCGAGCAACCTCTTCCAAAAGGGGGTTGGCGGTGCCTCAGGAAGGGCGTTTGGGCCGTACTTTTTGAGGCGAGCCTGGGCTTCCTCGGCGCTGAGGCCCTGCCGAGGGTCAACCCCTATTTCGGCGAGGACCGCCGAAACCTCAAGGGCGTGCCACTTCTTGGCCTCAGTGGTCGGCGCAGCCATGTCCCTCACCCCAAAAGGAGAAGAATGATAGGCACGAAGACCTCAGCGGCCAGGGACATCACGGTGATCATGGTGTTCAACGAGGGCCCGGCGGTGTCCTTGAACGGATCGCCCACGGTATCGCCCACCACCGCGGCTTTATGGGCCTCCGAACCCTTGCCGCCAAGGGCCCCGGATTCGATGAACTTTTTGGCGTTATCCCAGGCTCCGCCGGAGTTGGCCATGAAAAGGGCGAAGATGATCCCGCTCAAAATGCTTCCAGCCAAAAACGCAGCCAGGGATTCCTTCCCGATGATCAAAAAGACCAAAAGAGGAACAATGATGGCCAAGGAGCACGGGAAGAGGAGCTCGCGCAGTGCCCCTCGGGTAGCGATGTCCACGCAGCGGCGATAGTCGGGTTTGGCCCTCCCCTCCAAAAGGCCTGGTATCTCGCGGAACTGCCGGCGGATCTCGTCGATCATACGCTCGGCATTCCGGCCCACCGCCAAAATGAGGAGAGCGGAAAGGAGGGGCGGCATCATCGCCCCGAGGAAAAGACCAATGATCACGGTGTGGCTCATCAAGTTAATGCCGCGAGCGATATCGATGTCCACAAGCTGGGTATAGGCCGCAAATAGGGCGAGGACTGTTAAGGCCGCGGCACCAATGGCAAACCCTTTGGTGATGGCTTTCGACGTATTCCCTTGAGCATCTAGAGCATCAGCCACTTCCATGGCCTCCGGGCCTAGCCCAGCCTGTTCCACAATTCCTCGGGCGTTATCGGAAACTGGTCCAAACGCATCTCCGGAGATGATCGTGGCCACAATGGCGAGCATCCCGACCGCCGAAATCCCGATCCCGTAGAAAGGATTGATCCCGAACATCGCGGCGAGCTCCCAGGCCGCGTAGGTAGCCACGCAGATCCCAATGATGGAGGGCACGATGCTCACAAGACCGTAGGAAAAGCCCATGAGGATGTTAATAGCTGCCCCGCGGGCCGCCGCCTCGGCAGTGCGCCGGGTCGGCGCCCGGTCAATGGAGGTGAAATAATCGGTAGTAAGCCCAATTACCAATCCTGCAGCCAATCCGGCCACAGTGGGCAAAAATACGCCAAGCCATTGGTTACCAGGAAGCCCGCTCTTGTAGGTCACAAGGAAAAGGAGGAAGAGGAAGACGGCGGAAACGGTGAAAGTGCCGGCGTTCATGGCCGCCCCGGGTTTCCCCCGCATCAAGGCCCGGACAATGAACGTCCCCAAAAGGGAGGCAAAAAGGCCGGCCGCGGAAATGAGCACGGGCAAGATAGTAAGGGTCCCACCCCCGGACTCCGCACCGAGAACCATGGCCGCCACAATGGAAGCGATATAGGAGTCCACCAAGTCCGCACCCATTCCCGCCACATCGCCCACGTTATCGCCCACGTTGTCCGCAATCACCGCGGGGTTACGCGGGTCGTCCTCGGGAATCCCCAACTCCACCTTCCCCACCAAATCAGCGCTGATGTCCGCGGTTTTCGTGTAGATGCCTCCCCCGGCCTTCGCGAAGAGGGCTAGGGAGCTCGCGCCAAAGCTGAACCCAATGACTATTTCCGTGGCCTCCGCTTCCGTCCAGCCCAATCCAAACCGGCAGATGTAGTAAATGACGGTTATCCCTAGAAGGGCTAGGCCCACGATCCCTAAACCCATGATGGCTCCGCCGAAATATGCGGTAGCGAACGCAGGTTTAAGGCCCTTTTGGGCGGCCGAAGCGGTGCGCACGTTGGCCCGCACCGCCGCAATCATCCCAAACGAAGCCGCGGCTGTGGAACAACCCGCTCCAAGGAGGTAGGCCAAAGCGCCGGCCAAACCCCGCCAAGCCCCCATGGTTATGCCAAATAGAATCCCAATTACTGGGGCCAAGGCCCCAAGGAAAAGAAGGAGAGTCACGTTCTGCCGAAATAGGTAAGCCCGGGCGCCCTCCTCGATGAAGTGAGCAATGGTCTGCATCCTCTCCGTTCCCGCATCTTGTCTCATCACATAGCGATAAAGGAGAAGCGCAACTCCGATCGCTAAAACCCCGACGATCGCCCCGACTAACCCGCCTTGGACTAGCAATGCTTCCATTGCTTTCCCTCCTTCATCGTTAAAAACCAAAAGGCCTATTATACAGGGCTTAGCGCTATGGGAAATGGCGGGGCCGCACCCGGCCAAGGGGTCAAGGGCGCAAAAGTTCGTAAAGCTTAGGAAGGGCTTTAGCCATGGCCTCCTCACCAGCTTGGATATTTTCTTTGGCCCGGAGATAGCTCCGTTCCTCCCGGAATTGAGGGCGAATGTAGATTTCCGGGGGCTCCAACAAAAGCTTCAACCGGAGGACCTCCTGAACGAGAATCGCTGCGGACTGGTTGAGGACCTCGAAAATCCCGGGAAGAGGACGAATCATGGGCTTTTCCCGAACGTATTCGTTCAGGACTTCCGCCAAGCTTGCGGGGATCCACGGCCGGTGCATTAGCCCTTGCCGTAAAGTTTGGCTCAACAAAGCCCAGGGCCGGCGCATATCCTGGGTGGTGGGCTTGGGCGCGGGATTCGTATCCACCGCTATCACGATATCAGCCCCGAGCTCCCGGCAAACTCGGATCGGAAGAGGTTCTACTAGCCCGCCATCCACAAGGAGCCTTCCTCCCCAGCGCACGGGCTGAAAGATCCCGGGGATGGCAGTGGAGGCGCGGATCGCTTCCACCAAAGGGCCTTCCCGGAGAACTACCGGCTCCCCGGTATCCAAATCCGTAGCCACCGCGGCAAAGGGAATGGGAAGCTCCTCGATGCGCACGTCCCCAAGGATTTCCCAGAGGTAGCGGCGGAGCCCGGCTCCCGAGCTCAACCCCGCCCGGGGAAAGGTGGGGAGGAAACTCCGCAAAAGCCGGGTGCGACTTGCGGTCATCCACTCTTCCTCGATGCGGGAAAGGGGGATCCCGGCGGCGTAGGCGCCGCCCACCATGGCGCCGATGCTTGAGCCAGCGATGGCCGAAACCTTGATTCCCTCGCGTTCCAAAACTTTGAGGACGCCCACGTGGGCCGCACCGCGGGCCCCACCCGAACCCAAAGCTAGCCCCACCTTCTTCTCGCTACCCATCACTACCCCTCCGCCACGAAACGATACCTTGCCTTCCAAGATAAAAGAGCCCTAGAAGAATGACGGGCAAAGCCACCAGCCTTTGAACCAAGGCGAAGGTTACGGCCTCTTCCACCGGGAGGCCAAGCAAACCGAATGTGGCCGCATAACCTCCTTCAGCAACCCCCAATCCTGCCGGGGTAAACCAAAGGAGGGAGAAAAACGTGGTCAAACCCAAAAAGCTCACCAAGATGGGCAAAGGAAGAAGTTTTCCTTCGGCGAAGAAAAAGAAAAGGAAGGGGGTCAAGGAACTGAGGGTCAAGCCAAAAGTTATGGCCAGGAAAGCTTTGAACAATTCTGACCACTGGCGAGAAAAACTCCGCCGAATTTCCCAAACTGCTCCCTGGAAAACGTGAGACATTGAAGATGAGGCCCTAGGGAAAAATTTATGAAGCCCTTTTTGGGCCCAGGAAGGGAGGCCCCAAAGAACGATAAGGGCAGAGCTCACAAGGACTGCCCCGGCTCCGGCCAAGGAAAAGAGCCCCTGGTGAAGGAAAGGTGGGAGATTTTGGGTCATGACGGTGGCTGTTGCTCCCAACAAAAAGACCACGGCAATCCCGAAGAACAAAAGTTTTTCCAGCACCACCGTAGCCAATATTTTCTCTTCCTCGCCCCTTAGCTTCTGCGCGGCGAGCATAATTCGAATCGGTTCCCCGGCCAGGTTGAACGAAGGGATGAGATAACTAAAAGCAAAACTCGCGCAGCTTATCCGAAGCACCGCAGAAAAGGGAAGACAAAGGCCCTGGGCCCTCAAAAGATACCCCCAACCCTTGGCGTTGCAGAGGAAAGAAAGACCGAAACTGAGGAGAAGGGCGAGGAAGCCCCAAGGCCCAAGGGAATTAAGCTGAGCAAAAATCGAGAATGGTCGGGTAAAGAAGATTGTGGCAGCAAGAAGGCCAAGGCCCAAAAGGAGAGCGAGGAGAAGACCGCGGCTCCTAAGGAGATCAACCAGAATGGCTTTCATAGGCGTTTCCCGCCGAGGACCATAAAAAGCGGTAGCCGTAAACAACCCCCTATAGTCTTGGCCATCCAGGAAGGATCGCCTAGCCGCACCTTCCGCGCGGAGGTCCAGGCCACTAAATCCGGAAGGTACAAAACTTTGCCAAACCGCCGGAGTTTTAGGCCAAGGAGGATGTCCTCGGAGGAGGCATATACCTGACCAGTACGCGGGGAACGGAAGCCCTGAACCCGAAAGAAAGCTTCCTGGCGGACCGCAAAATTAGCCCCGGAAAAAAGTGGAGCCCTCGCGTACATCGCTAGCCTTTGCCCAAAAACCACGGTGGTTTCCAGAACTGGCAGCAGGGCCTGGCTCAGAGATGTCGGCGCAGAAAGAGGTTTAGCCCGAATAGGGCCGAACACGGCTATGGCTTCCGGATCCTCTTGAAACGCTTTATGAATCCGGAAAACCCAGTGTGGGGGCAAAACCGTATCTGCATCGGTGGAGGCGATAATGGGGGCCCTGGCCGCGCGGAAGCCAGCCTCCCGGGCATAACCGGCCCCCGCCTTCCCTCAAACACCACCCGTGCTCCCCATTCCTCGGCAAGGGAAGAAGTTTTATCGGTTGAACCGTTGTCCACAACGATGACCTCGAACTCGGGGAAAGCCTGGCCGGCTAGACTCGCCAGGCATTTCCCGAGCTCCTTTTCCTCGTTGAGGGCGGGGATGACCACGCTAACTTTTGGCTCCGGGCACAAGTTCAATGGGCCTGACATCCTCCACCTTCTTCAGGTACTCCCTCTCCCAAATGGGATCGAGGAGAGCCGCGCAAGCCCGGCCATAGTCAAGAAGCCCTTGGATGTACTTTTGGTCCGCAAGAGCTTTCTCCGCCTCCTTATTGATGGGCTTCGGCCGATGGCGCAAAAGGAGAGGATAGAGGAAATCGAAGTGATCACGATGTGGGCAGGGTAGGATCAAGTTCTTCGTCTCCATGGGCTTTGTGAGGTAACCGTAGCTTCTCTGCCACCGCCGGATCTCCGCAAAGAAAGGAATGTCCATAAGGTCGTTGATAGTCCCGCCGCGTTCATAGAACTCGTGGATATTGGCCGGGGCATAGGGGATGAAAACGCAAGGGGTCACGTCTCCGTTCCAGTTCACATAGAAGTAACCACCCTGGCGGCCAGCAGCCAAACACCCGTGAGTGGCCGTGCCGGAGTTCCAAAAATCCATGAGGAAAACCTTTTTCTCGCGCAAAACCTCCCACATTCGGTGGTGCAAACGAAGGCGCTGCTCGGGAGTGACCATGAGGGAAAGGTCGTATCCTTTGCCGATGGGCATATATTGGAAGATCCAGCCGTACAGAGCTCCCTGCTCCTCAAAGTAAAAATCCACCACCTCATCGGAAAGGAGTTCATCGCAATTTTGACGGGTGGCGGTCATGGAGATGCCGAAGGGAACGCCAAATTCCCGGAGGTTGGCAAAAGCGGAAAGAATTTGGTTGAAAACCCCAGAGCCCCGCCTCTCTTCGGTAGTGGGAGCCCTCCCCTCCACGGAGATGGCCGGGGTTAAGTTCGCTAGCCTCCCTAACCTCTGAGCGACTTCCCGGGTGATCTGGGTTCCGTTGGTGTACACGAGAAAATAGAGGTTAGGGTGAGCTTCGGCCATGTCGAGAAGGTCTTTATCTTCACTGCGATAAAGGAAGGGCTCGCCTCCGGAGATAACCACGAAGGCTGCGCCCCAAAGCTCCTCCATTTCTTTGAGCAGTCGATCGAAAACTTGGAAACTCAGGGTTCCTGGCCGATCCTCTGTGCCTGCGTAGCAGCCCTTGCAGTTTAGATTACAGGCCCGGGTTGGGCTCACGGTGAGAAAACCCGGGGGATACTGTCCATATTTTTCCCGGAATGCTTCCCGAGCGGGATGGGGCTGGAGCCGGCGGCGGGCAAAATCCAAAAATTTCCGCCAGGCGTGATCAGAAATGAGCCCGTTACTCAGGCCGCGGTGAAAGGAATAAAGGAGGGCCCGCATGGTGAGCCATTCGTCCCTAGCCACTCCTGGTGGGTTATCCGTACGCTTTAGGAATTCCCAGATGGCCCGATCAACTACCTTGACCGCGGTACCCCGTACCCCTCTTACCGAGGCCGCCCGATATACGGCCCCGATCACCACGCGGTTATTCCAGAGCTGCGTGGGTTTCATGGTTCCTCCTTTGAACGAGCGTTCGTTTTGCATCGGGGTCAAAAATTGGGGAGGGCCTAGGCCCTCCCCCTCTCCTTACAACTTCAGCTTTCCCAGGTTTTCGGGAACGAAGTATTCGTCAGGAAGTTCCGCAGCCGAACGCTCGAGGATTTGCACCTGACCCCAGGATTCCTTGGCCCGGTTTTCCACCTGAAGGAGGGCCGGGCAGGTACCAAGCTCATCCGTCACAAGCTCGGGCACAGTCAAAATCCGCGAAAGTTTTCCGTCCTTATCGTAGAACTCGGCCCGCACCACAAAATAGTGCTCGCGGTGCACCCAAAGAAGGATCTTGCTCCATTCCGCACCCGAAACCTTAGGGGAAAGACCGAGCTTCCAGGTGGGGAAACCCGAAACCTCTTCCTCGCCCAAAAGCTCACTTGCGTAGTCCTCCCGGTAGCTGAAGCCCTTGGAGATGTCCTCGTAGGTTATCCCGCTTCCCGCGATGAATTCACCCTTCCTTTCCGTCTCGCCCACAAGCTCCTTGGTTAGGGCGAGCTCGGGAAGGTAAAGCCACATGCGGGTCGTACCTTCTTTCGGCACATGGGCCAAAAAGATGGTTCCCGCCACATCCTCCGGCGCAGCGTAAAGGAGGAGAACTTTGGTGGTCTCGTCCGGATACTCTTTGGCCCAGACGCGGAAAGAATAATCCACCTTAGGCTGCCCTTTTTCCTGGATCTCCACAGTCAAAGCCGCATAGAGGGACTTTCGTCCGGTTCCGAAAAACCCCTGTTCCTCCACGCGCTTTAGGATCTCATCCGCGGTCTGAGCCAGGGCCCAGACCCCCAAGAACACCACCAATAGACTAACCACGAGGCGCTTCATCCTTTCCCTCCTTTCTTTCCTTTCCCGGATTGGCTGGTTTAGGAGCCTCAAGGAGCCCAGCCCGCATCCACCGGGGCTCAAGCCGGCCCCAGGGCTGGTAAAACCTCTCCGGAACCCAGGCCAAAACTGCAGGCAAAACCAAAAGCGCACCGAGCATGCTCGTCACCATGGTGAGGGCGAAAAGCCAGCCGAAAGTATTGAGGGCGCCAAACCGCGAGAAAAGCATGACCAAAAATCCCAGGGCCAGAGTGAGGGCGTTGACCACAATAGCCCTTCCGGAGGTGCGATAGGTCTCGGCCAAAGCCTCCTGGTGAGAAAGACCAGCCCGGCGCTGGTTGCGGTAGCGGTTGAGGAAGTGCACAGCGTAGTCCACGCCAATTCCCACCGTTAAGCTTGCGATCATCACCGTGGCCATGTCCAAATAGGCGTTCACGTAGCCCATGACCCCGAAGTTTCCGGCCACGGACATAAAGAGAGGGACAAGGGAAAGAAGCCCGGCCCCCAAAGAGAGCATGATCACCGCAACGAGGAATCCCACGGCCGCAAAGCTCGTCCCAATGCTGATAAGCTGGGAAGCAATGAGTTTTTTGGAGAGCTGAATGTAAAGGGAAGGGGAACCAGTGATGTACCAGTCCACCACTGAGGCGGGCTTCTCCTTAGCCACGAAGTCTTCCACCGCCTTGATGAGGGCGTCGTAGTCGGAAAGACCAACGGAGCGAACCCGGGCGGAGATCCGGCCCATCCGGAAATCCCGTGTAGCCATGGAGCCGGTCACTTCGCCCCCGCCCATCTCGTAAAGGAGCAGAACCTGAGCCACGGCCCGGGAGGTCTCGGGGATGGTGTAAAACGCGGGATCATCCCCCCGAAGGGTGAAATAGGATTCCTTCACCAAATCGGCCAAAGATGAAGTGGACCCCACCTCCGGCCGGTCCTTGAGGAAGTGCTGGAGGTTATCCATGAACCGCAGGACCTCGGGGTCCTTGAGCCCGTCACGCTTCCCTGTGTCGATCACTACCGAAAGCTCCTGGCTTCCGCCGAATTCCCCGTCCACCACTTGCAGAGCCTCCACCACCGGGGAGTTCCCCCGGAAATAGCGGGTCACATCGGATTCCACTTTGAGCCTGGGAATCCCGAGGGCCAAAACGCCGAGGAAAGCAGCAACGATAAAGAGCACAGCCACCGGCCTTTTAGCGAGGAGGCGAGCAAACCTTTGCGCGCTCTTCATCTCCCCTTGGGCGAAACGAACTTTGGGAACGGGAATCACCATGAGGATCGCGGGGATCATGAGCATGGCCAAAAGGAAGCAAACCATAACTCCAAATGCGGAGAAAAGGCCGAATTCCCGGGTGGGAACGAGGAAGGAGGAAAGGAGGGTGAGGAAGCCAGCGGCGGTGGTAGTCGCCGCTCCCAGAACAGGAATGAACATCTCCCGGACCGTTGCTTTAACCGCTTCTTTGCGGTCCATTCCCCGGCCGATGCGCTGGAAAAAGTCGTTGACCACATGGATTCCGTAGGCCGAACCCACAACCACAAGCACCACGGGGAGGAACACGGAGATCATGGTGAATTTGCGGCTAGCAAGGCCAAAAAGGCCCATGGTCCAGATAAGCCCAACCAGGACTGCGCTTAGGGGCAGGATCACTCCCCAAGAGGAGCGGAAACTAATGGCTAGCATGGCTACCACTACAGCTACCACGATGGGCAAAAGCCAAGCCAGGTCCTGCCGCATGTATCGGTCCACGTATACAAGGAAGGCGGCGTCCCCGGAGATATACATTTTCTCCGGGCCTTGATACTCCTTAACCAGCTCCTCCAAGCGCTGGAGTACCTGGGCTTGAACATCTTCGCGTTTTTCCACGCTTGCAGAAAGGCGGACGATAATGATGGCCCCTTTGCCATCGGCGAGGATGAGGTTATCGCGCACCGTCCGCTCCGCCAAAGCTTTCTCCCGGAATAGCTCCACGTCCTCGGCGGATTCCGGAGGCTTGGGAAGTATCGGGTGAACCACGAGAGTGGCAGCGGTGCCTTCCACGATGTCCACGTTGGCCGCGGAAATCACCTCCTCGGCTAGCCCTTCGTCCTTGAGCTTTTTCAGTTCATCCGTGAGGGCATAAAGCTTCCGGAGGGAGGGGAGATCAAAGAGGGTCCCGCCTTCCTCGGCAACCATGGCCAAGATGAACATGGACTGCCCGCCGAAAAGGTCTCGGGTGCGCTGGTATTGAGCCACGATGGGGTCGTCTCCTGGGAGCATCTTGGAGTAATCAGCTTGAAAGCCAATGCGCGGGATGAACACAAAGGAGATCAAAGAGATAAGGCCGATGAGGGTCAAAACGAGGTAGGGGTGTTCTGTAACAAGCCGCGTGAGCCGGCCCATTTTTCACTTCCCTCCCATGAACCCGCGAGAGAAAAGGAGGAGGCTTAGGAAAACCGGATAAAAATCCTCCCCGGGACCCCGCACCTCTCTAAGCGCAGAAAAAGCTTGGGAAAAAGCGGTACGAAGCTGGCCAAGGGCCGTCCGAAATCCCTCGGGAAGAGAGGATTCCGGCCAAGGCGAACAAAACCAGATGTATGGGCCATGGGCAGGGATGTAAATAACCACCTGGAAGGGCTCACCGGTCCAAGGCTTAGTAGGAAAAGCTGAAAGGGCTTGGAAAAAGAAGGCACCGGTAGTTTTGAGGGCTCGGACCACGGCCAAAAGGCGTAGGGACTCCTCCAAGGTTTGGGATTCGTCCACCACAAGCACCCTGATTTGGGCGAAACCGGAAAGGCCTAGGATAAGAACCGCCGCGAGGATCGAAAATTTTTTCATTTTTCCTCCTTTTGGGGCCGCAGGGCCTGCCAGGCAAGCTCGGCGAGCTTCTCCCCGCCAATCCGCCGGAACTCCTCGGCCACCGGATCTTTCCCAGCCGCTCGCAGGGTCACCGCTCCAGCCATCCCCAAAAGAGCATAGGCGGTGAGGAGAGGATGGACTGGCCGGATGGCCTCTGAGGCCATGGCCTCCTCCAAAATCCCCGCAATGGCCTGCGCATATTCCTCCATGAGGGCTCCGAGTTTTTTCCAAATGGCCGCGTCCTCCGGGGCCCAGACCCGGCTAAGGAGCTGGGCCGTCTCCGGCTCCTGCCTGATGGTCCCAAAGTACATGGAGAGAACTTGGCGGAGGATCTCCGGCGCGGGGAGTCCTTGGCGCATGAGCTCCCGGGCCTGGTTGAGCCTCTCCTCGAAGGCCTGGCGCACCACCGCCAAGAAAAGCTCGTCTTTTGAGCGGAAGTAGTGGTAGAGGGAGCCAATGGAGACCTGGGCCATTTTGGCGATTTGACGCATGCCTGTGGCATGGAAGCCTTGGCGGGCGAAGAGTTTGCGCCCAGCCTGCACAATCCTTTCCATAATAAGTGTCTCGGCCATATCGAACGTTCGTTCAATTATCCAAAAAAGTCCTCAACGGTCAAGGGCCAAACTCCGCCCCGCAGGCCGTGCACCGCCACACGATGGCCCCAGTGAGAAAATTCCAGCGCACGGGAAGGACTGTCCCTTTACCGCAGATTGGACAGCGCAAAAGCCCGGTCTCCGCCTGTACTGGCCCCTCCACAGCCACTGAGAATCTCTGAGGGATTGTCAAGGGAAGGGAGGAAACGTTGACCTCTAGAGGTGTGGGAAGGGACACGGGGTTGATCACTTCCACTTTTATTGGCGCCGGAGGCTCGCTCAGCCGCAGGGAGATCCCGTTTTGTGTCACCTGCCAGCCGAGCCAAAAGAGGGCCCCTAGAGCGCCCACCAAAAGCCAAACCCCGATCACCAGGAACCAGCGATACATTGGGTCACCCCTAAATAAGGTTAGCCCAAAAAGGAAAAGCGCGCCCGGGAGGACTCGAACCCCCAACCCTCGGCTCCGAAGGCCGATGCTCTGATCCTATTGAGCTACGGGCGCGGGATCCGGCCCGCCGGCCTGTCCTCGGCCATTACGGATCTGTCCATCAGAACCGTTGCATCCTACAACCGCCGGCGACCCGGTTGGGAGGAGCGACGGGACTTGAACCCGCGACCCCCGCGTCCACAGCGCGGTGCTCTCCCAGGCTGAGCTACGCTCCCCTGGCGCGCCCGGGAGGACTCGAACCCCCGGCCTGCGGCTTAGAAGGCCGCTGCTCTCATCCTACTGAGCTACGGGCGCCTTCTTTGGAGCGGGTAACGGGAATCGAACCCGTGTCTCTGGCTTGGAAGGCCAGTGCTCTACCATTGAGCTATACCCGCTTATGCCCCACAAAATCCTGAGGGCCCCGTTTTGGGGCTGGTCGGAGAGGGCGGATTCGAACCGCCGACCTCATGGTCCCGAACCATGCGCGCTAACCAGGCTGCGCTACTCTCCGACCTTTCTATTTTACCCCTCTAAGGCAACAGGATGAACCTGGTCCGACCGGAGCGGATTACGGTGAGAAGCACCTCCTCATCCTCGAAAAGCTGGGAGACGATCCGGTTCCAATCAGCGGTGGAGGAGATGGGCTGGCGATTGACTTCGATGATGAGGTCGCCTACCTGAACCCCACCCCAGTAGGCCCGCGAGCCGGGCTCCACGTTCACCACCACAACCCCGGTGTCCTGGGTAAGGCCATAGCGATCCTTGAGCTCGGCGGTCACATCCTGGACGGTGAGCCCGAATTTGCTGACCCCTTGCGGACTCGGAGCCACTGTGCTCTCCGCCGGCCTCTCCTCCAGCACCACCTCCACGTTGATGGTCTTTTTGTCCCGAACCACGGTCAATGTGACCCTCTCCCCCGGCTTCCGGTACATGATGGCCATCTGCAAATCGTTGCTATCTTTGATCTTCTGGCCATTCACGGCCACGATCACGTCCCCGGATTTGATCCCAGCCTTGGCCGCCGGGGAATTGCTCACCACCTCCGTGACCAATGCGCCCTCCCGCACCCCAAGCTGTTTCTCCATCCCGGGGATCACGTCCTGAATGTACACCCCAAGCCAAGCCCGGGTAACCCGGCCTTTCTCCACAATCTGCGCGAGCGCGAGCTTTATCTCGTTAATGGGAACAGCGAAGTTGATCCCTTCCACCGCGATCCCCGTGGATGTCTGCCGGGCAATGAGGGTGTTCATCCCCACCACCTCTCCGTAGGCGTTCACCAAGGGGCCTCCGGAGTTCCCGGGGTTGATGGCGGCATCGGTTTGGATCATGCGGCGGTAGTAACCCGAGCCATCGGGCTTGGGCACATCCCGGTTGAGGGCGGAGACGATCCCGAGGGTCACGGTGTGAGAAAAGCCCAAGGGGTTACCGATGGCGATGACCCAGTCCCCGATCTCCAGGGCATCGGAGTCGCCCAGGGGCGCGGCGGGAAGATCCGCGCCATTCACCCGGAGCACCGCCAGGTCCAAAAGATCATCCGTGCCCACGACCTGGGCCGGCCAGGAATCCCCGCTTTGGGCCGTGACCACAATCGAAGTGGCGTTTTCCACCACGTGGTAATTCGTGAGGACGTATTTCTGGCCGGCGTACTCCACCACGAATCCCGAGCCCAGGGAAGTGGTTTCCGGCTCCCCGAAAAACCTGCGGAAGAAGGGATCCTGGAAGAACTGGTCCCACCAGGTGGAGCCCCTTCGCGTGGCCTCCACTTTCACCACCGCCGGGGCCACCCGGGCGATGGCCGCCTTGATCGCCGCTTGCCCGGAAGCCGCGATGGCCTCCTGCACGCCTTGGGCCAGGCCAGCCCCGGCCACGACCAACGCCAACATCACCGCCCAAACCTTGCGCATTCTCCCATCACCTCCGTGCCCTTTTTATCCGTCCCTTCTTGCAAAGGCCGCGCAGCTTTTGTGGAGAAACGGTGGAGACGGCTTTCCCAAAAGTCTATCATAACGGAGCCATGGGGGAGCCGCAGAGAAAAGCCATTGCCCTTATGTCCGGCGGGCTGGACTCCGCCCTAGCTGCGGCCTGGACGAAAAAACTCGGGTTCGAGGTTTTGGGCCTGAACTTGGCCACAGGCTTCTGCGTGGGCGAGGGCCGCTGCGACACCGTCCTAGCCCAAGGGTTGGCGTTGGGGATCCCCGTCAAACTCCTCGATGTCTCCGAGGAGTACCTGGAGGTCGTCAAGCACCCGAAATACGGCCGGGGCCAGGGGATGAACCCCTGCCTCGATTGCCGCATCTTCATGGCCAAAAAGGCCAAGGAGGTCATGGAGGAGGAAGGCGCTTCCTTTGTGGTCACCGGCGAGGTTCTGGGCCAGCGGCCCATGTCCCAGCACCTTTCGGCCCTGGAGCTTGTGGCCAAGGAATCGGGGCTTGGGGAGAGGCTCGTGCGGCCCCTCTCGGGAAGGCTTTTGGGTCCCACTTTCCCCGAGCGGATGGGCTGGGTCCGCCGGGAGGATTGGCTGGACCTCCAAGGCCGCTCGCGAAGGCGCCAGCTGGAGCTCGCCAAGGAGTTGGGGATCCCCACGTACACCCCGCCCGGAGGCGGCTGCTGCATCCTCCTTGAGCGCACCTATTCCAAAAGGCTTCGGGACCTTATCAGGGAAAAGGGCGTGGAGGCCCTCACGAAGGAGGATTTTGCCCTTCTGCGTCTTGGGCGGCACTTTCGTCTTGGGGGCAAGGTGCGGGTGGTGGTGGGCCGGGATGAGCTCGAAAACGCCGCCCTCCTTGGGTTTGCCCAGGGGAGCTACCTCCTCAGCTTTCCCGACGTTCCCGGTCCGGTGGCCCTTATTTTGGGAAACCCAAGCAAGGAAGAAATTCTCTTGGCCGCCCAGATCGCCGCGCGCTATAGCGACGCCCCGAAGGACCGGCCCGTGCGGGTGAAAATGAGCCACAACGGGCAAGAACAGGATCTTTTCGTGGTCCCCTTGCCGCAGGACGATCCGCGCCTCCGGAGCCTGCGCGTGGGCTGAGCGTATAATTGGCCCGCTATGAAAGGGTTCATCGTGCGCACAAAGGCCAATAGTTTCAAGGTGCTGTGTGCGGACTGCCTTACGAAGTCGGAGTTCGAGGAGTACGTAAAGCCCTGGAGCACGGCGATCGGCAGCCGCTGCGTGAAGTGTCACCGCCGGGTGCTCATCAATCCCGCGGACTACCAACCCCCGGTGAAAAAGGGGAAATCCTAAAGGGGCTCAAAGCGAGCGCGGAAGTGCCGCAAAGGGCCTTTTCCGCTTACAAGCCTGAACCCCCTTAGGTTTTTTCGTTTTTCCAAAACGATCTCGAAGGTTCGCACCACGTGGCGCAGGTGTTCTTCGGCGTAAACCCGGCGGGGGATGGCCAGCCGCACGAGCTCTAGCCTCGCCTCCTTTCCCAGCATGGCCGAGCCCACCTCCACGGCCCGTACCCCGCCTTCCAGGTAAAGGGCGCAGACTAGGGCTTGGCCGGGAAAATGGTCCCGGGGGATGTGGGGAAGGAGGCGGGCGGCATCCACGTACACCGCATGCCCGCCCGGCGGCCAGTACACCGGAACCCCGATTTTTCGAAGTTCGCTTCCAAGCCAGCGCACTTGCTCCACCCGATCCCGGAGATAGAGGGGATCCAAGGCCTCCTTTAGGCCCACAGCCAGGGCGGCAAGATCCCGGCCGGCCAGGCCCCCGTAGGTGGGAAAGCCTTCCCAGAGGATGAGCCTTTCCGCGCAGCGCTCGTAAAGCTCGCCATCCCGGAGGGCAATGAACCCGCCGATATTCCCTAGCCCATCCTTTTTCGCCGACATAAGACAGCCATCGGCGAGGCGGAAAACCTCTTTCGCGATCTCTTCCGGCGTTTTTGCGGAATAGCCGGGCTCGCGTTCTTTGATGAAAAACGCGTTTTCCGCGTGCCGGGCAGCATCGAGAATGAGGGGGATCCCGTGGGCATGGGCAAGCTCGGAAACGGCCCGAATGTTCGCAAAGGAGACGGGCTGGCCTGCCATGGTGTTATTCGTGAGGGTGAGCATCACGAACGGGACGCGCTGGGACTTGTCCCCAAGAAGTTTTCGTAGCGCTTCCACATCCATGTTTCCCTTGAACGGCGCGTCGAGCTCGGGATCCAGGGCCTCGGGCACGGGGAGATCGAGGGGCTCGGCCCCAAGGAAAAGGAGGTTCGCGCGGGTGGTGTCGAAGTGGGCATTGCTGGGGATGACATCGTCCCTTTGCACGGTAACGGAGAAAAAGACGTGCTCGGCGGCGCGGCCCTGGTGAACGGGAAGAACATAAGGGTAACCGGTGATCTCCTGAACCGCCTTTTGGAAGAGCTCAAAGGAGCGGCTTCCCGCGTAGGCTTCGTCGCCCTCCATGAGGGCCGCCCATTGGGCCTGGGACATGGCGCCCGTTCCGGAGTCGGTCAAAAGATCGATGTACACATCGCGTGAGCGGAGATTGAACACGTTGTAGCCGGCTTCCCGAAGAAGGCGCTCCCGCTCCGCTTGGCTGGGAAGACGGATGGGCTCAACGACCTTGATCTTGTAGGGCTTCGGCCACCATCCCTCGTCCATGCCCGGAGAGTTTACCCCAAGCGAAGGCCTTTTCCTATCCTCCTTCTTCGAGAGGAAGGACGCCGCCCAAATGGAAGAAGAGTTGAAGGAGCGGGGCATGGAAGGAAGCCGGCGGCCCGCTTACAGAAACTCCGTCAGCTTCCCAAGGTCCGCCCAACGTGAAGAAGAACCCAACGTTCACCTTGAGGAAAGCCCAATCCAGAAGGAAGACCTCGGCGCTAAGATAGGGCACAAGGAGAAAAAATCCGCGGCGGAGGCGCGTACACACCGGGCTTGTGAGGGCATCCTCAAACGAAGAGGGCTCGCGGAAGACCAAGAGGAGTTCGGCATCCCCTCCGCCGATGATGAAGCCCAAGGCAAAAGCCAAAGTTTTCCGGGAAAAGAGCACTTGCTCCGTCAAGAATCCGCCGGCGCCGAGGGAAAGGGAGGCCCTCTTTTCATTCAGGACGCTTTGGTTTTCGCCGCCGAATCTTGCGCCTCCCACGCGGCTTCCCTTTTTGGCTAGCATAGGCGGAAACGGCAAATGTGCCACGCGAAGTTTTCGGATAACATGAGCCTTCGGATGTATCGAATTTCATGAAGGAAGCGCTTCGGCAGTGGTTGCGATCCAAAGGCGGAGAAGTCCAAGAGGCCGCAGAGGAAATCGTTTTCACCCAAGTTTTAGGGGAGCGCCGGCTTCTCCTTTTGCGGCAGCGCGTCGTTTTCAAAGCCCGGTTCCGCGTGGACGAGGGAAAGCGGGAACTCCACGTCCATGAGGCGCTTTGGGAAAAAAGGGGTTGGGTTTCCGCCGGAATCCGGTGGAGGATGGCAAAAGGAAGTGTACCAAACGGGGAAAAACCGGGAGGGGAAGATTTCCGCGCGCTTTTCCCTTCTTGCCTCCCGTTTTCGGTTCGACTTCGACTACACCCAATTCCATCGGGAACTGGAAAATTTGGCCCAGGGGTTTGGCTATACCGTGCGCTACGAGTTTGTTCCGTAGCGTGCGCGCAAAAATGTTTTGAGCTCAGGTTTCCTCGCCGTTTGACAGCCGAATGTAATGGGGGTTACACTGGAACGTATGCCCAGGCCGAGCTCGGTGGCCCCGTCTGAGCCTTTCCTTTTGGATCCTGAAACGGCCCTGGTTCTCCAGGCCTTGGAGGAGGCAAAGGCCAAAATCTCCGCCGACGGAAGCCAAGCCGTAGATTCCCTTTCGGAACTCTTGGCGCATGGCGGGGCCCTGGTTTTCCCGCATTTTCGCCGCTGGGTGGAGGAGGAGCCTCCCAAGCTCCGGAAAACCTTAGTGCAAGTGATTGCGAAGGCCGCGGACCCCAAAGATCCTTTCCGGGCCGTTTTTCTCTTCTCCCTCCTTGATCCCCTCCTTTGGGATGAGGATCCCGCGGTGCGCCGAAGCGCCCGCCGGGTCCTAAGGGAAAAGCTCCTTTCCGCTTATCCGGAAGAAACCCTGGAGATTCTCGCCCAATGGGCTTCCGATCCATCTCCGGAGAAGCGGGCCTTCGCCGCTTCCCTTCTCCCCCTTCTCCCGGAACGTATGGCCAAGCGCGCCCTCATCCTCCTCCGTTGCCTTGCGCGAACCGAAGAGGAGAGGGTGCGCCGCGCGATGCGGCGGAGCTTGGAAATTTTGAGAAAACGCGCGCCGAAAGCGGTGGAAGAGGAGCTCAAACGCTGGGAAGACGATCCCCTTCTTTCCGCGCTCCTTTTTCGCGGATGACTTTCCTTAGACCCACATCCAGGAGAAAACTTCCCGCTGCAGCCCAAAGGACAATCGGCCAAAGGGGAACCCATTCCCGCTTTTCTCCCTTAAGTTCGGGGATTTCCTCGTCCTCGAGCACTTTCCCACCCGTAAGGCGGGCTAAGCTTTCCAAAGTAGTCTGGTCCGGGCCGAGCTCAGAAAACTCCGGCGGGTAAGGAAGGGGAAGGACGGTTCTCCCCCGAAAGCGTCCGGATTCCTCGGAAAACGTCAAAAGCCAAGAACCGGAGGAAAACGCGGGGATTTCCGCCTCGTAGCGGCCCGGCCCGCTTTGCCGAAATTCCAAGGGGAGCGAGCCGCCCGGCCCCACCAAGGAACCGCGGAAGGAAAGGCCCTGCACCCACCGCCCACTTTCCGCGACATCCAAAAACACCCGGATTCTTTGTCCTTCCTTTTTCCAACCCACCTCGACGGGGGCGCGCTCGGACCAAACCTTGGAAATGAGGCGGCCGAAGAATTCCCCAAAGTCCGGAGCGGAAAGCCATTCCTTGGACCAGGCCCCGCGAAGATCGGTGTTGAGAACGGCCACCTTTCCTAATCCCACTTGCCCAAAGGCCAAAATGGGGTCACCCAGCGCAGAAAGGAGGGTCACTTCCGCGGTGGGCTTGGGGAAAGTCAGGGCATAACCGGAAAGCGGGGGAAGGGAAAGGTCCGCGAAACCCTCGCCCTCGGGTCCGGGAAGGACCGGGAAATTTCCCTCGAGGAAGCGCGGCCGCAACGCCCTTTTGGTCTCCGTAACCAAGATGGCCCGGAGCTCCCGGGGATCGGGAAGGACGTAGAGCTCACCGCCTCCGGCCCCAGCTAACCCTGAGAGGATTTCCAGATCGGGATCAGGGCCGATGGCAATGGAGGTGACCCCCACACCGCTTTCCCGAACCCGCTCATAGAGGGCCTGGAAGTTCCGGCCTTCCCGCACGGTCTTCCCGTCGGAAACGAGGATGATGTGGCGGATGCGGGCACTCACCTGGGAGAGGGCGGAGAGGGCCAATTCCACTGCGGGCCAAAGGTCCGTGCCGCCGCTTGGGGTAAGGCCAGCGAGTCCGGAAAAGAGGAGGGGCTTGGTGGAGGAAGCCGGGCCGGGAAAGGCCAGCCAAAACGCGGTGCGGTCGAAGGCAATCGCTCCCAAGAGGTCCCGGTCCGGAATCCACTCCGCCGCGGCGGCGGTGGCGTCCTTGAGGAGCTCGATCTTCGTGGTGGGGCCGGCCCGGCCCGCCATGGAAGCCGAGCGGTCCAAAACGAACACGATCGCGGCCTCCGCCTCCTGAAACGCGTGGGGAACGGAATACGTCACGGGAAGGATCTCCTCGATGGGACCCGCGTATCCGGTGAGGGCCCGCCGGCCCTGGGTGACCCAAAGCCCTCCCCCGCGGACCAAGAAGGCCCGTAGCGCCTCAAGCACGCGGGGCCCAAGAAGCGAAAGGGGGTAGTCGTCCAAAACGACAAGGTTCGCCTCGCCCAAATCCCGGGGATCCAGAGAGTTCACGCGGCGAAAGGGAAGGTTCGCCCCAGAAAGGAGGGCGTCCACAGCGCTTTCCCCTTCGCCCACCACCAAGATCCCAGGAACGTCGCCCACCTCAAGCGCCCAGTGAAGGGCATTGTTTTCCGGAACGGGATCGCCGGGAACGTCCAAAAACAGGCTCACTTGGAACACACCGGGTTCGTCCAAAACTAGAGTGAACGGGATCTCGTGGATCCCTGGGGAAAGGGTGAGTTCTCGGGTCTCCACCTCGTTTCCGTTCAAAAGTAAGCTCGCTTTGGCGTAGAGATCTCGTTCCGCGGTGATCTGGGCCACGAGCTCGGCCTTTCCCAAGGGAACCCGATTCGGCCCGCGGAAGTCGAGGAGGCGCGCGGGATCCGCGCGGCCCGCGGGAAAGACGTGAATGGGGACTCCGGAAAGGCGGGCGCGGAGCGCCGCGGCCCAAAGCTTTCCCTCCGTGTCCCGGCCATCGGAAATGAGCACGAGCTGGCCGTTCTCCCCGAGGAGGGAAAGTCCCAGGCCCAGGGCCGCGCCGAGGTCCGTGCGCTCCCGATCCAACGCCGCGGGAACGCCCAGGGTTTTCGGGAGGCCCGGCATGGGCGGCCGCAGGACGACACTCTCGCCTGCAAAGACGACCACGCCCACCTCCGCTCCCCGCTCCGCTGCGGATTTCGCCAAATCCCAGAAGGCCTCGGCCCCGGAATCGCCCACGCTTCCCGAGCGGTCCACGAGAAACACCACCCTTTCCCTTTCCTCGCGGAGGGAGATCTCCGGCTGCCCCAGGGCAAGGACGAGAAAAAGAAGGGTGAAAGCGCGGCCAAGGAGAGCGCGCTCCCGCGCAACCGCCCAAACGAGGACCCCAAACGGCAAAGCCAAAAGCCCAAGGGCCCAAGGCCAAAGGAAGCGCATCATCCTCCTTGCCTCCGGAACCAAACGGCCTCACCCAAAAGGAGGGGCAAAAGGGCGAGGAGAACCCAAGGCCAAAGGGGAAGGGAAACCTGGGCCAACGCCGCAACATAAGGGGCTTCCGCCGCGGGTGAAACCGGGAAGGAAGCTTCCCAAGGGACATTCACCGCGATGTACCCCTTCCCTTGGGGCCGGCGAAGCTCGTAGATCCCGGGTTTCTCCGGAGCCCAAAGGCCTTCAACCTCCTTCCCCTCCACCACCACGGAAAACCCCGCGGGAAGGCGCAGTCCCTCGCCCACCAACAAAAGGGAAGGGGGCTCCTCGGGCAAAAGCCAGCCCAAGAGGTTCCGGATGAGGATGGGGAAATCTGGAAGGAGGGGGAGGTTAGAACTCCGGAGTTCCGCGGTGAAAAAGGCCCAGCGGCCATAGGGACCATCCCAAAGGGCCAAAAGGGGAAGGTCGCCGGCCCAGAGGACCACCTGCGCTTCCGCGGGAAACGTGCTTTCCCAAACTTTACCCACGCGGAATTGGGAAAGGGAAAGGTGATGCAAAACGGGGTGCGCCTCGCCGCGGATGGGGCCCGCCTCCCGGAGCTTTCCCCTGGGAAACCCCGCGGTCTCCGTTCCCACAAGCAAGGAAGGACCTCGCGGGTTTTCCCTGAGTTCCGTGGAGAAAGCTACGACCAGATCCGGAGAGGACGGGACGCGGATGGCGGGCGCCGCGGCCCGCAGGGCGGCCCAGAGGTAGCGGTCCTCCTCGCCCTGCCACAGGACCCGCACTTCCCCGCCGGAAAACGCGAAATACCGGACGTTGTCCCAGGGGAAGGAATCCATGGGGCTGAGCTCGGCCACAAAAGCGCTTTCCCGCCCACCGGAAATGGGAAGGATCACGATCTCCTCTTCCTGGGGAGGAACGAGGCGGCTTGCCCAGTACTCGCCGGAGCTTGTGCGCACACGCACTTGGACATCCTTGTAGGCGTGGGTGTCGTTCAGGATACGGAGGAAGGCCTCGTAGCGGGTGCCATCGGGCGAAGGGCGCACGGAAAAGGCGGTGATGGCCAGATTCTCGGGGCGAGGGACCTGCACCACTTCCACGCCGGAAATGCCCGCGGGGTTGTCGGTGATCACCACGATCCGGGGCCAGGGTTCGGGGAAGAGGGCGAGAGCTTGGGCCAATTCGGGTCTGCGCCCCAGTCGCGGCCGAAAGCGGGAAAGGGCTTGGAGGGCCTCGGCCGCGGAGGAAGTCCGGCCGCAGAGGATTTCCGGGGGATTCGCCCAAAGGAGGATGGCCCAAGGCCCGGCGGATCGGGAAATGACCTCCCGCGCCTGGGAAACGATCCCTTCCGCCACACCCCCCCGCAGGACGGACGCGGAACCGTCGAGGACCAAGAGGGTCGCGCCGCTGGGCTTTTCGCTCGGAAGGAGGGGCTGGCTTAGGGCCAAGGAAAAAAGGAGCACCGCGAAAACCTGGAGGAGAAGGAGGAGATCGAAGCGGCGGCGCAGCCTTTCCAAAAAATGCGGGCGATCGGGCCTAATCCCCTCCCAGAGGAAGAGGGCAGAAACAGGGTATTCCCGCTCCCTTCGACGGAGGAAATGGAGGATGAGCACGGGGACCAAGCTCAGAAGCCAAAGCCAAGCCCAAGGGGAAGCGAAGCTCACGGCCGCCACCTCCGCGCGAGGGCCAGCGCCGCCTCCACCGGCGATCCCAAAGAAGGAAAGAGGAAATACGCCACCCCAAGTTCAAGACACGTCTCAAAAAGCCCCCGATTCCAGCGGCGGAGGGCTTCCCGATAAGCCTCTTGGGCGGCGCGTCCCACCACGAGGGGCTTGGCGCGGCCCTCCTCCACGTCCAAAAGCCTGGCCTCCCCGAAAATTTGGGGGTCGAGGTCCGCAGGGCCAAGGATCTGGACCGCGGCCACAGCGTGCCGGGAAAAGCGCAAAGCCCGAAGCCCCTCGCGAAAACCCGGCGCGAGAAAATCCGAGAGAACTAAGCACATCCCGGGCTCCCTGATCTTCTCGGCCCAAAGGGCAAGGGAGGAGAAATCCGTTTTGCCCTCCGGGGAAAGTTCGGAAAGGGCGGAGAAGGCGCGGACGAGGGCGGAGCGGCCCCGCCTGGGCTTTCCCAAAAACCCAGGGCTTTCCCGGAACGGATAGACACCGAAGCGGTCGCCGGAGCGGAAGGCCAAAAAGCAAAGGGCTGCGGAAAGTCTCACCGAAAACCGGAATTTCTCCCCAAGGGCCATGGAGCGGGAGGCGTCCAGGAGGACGTAGAGGGGGGCCTCCACTTCCCGGGAAAAGACCTTGGTCATGAGCCGGCGGTGGCGGGCAAAAAGGGCCCAGTCCACAAGCCGCAAATCGTCGCCTGGCTGATAGGGCCGGTGGTCGGCGAACTCCAGGGAGGTGCCGGTGCGGCGGGAAAGGTGGCTTCCCAAAAGGGTTCCGCGGGGGCGGCGCAGGGAAACCCTGGCCCGGGAAAGGAGGAAGAGCTCCTCGGGGGTGAGAAGCTCTAGGGCGGCGGAACCGCTTCCCAGACCTCCTCCAAGACCTGCCACGGCGTCACCCCCTCGGCCTCCGCCCGGAAATTGAGGATGAGGCGATGGATCAGGGCCGGCCGGAACGCCCGCCCGATGTCCTCCACCTCCAGATGGAACCGGCCGGAAAGGAAGGCCCTCGCTTTCGCGCCCAGGATGAGGGCAAGCCCTCCTCGCGGACTCGCCCCGTAAAGCACGTACTTTTGCACGGCCGGCGGCGCGCCTTTCCGCCCAGGATGCGTGGCCAAAATGAGCTTCGCCGCATAGGAAAGGAACTCCTCGTGCACGGGGAACTCCCGGACCACCCGCTGACAAAGGAGGACGTCCTCCCGGGTTAGGACGGGATCCGGGAGAACCAGGCCCTCGCCTTCGGTGTTGCGGCGGATGATCTCCACAAGTTCCCTTTCCTCGGGATAGCGCACCTCCGCCTTGAAGAGGAAGCGGTCCACTTGGGCCTCGGGCAGGGGATACGTCCCCTCCATTTCGATGGGGTTTTGGGTAGCCAAAACGATGAACGGGTCCGGAAGAGGGTGGGTGATGTTTCCCACCGTGGCCTGCCGCTCCTGCATGGCCTCCAAAAGGGCGGACTGGGTTTTGGGGGTAGCGCGGTTGATTTCATCGGCGAGGACGACGTGGGCGAAGATGGGGCCGGGAAGAAACCGGAATCCATCCTCGGAAAAAACGTTGGTGCCAAGAATATCCGCGGGCATGAGGTCCGGAGTGCATTGAATGCGGGAAAAGGACAGGCCCAATGCCCGGCTCAGGGCCCGCACAAGGAGCGTCTTTCCCAAACCAGGAACGCCCTCCAAAAGCACATGCCCCCGGGAAAGAAGAGCCCAAAGGACCACCTCGATCACGTCCTTTTGCCCCACAATGACCGCCGAAATCGCGTCCTTGAGCTTCGACAGGGCTTCCTGGGCTTTGTCGATTTCCGTTCTTTCCATCATTCGCCTCCGGAAAGGATCTCAAAGTACCGGCGGACAAGCTCCCGAAGGCTCGGGGGAATCGGGCGTTCCCGAAGGAGGAGCTCCACTTCCTGCGGGGAGAAGGAGGAAAAGTTCCCTTCTTCGCCGGGGTTTTCTCCGGGAAGGCCCAGGGCCACCCCCGGGCGCCAGGGCCCTTCGCCCGGCCGCACCGCCGTACGCGTGGGCTCCGCCTCCACCTCCCGCTTCGCGGGAATCCCGGGCCGAACAGGCTCCCCGCGCTCCCATCCCGCTCCCAGTCCCAAGCCTTCCTGAGCTTCCGCGAGCTCTTGACGCATCTGCGCTTGCGCCTCCTCATCGAGGAGGATTTCTCCATTGGGCTCTCGGGATTCCCCGGAAACTTCGGACTGGCCTCCGGTCCCCCACGCCACTTCCCCTCCCTCTTCCCCTTCCGCGCCTTGGGCTTCCATTTGCAGATGGGAAAGGCCTTCTAGGGCCGCGGACACGATGGCCTGAGCCTCCGCCCAATCCTCGTTTCCCGGCTCAAGGGCTTGGGAGAGGGTCCGCCCAAGATCCGGCCGCAACGAACTCAAAATCCCCGCCACCTCTTGAGCGACTTCCTCATTTCCCGGCTCCGCCGAGGCCTGCCCCAAAAGCTCCGCCAGGCGCCGCAAAAGCCCTTCTTCCTCGGAAAGCCGGCGCAATGCCTCCTCCAGTGTCATTTCCTCCCCGTAAAGCCCCGCCAAAATGAGGGGATAGGGAGAGAAAGTTGAGGTCCCGGGAGGAAAACGGGGTATCTCCTTTTCCGCACGGGCGGAGGAAGGCGTTGCGGCCTTTTCCTCGGGCGCGCTTTCGGCGGCGACGGAAACCGTTTCCCCCGCGGGGAGGCCCGGTTCAGAAATCCGCGGCGAAGGCGAAGGAAGGAGGAAGAGCCCGCAGAGGAGGAGCGCAGGGAGGAGCGCGAACACCTCGGGAACAAAAAGGCGGGGCCAGGGAGGAAGAAGGTCCTCCAGGAGAGCGGTCAAAAAGACCGTGTTTTTGCGGGAAAGGGCGGCGGCAAGGCCGGGAAGTTTACCTCCCAAACGCAAGCGCCGGCTGGCCCAAAAGAGGGCGCGGGAAAAACGCAACGGAAAAAGGAAGGCCAAAACGGCCGGGGCCAAGGCAGCCCCGAAGAACGCGGGCGAAAAAAGGGGGAGACCCAAAGCCCGCAGGATTTGGAAAAGGAGAAGCTCGAAAAAGAGGGAGAAACTCAGAGCCAAAAGCGCGCGCCTCAGCCTCAAAAAGAACTTCACTTTCCCGAGAACCGCCTGGGCTTTTTCCACCACCAAATCCCACCCACCCCGCTTAAGCCAAGGTAGAGAGCTAGGCCAAGCACGCCCGGTCCCCGCCCTTCCCAAAGCGCGGGAAGGACGATGAGCCCGGTTATGGGCCAGCCGAACACCACCGGGACCAGGGATGCCACGAGGAACCCCCCGTATTTCGCCAAGAACCTCAGCCCTTCCCATCTTATCACCGCGGCCAAGGCATACCCAACCAAGGCCCACCCAAATCCATGGGCAAAAAGGAATGCCAGGGAAGCGAGAAAGGAAGGCCAGGAAGCCGCGGTCTCCGCGCGGTAGACCAAAAGGAAAGGCAAAGCCAAAGCCAGAGCCAAAAAGGAAAAGAAAAGAAGGCGCCAAAGCCGCGCGCCCAAAGGGAGCGGGCCGTAACCGCATTCCGCTTCCCCTATCTGGAGCGAAAGAATCCCCTGAAGGAAAACGAGGACGTGGAGGAAAAGAACGCGGCGGACCAGGGGATCGGGCCAAAGGAGGGCGGCCAAAAGCCCAGCCCCGCAGAGGATGGCGAACCCATGAAAAGGGGTGACCAAAGAGGAAGGAAGCGCTGGGATTTTCATGGGAGGAGAACGAGGAACGCTTCCGTTTTTCTTGGGCCATCGGGGAGAAAGCCGCGTTCCACGGAGGCCTTCTCCCAGGGAAGAGCGAGGGCAGAGATCAACCAAGCCGGCGGCGCGGTTTTTCCCTCTTGGGTAAGGAGAATTTGGGGCTGGGCCAACCGCAAAAGCACGCGGGGCCGGCCGGGCGAAAGGGAAAACCTCGTCCTCCATCCCTCGGGCCCGTAATCCCATTGGAGATCCAGACCCCCCCATCCTCGCTCGGGCAAGGCCTCCACCCAGAACCCGGGAAGCTCCACTTCCTCCCCCCGCCAGGAGACGCCGCCCCAAAGCTCCAAACAAAACCGCCTAACGCTTGCGCTTTGAATGCTAACCACGCATGAGGAAATTTCCGGATGGCCTTCCCGCAAAACCGAGTAAAAGAGAGAAAAAGCGGAAAAAACCGTGACGAGGACCAAAAGATAACCCGGGCGTCCCCGGGAGGAACCGCCTAAAAGCGGGCCAAGGGCAAAAAGGTAGAGGAAGATCCCGGGAATCAGCGCGGGCCAAAGGGGCGGGGAGGACCGAAGATTTTGCAGACTTTGGCGGAAGGGCTCCGCCCGGATTTCCAGGCGAAAAGGCGGCTCCCAGGGGGACTCACCCCCTAAGAAAACGGACCAAGCCTTGATCGCGTCGGGTACTTCCTGGGGAAAGCGCGAGAAATCCAGGCGGGAAAAGGGCCAAAGCAGAAGGGGGTCATCGGGGAGTTCCGCGGCCGAAAGGAGGATTTCCGCGGACCCAAACGGAGGCCCGATGGCCCCATGAAGCCGGCCTGGGGTGAGAAAAAGCTCCACCTCCCTTGAAGAAACCTCTTTCCCTTCGGAAAAAACCGCAACGGAAACCGAGGTCATCCCAAGCTCCACCGGCCACGGAAGGAGGAATTGGACACGTCCATAGGGCGCAAGGAAAACCGGGAGCCTCAAGGCGTAAGAGGCCTCGCCCCGCCAAGGGGAACCGATTTTTCCGGAAATCCTCACCTCGCCGGAAAACGGGGAGGGATTGGGATTGGAAACGGAAAGCCAAAGGGGGTTCACTGCGGAAACCACGGCTTGCCCACCCCAGCCCACCTCCACCTTCGTTTCCAGGGCAAACGCATAGAAAGCCCAAAGGAGAAAAATCATTGGGGAAGACCGTTCACCGCCTCTAAAGCATCATAGGAAAGAACGTCGGCATAGACCTGGGTGGTGCGGATGGATGCGTGCCCTAGCTGTTTTTGAACGAGGCGCAGGTTGTAGCGGGAGGCGCGGTAAAGGAGGGAGGCGTAGGTGTGGCGGCAGGAGTGGATGGTGAAGCGCTCAGGAAGCCCGGCCATTTTGGCGTAGCGCTTGAACATGAGCCAAAGGGCCTGGCGGGAAAGAGGGCGGCCCCTCGGAGAAAGGAAAAGATAGGCCTCCGGATCCGTGGGCTCGCCCACGAGCTTCTTCCACTCCAGGAACTCCAGGAGGTGCCGCCGGAGGGGCTCGCCGATGTGCACGCTTCTAATCTTTCCGCCCTTCCCGCGCCGGACGATGATCGCCCCTTGGCCGGGCTCAAGGAGAAGATCGCCTACCTGCAGGGCGGCGATCTCCGAGGCGCGGAGCCCGGCGTCCAGGGCGACATGGAGGATGGCCCAATCCCGGACGGGCCCTTTCTTGCCGCGGCGGATCGCCTCCTCCGCGGCTTTCCTCGCCACGCTCTTTAGCCGATGCACCTGCTCCGGGGTCATGAAGTCCTCGAGGGTCAGCTGAAGCGGCATCCTACCCCCTTTCCCTTAACCAAGGATGCGCAAAACTTTACCAAAGATCCGCCTCCCCGCCAATCCTCTTCCCTTCGACTTTCCCTAGCAGGGCAACTTAACAAAAGATCCCTTTTGTAAAGGGCTTCAGTCCAGGGCATAGCGCTCGATGATCTTCTTCTCCTCGCCCTCGACCTCCGCGGAAAGCTCGATGTACTCCCGGAGCCCCGAGGTGAGGAGTTTTTCCCGAAAGAGGCTGTCCAGTTGGAAGATCCCGGCGGAGTTGGTCATCCGCACGTGGATGTGGACCGGCTTATCCTTCCCTTTCCGCACCTCGACCTTCTCGATGGCCAGGGCGGAGACGGAGTGGATCGTGGGCCGGCCAACCTGGAAGGGAATGCGGGCCCGGCCCTTCTCCATATCCAAAGCATCGGCCACTTTCAATACCCCGGCCTCCAAGGTGAGGGGCTTAACCTCCACCCGGTGGGCATAGATAGCATGGAGGACATCCGCCAAAACCTGAGTTTTCGCGGGCTCCTCATAAATCCCGGAAAGGAGCTCATCGGCAAGCTGGGCGGCAAGGACAAGGGAAAGCTCTTCGTGATTTTCCCGGTGGATGGCGTGGCCCACGTCGTGGAGGGCTGCGGCCAAAGTGACCACCACCTCCGCATCCTCCGGACGGAGTCCGTGATCCAAAACGCCGGGACGCACCCCCGCCTCCAAAAGGAGCCGCAGGATTTTCAGGGAAAGGCGCATCACGATCCGCACGTGAACTGGGCCGTGGTCATTGATGCCCAGGCGGTTGATGGCCGTGACATTGGAGCAGGCCCACAGGGCCTTGAGGCGGGCCGAGGCCTCGATAGCCCGCCGGAGCTTCGTGAGCTTCTCGTTGGGCATCAAGAAATTTTGAGGTCCCGCCAGCGCTCCCACCAGGCCATCTGCCCCTCTTTGGCCAGAACCCTG
>Ga0080004_1096437_pt1 | contig 31489 bp, 32 predicted proteins | sample WasSprMetagenome_FD_69207 | JGI IMG/M metagenome (GOLD analysis project Ga0080004, IMG submission 69207) | Sulfidic aquatic microbial communities from Washburn Spring, Yellowstone National Park, USA - WS (SPADES assembly) (version 2) | ecosystem: Environmental > Aquatic > Thermal springs > Hot... | reverse complement strand
AACACACAAAATTCCAAGAGAAATAGAGTTTAGAGATGAGTTACCAATAAGCGCAGCAGGAAAAGTATTAAGAAGAGTATTAAAAGAAGAAGAAATGAAAAAAGCAAAACTAACAAAGTAAAAGCAACTTTGAGCCTTCCATGTTATAAAAGTAAAAACATTTTTATACACGTTAACATTTTTATAATATTTTGAAAGTACCTTTCTCCCTTCAGAGTGTAGAGGAGATCGTATTATCTGATTACAGCACCTATGCTAAATACTAATTCCTGTATAATTTTAATGAATGTTATTACAAAAAAGCGGTGTTTATGAAGAAGATTTTGGGCTTTCTTTATTTATGTTAATGTATATGCTAGAGACTCTCCACCATCTATTATTACTGTTTGTCCTACTATTGATGGTATTTTTATAAGCGCTACTACAAGTTCTGCTACTTCTTCAGGCTCTATTAATCTTCCAGTTAATGTGTGCTTCTTAGCCCACTCTTCTGGATCTATACCCACAACCTGGAAAAAACTTAATCCCATTTTTGTTCTAACAAATCCTGGAGCAACACCAATAACTCTTATACTCTTTGGTGCTAGCTCTACTGCCATGCTTCGCGTTAATTGAACTACAGCTGCTTTAGCAGCATTATATATTGAAAGCCCTATTGCAGGTACGAATGCTGCTATAGATGCTATATTCACTATTACACCCCCTTCTTTCATGTAAGGTACAGCCTCCTGTGAACAGTATATAACTGATTTAAGGTCTACGGCAAGCTGCTTCTCTATGAGCGAGTCTTCTACCTGTTCAAATGGCTTGAACAAACCCACACCAGCGTTATTAACGAGTATATCAATGTCTCCAAACTCATCAACAGCCTTCTTCACAAGGGCCCTGCAGCCTTCTCTCGTACTTACATCAGCTAGGTGATATGTGGCCTTGCCCCCCATTTCTGTTATTAGCTTAACAGTTTCTTCAACTTCACTCAAACCCCTCTTAGCATTAACGACAACTCTAGCTCCCTCCTTGGCAAGCCTAATTGCAATAGCTTTACCAATACCCCTACCAGAGCCCGTAACAACAGCAACCTTATTTCTAATATCGTAAAGCACCAATGAGTAACACCACAAGACTAATTTGTATTACTAAAGAAGTTGTTGAAAAAGTATTTAAGTTTTTACTTAGGAAAATACTTGTGGGCGGTTGCAGATGGGTTTAAAGACTAAGGCTGAATATATTGAGAGTTTGAAAAAGCAAAAGCCTATTATTTACATGTATGGCGAGAAGATTGAGGATCGCGTTAATCACCCCTTAATCAAACCTGAAATTGAAGCTTATGGACTGACTTATGAAATTGCTCACAATCCTAAGTATCGTGAGTTGGCAACTGCTAAATCTCATTTAACTGGTGAGGTTATTAGTAGGTTTAATCATATTCACCAGAGTAATGATGATTTGCTGAAAAAACTTCAAATAACTAGACTACTTGCACGGTATTGTAGATGTCTTCAGCGTTGTATGGGCTGGGACGCCCTCAATGCCTTATCTATAGTTGCTTATGAGATTGATAGGAAGTATAAGACTGGTTATTATGAGAATTTTGTTAACTATTTGAAGTATGTTCAGAAAGAGGATTTGGCATTGGCATGCGCAATGACTGATGTTAAGGGTGATAGGTCTTTAAGACCAGCAGATCAGCAAGATAAAGACATGTACGTACACATAGTAGAAAAAAGAGAAAACGGAATAGTAGTAAGAGGGGCAAAAATACACATTACAGCAGCTCTTGTTTCTAATGAGATTATTGTTATGCCTACTAGGGCTATGAGGGAAAAGGACAAGGACTATGCAGTAGCCTTTGCAATACCTGTGGATACACCGGGGCTGAAATTCGTAGCTGTATCTTCGCTACTTTCAGGTGTTGATGAAGCTGAGGCACCATTTTCAAGCAAGTGGGGCAGTACAGAGTCGTTAATAATATTTGATGATGTGTTTGTTCCTTGGGATAGGGTGTTTATGTGTGGTGAGTGGGAGTTTGCGGGTTTGGCGGCAGAGCTCTTTGCCTCATACCACAGGTTTAGCTACTGTGGATGCAAGGCTGGTGTAGGAGACATACTCACAGGTATTGCCTCTTTGCTTGCTGAGTACAATAATGTTGAGCATGCTGACCACATTTGGGGAAAGCTTACGGACATGGCTTGCACAACTGAAATAATATACGCCTGTGGTATAGCAGCAGCGGTTAGGGGGAGGCCCCTGGGCCCCGGAACCTATGTACCAGATGTAACCTATTCAAACATAGGGAAGTACGTTTCAGGAACACACGTCTATGATGAGATTTACCGCCTGCACGACATAGGGGGCGGTCTTGTAGCAACAGCACCATCAGCAAAAGACTACTACCACCCAGAACTCAGGGCATACCTAGAGAAGTACCTCAAAGGCAAGGTAGATGTTCCAACAGAACACAGATATAAGGCATTTAAACTTGCTCAAGATTTTGCAGCAGCCTCAATAGGACCTTACCTAGTTGCGAGTTGCCATGGTGGAGGGTCTCCTCAAATGGAAAAGCTAGTGATATACAGGCTTTACGATTGGCAAAGGCGTAAGCAAATAGCTAAGGTCTTAGCAGGAATAGAACCTTGGGAAAAGTTTCCAGAGTTTGAAGAACTAAAGAAGGAGCAAAAGTAACATTAATTGAACTAAGAAAAAGCTGACAAAAGCTCGACACAATATTAATCACATTTTTAACATGTAAATATTCCCTACTTTGAGAAAGCTTAGTTTCTCAAGCTTCTAGAGAATTTCTGTAAATTGCAATGATGTTCCTCAGCTTGAGCACATAAATTTATAACTAGTTCCAAGGCTAATAGTATAGTGGGGTCTGCAGTTTATGAAGTCTGAGGTAAAGGTTCTCTGGAGGCCAGGCTACGATTTAACCATTGACAAAATCATAAAGTTTGCTCTTATTAAGGCTCCAGATAAGGAAATAGCTTTTAGGGTTACTGCTGATGGTGAAAAAATTGAGAGGTATACCTATTCAGTGGCCTATGACAGAATTAATGCACTTGCAAACGCTTTAAGTGCTCTCGGTGTTAGTAAGGGTGATAGGGTTGCTACTCTTGATTGGAATACTCACTGGCATTTCGAAGCTTACTATGCTGTGCCTATGATGGGTGCAATAATACATACCCTTAATGTTAGGCTTGCGCCACTTGAAATAGAGTACATTATGAATCACGCTGAAGACAAGATAGCTATAGTGCATAGAGACTTCATGGGCTTAATGGAGATCTTGGCTCCCAAGATTAAGAGCTTACAAGCTATAGTAGTTGTTGATGCTGAGTCAGTGCCAGAGAAAATTGGTGGTGTAAAGGCTTATAACTATGAAGACTTGATAAAAATGTATAAAGGAAAGTTTGAATGGCCTGAGCTAAGTGAAAATGAAGTTGCAGGGCTCTGCTACACTAGTGGTACTACAGGATTGCCAAAAGGAGCATACTTTACACACAGGCAATTCGTGTTGCATGCAATAGGTATAGCCCTAAACTCGGCATCAGTAGCACCCTTTGTAGGCCTTACAGCAAGCTCCACATGTCTACACTTAGTGCCTATGTTTCACGTATTTTCATGGGGGCTTCCCTACACAACAACACTCATTACAGCTAAGCAAGTTTATCCAAATAGGTATGATCCAAAGGTTATTCTAGAGCTCATAGCTAAGGAGAAGGTCACGCACACCGCCGGTGTTCCCACACTACTCTTCATGATCCTAGCGCACCCAGATAGCCCTAACTATGATTTGAGCGGGCTGGTCTTTATCAATGGCGGTGCTCCACTGCCCAGAGGACTGGCTGAGGCTGCTAGAAAGAGGGGGATAAAGGTCTTCAACGCCTACGGAATGACAGAGACATGCCCAGCACTAACAATGGCCTTCCCACCACTAAAGTTCTTAGGAACTCCAGAATTTGATGAGCTTACTCTGAGAACGGGCTGGCCCATACCCTTTGTTGAGCTTCAGGTTGTTGATGAGAAGGGCAGCCCTGTTCCAAGGGATGGCAAGACTATGGGTGAAATTGTTGTTAGAGCTCCTTGGATTACACCTGAGTATTATAAGGATCCCGAGAAAACTGCTCAAGCTTGGAGAGGTGGCTGGTTCCACACTGGTGATGTTGCTGTTTGGTTTGATGATGGCACTGTTCTAATTGTTGATAGAGAGAAGGATGTTATTAAGAGTGGTGGTGAGTGGATTTCTAGTGTTAGACTAGAAGATGCTATTAGCACACACCCAGGAGTAGCACAAGTAGCTGTTATAGCAGCTAAAAGCGCGAAATGGGGTGAAAGACCAGTAGCCATAGTGGTTCCCAGACCCGGGTGGAAGGGCAAGTTAACACTAGAGGAAATCAGAAAACATCTAGAAGAAAACTATGTCAATAAAGGCATTATACCAAAGTGGTGGTTGCCAGACATGGTCATAGAAGTCGAAAACCTGCCACTAACAAGTGTAGGAAAAATAGCAAAAAGAGTATTAAGAGAGCAATTCAAGCACATAGAGCTACCCTAAAACCCTTGAAACTCAAGTAAACTTTCTCTTTCTTCAAATTTTTTCACATTATTAAAATATCCTTGAATTGCTTTAGCTGAAGGTTTTTTAAGATTTTTAAGCGCAGGGCATTGCCAAATGCTCTTGGTGGTGTGGTCTGCCTAGGAAGGTCGCTATTGTAGGCGCCGGGCATTCTAGATTTGGCGTTAGGAACGATGTTAGTATTGCTGAGCTAGCATATGAAGCTATTAGAGAGGCTATAGAGACGGCTAAGATAGGTCTAGACGATATAAATCTTGTTGTAGTGGGCAACGCTGGGGGTTGGAGTAGCGAAGCCCTAGTTCCAGTAGTTGTAAATGAGTACAGTGGTCTCACGGGTAAGGGAGCTTTTAGAGTTGAAGCTGCTTGTGCAACTGGTAGTGCTGCTATAAAAGCTGCTGCAGATGCTGTTGCATCCGGTGTTGCTGATATAGCTTTAGTTGTTGGTGTTGAGAAAATGAATGAAAGCCCTACACCCATAGTTGTAGAGTTCATTGGGAGAGCAGGTAACTACTTCTGGGAGTTTGAAAACTTTGGCCTTACATTCCCCGGCTACTACGCTCTATACGCAACATACTACATGCAAAAGTATGGTGTGAAGGAAGAGGATCTGTGTGAAGTTGCTGTAAAGAACCATTACTACGGTAGCCTAAACCCAAAGGCGCAGTTCCAGAGGAGGATTACTGTTGAGGAGTGCATGAAGAGCAGGTATATTGCATGGCCTCTAAAGCTATATGACTGTAGCCCCATAACAGATGGGGCAGCAGCTGTAATACTTGCAAGCGAGGAGCTGGCAACAAAGATTACAGATTCCCCAGTATGGATAGAGGCTATAGGGGTTTCAACAGGCACTGCTAACCTGTCTAAAAGAGAAGACTATGATGGTCTTAAAGCAGCGAGAATTGCTGCACAGGAGGCTTATAAAAGAGCTAAGCTAGATCCTGAGAACATTGTTAAGCAGATAGACGTTGCCGATGTTCACGACTGCTTCACAATAGCCGAGATAATGGCTTATGAAGACCTGGGCTTCGCTAAGAGAGGTGAGGGAGTAAAGTTAATTAGGGAGAAGCAGACATATGTTGGAGGACTAATACCTGTGAACGTAGATGGAGGGCTTAAAGCCAAGGGACACCCAATAGGGGCTACAGGTGTGAGCATGGCTGTTGAAATGACAAAGCAACTACTAGGCAAAGCAGAAAGCGGTAGGCAGGTTACAGTAAAGAATGGCCGAGGACTTGCTCACAATGTTGGAGGCACAGGACACTACTGCTACGTAACTATATACAGTTTAAGTAAGCCTAAGGGGTGAGACCATGAGTCAGAAAGCAGAGTTTGAAGCCTTTCTAAAGAAAATGGAGGACATGGTTGCATTTGCTAAAGCTCAATTCGGCTTCCCCATTCTAATAGATCCAAGAACAGGAATAGTAATGTGGTATGATCAGAGAGAGCTTAAAGTTAAATTCATAATCAGCGTAGATAAGGTCAGGAAGTTCTTTGAGGCTCTTAGAGAAGGCAAGCTTTTAGCTACAAAATGTAAGAGTACTGGTAGAATACTATTCCCACCACAAGCTGACTGCCCTGATGACCCTAAGAGCGAGGTAGAGTGGATTGAGTTGCCAACAGAAGGTGAGCTAATTACATGGACAATTATAAACGTAAAACCCTATAGCTTTAGCCACTACCCAGACTACATCGTTGGCATTGCACGATTACCAGCAGTAAACATAAACGTACTAGCGTGGGTTAAGTGCAAAGATCCAAGCAAGCTAAAGCAAGGTATGAAAGTTAAAATAACTGTTGAAAAGAGGGAGCCAGAAGGTTACTTAACATATCAGATAGTGCCTGTAGAGGAGTGCTAGGCAAATAAAATCAAGATTTCTTTTTTAACACCTTTCTACCTCTCTATAAAGCTTAAACCACCTTAATTATGCAATTGAGAAGAGAGTTGACTTGAAACATTTGCTTGAAAACACTTTCTCCATAGTTTGCTTACTATTTGGAGGTATCTCAAGTAATAATATTGTTTGAACTTATAACTTTATAACACTCATTAAAAGAGTATTTTATTTAGAGGTGTATAGCATGCCTAAAGTGAGAATTGGAGATGTAAGTATTTACTATGAAGTGAAGGGTGAGGGCGAGCCCCTTGTTATGATAATGGGGCTGGCGGGTAATTTGGATTGGTGGGATCCACAAATGATTTCAGAGTTTTCAAAGTACTTTAAGTTGATATTGTTTGACAATAGGGGTGCTGGTCGTAGTGATATGGGTCAAAAGCCTTTTTCAATAAAGCTCTTTGCTGATGACACTGCAGGTCTTATGGATGCGCTTGGCATTTCTAAAGCTCATGTCCTAGGGTTTTCAATGGGTGGCATGATAGCACAGGAGCTTGTATTAAACTATCCGGAAAAGGTTAAGAAGCTTGTTCTCTGTTCAACATTTTGTGGTGCTAAGAAAGGGGTTCTTCCACCACCTCAACCAGTACCTCTCGATGATCTTGAAGCAAATCCAAGAAAGGTAATGGAGTTCATGGCTAGGGCAATATTTACAGAAGAATTCATTAAGAACAATCCTCAGGCGTTTGAGGACATGGTTCAGCGAATGCTTAGAGCTCCCATATCGAAAGAGGCTTTCTTAAAGCAGTACTATGCTATAATGGAATTCGATACCTATGACAGGTTGCCACAGATAGGCGTGCCTACACTAATACTGCATGGAAAGAAGGATATACTCTTACCAGTAGAAAATGCAATAATTATGGCACAGCGCATACCCAAAGCTAAGCTAATAATATTTGAAAATGCTGGTCATGCTCTTGCAGAAGAGATGGACAAAGTGATAGGTGCTATACTCAACTTCTTACGTGAGAATGGTTAAGAATTAAATGGCTTCTCAAACAATAAACCTCTTTTTCCTCACATCTCAACTAAATTTCTTAAAACACTATGTTAATTGATGGCGTAATTCTAAATTTGCTTAAGCTTATTGACATTGTCAAGTAGTGACAAGTATTTTGCTTATTCTTCTACTGTTGCTTTTTCAAATATTTTTACTGCTATAATAGTCATGAAAGCTGTGAACGCTATTAGAATTGCCAAGTCTGTTAGTGCGTTCATATAGTTAAATCCTACACTTGCACTCGCTAGCCACAGTCTCACTGCGTGTACAGAGTATGTGAGCGGGTTGAACATAGCTACATACTTCATCCACTCTGGCATTGTTGTTACTGGGTAGAATACACCGCTTACAAATATCAATGGCATTGTTGTGAAGTTCACAATCATTTGAAATCCCTCCATACTGCTAAACTTTAGCGATATTGCTGTTCCAAGTGCTGTGAATCCCAGGGTCGTTATAAATACATAAAGTATTGCTATTGGGGTGTTAATGAGGCTAATTCTTGTTGTCAGCAATAGACTTACTAATGCTATTAGCAGCGCCTGTACTGATGCAACAATGCTATCACCAACAATTCTACCAAGTATTACAACACCTCTTGGTGCTGGAGCTACTAGAGTTTCCTTAAGGAATCCGAACTGCTTATCCCATATAACACTTATACCTGAAATGAAGCTCGCCATGAAGGCCGACATAACGACAATTCCTGTTACCATAAACGTTATGTAGTCTACTCCTCCAAATATCTGCTCAAAGTAATTCTCAACAGCCTTTCTCAGCATATCAATTAGCGCTGGCATATTTGAAACTCCTGGTACTGTTGGCATGTTTTGAGGGCTGAATATTCCTCCCCAGCCAAGCCCTAGAAACACCATCCATACCAGCGGGTTTACCACAGTCATAACTATTCTTGATCTATTATTCCACCACCTCTTCAGCTGCCTATAAACCATAGCTGTAAATGCATTAAGCGAGCTCATCTAAATCTCCTCACCCTAGCTATTGGTGGTGCAAGTTGATGCTCAAGCGAATCTCTCAACTCACGACCAGTTAAATGCAGAAACACTTCATTTAATGTTGGCCTTCTGTAACTTGCTTCAGCAACTTCAAGCTTATATGAGTTTACAACTTTAAAGACTTCAGGTAGTGCCTTAGAGGCGTCATCAACAACAAGCTCTAGCTTATTGTCACTAAGCAATCTGCAGTTCTTGGCAAAGTTAAATAGCTTACAGAGGCTGTCATCACCCTTTCTTAGCGTTACATATATAACGTCCTGCCCTAGCATTGCTTTAAGTTCTTCTGCTGTGCCTATAGCCAGTATCTTTCCCCTATCCATAATAGCAATTCTGTGAGCAAGCTCCTCAGCTTCATCCATGTAGTGTGTAGTCATGAGTATTGTCATATCAAACTCCTTCTTCAGATACCTTATGTAATCCCATATCTTTGCCCTAGACTGGGGATCCAAACCAAGCGTGGGTTCATCAAGTATGAGTATCTCCGGTTCGTGAAGCAGGCTTCTAGCAACCTCCAACCTCCTCCTCATGCCACCGCTAAAGTACATGACCTTCTTATAAGCAAACTCCTTTAGATCCACAAGCTCTAGCAACTTCATTATCTTCTCATGAAGCTCCCTTCCCCTCAACCCGTTGAGCCTTCCATGAACATACATATTGTCATAAGCTGAAAGCTGGTTATCTAGGCTGGGGTCCTGAAAAACTATACCTATCCTCTTCCTAACATCAGCAGCCTGCTTAACAACATCAAAACCCGCGACCAAAACCCTTCCACTTGTAGGCCTCAGTAGCGTTGCAATTATGTGAATAGTAGTTGTTTTGCCAGCGCCATTAGGGCCTAGCAATGCAAATATCTCTCCTTTTTTAATTGTAAAGCTAACTCCATTAACAGCTACAACATCCTTATACCGCTTAACAAGGTTTTCAACAACAATCAAATCACTCATGCCAAAACCCCCAAGCTCTGAGTCTCCTCCAAAAACCTACTAATAGCCTTCTTCAGCTTCTCCACATCCTCACTACTCAGCTTATCAATATTCATTAGCACTTCCCTCAACCTCTTCATAAGCTCAATTAATCCACACTCTTTAACTCTCGCAAGCCTCTTTTCAAAAGCCTCTAAAGAGCTCCTGTTCCTCTCCAGAAACTCCCTGCCATCTTGAGTAATCTCATAAACAATAACCCTCCTCGCACCCATACTAACCTCACTTGCTACAACAAAACCCATCTCACGCAACTTCCTCAACACTGGATAGAGAATACTAGGACCAAACCTTACACCAAAAGAGCTTTCCAATTGCTTCATAACTTTATAGCCATGCATAGGCTCTCTATAGAGCATGTCAAGTATCTTTAACATAACGTAATCCCTTACACGCACTCCAGTCTTACCCCTAAGCCTCGACATAGATATATCACGTGATATATTACTACCATATATCTTAAAACCTAGTTAAAAGCTTTTCATCTCAATACCAGCGAGCACTATAAACATTTTGTGCAAGAGTGGAATGCACTAAAAAGCTGTATCCCTGTTTAGAGTCACGAATTCCACATATTAGAGTAGTACAGTGAATGTGATTGCCTGCAGAGTCTCTATTTAACCACTTTCACTCAAGTCATATATGGCATAAGCTATGAACGCCAATATTGTCGCAATTCACCATAGCAAAGAACACATAGATGGTGCAGAGGCCTAAAGGCGATGGATCAGGCTTGTTAATAAGGTACATGCCAAATGCTATAGTCCAAATAACTATGGTAAATAAGCTCTCAGCTTTTTAGCACGCTTAGTTAGGGATGTCAAAGGCCCCAACTTTCTCTAAATTATGTCATAGTGCAAAGCCATTAATAAATCTTTAATGCATTCAATCTTTTCACATCTTAAAGTACTGTGAAGGAGCGTTTTAGAGCATTTTAACGCAAAGTCATTTGAAGTATTTACAAAATGGAGAAAGAACATGTTAAGTATTTTGAGGTAAGCTAGTGCTCTTTGAAGAGGCGTCCATAGTTTAGCTTATCCCTAATACCTATCGTTCTAAGAGCTAGCCACATTGATCCTGTATTGCTTGAAATTACGGGGAGTTGAAGCTCTGTCTCAAGAACCTCAATCACTTCAATAGTTCTAAAATTAGTACAGCTTATGAAAATACCATCTATAGAAGAGCTTGCCTCTTTTGCAACTTCCTTAGCTAGTCTATATGCTACCCACGGAGGTAGCCTTCCTATATCAGTATTCTTGACTATGCCAAGACCCTTAATCCTAATTACAGCAAATCCATTATCTTCGAGAAACTTCTTTTCCCTAGCATTTAACTCCTCTATGTAAGGAGTCACTACAGCAACTTTCTTGACGCCTAGTGTATGAAGAGCTTCTATAACTGCTTGTGCTGTTGTTATAGTCTTTACATTAACTTTCTTCTCAATTTCTCTTCGTATCTTCTCCTCCCATTCAATTCCCTCCAATAAGGAACCTGTACTACAGCCATAGACTATGACATTAACTTCTGCAGTGGCAAGCTCTTCAGCAGCCCTAATTGCCTCAAAAGCCATTTGTTTAAGAGCCTCTGGAGTAACTTCAACAAGTTTAAGCCTAGTAGTATGGATACTCACACCCTCAGGAGCCATTCTCCAAAACTCAGGCTCCATAGTGGTATTAGATGATGGGACTATAAGGCCTACTCTACCTCTCCATCCATACATAAACAACCCTCGCAAAACCAATATGTAGATAGTAAAATACGATAATAAATTTATTGCCCTCTTTTCATGAAGAATTAGCAACAAAGAGATGACATGTTTAACACATCAGATTAGCACATTAAAGCATGTGCTGTTTACATTGGGCTACATGTTGATAGCGTTCACAATTTGCAACTAAGTGTATTAAGCATGTTTATGTAGCATAGTGCTTGAGTAATAAGCACATCAAAAATCAATAGATTTCACGGCTTTAACTGTCTAACTTAGTTCTATGCATTGATTTCTTATAAACTCCTTACATAATGTGCATTAACTTTATGAAGTCTTTAAATAGTCTCGCTAGAAGACTTGGAGCATTGTCTATATCACAGCACCTATGTTCCAGTATTTGAGCTCGTTTATGTTGTATTCAGTAATATGAATGCGAGTGTTTTACGCTTGAGACATGCGAATTAAAGTTTAAATACCTTGTAATGTAGTGAAGCTGGTGGGTGAAGTATTTGAGGATAGGAATATATGGTTTTGGTGCTATAGGAAGGCTTGTGACAAAGATTGCTTTGGATCTTGGTTATGAAGTTGTAGCTGCTATTGATATTGATGAGAGAATTCTTGGCAAGGATGTGGGTGAGGTAATTGGGGTGAAGGCATTGGGGGTTAAGGTCTCTAGAGATGTATCTGAGCTTGAAAAAGCTGATGTAGTTATTCATGCAGTTCATTCTTACTTAGATAAGGTGTATGACCAAATAGCTTCAGTTATAAAAATGAGTATTCCTGTAGTGTTTACATGTGAAACACTGGCATATCCCTATTACAGATACCCTGTACTTGCAAAAAGGCTTGACTACTTGGCGAAGGTGCATGGTGTAGCAGTTATTGGCACAGGCGTAAATCCGGGCTTTCTATTTGACACACTTCCAGCTACTTTAGCTGCCTCAGTACCTAGAGTTACTAGGATAAAGGTTGTTAGGAGTTTGGATGCTGCAAAGAGAAGAGAGCCCTTTAAAAAGAAAATAGGTGTTGGAGAAGATCCAAAGGGAGTTGAAGAGAAATTGGCTAAGGGGGTGATAACAGGTCATGTAGGCTATGCTGAATCCATTTACCTAATTGCCCAAGCTGGGGATCTGAATTTAACAAAAGTTGTAGAGTGGCAGGGTCCAGTACCTGCTGAAAAACCTGTAGAGTCTGCTGGAATTAGAGTTGAAGCTGGCAAGAATTTGGGTATCAAAGGCTATGGAGCTGGCTATGTAAATGAAAGGGAGGTTATTAGGGTTGAGTTTCAAGCGTATGTAGGTGCGCCAGAATATGAAGAAGTTGAAGTTGAAGGAAAAGAATACAGCATTAAGTGGAGAAGTTCAGGCACTCCTGGAGATCCAGGTACTGTTGCTATAGTTCTAAATGTAGCTGAGAAAATACAGTATCTAACACCAGGACTTCACCTCATGACGGAGCTACTACCATTTAAAATAAAGTTCGCTATATGAAAATAAGCAATATCACTACTTTTTACTACTTTTATCTGCTCTTTCAAATTCTGTCTTAAAATACTCTAAATGGGGTATTCATATGTCTACATATGAAGTGTTAGGTAAATGGCTAGACTCACTAATAAATATTGATATTACTGGAAGGGGTGTTATAGATAAGCTGTATACCGCAGCGTATGAGCGAATAGGCGAGCCTTTAGTATATAAAGCAGCAAGGGAGCTTAAGAGAGCAGTCAGTAAAAATGATGTTGTTTTAATAATAACAGGCTTTAGAGTTCCTCCTCTATTTATACGAGAAACAGATGGGCCTTTGGGAGCAGCTTCAATTGCTAGAGCTATTAGCATATGTTTAGGAGCTAAACCCGTGCTTTTAATTGAATCTGTTGATGCCTCGCTTAAGGTATTGGAGTCTGTAGTCAGAGGAGTAGGTTTAAATGTGGTACCTGTAGAAGAGGTTGGTGTTGAGGCTAAGTACATATCCTCAGTTACGGGATTTACTATGAAAGAGGAGGAGGCTGAAGAGCAGGCTAAGAAGCTCTTAGATGTGCTGAAGCCTAGTGCTGTAATAGCTATTGAAAAAGCTGGTCACAACTTTAAGAAGGTTTATCACAATATGGGTGGGCTAGATATAAGTAAGTATCATTCTAAAGCTGATTACATAGTTATTGAGGCTCAGAAGAGAGGAGTTCTAACTATAGGTATTGGAGATGGAGGTAATGAGGTGGGCATGGGTTTAATAGAAGATGTTGTAAGAAAATTTGTGCCATATGGCAATAAATGCCGCTGTCCTTGTAATGGTGGAATAGCCGCAACCACTAAAACTGATATTTTAATAACTGCAACTGTTTCAAATTGGGGTGGCTATGCTCTTAGTGGTATGCTTTCTAAACTATGCGATAAGCCTGAAGGGCTGCACAACTTAGAACATGAGGAACTAATGCTCTTATTTGCTGTGCAAAGTGGAGCTGTTGATGGTGTTACAGGTCTTGTTGAAAGGTCTGTGGATGGCGCAGGAATTGAGGTGCACAAGTCTATTTTAACATTAATTCACCGAATATTAAGAATATGATTTGCCTTTTTACCATCACTTCATCTACTTAATTGCAAACTACAAAGCTTTAAATGTCTAATGCTAGAACGCCTTAGTATAGTGTATTAAAGCTTCATTCCTTCTTCTAATGCTTTTAAATTCAATTGTAGCCACCTCGGTGGGACAATTTCTTCTAGAACTTTTTTAACGTGGTCTTCTGTCAATACTTTCAATTCTCTTAGTATTCTCCCTAAAACAACTATGTTTACAGCTCTACGTGTACCTACTACTCTTTCAGCTATTTCACTAAATCTAGCTGATACTACACGATACTTACTGAATAGTGCTGGGTCTACATATTCTTCATCAATTACAACAGTTGTGCTGTCTTGAAGTAGAGTCTTGTAGTAATCTATTCTGTAAGGAAATAGGAATATCGCCATATCTGCGTTCAGTACTTTAATGTAAGGAGCTTCTTCAATTGATGAAGCTATTATAACATCAGCCCTACTTTCACCAGCGCGGGCTTCAGCTGGGTAAGATTCGCTTACAACAGCGTATAGCCCTGCATACTTACTTGCAGCTAAACCTATTATCCTACCTAGTAAGAGAACTCCTTGACCAGCTCTACCAACAATTAGAATTTCATACTTCACTTCTTTACACCCCTTAAAAGCTCTATGAAAGAGGGGTTGTTTCTCTCTACAAACTCTCCAATAACAATACCCTTTTCCCAGTCCATCATAGCCTCCTCTAGGCTAGGCCTATGCCTGTATACCACCCTCTTCTTTAACTCACCAAACATTTCTACAGAATCCCTAAGCCCTATGTGCCTTCCAAACATCTCTGGGCAAGTAGCCACAACCTCTATAAATCTAAACCCGCGCATAGCTAAAGCCTTGTAGAAGTACTGCTCAATGAGATGAGGCGTTGTAACACTTGCACGTGCAACATAATTAGCATTTAGTGCGCCAACAAGCTTAATAACATTCAATGGGTACTCTGGGTTACCTGCTGGAGTAGTAGTTGTGTAAACTCCATATGGTGTTGTGGGCGCTACTTGCCCTCCAGTCATAGCGTAGATAAAGTTTGTTATCATTACGACTACCATATCAAAGTTCCTCTTTGCAGCGTGAATCAAGTGGTTGCCCCCAATTGCAGCTATATCCCCATCTCCGCCAATGACGATAGCCTTCAGCTCAGGGTTAGCTAAAACAGCGCCAATGGCAAAGGGTATTGCCCTGCCGTGCAGTACGTGAGCAACATCATAATTTAGGTAGAGAACAGCTCTACCACTACACCCAATTCCACTAACCCACAGAACTTTATTTGGATTTACAGAGCCTTCAGATATCCTCTTATCGAGTGCTCGAAGCATAGCACTTAACGCTACTCCAATACCACACCCAGAGCAGAATATTGTTGGCAATCTCTTTACACGAAGATGCTTATCCAGTGGGTGCACATGCATGGCTAAAGCCATGGCTCAACAGCCTCTAGCACCTCACTTGGTGTAGGAAGCTCTAAGCTGAGAACAGAAGCTGAAAACACATCTTGGTTTCTAAAAATTCTGCTCATATCCATGTATATCTTTCCAATATTGTTTTCAACAACAATAACCTTTTTAGCATTTGGACAGCAACCCCTTATCCTCACTTCATCTAAAGGCCACAGAGTTTTAAGTCTTAAGAAGCCTGCCCTAACCCCTCTCTTCCTCAGCTCTTTTATCACTAGGTAAACTGTTCTAGCTGTAGAGCCGTAGGAAACCAAGAGAACTTCTGCATCTTCACAAAACCTGGTCTCCTGCTCATATACATAGCTAAGCCTTTTCACTACCTTGTCCACAAGGCGCTTTACAAGCGAGTGGTAAACGCTATTTGTTGGGCTGTAGTGCCCCCACTCATCATGAAGAAGAGACTCTACAAGAGCTTTAAAGCCGGCACCAAATATCGGCATTGGCGGAACCAGATCCTCATCAGGTTTGTGTGGCGGATACGGCTCGTCACTAACTTTCTTGGGTATCTTCCTCTCTATTACCTCTACCTCACCTCTATCATATATTGTGAGAGACTCCCAAAGATGTGCTATAGTAGCATCACTAAGCAGTATGACAGGAGTTCTAAGAAGCTCAGCTGTGTTAAAGGCCTTAATGGTCAAGTCGTAGGCCTCTTGAACACTCCAGGGAGCATAGACAGGGACTATGTAATCGCCATGAGAAGCCCACCTCGCTTGAAACACATCAGATTGGGAAGTTTTTGTAGGAGCTCCTGTACTAGGACCTGCACGCATAACATTTACAATTACTACGGGAGTCTCTGTAACAACAGCTAGACTTATTGCCTCAGCCATTAGCGAAAAGCCGGGGCCCGAGGTAGCAGTCATAGCTTTTGCGCCAGCCCACGAAGCTCCTATAATAGCGTTTATCGATGCAATCTCATCCTCCATCTGCACCACGACACCCCCGCGCTTAGGCAGCTCCTCAGCTAAGTACTCAAAGATTTCCGAGCTTGGTGTAATTGGGTAGCCAGCGTAAAACCTAAGCCCTGCTGTCATCGCCCCCTCAGCTACAGCAAAATTACCTGTTGCAAAAGTCCTTCTCAAGCCTCACACCTTCTCAATAAATATTGCAAAATCAGGGCAGACGTACTCACAAAGCTTACAACCAACACACTTATCTATGAACACAGGATCTGGTGGATAATAGCCATACCTATTCATAACACTAGATCTTACAAGAACTTTAGTTGGGCAAATAAAGATGCAAAGACCGCATTCCTTGCACCGGTCTACAATAACATTAACCCTAAACTTATTATTCGATCTACTCACCACACCCCCTACGGAGAACACCAAAGCGTCCCTCTATTCTCTGCAACACTATATTTTATACTATTTTATTATAAATTTAAGCTTTTAACAAAGCCATGCCTATCGCCACTTATGAAGAGAACACCGCAGTCTTTTTCAGCCATGGAATTACATGAAACAGCTACATTACATCACAATGCAAGTAGCTAAAGGCCAAAACCTTATACAGTTGCTTTTAGAAAAAGCTATTGATAGCAACGCACGTGATGTGATAAGCCAAGCCTCTTTCAAAAACGCCTGCTAAGTAAGTGGAGTCTCACTGCAGCTCTTGTGAATGCTCTTTGTCAAGGAGTAAAACTCCCTGTAATGATAGTGCTAAGCTACTAGCAGTTAGTTGTAAATGCTTATTGTGAAAAAGCGTAAGGGAGTGAAATGAGGACTTGCTAATGCGAGTTTTTGAGAAATTTAATGTAACTCTAGAGTTTTCAAGAACATTTATTAGCAATTTTTTCTAAAGAGATTCTCATGTCTGGGAAGTTGCCTAAAAAAGGCTTGAGTAAGGAGGAAATTCTACGGAAGTTGAAGGAGTATTCTGCTGATGATGCGGATCCGCATGGTGGAAGGCTTTTCACTATTGCTTTTGAACCTGGAGTTGAAGAGTTGAGGGATCTAGCATTTGAAGTATATAAGATGTTTGCTTATAAGAATATGCTTGACTTTACAGAATTTCCAAGTGCTATAAGGATGGAGAAGGACATAATCGATATAGCGAAGGAGCTTATGCATGGAGATGAAGATGTTGTTGGTACGTTTACTTTTGGTGGAACTGAAAGCGTGTTTCTAGCTGTTAAAGCTGCTAGGGATAGGTTTCTCATCAACAAGGGTCAGATAACAATTCCAGAAATAGTTATGCCCATTACAGCACACCCCTGCTATGAAAAGGCGGCTGAGTACATGGGTCTCAAGGTTAAGAGGGTTAGAGTGGATGAAAAGACTTTGACAGCAGATCCCAATGCTATTAATGAGGCCATAACAGAGAACACGGCAATGATTGTTGGCTCAACTCCAAACTGGCCTTTTGGAACAGTAGATTCGATAAAAGACCTTGCTGAAATAGCTGTAGATAAGAATATATGGCTGCATGTAGATGCATGTGTAGGAGGCTTTGTACTCCCATTCATGAAGAGATTGGGAGAGCCTATACCGGACTTTGACTTTAGGATTGAGGGTGTGACCTCCATATCTCTAGACCCCCACAAATACGCCTACGCACCAGTAGGAGCGTCTGTAGTGCTCTTCAGAAAGAAGTTCTACAAGATGTTCTCTCAGTATGCAAATATAAGGTGGCCTGGGTACCCCATAGTCAACCCAGCAGTTCTATCCTCTCGTTCCGAAGCCCTGCTTGCTACAGCATGGGTTGTGCTTCACTTCTTAGGCGAAGAAGGCTACTTAGAGCTTGCTAAAAGGCTAATGAGTGCTAGGGATAAGATTGTAAAGGGCTTGAAAGAGCTGGGCTACAAGATTATGGGTAGCCCAACAGTAATCGCTGCCTTTACATCAGAAGAACTCAACTTATTTAGGCTATCAGATGAAATGGCAAAGAGGGGCTGGCTCTTCTTACCACAAAAAGGCATATCCAATATGAGTATTCCTCCAAGTGTGCACCTAACAATCAACCCCATTCACGACAGAGTAGCAGACCTCATGCTTAAAGACTTGAAGGAGGCTACAGAAGTCGTGAAGAAGATACCGCCATCCGAAGCTGAAGGACTGCTAGACATGTTTGGAACAATATTTAGCTTTCTAGTGCCAGAGGAAATGGATTTAGCAACACTCAAAGAGATATTCTCAAGGCTAGAGCAAGCAGTTGCTGTTTATGGAGAAAGAATACTGAAGACCTTGGGGCTGGAAAAGGGCTTTCCAAAGGAAATGGCTTTGATCTATGAACTTCTAGCAGCATTACCACCACAAATAGCAGAGCTCTTAACAAACTACATAGTCATAGAGATGTTCAGTAGGGGGCTTTAACAAGACCTAAACACATATTATTTTTTAACTATCCCTGCAATACATTAACTTGTTTATTTAGTGTCAAGAGTATTTATTAATTCAATTCTGCAACTAGCTACAGGGAGCTGAATATGCCTAAGGTAAGGGTTGGAGACATACACATATACTATGAGATTCTTGGGCAAGGAGAGCCCCTTGTTATGATAATGGGGAGAACAGGTAACTTAGATTGGTGGGATCTGCGAATGATTTCAGAGCTTAAGAAGTACTTTACATTAATACTTTTTGACAATAGGGGTACTGGTCGTAGTGAAAAAGGTGAAAAGCCTTTTTCAATAAAGCTTTTTGCTGATGATACTGTAGGCCTTATGGATGCTCTTGGAATAGCAAAAGCTAATATCCTTGGCATTTCTCTAGGCGGTGCTATAGCTATAGAAATTGCGTTGAGCTATCCAGAGAAAGTTAAGAAACTTGTTTTAGCATCTACAACCTGTGGGTCTAGCAAAGGCGTGGTGGGACCTGGAGCTGTAGCTCCTATTCAAGTTCTCGATAAGCTTGAAGCAAATCCTAGGGAGTTCTTAGAGGAGATGCTTAGGAGAAGTATTTCAGAAGAGTGGATTAGGGAGAACCCCTGTCTCTTTCAAGACATGTTGCGGCGAGCACTCATAGCTCCTATTTCTAAAGATGTTTGGCTTGCTCAATCTACAGCTGCATTACAGTGGGATGCCTGCAATAGGCTGTCACAAATAAGAGTGCCAACGCTAATAGTTCACGGGAAGAAGGACCAGACTCTACCTGTAGAAAATGCCTATATCCTAGCTCAAGGCATACCAAACGCCAAGCTGGTTATACTTGAAAACTCATCACATACACTTGTAGAGGAAATTGATAAGGCATCAAAAGAAATAGTAAGCTTCCTACTGAACGACCCATAACATCGCTCATAGCACAAAATTTTTTCTCCACATATCTTCAGCACCCGAAGGCATTTAAGACACTTAATCCCCAGAACAATGCTTTACTACTTCTAGGCGTTACCAATATGAGCTCTAAGAAAGTTGATTTATCTGAGCTTTCCAAACTCTATGCTGAGTTAGGTGGAGAGCTAAAGCCTTTTGAAAAATTTAGTGGAAAAATTGATGTTGGGTACAAAGTGGTGTATGAAAAGAGAATAACAGAAGTTGATGTAGCGTTCTTCGGGCTGGTATCCGGAGACCTAAACCCCCTTCACTTTGATGAAGAGCTTGCATCTAGAACTAAATTCGGTGGAAGAGTAGTTCACGGAGCGCTGACAACAAGCCTGGTTTCAGCAGCTCTCGCAAGACTACCGGGAATCCCAGTTGCTCTAGAGGTTTACTTTAAGTACACAAGCCCTGTTAGAATAGGAGATGTTGTAAGAGTTGAAGGCGTTGTCACAGAAAAAGAGAGGGAGAACAGATTCAAAGTCAGTGTAAAGTGCTTAGTAGGCGAAAGAGTTGTAGCAGAAGGCTATGCAAAAGTCTTGATATGGTAACCTCAACTACAATGACCTACACAGTGCTTTAACCATATCCAAACATACTTTTTAACTACATTGTCATGCAAGTTAAACTGATTAAGAACATAATCAGTCCATCAGCTACATTCAAATAGCTTTTTTCCCACAGGTAAAATACTTTAACATGTATACACTGGCTATGCATAGGTTTTACATATGCATACTTAAGAAGCGTGTTTAGTAGGGTTTGTGGAGGCAGGCGTTTTGTACCTCTTGCTACGTAGGCATTGTGTTATGCGAGTTATTGTTAGACTTCTTTAGGTAAGTGTATTGGAAGAGGCCACATTCTTGCTTCCTATTTTAAGTTCTTTCTCTTCATATACTCTCTAAACAGCTTTTCAACAACATAGCTATTAACATGTTTTCCGTGGGGTCTTAACCCTCCTGAAAAGCTTTTTGGTATGTGAAGAAGTTCGTGTATAAACACCTTTACCCTTTCTTCATGTAGCAGAGAGCTGAAGTTCTTTTCAATAACCTCGATAATGTACATGGGCTGTAAATTGAGTGTAAACCTCCAAATACTTGGAAGAGCATGTATTCTTGCTAAAGCCCTTGACCTACAATTCCTACAAACAACAACCCTTACCCTATTAACATCAACATTGGGAAAGTAGTCCCTTAATGTACTAACAACGTCTCTAAGCAAATTTTCCAGCTCAGGACTGTATGTATATGCCTTACTCTTACGCAAATCTCTACACGCTGTACGTATGTTATTGAGTAATTCCCTTGCAATTAAGATTATTTTGCTTTACTTGAAACTGTACTTATCGTGTGGTGGTATAAGATTTAAATTCTTAGTGATTGAGAATATTGAATCGTCTAGCTCTGTGGTGACCTCTTTTGGATATTGCGTTAAGCGTCGTGGGTGTTGTTAAGAGGTTTGGAGGTGTTACAGTTCTTAAGGGTGTGTCTTTAAGTGTTGCTAAAGGCTCTATAGTCTCTCTTCTGGGTCCTAATGGTAGTGGTAAGACTACTTTGCTTAGAATTGTTGCTGGGGTTCTCAGGCCCAGTTCTGGAGAGGTTGTGTTTAGGGGTGGGCTTATGAGCTACCTTCCCCAAGAACTTGGCTTGTTTAAGGAGCTTAGTGGCTGGGACAACATACTGTTCTATGCCAGGCTCTATGGCTTGGACAAGGGCTATGTTTTAAAGCGTGGTAAGGAGCTTTTAGAAAAGCTTGAGCTTCTAAACTATGCTAAGGCTCCTGTTGCTAAGTATAGTGGTGGTATGGCTAGAAAGCTGAGCCTAGCAATAGCCCTTCTTCCAGATGCAGACCTCTACGTACTCGATGAGCCAACAACAGGCCTAGACCCATCATCTAGGCGCAGTGTTTGGGAGCTTATTGAGGAGCTCAAGAGAAGTGGAAAGTCTGTTCTACTTTCAACACACTACATGGAGGAGGCCGAAAGGCTTTCAGACTACGTCTACCTCATACACAAAGGCTCTATAGTTGCTGAAGGAACTGTTGAAGAGCTTAAGAAGAGGTATGCACCGAGAACAGCTATAGAGCTTCACCTCTATGGAGATGCTAAAAAAGCTGTTGGCATTCTAAAGGAGAGGGGCTTTGATGCTTATGCATATGGAGACGCTGTTGCAAAAGTTTATAGCGCTAGCCCAAGGGAGGAAGTACCCAAGCTAATCTCAGCACTATATGAAAGCGGTGTGTATGTAAAGTTGCTGAACATTGCTGAGCCCACACTTGAAGATGTATTCATTAGGCTAACTGGTGAGAGGCTGGGAGAATGAGGCTTGGTAAAGCACTGGCAATAGCTATAGCCGACTTCAAGTCTCTGTGGAGAGAAAGGGTAGTTGTGTTCTGGTGTATTGTATGGCCTGTAATAATGGTTATACTAGGAGCATACATATTTACACCGCCTGAGGTGGGCTCTAGAGTAATGTTTATTGTTGGTGTAGCCAATTTTGATGGAGGCTTTAAGAACATTACACTAGCTACATGGTTCAACACTGCCAACACCTCACTTGCTGACTTACTGAAGGAGAGCTCTGTAGGGCAACTCCTTGTAGACATCCTTAAGAATATGTCTGACTTCAAAGTTATTGAGTATAACTCTACAGAGAAACTCTTTGCAGACCTGGAGAAGGCGAGACTTGACATAGGCATTATTATACCAAGTAACTTCAGCAAAGAGATTGCATTTGGTACAGCAAGGCTCTGTGTCTATGTCAGTGGTGATGATCCTAGGGAGGTGCAGATTAATAAGGGCTTTGCCCAGGGATTCTTTTATCAATTTTCAAAAGAAGTTGCTGTAAATAAGGTTAAGGCTATTGTAAAAAGCTTCGAGCTTTTTGGAGGAAACTACACAGAGGTGTTCATACCTGAAATCAACATGACTGTAAAGGAGGTTGTTAATAGGAGCTTAATGGGCTTGGCAAATCCTGTTGATGTAATTGTTGAAGAGAAGACTCCTCAAGCAATAGCTGATAGGCCTTTTATAATTGGCTGGTATACTATTGGAGCTATAGGTATGTCAATGCTCTACTCAGGGCTAACATTTGGAGCTATAGCTGTTGTTATTGAGAAGGAGATGGGGAGGCTGGACAGAATGATTTCAGCAGGTGTAAGAGCTTCTGACCTGTTTTTAGGGAAAACGCTTTCAGCTATTATAATGATGCTAATAGCCTCTATAACCATAGTGCTTGCAGGCTTAGGTGTGGGGGCAAGGATCTTGTGGAGCCCTCTAAATCCAAGAGACTGGCTAATGCCTCTAAACATCTTCCTAGCACTCCTAATGACAACGTCCATAGGCTTCGCACTATCTCTAACAGTGAAGAGCTCTAGAGCAGCTTCATCTCTTGGAACAATTTTAGGACTGTTACTAAGCTTCACATCAGGCATCTGGATACCCAAATTCATGTTACCACAGCCACTAAAGGTATTTGCAGATGTGTTTCCAGTTACATGGGCTATAGACACTGTTAGAGCTGTTATGATTTACAACGAGGAGCTTTCCAATTTAATAACAATGCAGATAAAGGTCATTATAGCAACAGCAGCATTGATGGTGCTAGGAATAGTTGCGTATAGAAAGACTATAGCTAAGTATGTTGAAATTTGAAGCAGTGGTGAGACCGTAGATAGCAGCAGGTCACGAAAGCTCTTTTAATATACCTTTGGCATTTCTGCGTATTTTAGCAGTTCTATGCAAATTACAACAGTATGAGATCACTCATGAGAAGCTAGGTATAGTGGTGATTAACAAGAATAGGGTTGAGGAGATAAGGAAGCTAAGATGGAGAAGCAGCCAAAGACAACATTAAGTCAAATTGCAGTAAGGCAACATTTTATTCTTAGTCACTCCTCCTTTTACTGACCGCCCGCAGACCTTAACTTTCTCTTCTCCTCTTCTCTCCTGAGCTTTTCAGTTCTTGTAATAGAATATAGCATGTACGCCTTCATACAGAACTCAAATGCGTACCTAGAGGGCTCTTCTCCTGCTTAGTTTCTTAGCTAGGTATGCTCCTAGCAAAAAGTACTTTACCTTTTCCTCTTCATAGCACTTACACCTCTTCTCTATGCTCAGAAAGCATTCCAACAACTGAGAGCACTATGAATAGCAAAGCTGTGAGCAGGGTACTGAACGGGTTTTGAAAAATCCATAGCAGGATGCCTACAATCACTGGCCCAAAATGAAAGTCGCAAGCAGAGGTTGTATAGTAGCTAGCATCACAACGCCTTCAAACCAAGTAGCTTACCCTGTCTTTAATCCTTGGCATGTCAGGGTTGAGAACATCACAGGCACTCTAAATAGGATCCTCAACACTCTGTTCACTAGCATGTAGAAAGCGTTAGCATTATAAAGTATGTGGGTGTAGAACTTATTGAGAAGTTTATCGCGACTGTTTATGGTATAATCGCTCCGTATATAACGTCTATTCCTAGTTCTTTTGCTCTTGCATATGCATCATCGTCTATGTGTATTGCTACAAGTATTAGCTTGTCTGGCTTTCTCCCAGTGAGTTTTTCGTAGATTTCAGCTCTTTTGTAAAGCCACTCAACATCTTCTACATCAGCATGTGACTTCACCTCCACTAGGTAAACCCTGTTGTTATGCGCATATATGTCGAACTCTATTTTAGAGCCCTTAACATAGTACCTCCCATCACTGTCAACATAAGCAAATCTCTCAATCTTTTCAGGAATGACGCCCCTCTCCTCAAGAACATGCCTGTAGAGCTCTAAAACAGTCTTCTCCAAGTCCCTGCCCCACCTCCTACCAATAGACCCCAGAACAACACCCTGCTTACCAACCTCCCTCACCAACTCCTCAACCCTCCTACTATGCTCTTCTAATCTCTTACTATGCTCTTCAAGTCTCTTGCTATGTTCTGCCAAGACCTTTCCCTGTTCTTGAACAGCCTTCGTCAACTCCTCAACTCTTTTACTAAGCTCCTCTATCCTCTTACTATGCTCTTGCAAAATTCTTGAGTGTTCTTGTAGAGTCTTTGTATGTTCTTGAACAACCTTAGTCAGCTCCTCAACTCTTTTGCTGAGCTCTTCAAGTCTCTTTGAGTGTTCTTGCAAAATCTTTGTGTGTTCTTCAACTCTCTTGCTAAGCTCCTCAATTCTTTTGCTATGCTCCATTAACGTTTTATTCATTTCCTCAATACTTTTACTATGCTTAAGTAGTGTTGATTCAACAGCTTCTAGTCTCTTCTCTACTCTATCAATTCTATCGAGCATCTCCTTAAAGCCAGTCCTCATAAAATCTGCTAAAGTCTTGATGGCCTCAGCAATATCCCTAAGCTCCTCAGCCCTAGTCCTCCTAACAACCCTCTCAACAACCTCCTCAAGCCTAGACCAATCAATAGACAAACTCATACCATTGACACACTCAGTAGCACTCCACACAGTAGATCAGCTCTTAAAAAGAGTTTTATGCTTGCTTCAAGCAAAGTCTAGGCCTTCACCTATGGTAGCCTCCTAGCCTTTGACGTTATACACAGTTCTACGGCTCAGCAGACTCTGTAAAGATACTTGTAGAGTGGTACTGAAGCTTGCTGACTTTGAGAAGAGCGTTGTGAGTATAGCAAAAGTTGATGTGAATATCTATACTAATGTTGTCATGGCGCTGCTCGATACTGATTCTAGCTATTGTTAAGAGTGACTTCTTTGAAGAAGTGCTTAGCTTTAGCTAATCAACTGAAAAGAAGCTTCTTGAGCATGACAAGAGGTTTGATTCTATTGAGAGGAGGCTGATGGCTTTGGGTGCTAGGTGGGGTGTAGAGTCTGAAGATGCTTTTAGAAACGCTATGATGGGTGTTGTTGAGGAGGTTTGAGGGTGGCTAAGGTTGAGAAGTGGAGGTACTATGATGAGAGGGGTGAGGTCATGGGCTACCCATCATGGGTAGAGGTAGATATTGCAGTTAAGGATCAGGTACACATATTGATAGAGGCATATTGATAGAGGTAAAGGCAAGCGCATTCAGTGCCGAGGTTGCAAAGCTTTAGAGAATTGGGAAACTCTATGAGATAGTAGTAGGTGTTAAGCCAAGACTTGTTCTCATAACGCCCTTCATAGATGAAGAGGGTTTGGAGGTTGCAAAGAGGCTTGGTGTAGAGGTGTACATAAAGACATAGAGAAGTCAAACCTCCTACACATCGCGTAACCTATACCTAGCTAATTACTGTCGGCACGCTCAAGATGTGGGGTTCCTGGGGTGGCCCTAAACGCCCCTAAGGCGGATGCAAACCCAAGAAGCGATGCAGGGGAATGGAGATGATGCGATGACCACATCAAATCACATGAACCTATATAAGAGCTGAACTCCTCCTCTAGGAGAAAACCTATATGTAAAGAAGTGTGTACCTGTACCTAGCGACCCTTCCCCAAGATATCAAGTAGCCTCCTTTAACCTAGATACCCTAACCTCCAAACTTCTCAGAGCACAAAACACCATAGCAAACAACCCTGATTATTTTAAAGTATATTAATTCTCTTTCTTAACCATAGTACGCTTTATGAGTAAGGGCTCTGAGGATGTGAGCAAATGCCTATAGCTATTGACATGTTAATCAATATCTTAGCAACCATCATATCTATTTTTGTAGCTGTTGCTAGTCTTGGTTTCTGGCTATGTAAAGAACTTATAGAAAATAGATTAGAGGTTTAATATATGGGCTTTTGCTTAATGGGTTAAAGTTTAGGTTTCTCTTCTTTTGAGCTGTTAAGAGCTTTTGGATGGGCTCTACTCTACCTTATTTGTTATAGGGCTACTACTAGCAATACAAAATTGTGGAGGTGCTGAGGGTTTGGATATTCAGATTCCTAAACGCGTTATTAAGCATATTTTAAAGAGGCATAGGGACTGGGTCTCTATGCTAAGTCTAAGTAGTGAGAGTGATGTTGAGAAGTTTTTGCTTCATGCTTTGAAGAGTTTCAGTGAGGTTTATAGGGATAGGTTTAGAAGAGATGTTGAATACTATTTAGTGAAGCTAGATAAACATTATTTATGTATTGTAGTTGTAGAAGGTGTTGTTGTAACAGCATACCTTATAAATCGTGAAAAGTATGAAAAGTATAGAGCTAGGAGATGGACTAGGTGATTGGTGTGGGAATAGCATCACTGTTGGATCTGGATTTAAAGAAGATTATAGATGGTATTGAGAGTAGGTGTGGCATTAAGTTGCCTAGAGAAGTTATAGAGGTTTATTTTGATAGAGAGCAAGACCTGCTGTTCATAAGGTTTAGAGAGCCAAAGAGTATTGAGGTTGGAGAACCCTTGTCAACAAAAGCTGTGGTAACGATATTCACAGATGAGGAGAGTGGCGAAGTTACAGCAATTGAAGTCATTGGCTTAGAAGACCTGATGAATGAGCTAGGCATCTAACCCAATTTTAACAATTTACACGCTGGTTCTTCACATTACTATATAAAACTGGAGGTTTTAGCAATCCACAATAAGCATACCAAGCTAGCTCTGCTTATACAACTCATTGAAAAGCTATTTGAAAAGCCCCTATTTATCTCTTAATAACTTTAGAACTCGTCAACATACTTAGAGGAAGCTTCAAGATGTACTGCATAGAGCTTTACAACTGAAAGGCTCGCCATTTAGGGCGGGAAGGAGGTCAGGAACTACTGGAAATATTGGTATTATAGAAGGGCCCAAGAAGTGCAGAGTCATAGACAAGAATAACGCCATAAACCTAATAGCCAGGTTGTTGCAAACAAGCCACAGAATGGATCCAAAGACAATTAGTTTTGCCATTAACAAAATACAGAGCCAATAACCCCTCTAATTATTGTAGTAATGCAATTCTGTACTTAGTGTAAAGGTGGACGTAAGCTAGCAAACAGCATTGATAAACCTATTCATACAGGTAGTGCTAGTCATAGGGCTTGGCATAGTATATAGCACTTCAATAAACACTAGCTAGATCCAGTGCTTGCAGGCTCATGAACTCTCACAGTGTTTAAACATTTTAGTTGCTATACTTAGTCAGCTTCTCTACTGACATACACCTCTATATCACGCAAGAAGCTCTTCAAGTCCTCTGCAAGGCTCTTAACTTTGCTAGCCACCTTCTTCTTCTCTTCTGCAGGTATCTTCCACACATCACGCATTCTCTCTCCTGATGCAGCTAACCTAAGCAGAATGCTCATGAGCTTGGCGAAGAGCTCTGGTGAGAGCTTTTTAAAAGCTCGAGTAGTGTTGATGGAGAAAGGACTTCTTTAGAAATCTCCTCAAAACTCTTACCATACCTCATCTCAAGATCAGCCACACCATCAATATACCTAGCCATAGCCTCTATCAATTCAGCTATAGATTTCAGAACATCGAGTTCCCCGCACAGACATAAACTATAGCACCTAAATCAACACTCTAACTCTACTAGATAAATAAGGCTTATACTATTGCAAACACCTGAAGCGACAGTTAATATACCTGGAATTGCAAAAACCTTCAAATATAGGATTACCATATATCGTATTTGCAGGTTTCAAGAACTTCCGAATGGGGATGTTGAGATGGGTTTATTTAGGGCTTTAACAAGCACAGTCTTTAGTAGTGCTAGGGAGCTTGCCCGTGTTTATTAGAAGCCTGTTTCTCGCTGCCGTTGTGTACTACTTGAGTAGGAATATAGCTAGCTTTAGTCTTGGTGATTTTCTTGGTGTTCTAAAGGTCATCTCTCTTAGAGAGCCTACACCTGCAGATGCTATTGCTAGTGCTCTCGAGGACAGGGTTTGCCGAAGAGATGTTCTCGGCTATTTATCTCTTGGTTGGCACCTGGGGCTGCTAGGCTACTACTATTCGAGGCCTGGGGGAGGTATATACACGCTTTCTCCCTATGGCAAGAGAGTTCTTGACACGTGCAGCAATGTGGGTGAGAGGTGTAGAGAGCTTTTGAAGAAAGTGTTTATTTCTTGGCCACCGCTAAAAACACTTCTACACTTCTTCAAGTCTACAGGCTTTAGAAAAGACTACAAGAAGGCTGTTGAGGTTCTAGGTAAAGAAATGGAGTTTTGGACAGGTAAAATGATTGAAATTGGACTCCCACTCCCACGTTCTACCCCCGTTAAAAAGCCTTACAATGACTACGTTGTTAAAAAGCTCTTCAAGCCCCTGATAGAAACCCTGGGGCTGGGCCCAGAGGATGTCGCTGAGGATAGGCTCTTCATTGTGTGGGGCAGGGATAGAGAGCCTGTTGTAGCTGCAGGAGTTGCAGACATTGTCTACTCAGCTAGGGAAGAAGTATTAATAGCTGTCTACATAGCTGACGACAGGGGCCTAGAGCTCATACAGAGAGCTGTTGAAGTATCTGAGTCCAGGCCCAAGTCACTGACTCTAATCATCAGCAAGACCAGCTTCAGCAGAGACAATGCTGTAGCACTTAAGCAAAGACTTGCAGAGCTCAACACAGAACTAGGGATCTACACATCAAAACAACCACTACACGCAAAGACATACACAAACGAAAGCACAGCACTATTCACAAGCGCAAACCTAAACAAAACATCCCTCTTCAGAAACATAGAATTCGCACTATTACTACCAGAACCAAGCATAACAGAGACAGTAAAGTCAAAAACACTAGCAACAGCAACAAAAATACTATAACTAATGAGACAAGCTCTACTAGCAAGTCTAGTCAGAAAATGACAACAACAAATATAGAGATCTCAACACGAAGCAGTTATAGGCGAATATACTCTACAGATCGATGAACTAAAATAAAACATTTTATCAGGTTAACGATATCAGTGCTCTCTGCATTGCTTACTAAAATGTAGAACAGGGTGTAAGCTTTAAAGTTAGTTACAGGTAGTCCAACAATCTCTAGCTAGAGCTATTTCCAAAAAGCTTACGAACTCTTTAAAACCTAGATTATTTACTCGGGGCCAGGGACTCGGGTTAGCTCACAAGGCATTTATCACGCTCAGCACTAGTTTGGCTTGTCATCCCTGGGCCCCCCCTACAGCAAGCTTCTTCCAAAGAGTTGTTACTGTAATTAAGTGGTAGAGGTGCTACTTAGTTTGTTGTCTTCCTTCTACCATCAATTCTTGATCCTGTCCCTCTTTTGCAGAACTTTGCATCACCTTGAGGCGCACTAAGCTTGTTTAAAGCTCTACCTGTACTTAGCTCCATTTCTCCGCACTTGGCTTAGGCATGGTATTAACAGTGTTACCTCTATTAACGGTGCTATGAATATGCTGAGCCTAGCGCCGAGGGTATCTAAGCATGCTGGCAATAGCCTTGCATCCTATAAATCTGTAAGTATTGGAATTGAGCATAATTAAGCCTAATTACATATCCATAGTGTTGAGGTCTTGATAAGAGAGGTTTCAGTAACTATGCATTGAGAGTGTACTTAACAGCAAAATCCAATAGAAGGGTTTGCTGTTGCAATAGTGTAACAAAGGCTTATAATAAGATGGAAAGAGCTCTCCACCACCCCTAACTACCTAATGTAATGTATCAGAGGCTCGTAATACGGTCTTAGGGATTCTGATCCCTATTCAATGAGGATATTGCAGAGAATTGCACACCATGTGAAGCTGTGTCTACTCTAGTAATGCTTATCATTATCAAGATGACACCAGCGTCTTTTTCGTTAGGTAATAAAAATAGCTATACTTAGTGGTGCAAAAGGGTTTCAATGCTAAGTATATTGGTAGAGCTGGATTAAAGACCTTAGTACCTTTGGCGATATTGGTTTTAGCGACATTAGGTATGTACAGCTATGCATCTACCAATCTCTGTTCTACGCAGTTTACTACTGCTATAACAAAAACTGTTGCAATGTACTCGCCAACAACTCCAGCTACAGTAGTTACAGTAGTTTATTGGTATGGCTATGAAGTTAGACACCCCCTTAAATACCTTATGTACAAACAGTAAATGCTTTAACAAATTAGGATTCAGGTTAAGATTTGAATTGAAAGAGCTTAAACATATACATCCTCCAATTACACCACTTCCTAGCAGTACCAGGTTCGATAAATAGAGCTATGAGATTAAACACGTATTTCAAGGCTTAAGCTGATTATGTTTCTCAAAAAGTGTTAAGCGGTAGTGTTGTTGAGAGGGTGCTAGCAATAAAAGATTTATACTTTTTATTAGTTGGTTAGATTTGTGGAGTGGTTTAATTGTCTTTGGCTGAGAAGCTTGTTGAGGAGCTTGAGGCTAATGAGAAGGTTAGGAAGAGGCTTGCAAAGATTTTAGTGCCTGAGGCTATTTCAGAGCCAGAGCTAAGGCTTGCAATCATAAATGCTATTCTTAGGGACGTTGCTACCAAAAGTGATGTTGCAAAGCTTAGAGAAGAAATTGAGAAAATTAGAATAGCTACAAAAGAAGATATCGAGACTTTTAGAAAAGAGATGTATACACAGATATCAGAACTCAGGGAGAGGGTATCAAAGCTTGAGGGAGCATTTACACAACTAGTTGAAAGAATTGGTGACCTGGATAAAAGAATAGATGCATTAGATAAGCGCATAGATGCTTTGGATAAGAGGATAGACGCATTAGATAGAAGAATTGATTCTTTGGATAAGAGGATTGATTATGTGACAAAAGTTTCGTGGGCACTAACACTATCTGTATTAGCAACACTAGCAGCCCAAGTGCTAATGAGAATGTTTATGCCGTAGCACATGATGTATTAGGGCTGAGAGCTTTCAGCATAAGCTAGGTTTGCGCTCTACATGTTTAGAGAGCTCTATAAGAATTGAAGTGTTGATGAGTACCACTATGCATCTCCCCCATTTCAGATACATCCCAAAGCGTAAACAACTAACCAATACAACAGTAGCTGCTGTACAACACATAATACAGTTAAGTGCATTGGCGGGCTACCTCTGTACACCAGCTGGCTACCCCCTTTACCCGTATCTCCAGCCCTAAACACCTCTTCAGGAAGCGCATCATGATCGCCCCTGTCTTTAGTTGACAGTGCCTGAGATGCACCAA
>Ga0080004_1121489_pt1 | contig 31507 bp, 37 predicted proteins | sample WasSprMetagenome_FD_69207 | JGI IMG/M metagenome (GOLD analysis project Ga0080004, IMG submission 69207) | Sulfidic aquatic microbial communities from Washburn Spring, Yellowstone National Park, USA - WS (SPADES assembly) (version 2) | ecosystem: Environmental > Aquatic > Thermal springs > Hot... | reverse complement strand
GCTTGGAGCGTGTGCTTAGCCCTAGCGTATCTGCATTTCTATGCTTACGTCCTCGGGTATTTGGATCCTCATTATCTCCCTCATGACCCTTTGATCCGTTATCTCGAGGCCTATCAGCCTCCTATGTATCCTGAGCTCATGTTTCCTCCAAGTCTTTGATCCCTCGCCGCATGGGGACTTCCGGACGGGTAGGACAAGCCTCCTCCTAGGAAGCGGTACAGGTCCGCTTATCTTCGTCCCAGTCCTCAACGCTATCTCCCTTATCTCAGAGCATACCCTCTCGATCTTCTCGAGATCCGTGCTCGTCAGCTTTATCCGGACGTTCGTCGGCATGCTGGGGCTCGCCCCTCCAGCCTGCCAAGCATCGAGAGCCACCTTATTAACTTACACGGCAGGGAGACAAACCTGCCTCATCGCTTTAGATTTTTATGATGAGGATACATGTCTCCATATGCGGGGATCTCGCTGGATGTCGACGGTGTCTTGGCGGATACGATAAGGCTCTGGCTCAGGCTTTGGGGCGAGAAGTCAGGGCGGAGGCTGGATTTATAGAGAGGCTTGTTGGAATTAATGATCCTAAAGACACTACGGATAGCATATCTCACAACAGTGAAATCGCTGGCCAGCGGGTAGTAAAAGCCATAAAAGCTGGTGAGACCCTATGATCGCGCCACCATAAACGGGTTTAAAAACCCGTTTATGGATGGTAGTTCCAAGGTGCCTGCCGGCTTTTATGGCTACGAGGACCCGTCGGCCAGCTCCCATCCCATTTTTAAAATCCCCTTTTAGACTTGGAACAGAAATATAGTCTGCGAGGGCAAGTCTGTTAAGAGAATTAAGAGAATAAAGAGCCTAGATGAGGCTTATCAGATGATTAGGGGGATGCTGGTGAGATGAAGATCGGATATCTCAGCAAACGGGACTCGGCCAAGCTCTTAGAGAGGGTTAGGAGGCTCGGCTGGGCCTCGGGGATCGCTGACGAGAAGATCAAGAACGTGCTTCAGATTTCTGGCGAGGATTTCAGGGTCTACGTGGTCGGGGGCCATGTCTTGGCAGAGGTTAGGGAGATAATCTTCCCAACGCTTCACGAGGAGTATAATCGGAGGCTTCTCGAGAGACTCCCAGCGCTGGTGGTGGATATGGGCGCTGTTCCCCATATAGCAAGGGGCGCCGATGTCATGAGACCGGGCGTGAGGAGTTTTCAAGGATCATTCGGCGAGGGCGACTTACTCATCATCAGGGATGAGAAGAATCTGAGGCCGATAGCCATCTCGCGGGCTCTCAAGAACCTTGAGGAGTGCCGCGCCATGGAAAAAGGCAAGATAGCCGAGAACATTCATCACGTGGATGACAAGATCTGGAGACTTGTCATGGACTCCAAGCACCTGATAAAATCGGGCTAGCCCGGCCTTATTGCCGAGAGACCTCCCGCCGAAACTCTTCCATCGAGATCGCGTGAACACGGATCCTCAAGAGGAAGGGTATGCTGGCCAGGTTTATCAGGGATGCTATCAGGAAGACGCTGCTGACGCCGGTCAGCTCATAGAGTATGCCGCCGATCATCGGCCCTGGTATCGAGGCGAGGCTTATGAAGAAATCAAGAGCGCCTATCAGTGTTCCAACAGCCTCCTCTCCCGAGGCTTCTACGAGCAGGCGCCGCCTAGCAGGATAATCCATGGCGTTGACAGCTCCTAGGAAGGCCGCTGCCAAGAAGACTGATGTGAGGTCGCTGCTCAGCCCATAAAGCATCCATGAAGCCGATGATAGGAGGATATGGGCTAGCAGCATGCGTTTGCTCCCGATCCTATCCGCTAGGATCCCGCATGGCAGCGTTATCAGGAAAGTTGAGAGCAGTATTGCCGAGTTTATTATCCCGATCTCTCTATCAGCTAGGCCGGCGAAGCTCGCGTGAACAGAGATGAATGGGAAGAACATGCAATAGCCCACAGTATGGAAGATTAGACCTAGTGTCAGCAGCCTGAGAATATCGTGGAAGCCTAGGAGCTTAATAGGCTCAGCGATGGAGGCCAGCGATATGGATCCTGTGGCGCGCCTCTCCTGAGACCTTTCCCTTATCAGCGGGAGCATTGGCAATGGGGCCAGCGACATTATCGAGCTTAGGGTGAAAAGGGCCTGGCTTCCCAAGTATTCCTTCACATAACCGCTCATGAATGATCCTAGAAGCTCACCCAAGGTTCCAGCCCATAACACGAACCCATAGAGTGTAGCTAGGTGCCTGATCCCGCCGCTCTTGACCGTGTGCACAGTTATAGCCGTCAACGTGAACGCGTCTCCAAATCCTATTATCAGACAGGCAATGGACATCATGACCACGTCCCGTGAGAAGGCCATGAGCAGTATCCCGATGGCGCATGCTACAGCGCCCACGAGCAGCACTCTTCTAGACATTATTATGTCGGATAGTATCCCGGCCGGGAGGGCTGAGACCGCGAACGACAGGTTGTAGATCATCATCACGAGGCCAAGCTCGTTCCCGGAGAAGCTGAGATCCACTATGAGATACTTGCCTAGGAGAGTATACCATAGCCAGCCGCTAAGATTGAGCAGGAGATGGAGAGCCGCGATGGGGGCTGTGAGAGCTACTAGGTTCTCGAAGCTTTCCCTACTCAACTTTTGAGCATTTCATCTGGCGGCATTTAAAGCTAGCCGGTCTGATAGTGGTTAAATACCGCTTTGAGGAGGATCCGCCGTTGAGCGAGAAGAAGGAGAAAAAGGCTAGGATCGTGGATCACAGACACTGCCGGATCTGTGGCAGAGCAATTCCTCCGGACAAGGAGATATGCTCTGAAGAATGCATGCAGGTTCAGGCTAGGATTGAAGCGAGGCAGAGGCGAATGAGAAACATCATGCTGATCATGTATGCCGTGATCTTCTTGATCTTCTTTATACTGCTATTCTTGGGAGGAAGACCCAGTCATTAGTATCCTCTTTTGTTTGGCTGCTCGAGGCAGTGTTCTTTGTAACGTTTCTCTCTGTGACCTCTAAGAGAAAGTATCTCCATAATATCCCAGCCACGTAGATCTTATCTGACTGGCCTATGGACATATTCTCCTTGATGTAATGTTCACCTCAATATCTCTAGTATGGTCAGTATTTTGAGACTTATTCCATCTCTTATCGCTCCGGTGCTCCTGCCCCTCTTCCAGAACTATTCCGTTATAGGTACCGTCACAGCCCGGCATCAGCTTTTATCACGCCCTCTCTCAGCCTCGCTTTTGCCCTATTTTTTACCATGGTTCCGCCTTTAATCTCAGTAAGTATGCTAAGTAGTTTGTTCCCAAGTGCAGGATCGCCGTCACCATCGCGAGAAGGATTAATGTTAGGACATCGAGCCCTCTTGGCGGGCCGAAGGCAAGTGTGGAAAAGAGAAGGGCGAAAGCGAGGAAACCGAGCTGGTCAAGGCCTGGCGCTGGGCGGCCCCTCTCAAGCCCGAGCCTACGCTTGATGAACGACCCGAATATGTCCCCGACCATGGCGCCCATGCTCAGTATGATGGGCTCAAGCGGGCTTCTATAGACCCCTGAGATGAGTGTGTGGATTATTAGCCCGGCGACTGTACCCGTTGCTACACCTATCAATAGGCCTTCGAAGGTCTTTCCATCCCCCAGTATCCTCCGTCCATCCCAAGCTCTAGCGCCTCGATCCAGCGGTGTTGATCGGCCTATCAGCTTCACGCCGACAACCGGGGCTCCATTCGCGCAGTATGCTGGGAGGATGAATATCAGCATTTGAGCCAGCTTTTCGAGCAAGGCTCATCTAGCCCTCCCCCCAGCCACCTTAAAAACTGGCACGGTTGATGTTCTGCGAGTATTCTCGGGGAGATCCTAGATGGTATATCCTATTGAGCCTTGGCCGGGAAGTTATTTCTAGGCGGCCTGGGCGTGCTTGGGGGGATGCGCCTAGCGTTCTGGAGGCGGAAGAAGGCCGAGAAGAAGGTCAATCCAAATGAGATACTCGATTCTGTCAGCATTATCAAGGCCAGGTTATCGAGGAGGGTTAAGGAGGTCGAGGCGAGGGAGAGGGAACTCTTCGAGCAAGTTGTCAGGGCTCACATGGAGAGGGATCATGAGAGGGCAGCAATGTATGCGGAGGAGCTTGCCGAGCTGAGGAAGGCCCTTAGAAGGCTTGTCCACGCGAGCCTGCTCCTTGAGGGTGTATTATACAGGATTGAGGCCATTAAGGATCTACAAGATGCTGGCAGAATCGTCCTTCCGCTGAAGGACGTGCTGGCTGCGGCGAGTCAGGAGATTCGCGGCATCGCGCCAACCACATCTGATGAGCTCGACAAGCTCGTGAACATGATGGAGGATCTCTCGGTTGAGGTTGGAACCTTCCACGAGTCCACGATCGCCGAGACCAAGCTGAGCGATGAGGCGCGGAAGATCTTGGAGGAGGCAAGCGCGATCGCGGCGCAAAGGAGAAGGGAGCATGGCAGGCTCATGGAGACCAGCTCTTAGCAAGCCTTCTCGAGAGCTTGTCAGCGTAAGCCAGTGGCTCAGGATACCTTGATCCAAGAATCCTGACTAGCTTGGGAACATGATCCACGGTTAGCATGTAGCCCGGGCTTACGTAGAATTTTCCACCACCTTCAGTCTTGAACCAGTAGCCTAAGACCTCGCCCGAGACCTCAACCGGCCCCCAATCCTCGCCAGGGCCCTCAACGCCGACTAGCAGCGACTTGGCGACGCCTAGCGCCGGCTTACCTAGGACAAGCCCCAAGATCACTGCAAGCCCCATTCTCCTTGGATGGAGAAGCCCATGCCCATCAACGAGGAGGAGGCTCCAATCATGCTCCAGCAACTTGACTGCCCTCAGCATCAGCGGCGCCTCCCTGAGGAATAGGAGACCAGGGACATAGGGGTATGGGGTCTCACAGGCCAGCCACCTTTCCTCCACGGGCTCCCCCCTCTCCAAATCCCAGCATACCGCGACCGCTAGCGCCAGATCACCTTTATATGCTATATCGACCGACGCAATCCTCCTAGGATTATCGAGCTCAACACTCTCCCAGCTCCTCGAGAGAATCCTCCACATAGCCTCCTGAAGCGAGATGAAAAACTCCTCGAGAACCTCACTTCTCCCCAGCATCCAATGTGATAACACTCTCGCCGGAGACTTAAATGATTGGCGAAGTCTTCTATGAGCTCCTGATGAAGCGAAGGGCGTCTGCCAACTGTCTCGGCCATGCATGCTCCTCGCCCACGCCATCGAAAACCTCGAAGAGGATATAGCGCGGCCTCAGTTCTCCGAGATGGCCCCTTAGGATGCGTAGATACCTATCAGAGCTATTAGTTAGCTGATGATCTCGTACATACTTTCCATCGAACTTGACGCCGCTGTAGTGTATCGCTACGACCCTGCCCCTTAGTGATGTTAGCCATCTCTCGAGCTCAGCGTCAATATTCCCCCTCCCATACCCTTTATACGTGGAGATTATTACGTGGCCGATGTCGAGGCAGACTCCATCAGCCCTCGACGCGATCCTCTCGAACATCTCCAAGTCCTCGCGGACATTCTCCACCAAGAACATGATACCGAGGCCTCTACAGATCTCGGCTAGCGTTTCAGCGGACTTTACCGCCGCCTCCACAACCTCATCTCGGATCTCATAAATCCTATCAATCGCCTGATCAGTTGAGAGGTGGGCGACAAGATAATCACATTCATGGACCGAGAGATCTAACGCGATCTTCTCGAAGACCTTGACTGACGCCTCCCGAACCTCCTCGAAGGGGGAGGAGAGCCTGAGATCCCTCCATGGAGCATGGAAGCCGGTAGATAGGCCGGAGCCCTTGATCAGCCTAACAACCTCATCTAGGCTCGGTTCACCACCCCGCGGCCACGGATGATCAATGCTGACCTCAATGTAGTCAAAACCCGTGTCACGGGCCTCCTCAATTATCCGGCTAATCTCAAAGCCATACCCGTACCATACCGGGAAGCCAAGCTTATGCATCACGTCGGGAACCTCTAGCCCGAGGCCGAGATATAGCTATTGTCACCGAGAAGAGCGGAAGAGTTATCTCTCACGTGATCGGAATGCCATGGTGATGGGCTACCCTGTCGGCAAGTCGAGGATGAGAATGAACTGTAACCTCATTCAGGCAAAATATGCAAGGAATGCTAGACGTGGGAGAAAGCGTCCTAAGGAGCTTTAGGGTCCACCACACGTCTTATTCTGCTCCTTCAGCTTGATCCAGTATGCTTGGAGCTGGAGATCCAGATCTTCATGGTCGGGAAACTTCTCCCCCATAAGCCTCTCAAACTCCCTATCATGTCTCCATCTCCTGAGATGGCAGATCTCGTGATATGCGATGTATCTCACCAGTCTCTCGGGGAGCCACTGAGCTGCAGCATTTATCGTGATATTACCTCTCCCGCTGCAACTCCCCCACGCGGACTTAACCCTCCTCACGAATATCTTGTCCACCTTAACCCCGAGCTCCTTAGCATATTCTCGCACAACCCTCTCAACCAAAGACCTGAACTTCCTCCTAGTCCTCGGCACGAGCTCGATTCTCTCCGAGAGCTCAGCCGCCCTCCTCACGATCTCGATTTGCCTAATAAGCCACCTTTTATTCTCCCTCACGACTCTCCATGGATCCACATTGCTCGGCACGATGATCCAGATCTCGTTACCCCAGACCTCGAGCCGGGGATACTTCACCCGCCTCCGGATTATCCTATACGTGACCCTACTCATGCCCTCTATGGCACCCCGCGCTCGCCACCCGAGTAGAACACTCCATCCCTTGACTCTCCCGGCGTGATATGAGGGCAGCCTTTAAAGCCTCTCTCTACAAAGGCCAAATGTTTTTCAGTGGAGGATCCTGATTCCACGTGGATGGTGGTGAGGGTTGCTGGATGCTGATCAATGGCTATAAGGTGGAGGTGGAGCTGGCTAGGGACTGGATAAAGGAGAACCGTGTCAAGAGAGTTCTTGTGCAGGCTCCACCGGGGCTCCGCAACGTCGCCGGCAAGCTCGTTGAAGAACTCTCATCAAACCTTGAGGAGATCCTGCTTCACGGGGGTGGATGCTGGGGCGGATGCGATCTAGCAGTAGCGCATGCCCGGGCGATAGGTGCCGGCGGAATAATACACCTAGGCCATGCCAGGTTTTTGGACGAGGATCCCATGCCGGTATTATATCTCGAGTGTAGGAGGGCTGATCCCGAGCCGCTTCTAAGAAGCCTTGAGAGGGGCATGAGCGTGCTGGATGGGCATAGGAGGATCGGGTTAGGCATGACGGTCCAGTGGCTTGACCACCTTGAGCAAGCCAAGTTGCTCCTAAAGGGATGTGGTGTGATCACGCTCACGGGGCCCCCCACCCGCCCCCTTAGATACGAGGGCCAAGTCCTAGGTTGTGCTTACCAGCCCCTCCTACAGCTCTCGAACAAGATTGATGGCTACCTTGTCATTGGCAGCAGGTTTCATGGCCTTGGCCTAGGCCTCCAGACCGAGAAGCCCACTTACTACTTGGACCCGGAGCTGGGGGCCTTGGACGGGCTAAATGCCGAGGTTGAGAGGCTCCTGAGATCGAGATACGGGTATATTGAGAGGGCCCAAGAGGCTAGGAAGATGGGGATCATCGTGAGCGTCAAGCCGGGACAGCTTAGAATGCAATGTGCTATGAAGCTTAAAAAACTCTTAGAGGAGGCCGGCAGGAGAGCGGAGATACTTATAATGGATGATGTGAGTATGGAGATGCTGAGGGATAGCGGGCTCGAGGCCTTCATTAATACCGCGTGTCCAAGACTCTCGATAGAGGATCAGGCACGCATTGAGCTGCCGCTCCTACTTCCAGCCGAAGCCCTCATAATGCTTGGGAGAGCTAGGTGGGGGGAGGTGGTCAGGAGTCCACGATACCTCGCGATGGAGGTGTGACGTCATGGTCTTCGTCAAGGATGGTGAGGTAGTGGCCCCCGGCGAGCTCCTCTGTATTCAAGAGGAGTTTAGCCCGGGTGATAATACTGGCTTAGACGGCCAGGGAAGGGTCTTCGCAAAGGTGCTGGGCATTGCCTCCTATGACAAGTCAAAACGAGTTGTTAGCGTGAAGCCGCTTAAGCCTGCTCAATCAATCAAGGTCGGCGACCAAGTTATAGCCCAAGTGAGGAGCATCCAAGATAAGATAGCCGTCGTGACGATCCTGTCCGCTGGCGGCCGCGCCCTCAAGCACCCGAAAACCGCCGTGATAATCCCGAGAAAGGGGATGAAGGAGGATATGAAGGACGTGGTCGGGGTGGGAGACATAATCATAGCACAAGTGATAACCCAGTTCATGGGAGTAATAGGCGTCTCGATCTGGAGGCCGAACCTCGGAGTGGTTCTCGGCGTATGCGACAAATGCTCAAGCATCCTGAATAAGGCGAAAATGGGGCTGGTCTGCCCCAAATGCGGGGAGAAGCATAAACGTAAAATCGTCCCATTCTACGGAAATATGGAGCGAATAGCCTTGATGTAGAGGTGGTGACAAACTGAAGCTTAGGATCCTCACATGCAGGGACGATTACTTGGAGCTTGAGGTGCTTGAGGAGGATATAGGTGTGCTTGACTCCCTAAGCGAGATCCTGCAGAAGATTGATGGCGTGGAGTACTCTGGCGCCATAATGGAGCATCCACTGACTGGGAGAATAATCCTCAGAGTTAAAACCGATGCGGGGAGGTTAAGGGCCGTGGACGCTGTTAAAAAAGCAATCCAGGAACTAAAGGAGATCTCGGCCGAGCTTAGAAGGGAGTTTGAGAGGTTCCAGAAAGGCGGAGAGGAAACTTAATTAGAGGATAACTCGACCGCAAGGGAGGTGCAGGAGGCGTGGAGCTCTGCCCAAAATGCGGCAAGATCATGGTCTTGAGGAAGACGAGCAAACCCGCCTGGGTCTGCCCTAAATGCGGGTATGAGAAGCCGATCCAAGGAGGAGTAGTCTACACGAAGGTGAGGAAGAGGGCCGGCGCCGCTGTAATGGTTCTTGAGAAGGAAGAGGAGGAGAAAGTCCTACCAGTCACGACCGAAGTCGTCTGCCCCAACTGCGGGGCGAGGGAGGCCTATTACTGGTCTATCCAGACTAGGTCTGCAGATGAGCCGATGACACAGTTCTTCCGATGCAGGAAATGTGGCCACACTTGGAGAGAATATGCCTAGAGGCTCATATCACCAGCAGGTAGGATCTCTTAACCCCGGGCGGGATCCTAAGCTCCCCCAACAACTCCTCTTTCGCAGCAACCATGAACAGCCCACCTATCTCCATCTTCTCATCCACGAGCCTCTCAACAAGCTTATTGAAGAAGCATGGCTCCGGAGTCCTGCTACTCAAGAATAGAATACTCTCCCTACTACAATTCTTCCTGAGAAGGAGCCAATATGCTCTAGCATCGCCACCATCATCCGAGAAAATTAAGGGCATTAAATGATCTGGAGACGAGATAGGAAGGGGAGATACTAAGTGAAGAGGCCTCGAAGTCGTTATCGAGAGATAGCTGGCCAATGGAAGACTCAAAATATCTAAAGGCATTATAGACGTAATCTTCATACCAGCAAACTCCTCAAGAACGTATGCTCCAATTATCTTTACGAGATTCGGGTTCAGCAAGACCTTCGTCAAGTCTAGGCGCCCGCCATCAAAGCCAGAGTACTCCGCAATAAGAGCAGGGAAATTAATATTATTCAAGGTATTTCTTAAGAGCCTCTCAGCCTTAGATCCCCTAGGAGCCGTTTTCCCAGTAATATACCGGGTGAGCGTCGAGACCGGAAATCCCGTAATCTTGGAGAGCGCCTTATAATCATACTTTAGCTTAAGAACCTTGAGAACATCGACTATAATCGACCACGCATCTGTCGAGAGGCTAATCGTCATGTTATTAGATTTTCTAAACGCCCTACTCATCCGCTCAGAAGAAAAAGATGAATCTAGCAGGAAATAAAACTAAGTTCTCGAATTCTCTTAAAGTCATACCCAAGAAAATTGTCAAGACTTACCCTCTGGGCTCGAGAAAAGTCAATAGGGGCCCCGCATTATCGTCGTTTTCGGGCACGCCCGCCGGCCCGGCTACGATGGCTCGTCGGCCAGCCCCACACCCTTTTCCTCAACAGCATCATTTCTACTTTAAAATCTTTAAAGTGTAAATTAGGAGTATAGAAATGAAAACTTGGGCCCGTGGCCTAGCTTGGATAGGGCGTCGGCCTGCGGAGCCGAAGGTCCCGGGTTCAAATCCCGGCGGGCCCACATCTTTGCATTAACTCAAAAATGCGTAGACATATGTTTCTGTAATAATTGTTTTCGTGAAGAACGATAATATGTGGGTTGCTGTATGCCGGGGCCGGGATTCGAACCCGGGACAACGGGGTTCCATCCTCTGACCAGCCTTCAGGAGGATTATGAGCCCCGCACTCTACCAGGCTGAGTTACCCCGGCGTCCAAATTCCCATGTATCACACTTATTAATTTTCGCGGGTGATTATTTAGGGTTTTAGGCAACTTAGCATGTTTTGGAGCCTATCTTCAACCTTTAATATTTTCCATGTAAGGATGGGATGTTAACGCCTTTAAACAGTAAACAGTGTCCACCTCCTCGGCGGAGGATTTCCAGCGTCTACTCAGTATAAGAAGACTTACCCCTCCCGTGTTTCCCGTTATTTTCCTAATACTTTCTCGGCCTCTGTAAAAAATTATCTTCTCAGGTTGCCGGAGCCCCTTGGTCAAGAGCATACATAGGGTTGTGAGAGGAAAGAATGTCGAGAGGAGAGAGGAATAGGCTCATAGCATTTCTCAGCGCCAATTGGGTTGGGGACCATGTTGGAGATCGTTCGAAATGTTCTTGGTGAAGTTTGAGAGGATAGATACCATAGATAAGTTGCTGGGCGAGATTATACCCCTCAACATAACCCGGAGAGAGCTCCACCGCAAGTCGTCTGTATATAGGCACATGAGATACACTATATACTGAGAAGATTTACATGAAGCACGGTCGTCGATCGCATGGACTTCATGGAGATAACGGCTTCAAGCCTTAACCATATAATAGTCTCTCGAGTTGAAGAAGTCTTCTTAGAGCCTGCTTCTTCTCCTCGGCTTCTATCTCGGCTCCCTCCAAGACCTGTTGCATGAAAGATATTGCCTCGTCATATGTCCTTCGTGAGACTGGGTATGGAACACCATCCTTCCCGCCCACGGCGAAGCTGAATTTCACCGGGTCTCTCCAGTCTATCCTCACACCATAAATTAGAGCGGAGATTAGGGCGAGAGCCCGAAGCGTGGAGGGCCCAATTCCCCTAACCTCAACAAGCTCCTCATAGTTCCTAGGCCTAACATCATAAGCCCTCTTAATTGCCTCCCAGTCTATCCTTCTCGGCATCTTCAGGAAGCTTGGGAGCTCCTTGACTGGAATAGCTCCCTCACCCTCTATTGAGGCTGTCAGCGTCTCCTGCCCGCGCGATACGAGATTCAATAATCTTATCAAGGTGTTCGGCTTTTCAGATACAAGGTCTACGGAGGCCCTTCTCGCCTCCTCGCTCTCCCTCGAGACCATGTTCAGAACGATCTTCTCCCTCCTCATCGAGGCTATGGCTGCATGCGGCTCGACAACGAAGCACTCAACCCTCTCGCCAAGCCAGTGATATCTCCTCGCATATCCCTGATCCGGGTTCATTCCCTGCTGGATGACAGCCCACTCCCCATCCTCCGTGAATATTATCGCATGGTGGTAGATCTGGTAACCATCCTGAAGAACCGCGTTATCCACCTTAGCAGCAAGCCTACTCGCCCTGATGAGCTTGGCAACCTTATCCTCATCGATCCCGGATCTTACTATCTGCTCTGGAACCCTCCTGCCCATCATCCCCTTGCCGCCTGCAACCGCGACCCCGTGAACCTCTAGGCTCAAAGCCTCTCTCAAGGCACCGACAACTGTGGTCGTGAGACCACTTGAATGCCAGTCGAAGCCCAAGGCGCATCCAAGTGACTGGAACCAATATGGGTCGCTAAGCCTCCTGAGAAGCTCCCTCCGCCCATAATCATCCACAATGACCTTCGCGATAGCATAGGCCATCCTCCTCATTCTAGCCATGAGCCACGCCGGAGCCCTGCCCTCATGGAGAGGCAGATCGGTTATACCCGAGAGCCTCATGACTCCGCTCAGACAAATGTTGGGATTCTCGGGATTTAAAGAATAACTTATCAACTTTTCTTGCGCAGAATGTCTAGGACTGGCTCCTTATGTTACCTGCTTATAGTCCTCCGCCGTGATTATGTGGAGGATCCGGCTCAGCCCCCTCACAAGCCTCTCTCCCCCCTCTTCTTGATCTCTCCGACCCTCCTAGAAACCTCTATATGCATCCTCATCACCTCCCACAGCCGGACATGATGAGGGGCTTGCCTTTACCTGAGCGTCGCCTTTCGCCAGGCCATTGTATTGCCGGAGATAAACACGGACGCTAAAGTTATCGCCGTCGACGTTAATGAGAACGCCATCGTCTATGGCAACGATGACTTCGTCGAGAGGCTTGAGACTAGCGAGGGTATCATTCGAACCCGCTACTTCCTTAAGCGCCGACGAATTCAATCGAAGATTCGTGGCAGAGGGCTACGGGCGAGGCTACTGGGAAAGTATAGGGGCCGTGAATGGCGGAGGATCAAGGAAATCTATTACAAGGCCGTCAAGAGGATAATTGATAAGGCTAAGGAAGCCGACGTGAAAATAATTATCATGGAAGACCTTAAGCACCTTAATAGGAAGGATAAAGGCTCTAGGGAGTTGAATGGAAGACTACACCGCTGGTCATACAGGAGGTTCCAAAAAATCTTAGAATATCAAGCAAAACTCTGCGGATTACATGTAAAGTACGTAAATCCCAGAGGCACTTCAAAGACATGTCCTATATGCAGGGGTGAGTTAGAGGAGAGCTCGAATGGACGCAGATTAAGGAAATGTCAAAGATGTGGCCTAGAAGAAGATAGAGATATTATCGCTGTGAGAAACCTGACACGCCGATACTACGAGGAGTGCATGAACAAAAAACACTAAAACCTCTTTTGATTGTCGGTGCCAGATAGATGTGGGGAGCTCGCGTTCCCCCCGAAAGCCTCCCAATGAAGTGAGGGAGGAAGGGCTAAAAGCCCAGAACGTTTAACAATTTTCAACAGTAGTTATCGTATGTATCGCGGCGGAGATAAGGTTTATGAACTAAATAATCTAGGCTCTACGCGACCGGTGATATATGGGTATGTTGCTCTCCGGCCTACCGTTAACGGTCGTTATCATGGCGATCGGCTTCGGCCTCATCGGCATTGTTGCCGCCATACTCCTTTACGCGATCATCCGCAGATACCCGATGGGGAGCAGGGAGATGATAAGGATCTGGGAAGCTATCAGGGAGGGCTCCAGGGCTTATATGAACAAGCAGATCAGGACGATAATGCTCTTCACGCTCGGGCTCGCCATCGTGATCGCCATTATGATCTACACGATCTATACTGCTGCGATGAATGTTGAGCCGGGGATAGCCGCTAGAGAGGCGTTTCTCACAGGTCTCTCAACCCTGATCGGCGGAGGCGCATCGGTCGCGGCAGCATTCTTCAGCATGGACGCCTCAACAAGAACCAATGTCAGAACTACCGAGGCCGCTAAACGCGGCAGCCTCGCAGCCCTAAGGGTCGCAGTCCTAGGTGGAGGTGTGCTCGGCTTCTCGGTCTATAGCTTAAGCCTGCTCGGGCTTGCGATCCTATTCCTCGCCTATTCGCTCCTAGCTGCCGGCCTACCCGAGATGATCGAGTTCAGGATGGTTCTCGACGCTCTTGCGGGCTTTGCCTTCGGAGCAAGCCTCTCAGCCCTCTTCGCCCAGCTGGGCGGCGGGATCTACACCAAGTCCGCGGATATAGGCGCCGACCTAGTTGGGAAGATTGAGGCCGGGATACCGGAGGATGATCCGAGGAACCCAGCGGTCATCGCTGACCAAGTTGGGGATAATGTTGGCGACTGCGCGGGGAGAGGTGCTGACATCTTTGAATCCGTCACGGCCGAGACCCTTGGAGGAATGATCATAGGATGGGTCCTCTATGTCCTAACGCATGATCCGCTCTTCATGGTGCTGCCGCTCGCGATAGGGGCCGTTGGAGTAATCTCCACAGTTGCCGGCCTCGCGGCAATCCTCTCATACAAGAGCTTCAAGGAGCCGTTCGAGCCATTTGCATTCGGCATAGTCGTGACAGCTATAGTCTCCATCATCGCGTACGCGGGTGTTGTCTATTGGCTCTTCCCAGCCCAGTGGCTCTACATGCTTGGAGCAGGCGCCGCGGGCATAATAGGCGCAACTCTAGTCGTCCTCACGACGAATAGGTATACCGGGATGAAGAGCAAGGTTGTTAGAGAGCTCGCTGAGACATCCGCCAACGGGCCGGCTCTAAACATCCTTGGAGGCCTCTCGATCGGGATGAGGGCCGTCGCTGAGCCGATAATCATCATAGCCGCGGCTCTTGGCATCTCTTTCCTCTTCGGAAAACTCATGCCCATAGGCGGGATGGAGGGAGGATGGCTTACCGATTTTATTAAGGGAGTATTTGGGACCGCGCTCGCCACGCGTGGAATGCTCTCGCTCACCGGGACCGTGATGACCTTGGATGGCGCCGGCCCGATAACGGATAACGCCGCTGGGATTGCCGAGATGTCCGGGCTTAGCAAGGAGATAAGGGATAACCTCGAGCCCCTAGACGCTGTCGGGAACACGACGAAAGCTCTCACAAAAGGTTATGCCATGGGCTCGGCCACAATAGCGACGCTCCTCCTCTTCCAAGCATTCATCCAAGACTATGTGGCGAGGGAAGTCGGGATAACCACGATAACGCCTTCAGCCCTCCTAGAATCCATGGCCTCATTCTTCAACGAGCTCATACTAATCAAGCCGGGGATAATAATCGCTGCCCTGATCGGCGCCCTCCTACCGTATCTATTCTCCGGAATAGCCTTAAAGGTGGTCACGCAGGCAGCCTTCAAGATAGTTGACGAGGTTAGAAGGCAATTCAGGGAGATACCCGGCCTGCTTGACGGAAGCGGTAAGCCGGACTACTATAGGGCCGTCTCAATAGCAACAGAGCATGCCCTCCGCGGAATGCTGGCGCCGAGCCTGACGATAATCCTGACACCGCTCATCATAGGCCTCCTCTTCGGGGGCCCGGGCGTCGGCGCGCTCGTAATCGGCGCGACCGCCTCAACAATACCACTCGCGATAATGATGATGTGGGGAGGCGCTACCTGGGATAACGCGAAGAAGTTCATCGAGGCCGGGAACCTAGGTGGGAAGAGGTCGCCAGCCCACCAATCTGCGGTCGTCGGAGACACCGTGGGAGACCCTCTGAAGGACACGGTCGGCCCATCACTACACATCCTGATAAAGCTGCTGAACACCATCTCACTAGTCTTCATACCCCTCTACATGCTCTGGCTACTCCACGGACTCCTCTAACATCTCATCCAATTTTTCCTCCAATTCGGCTATATTATCCCCAGCCGCTCAGCCACTTTAACAGCTCGCCTCAGCACGGACTCATAGAGCCTCCTATTCCTGAAAATCCAGCTATTGACACCGCTTATCAGCACAGGCTCGGTCTCAAAAACCTCCAACACCTCCTCCTTCCGAAAAGCCCTCAAATAATGCCCTGGATCCTTCAGTATCAGGACCCGCCGATATTCCACCTCATGCACATGCGTCAACGGGTGGCCCTCGGCTGATACCACGCCCAGAATCAGATGCTCTATATCGGATAAGCTGATCGAGCTTCTCATCCCACGACGCCTCCACTCCTCAACACAGGCATTGAAGTAGCCGATGAGGTCCCTTAGATAAGGTCTGCCATCATTGTAATACATGAGGACTATTGGGTGGTTGAGCCAGCCGCGCCTCCCATTCCTTATCAAGCCCATCCTGCGGAGAATGGCCATCATGACCTGCTTCACCTCCACCCTCTGCTTTCCCAGCCGCCTGTCATCCAATACTCGCGCAGACATCCACCAGTCCATGTAGGGCCTGAAAACCTGCATCTCCTAAGCTGGGGAAATGCCGGTGCATCAAAAATCTTCAAGCAAGCCCATAGCTGCCCGTGATGGGGTCTCTAAAGAGGTCTATGTGGGGGGCGTAGAATGTGAATACCATGAATGCTACTGCCATGATTACTAGAGCCACTGCGCCTAGGAGGTTAAGCCACCTATGCTCCCCGCCGCGGCCCATCAGGCTATAGCCGACCATCTGCCCCGCCACTATCGAGGCTATGAAGAGGCCGATATCAATCGCGAGGCTCTCCGGCAGGAAGGCTGTGTAGAGATAATAGCCTGCCACGATTACTAGGGGCATAATCAGTATGCCGGCCGTTTTAGCCGCCACAAAGTTCTTGGGCAGGCCTCTCAAGAAGACCAGCTCCAAGATCATGTAGAATAAGGCGGGCCAGTAGGCTAGCTTAAGATGCTCCCATACGCTCTCATTCACCGCGGCGATTACCGCGACCAGCGGGCTCGACTCCGAAAGCTCATAGGCGAAATGCAGGAAGCTCCCCAAAAACACTATGAATACTATGCCAGCGATCTCGTACCTGAGCAAGGAGACCCCTCTAGGATCCCGCATTATCAGGCCCCCAAACAGGCTTCGACCAAGCCTTAAAAACCTTCAAACCTCTGGGACGAGACACGGGTTTGAATTAAAATATCCGGTGAGGGAGGATTAGTTTCTGGGGGAGGGCGCGGGGGTAGCCAAGCCTGGTCAACGGCGGCGGGCTCAAGATCCCCCTGCAAGATGGGTGACCCGCTCCCGCAGGGGTTCGTGGGTTCGAATCCCACCCCCCGCACCACCCACTGGGTAATCATGTTGAATGCCGCGTGATCATCTGCTTTTCAGCGCCTCTAGTATCTGCGCATGCCTCTTCTCATCCTCTGCTATCCACTCTATGATCTTCTTGAGACAGTTTGCCTCGGGCCTGTCCTCCAACAGCATCTTCATCGCCTCTGCCTGGAGCATCATCAGGTATTCCTCCATGACCGCGCTCTCCAAGTCTGCCAGTGACTCTATTATGGATGCCAAGTCTTCTCTTGAGAGCCTGCTGGTCTGAGCGAGCTCGCGCTCCACACCTCGCATTGTCGTGGCCCAGAGCTCTCCAGCAACCCGCCTGCACTCCTCCGGGTCCGGTGCCCCCGCGCCTAGGGCCGCGGCCATGTTCCTCAGCGCATCCGCATGCTTCCCGCTCCACACCTCGCATTGTCGTGGCCCAGAGCTCTCCAGCAACCCGCCTGCACTCCTCCGGGTCCGGTGCCCCCGCGCCTAGGGCCGCGGCCATGTTCCTCAGCGCATCCGCATGCTTCCGCGAGTCATCCGCCACATAACCCAGCACGGCTCTCAAGATGAGATCCCCAGCCCGCTCCGCCATGTGCCTATAGGCCTCTGCCACCCGCTCCTCCAAAACCCCGCAACAATAGATCAGCTTGAGAAGCCCATCCTTACTAATGCCGCTCATGAAGATTAGCCTCATCCTATGGGTAATAAGGTTTCCGCGCTATGCAATAACACATTTATTTCAGGGCGACAGCGTTGCCTCCGAGGCGTGTTCCATGTCTTCTGTGGAGAAGCTCTTAGAATTCATCCGCGAGCAGATCAAGGTTGAGAGGGAGATCGTCAGATCCTTGGAGGAGTCTCTCCCCCGCATCGGCAGCCCGGCTGTCGCCACAGTCCTGAAGGGGATATCGCATGACTCGATGAAGCATGCGGAGATGTATGAGGCAGTTGAGATGATGTTGACGAGGAGCCGCCCGCCCCTGAGCCACGAGACACTTCATGAACAGAGAGAACTCATAGAGAGGCATATTGAGTATGAGTCTAGGCTGATAGGGAGGATTGAGGAAATCCTGCCGCAGGTCGGGGACGAGAAGATCAGGCTCGTCCTAAACGCGATTCTAGCTGATGAGAGGAGGCATCATGAGCTGCTGAAAAGGATCCTAGACTTTATAGTAAGAGCTGAGGCCGTGACGTATGAGGATGAATGGAATATGATATGGAGGGATGTGCCCTTCCACGGCTCTCCAGGCGGATAACCCTCCATCCCACCAATTTTTCCTATTCGAGATTCTATGCCTAGAGGCTTCTAAGGCTCGGGAGCATTATCACTAGCCCGATTATTATTAGGACCGCTGCTAAGGCTGCTTGGATGGCGTGTATTATTCCGACTGGATGGAAGATCCAGGAGATTGTTAGGGCCGTGGCTGAGCCGAGCATGGCCGCGCCTATGATTATGAGAACGAGACCGATTATCAGGCTCGCGTGCCGCGAAATGTCGAAGCTCGCTATCGGTGGCTTCTCCTCACCCGCCTTTGGCATCAACAGAACCCCAAGGACATAGAGTATCACCATGAGCACAGGCAAGAGTATGAGGAGGATCACCGCTACAATCCTGAGAAGGGTTGCATCGACGCCAAGATACTCCCCAAGCCCACCTATAACCCCCGCGAGGACCTTATTCCTCACAGACCTCTCAAGCCTCTTAGACGACATAACTCAGCATCCATATACATCATAGGTTATAAAAGCTTTCCAGGAACAGCATAGCCGCATCAATTCTTTAAACCCTCCGCCATCCAGCACCATTTTTATCCTTAAAACATGGTGAATCATGCCCAGAGAATAGTAGTTTAATGTACGTGGTGCGTGTTGATGCTGTTAAGAGGAAAGTCGAGCTGGTACCTGAGAGCAGCCTAGACCTGATAAACTTGTTCAGGCTTGTGAAGCCGGGTGATATAGTCTACTCGAAGACCTCTAGGGAGCTGAAGAAGGAGAGGGCGAGTGGTAGGATGGATAGCGAGAGGATTCAGGTGACCCTCGGGATTGAGGTAGAGTCCAAGGCGGCGGACCCGCTTATGAGGAGGATCAGGCTCTCGGGGAGGATAGTTTACGAGAGCCGTGATCTAGATCTTATCGGAAAGCATCACACGCTTACGATCTATCCCGGCAACCCCCTCAAGATAGAGTCTCAAAGGGATTTCGAGAGACTCCGCTCCTTCGCGAAAAGCTATGAGGGGAAGAAGGAGAGCATGGTCATCTGCGTTTCTCTTGATGACGAAGACCTCGCAGTTGCTGAGTTCTCGAGCAGGGGTGTAAAGATAGCATACTCGAAGAGCCTGCCGAGAGCCGATAAATCGATTCAATGGGGCGAGCAGGAGCTGGAGAAGTTCTTCGATGAGGCTGTCGAGGTGATTAAGGGTCTGCCTGAGACTGGAATACTCCTCATCGGCCCGAGAATATTTGTCGAGAGGTTCCTCGTATACCTCAGGAGGCGTGAAAAGGATCTCTTGAACAGGGTTATAGGATCTTTGAATATCTCGATAGGGGGCGAGGCCGGCATAAGAGAGGCCCTGAGGTCTAGTGCGATACCCGAGTACCTGAGGGAATTGAAGCCATTCAGGGATATGATGGAGGCGGAGAACTTCATTAGGGTAATGTCGGGTGATCCGGAGAGGGTCGCGATAGGCCTTGATGAAGTTTATGAAGCCTGGAGCTTCGGAGCCGTGGAGAGGATTCTCGTGGCGGAATCCTATCTCTGGGAAAATTTGGAGAATGAGAGGCTGGAGAAGCTTTTGGAGCAGGCTGAGAGAGGCAGGCTGGAGCTCCATGTGCTCGTGGACGGTCTCGAGGCATCGGAGAAGATTGCTGGCCTCGGCGGCATAGTCGCCCTGCTCAGATACAAGATGCCTCTGAGAAGGAGTTAGAGCTGGTTGAATGTCATGATCTTGACGTTGTCGGCGGGCTTCGAGATGTCTCCCATCCTGACGCCTATCAAATAGACCTCATCCGGCCTCCCGGAGAGTATATCGACAAGCCTCTGCGTGACTATTCCATCAAAGACCACGTATTTCGCGGAGTCCTTATAGTTCTCGAGCTCCTGGGCCAGCTCGCTCACCGGCACCCTCTTGAGCTCGTTCAAACCCTCATCCAGCAAGATAGCCATAAGCCTCTCCTTAACCTCTTCAACATATCTCTTGATCCCCTCAGGAAGCTCGACGCGCTCCCTCTCCACGGCCTTAGGCATCTTCAAGCCCTTCAAGGCCTCCTCAAGTGGCACGGCGCGGTGAAGGGCGTCCGAGATCTCTTTCCCCGTCAATCCTTCAACCTCTTTACCATAAGGCGCTCGGGCAACCTCATCAATCTTCACGCCGGAGCTATGTAGCTGATAAAGTATCATGTCTCCGCCCCTATCCCCATCCAAGAAGGCTATGACCCTCCTCTTCCTACCGGCGAGACTTTTAACGTATTCGGGTATCTTTACCCCCTCAACCGCTACGACGTTCATGTAACCGTGTCTGAGCAGATTTATCACATCAGCTCTTCCCTCGACTATTATCAGCTCATCACTCTTCTCCGCATCCGGGCCCGCTGGAATCCTTTCCGGCCCCAGCTCAATCATCTTCGCCCTTAACAACGATTCCTCGAGCTCTTTCAGGATCTCATCCTCCTCGGGGATCTTGCTCTTCTCCCACTCGTAGAGTATGGCCCTAGCCCTCTCGACGATCTTCCTGCGTTTCTCGGCCCTGAGATCATGGATCCTTTCAATTTTAACGGACGCTGTATATGGCCCCACGCGCTCAATGCTCTCAATCATGGCTGCTATAAGCGCCGTCGAGTACTTGTCAAGCGCGGTTGGCACCATGATCCTGCCAATAGTCTTCTTGTCCTGTACGTTGACCGTGATCTCTATCCTTCCTATTCTCCCGCTCTTTTGAAGCTCCCTGAGGTCGAATTCGCTGCTGAAAAGCCCCTCCGTCTGACCGAAGACAGCGCCAACAACATCATTCTTATCCACGACACCATTAACCTCGACCCTAGCCTCGATAAGGTACTTCATTGAAGGTGTTCCAGTACTCAAACCCTCTCCCCCGTAAACGCGATGTAAACTCCGGTTGGCATCTAGTAATAAATCTATTTAAATGTTAACAAAATTTAAAGATATAATCTCTGACTCATGACCCATTAGTATTATTCCTCATTCGAATTCCTTTTTCTCATAACCTTTTCTTAAGCTCCTCATATATCTCTCTCTTACACTCGCTCTTACTTTGTCAACTACTAATGCTATTACTACGAGAAGCCCATAGGCCACTCTGCGTGCATAAGGATTTATTTTTAACATTGTCAATCCATAATCTAACATAGTCAGGCAAAGTATTCCGCCTAAAACGTTTATAATATTTCCTCTGCCTCCACGAATGCTAACTCCGCCTAAAACTGCAGCAGCAAATGATGTGAAAACTGTGTCAGCCGCTGTTAATCCCGGCGATACTGAATGCTGGTAACCAGCATAAAATAAACCTGATAGGCCACCGAACATCCCTGAGAGAGTATACGCTAGAAGCGTAATTCTCTTGCTATTAATACCAGTCATCGAAGCCGCTACAGGATCGCTCCCAACCGCGTAAAATCTTACACCCATTCTGAAACGCGTAAGTATAAAAGCAAAAGTGACTAATATGCCGAAAAATATTGGAAAACTCCAAGAAAACTCACCACCTACTGCAAGGTATATGTCTGGAAATCCTGAGAAGATCACAGTGGGGTATATCAGTAGGGTAAGCCCGTCGTAAGCAAATCCTGTCCCTAGAGTTAAGAGAAATGGGTGGAGATCAAGACCCGTTATTAATAACCCATTAACCAGCCCGCAAAGGACCCCAACAATTACTGGGATAAAAAGTGTTAAAGGATCAGGCAATATTCTCGAACACGCAACGAGGGCCCCAATCGTAGCCGCGAGACCTGCAATTTCCCCAATAGAGAGGTCGAAATTTCCAGTTATTAAACAAATAGCCTGTCCAAGGACAATAAATCCTACAGGAAAGCATGAGAAAATGATATACAACACCATTCCGGGATCTAACATTCCTATAGGAACGAGAAAGGCAAAGACTGCGTAGAAGGCTATGACAATGAGCCATATAGCATTCTCTAGGAAGAAAAGTGTGAGGGAGGCTCTATTGATACTTCCGCCCTTCATAGCTAAGAAGAAATAACAATAGCCATGATATATACTTTGATTTTTAATTTTATTTTAGTTCTTGTTCTTCTTACGTTATTTTGTTCAATAAGGGAGAAACGTATTGGAGAGATTAAAAAGAAAATAAAATTAATAAAGTGTAAAGAGATAAAGAAAGATGAAATATAATGTTAATTTACCTGACTAGCGGGAACCACCGTGGCAGAACGTTGGCGAAAATAGATGGATGATCAGCTGTCTCAGGCGTCACTAAGAAGCCACGGCATACCATTTGCGGGTGGCCGGTCTTCGCCATAACCACCTCGGCTGGAGCCCAAATTGGATATTTCCACGGATTTATACCATTTACCTCATGAGGTGCCATTTCATATAATGGTACATCCTTTGCCTCAACGACAGCGCCAGGCTTTGGAAGAGCTTTTTCTCCCTCCTCATTCCACTTTATTAGATAATAGAGCGCAAGTGGAACGTAGAATAGGTTTGGCTGATCCACAACTCCGTCGATAAGTCCGGCCTTTACATCATCCTTTATAGCGGGGGAACAATCTATTCCCGCCACTATTACGTGTTCTCGATCACCTGCCGGCTTAGCCCATCCCCTCTCCTTTAGAGTTATCATGGCGGCTACCCCTGCACCCGTATAACCGACCCATATAGCGTCAGGTTTCCCAACGGCAACTAGAGCTGCGCGTAATCGTTCTATTGACGTTTCTACCATAAAGTGCGGAGATTCATGCTCATTGGCTATTTCGATGTCAGGGTAGTTTTTAAGTACATCGAGGCATCCTTGACGACGATCTTGTCCTGGCATCGAAGATAAGTCGCCATTAGATATGATTACCTTGCCCTTTGGCTTACCATATTTCTCTTCTAACTTCTTGACTAGAAGCTCGGCAGATGCCTTACCTGCCTCGTAGCTATCAAATGCTATAAATAGCTTGACTTTCGGCGTCGTAACATCCCTGTCAACGACGATTGTTGGAATTCCTGCATCAACAACAATGTCCGTTCCCTTTGACGCCGAAATATCTACCGGGATCATTACAAAGCCATGTGGCTTTAGCTCCGCAACGGTTTTACAGTAATCTATCTGCCTCTCTGGAGAATTGTTTGGATCGAGCGTTGTAAGGTCTATGCCAACCTGTTTCGCCCATTGTACACCACCCTGCCAGCATGCTATGTGCCAATCCTCCATCAGGTTTGGAGGCGAGTAATACATGCTATACGCTTTCCTTGGAGTAATTACAGGTGTTGGAGTGATTACGGTTGTAACCGCAGGCGAGGTCACCGTAACAGTCTTTTCCACAGTTACAGGTGATGTGACGGTGATCGTTCTCTCTACGGTCTTTTCCACGATTCCTGGTCGAGTCATTGTTCCGGTAAAGTAGCCAGCTACTCCTCCAATAACCCCCGCTGCTACGACACCAATCGCAACCTTGGCAGCTGTTGAAAGGGCGTCTCGCCTACTGATTCTTCTCCTCAACAAAGGCTCTACTTTTTTTCCTTCTTCACCACCCTTCATTCCCGAGGGCATACTCTATTATCCTTTTTGGTACTATTTAAGTATTAATTTATATTCATAGGAAATAACATTAAAACAATGTTAATCCTTTATTGTGACTTAACTAGAGAGCTAGATGCAGCTGGAAGAGATTCCTAATTTTTAAATTTGAAACCGTTCTTATATAAGCTGAATTATCTTAACCGATTTCCACAGAAATTCTCTCTGGTAAATGATATTTAGCTATCGATAACAGTTTTCGGAGCCTGTCCAGCGAAATAGGTCTCAGCCCCGATAATTCATATGTTCTCCCAAGCATTTTATATTTCACATCCGGTGGATTATAAGGTATAAGACCATACCTCGTAACGTTCTCCAAATCACTCACAAACCTTGCTATTTTTATAATGTTCTCTTCCTCATCGGTATAACCTGGTATCAACGGTGTATGAACCCAAATTTCCACCCCCTTCTCATTACTCTTTAATAAATTTTCTAAGATGAGGTCTAATGATCCACCAATTAGTGAAAGATGTTTTTTGGCATCCATGAGCTTTACATCATAGATCAGTAGATCTACATAATTCAAAACATCACTAAAGGTCTTCCAGCTTGCATAACCTGACGTTTCAATTGCTGTGTTAATACCCTCTTCCTTGCACATTTTTAAAAAATTTAGTAGAAACCTAGGTTGCATTAGAGGCTCCCCTCCGGTAATCGTGATACCACCACCGGATGAATTATAAAAATCCCGATCTTTTATTACTGAGAGTAACAATTCCTCAACCGTCATGCTCTTTCCTACTAATTCTAAAGCTTGAGATGGACATACCTTCGCACATAGCCCGCAATTAGTGCAGGAGGTTCTTCGAATTTCCACTCCCTTATTTGTTATCCTGATAACTTTTAATGGGCAGACCTCCACACATTTTACACATCCAGTGATGCATTTATCAGCCTTATAAATTATTTCAGGATGAGGTTTCTGTCCCTCTGGATTCTGGCACCAAGGACAATGTAAGGGGCAACCCTTGAAAAATATTAAAGTACGAATTCCGGGTCCATCACCTGTCCCGAAGACCCCTCTCTCAATACTAAATACAAGGCCGAATTTCTCTCCTGTGCAGGGATGTGTAATTTTTGATTCCATTCCTACATTCATAGCACAGTGTCCTTCTATAGGGTTTTATACATGTATTTCGCTATTATTGCTTCTTGTTCTTCTCGAGTTAAGTCGACAAAGCGGGCTGCATAACCGGTCACCCTAATAATGATATGTCTATATTTCTCTGGATTTTCCATGGCCGCCTTTAGATCCTCGAGAGAGACGATGTTTATATTTAAATGAACTCCTCCAAGCTTAAAGAATGTAAGAACCAACGACTTTAATTGCTCCTTATCCTTGATAGAGCCTGCATCAATATCTAAATGACATATACCGCCTAATGTATACTTAAAAGGAATCTTTGAAACAGATCTTAGTAGGGCGGTCAAACCACTTGTTGCTCTACCACTCATTGGCGAAGCATGCTGAGCGATTGGTTCCTCCGCTTTTCTACCATCCGGAGTTGCCCCAATCATTGGTCCAGCAAAAATATATCCTTGATGCGTCCAAAGCGCGCCCACTCTATAGGGATCTCCTCTAAAGTTCTTATACTTTCTCAACGCCTCTCTAAACTGTTCTATCACCTCAACTGCTATCTTATCCACATAATCGTCATCATTGCCAAATTTTGGAGCCGTTAGCATTAATCGTCTTAAATCTTCATACCCTTTCCAGTTTGCATCTATAGCTTTTTTCAGCTCAGTTAGAGTGGTTCTTTTTTCCTCAAAAACTCTAAGTTTAATAGCTGCCAAACAATCCGCCACATTTGGAACTCCAACCAACTGTATATTCAAGATATTATATTTTGCACCAAAATCTGTTATATCTCTACCATTTTCTATGCAACCATGCGTTAACATTGAAGGTAAGATCTCAGGCCAAACTTTGGGATAAAGCTTCCACAACTCATCCGTTAATTCTTTTAAGGCCTTGATAGCTTCATCAACGTACATACAATAGATGTTCCATAATTCTTCATAACTTTTGACAGGAATCTTAACCGCTAGATTAAACGCATTCATGAATACTTTTAAAAGATTCATTCCAGCCATATCTCCACATCCATATTCCATCCCAGGTACGCTATACCAAGGACAAGCATTCCATGAGACATACCAAGCATCCTCAGGGCTAATTCCCGAATTAATTGCACTTTCATACATAATATCATAGTTTAAGAGGGGTGGCACGCCAGTTCTACATTCAAGAAGTACTTCAAGCGCTAAATCAATGAGCCTTGGATCTGTGTCCTTGTGTATATGGACACCTAAGTAGCTAGGCGATCTCACATCTTTGTATGCCTCCAAGAAAAGGAATGTTAGATCGTTTGTAGCATCTCTTAAATTTTCATCTCTTCCACCAATCCCAAATTGTATATTGTATTTAAGCAAGAATTCTTGGATTAACTCCTTCGCTTCTTCTCGAGTCATTTTACCCTCTTCCAAATCCTTCTGATAGAAGGGGAAAAGTACATAATCAAGTCTACCATATCCACCACAAGGTCCATCCAGCATCTTCTCCAGAATAGCATAAAACACTACCCATTGTAATGCCTCATGAAAAGAGGATGGAGGTTCATAAGATATCCTTTCACATACCTTAGCTATCGTTTGATAATATTGCTTTTGTAACTCGTTTGATTCATTTTTGGCAAGCTCGTAAGCCTTTTCTGCGTACCTCTTAATATATCTCATTATTGCTAAACATAGTTTTTCCATAGCACGTAGATATTTTACATTTTCCTCCCTATTCATCTGCTCAAAAATACTTTTATACCTCCTTATTTTTTGGAGGATTCCTCCCCACCCAAGAGCGAGTCCTATTCTTAAGTCTGCTTGAACTTTACTCCACCCCATTCCATCAGCACCCAATTCTCTAGCCCTTTGAAGCAAAAATGCGAGTCTTTCACGGTTTATATCAAACTTCCTCAATCTAACATCCCAAAAATTCCAGTGATAAGTACCTACAAGAAGTTCATCAGGGTATATCTCAATTGGTTGTTGGTCTAGGAAAGCTACAGCATCTTCACTCCAGTTCTCAGGATCATAGGAAATACCTTTCTCTTCCGATGGTAATTTTCCCGGAAAAGGATAATCCACTTTCGCAGCTGGCTCCTGATAACCCACCTCGACGGCATCTTCTGGCACATTCATAAATATCCCTTCACCAGGCCACCAATGCGAGTAACCACCCCATGCAAGGGCATATTTATCCATGATACGTGAGAAAGCATAACCCCCACCTACTCCACCTTTAGTTATTCTCTCTTGAATTCTTTTGAGCCTATCACTCAACATCATCCATCCACCTGCAAGAAAGAAATAAAGGTTGAATATATAAAAATATTACTCTCTAGAAATTTAGAGGATAAGTTACCTTTCTATATCCCCCCTTAAAAATGCTAAAAGCTTCTCATATGCTATATCATCGCTGCCAAAGTCTTTTGGTGGATGTTTCGCAAAAAATGCTGAAGCGGCTATTAATGGTCCCCCAATACCTCTATCCTTAGCAATTTTCGCGCACCTTATCATATCTAACAATATTCCTGCCGCATTATAGCTATCTATGACCTCGAGCCTAGCCCAGATTTTTATTGGTACGCCCCCGAATTTTAATCCTTCAAGGTATATGTATGCCACTTTGGTATCCTTCAACCATTCTATATAGCCTGTCGGTCCCGACCATTCTTCAAAGTCATATGGTACAACCCTTCTTAATGATTCTCTCTTTGTAAGCACTTTGGATTCTCCGCGCTCTGCTAAATTCAGGAAGTCAGCGTTTCCACCAAAGTTTACTTGATAGGTTCTCGTGACTTTAACTCCTCTTTTGAGAAATAGGTTTAATAAAGCTCTATGAAGCGCTGTACCTCCAACTTGACTTTTAACATCATCGCCTATGAGCGGTACTTTCTTTCTCGTTGCTTTTTCTTGATACTCTGGATCACAAACTATCAACGTAGGCATACCATTAACAAAAGCTGTGCCGGCATCAATACATGCTGAAGCATAATATCTAGCAGCTTGGTGGGAACCTGTAGGAATTATATTCACTAATACATCTGCCTTTACTTCCCTTAAAACATCTCTAACATTAACTGGGCGCGCATCAGCAAGTTTTATTATCTTCTTTAAGTTTTCTCCTAAACTATCCAAGGGTTCAGCCATCATAACTTCTACTCCCAACTTTGGAACATCAACTATTTTCACCGTGTTATTTGGCTCAGTGAAAATCGCCTCTGACAAATCTTTGCCAACTTTTCTAGAATCGATATCAAATGCGGCAACGAACTCTATATCGCTAGGCTTGTAACCACACATATCATAGAATAATAATCCTGGAACCGGCTCCCCCTCTTTAACATCTATGTTACTATAATAGTGGACCCCTTGAACTAAGCAGCTCGCACAATTTCCAACACCGGCAATAGCAACTCTTATTTTTGGCATACATTTTCCTTTAATCAGCTAACTAATAAGTATTTCTTTCAAAAAACAGGATTCTTAAATGGTAAAGAGTAGAAAACTTTTAATTCAGTTAAAATCATAATTAACACTATACTCTGTAGCTGTCAATAGTTGTTTCGTTAAAATTAAGGGTTTTAATTTTAAAGACTTTTCTTTTGTTACCAAGTGCGTTTCTAATATCGTTTGAAAAATTCTGAAATATCTGTATTTTCAATGAGGTTCATTACCTCTGATAATGTCGGCATTCTCTCAGCTTTTGCGCCTCCCGAACGACTTATTACTAACGATGCTACAGCATTTCCATATAAAACTGAACGCAAAGCATCACCGGTTCTAATGAAGCCTGTTAAGAATCCTGCCATGAATACATCCCCAGCTCCTGTTACATCTTTAACATTCGACTTAAAGGCCTTTACGTGATGGGCTGAACCATCCTTAAGTCTTATTAAAGCTCCTTCACCACCCAGGGTGATAATAGCTATACTAGCACCAGCATTTATAAATGATCCACTTGCTAACAAGGGTAAGCTATCTTCTTTATCAAAGCCAAAAAGGTGAACGCAATCCTCCAAGCTCGCCTTGACGATATCAAAATAGCTTACGTATTCTTGGAGAATTTCAGAAAGAGAATGTTTAGACGTAGATGTAGCACCACCATATCCGCCTAGGTCGGCAGAAAGCAGCCTCACATAGTTTCTAAGTTTACGAATAGTTTCAGTCGGCACTTCAAAGTCCATAGGACAAACATAAATCATTTTACAGTCTTTAAGATAACCCGACGGAATATCCTCAAATCTAATAGGTGAAGCTCTTTTAATATATTCTATTCTCTTTCTACCTTGCTCATCATAAATCAAATAGTTTGTTGTTGTTATATCATTTCTGTTCAATCCAAAAAGATCAACTCCTGCTTTCTCAAACTCCATTATGAACTCTCTTGGAAAATCAGGTCCACATTTTGATACAAGACCAACTTTTAAACCAAGTCTGCTTGCAGCAATAGATGTATATGCTGCTGGACTTCCAAGAACAGGTCCTATAACTTCATGTGGGTATTTTATTATTTCGTTTAAGATATAGCCCATAACAATGAGGTCCATGTACTATCACCGAGTTCTACAAAAATTCGTTCATCTCTCCCTTTCACCTCTAATAAATTCTTCTAGCATACGTCTAGCAATCGCGTCAGGATATTGTACTGGTGGATGTTTCATTAAATAGGCTGAAGCTGAGATAAGAGGCCCGCCTATTTTCCGATCCATTGCCAATTTAGCGCAACGTATAGCATCTATTAAAACTCCAGCAGAATTATAGCCATCTATTACAGTTAACTTAGCTTCTATTTCCACGGGCACTCCTCCGCACTTTTCACCTACAATTTTTATTATTGCTATTTTTGTATCACCTAATGTTCTGATAAAACCGAATCCGGCGGTGGCCTCGATTTTATATGGCACTAAGCTTTCTATAGCGGATAATTTCGTCATTTCTTTTGTTTCTCCTCTTTTGATTAGGTTGGAAAAATCCGTATCTCCTCCATAATTTAACTGATAAGTCTCCTTTATTTTAATACCTCTCTCAAGCAGTAGACTTATTAAAGCTCTATGAAGGATTGTAGCACCTATCTGGCTTTTTACATCATCTCCTATGAGTGGAACCTTTTTTTCCTCAGCCAATTGTTGGTATTTTTTATCAGAGACAATTAATTCTGGAATTCCATTTATAAAACTAACACCCGCCTCTATAGCCGCATTTGCATAATAACGGGCAGCTTCATACGAGCCTGTTGGTATAAGGTTAACTAATACATCAGCACGAGCTTCCTTTAATACGTCTACTGCATCCACGGGCTTTTTCTTCGCAACTTTTAATACATATTCGCTTCCACCTTTATAAACGGGTGTTTCTTGTAAATGTTTTGGGGCACCATCCATTACCGGTCCCATCATCACCTCTACATCCAGCTTAGGAACTTTACATATATTTATTGGTAAGCAGTTAGGTGGAGCGTAAATCGCCTCAGAAAGGTCTTTCCCGACCTTCCTTTCATCGATATCAAATGCGGCAACAAATTTTATATCACGTACTTCATAATCACCAATTTTTGTATATATAAGCCCGGCAGTTTCTACTATCTCCTCAGGACTTTTCTCACTGTAGTAGTATACACTTTGGACTAATGCGCTTGCAGCATTGCCTACACCTGCTATAGCAACTCTTATTTCTCTTCCCATACTACCTCACTCCCACATGCAAAGCACCAACTTCTCTCTTAATAAACATTTTACTTTTGATAAATACTATTCGCTGTAATTATTATCAAAAGGCTCAATCTAATACTAAATATTCAGCCTGAACTTGGAAGAAAGTTACGTATTGTGTGCAAAATATAAAACATGGACTAAGTTGCAATCGCTATAGCTTCTTCGATTTCTTCTAAAGATCTTTCTCCTTTCTTATATTCTGCTACTTTTTGGCCACGAGATATTATAACATATCTGTCAGCTATTTCATATACCTGATGAATATCATGAGATATGATTATTGAACTTATATTCTTTTCTTTCAGTTTGAGGACGAGCTCGTTTACTTTTCTTCTTCCCTTAACAGATAATGCCGAATAGGGCTCGTCCAATATAACGAGTTTGGCCCCTGATAGTATGCATCTAGCAATAGCGATTCCCTGTTTTTCTCCACCAGAACAATATTGTGCTTCCTGATCTAACGGGATATGAAGACCTAACCCATCTAAGATATTCTTGGACGTCTCATACATCACTTCAAAGTCTATAGGCTTTATAAACTTAAAAATGTTTTTAACGGGTTCTCGGCCTAAGAAAATATTATAGGAAACTTTTAGATCCTTAACAATAGCAAGTTCTTGATAAACGACACCAATGCCATGCAGTATAGCATCCTGAGGAGATTTAAATTGAACCTCTTTGCCATCAAGCCATATCCTCCCCGCATCAGGTCTAATATATCCTGAAATAATTTTTACAAAGGTGGATTTGCCAGCTCCATTAGGGCCTAGTAGGGCGACAATTTCCCCACGGTCTACGTCTATATCAAAATCTCTTAATGCGCAAGTCATTCCATACCATTTAGTTAACCCTCTTACACGTAAGATGGGATTAGTTATTTGTTGTTCTGTTTCGCTCATCAAGCTAAAAAGTATAAATTCTCTTTATTTTAACCTTACTCTTTATGAGGGCGTGTCCAACTACTCATATGTCCACCTCACTAGGATCTTTAGGCAGTATATTATGATCCTTAGGTGTGTTCTTGTCTTCGTTGACTCTCTCCTCCTCGTCTTCAGCCTTTCTCCGAACTCCACTGTTAGAGCTCCGAATATCCCTTCTCCAACGCCCCTATACGCGTACAGGGCTGGGAGGTTAGGCATGGGGACGTGGTT